>VFQM010000267.1_pt1 | contig 61832 bp, 59 predicted proteins | sample 3512391 | NCBI WGS metagenome assembly VFQM01 (sample SAMN10412369, study PRJNA504923) | tailings metagenome | isolation source: Replicate 1 from Balatoc abandoned mine | place: Philippines | reverse complement strand
AGTAGGTGACTGTTAATCACTTGGCCGTAGGTTCGAATCCTACTCGGGGAGCCACCCCGCCCGGGCATTGCAAGGCCACGCCAGACCGGCGGGGCCTTTGCTTTTTCAGCGCAGCAGAAGCTGGGATCCTGCCCAGATCGTCAGGGCCGCCGTCAGCCAGCGGATGACCTTTTCGGGCAGCAGCCGCTGCGCCAGCAGGCTGCCAAGCTGCCCCCCCACGATCACCGCCAGCAGGAGCGGCAGAGCGCCGCCGAGCGCCTCGGCAAAGCGGTCCGGGCCGTTCTTGCCCAATTGGCCGATCAATCCGGCAATCGAATTGATCAGGATGAACAGGCTGGCCGTCGCCGCGATCTGCCGGGCGCGGTTCCACCGGGTCAGGTGTAGCAGTGGGGCAAGAAATATCCCGCCGCCAATACCGACGAGGCCAGCAAGGTAACCGAGGGGAGCGGCAGCCAATCCCATCCATTTGGCGGCCGGGGCCGGAAGCCCCTCACGCTCTGGCGCGCGCGGCAGCAGCAAGGCCAGACCGGCCAGGATCAAGCTCAGACCCAACAGCAGTAGGAAGGTTGCTTCCTTGACCGGTGTCAGACCGCCCAGGAATGCAAGGGGCGCGGCGACCAGTGCAATCGTCAGCGCACCGCGCCATGGTACCAGCCCGGCCCGCGCGAAGCGGATCGTGCTGCCCGATACCACCACGATGTTGCAGCACAGGCTGACGATCGGCAGCAGCCGGAAATCGAACCCAACCAGCGCCAGCAGCGCACTGTAAGTCGAACCGCCGCCAAACCCGACCGAAGCATACAGCAGGGCGGTGACGAAGAAGCCAAAGGCCAGCATCATCACCCCCTATGCTGGAGAATCAGGCCACTGCGCCGTGGCAGTGCTTGTATTTCTCGCCCGAACCGCACGGGCACGGCGCATTGCGTGACAGGCCCATTGCGGCATAGGGATCGCCACCCGCAGCAGCACCGGTACCCAGCGCACCGAGCATGGCCGAAGCGCCCGGTGTCGAGATCGCGTCGTTCTCGCCAGTGAACGGATCGATGTGGCTGGTGAGGAAGTCCGGCAGATCAGGCAGCTCAACCGGGTCGGGCATGCGCAGTTCGCTGTTCATCATGATCCGGGTCACGTCCTCGCGGATCACTTCCAGCATCTTCTCGAACAGGCCGAAGGCTTCCTGCTTGTATTCGTTGATCGGCTGCTTCTGGGCATAGGCGCGCAGGAACACCACCTGGCGCAGCGCATCGAGCGTGGCCAGATGCTCCTTCCAGTAGTGGTCAAGCCGCTCAAGTAGCACCTGCTTTTCAACCTGCCGCCAGATCGCGGCATCGTCGCCAACCTTTGCCTCGGCCTTCGCATCGGCCAGGGCAACGATGCGTTCTTCGATGACGTCCGGCTCAAGCCCGTCTTCCTGCAGCCAATCCTGCACCGGCACGTCCATGCCCAGGACTTCGCCCAGCTTCTGGCGCAGGCCGTCGATATCCCACTGTTCAGGATAGGATCCCGGCGGGCAGGCAGTGCCAACCAGCGCATTGATGGTGTCGTGGCGCATGTCGACCACCACGTCATCGATCGTTTCGGCGTCCATGATGTCGGCGCGCTGCTCGTAGATCACCTTGCGCTGATCGTTCATCACGTTGTCGTATTCGACGACCTGCTTGCGGATATCGTAGTTGCGCGCTTCGACCTTCTTCTGCGCGGTCTCGATCGCCTTGGACAGCCACTTCGAACCGATCGCCTCGCCATCGGCCAAGTTCGAGTTCATCATCTTCGAGAACAGCGTATCCGGCCCGAAGATGCGAAGCAGGTCGTCCTCAAGGCAGAGGTAGAACTTGGACAGGCCCGGGTCACCCTGACGGCCGGAACGGCCGCGCAGCTGGTTGTCGATGCGGCGGCTTTCGTGGCGCTCGGTGCCGATCACGCAAAGCCCGCCGGCGGCGAGCACCTGCTGCCGCTCCGCCTCGATCTCTGCCTCGATCTTGGCGATCGCGGCAGCGCGCTCCGGCCCTTCGGGCATATCCTTGAGCTCGTCTTCGATCCGGAATTCCGCATTGCCGCCCAGTTTGATGTCAGTACCACGACCCGCCATGTTGGTGGCGATGGTCACCGCGCCGAGCCGGCCGGCCTGGGCGACGATGTGGGCTTCCATCTCATGGAAACGGGCGTTCAGCACGGCGTGCTTGACCCCTTCCTGCTTGAGATATTCCGACAGCATTTCCGACTTCTCGATCGAGACGGTACCGACCAGCACGGGCTGGCCACTCTCGTTCTTCTCGCGGATCAGCTTGGCGATCGCCTGGAACTTGTCGGTGGTGTTCTTGTAGAATTCGTCCTCTTCGTCGACCCGCTGGACCGGCACGTTGGTCGGGATCGTAACCACATTCATGCGGTAGATGTCGAAGAATTCGGCCGCTTCGGTGGCCGCCGTGCCGGTCATCCCGGCCAGCTTGGGATACATGCGGAAATAGTTCTGGAAGGTGATCGAGGCCATGGTCTGGTTCTCAGGCTCGATCCGCACGCCTTCCTTGGCTTCCACGGCCTGGTGCAGGCCATTGGACCAGCGCCGGCCGTCCATCATGCGGCCCGTAAACTCATCGATGATGACGACCTTTTCGTCCTTCACGATGTAGTCGATGTCCCGCTTGAACATGACATTGGCCTTGAGGCTCTGGTCAAGGTGGTGGACCACCTGGGTGTTCTCGACATCGTAGAGGTTCGATCCCACCAGCAGGCCCGCCGCCTCAAGCTGGCGTTCGGCCCATTCCACCCCTTCCTCGGTCAGGGTGATGTTCTTGGTCTTCTCGTCCTTCTCGTAATGCTCGTCGCTGATCTGCTTGATGATCGCATCGACCGCGATGTAGAGATCGCTCTTGTCGTCGGTCGGCCCGGAGATGATCAGCGGCGTGCGAGCCTCGTCGATCAGGATCGAGTCCACTTCGTCAACGATCGCGAAATTGAACGGGCGGTGGACCATCTGGCCCCGCTCCTGCTTCATGTTGTCGCGCAGGTAATCAAACCCAAGCTCGTTGTTGGTGGCATAGGTGATGTCGCAGGCATAGGCCGCCCGGCGCTCGTCCTCATGCATGTTGGGCACGATCACGCCAACGGTCAGGCCCAGGAACTTGTATATCTGGCCCATCCATTCAGCATCGCGCTTGGCCAGGTAATCGTTGACCGTAACGACGTGGACGCCCTTGCCCTCAAGCGCATTGAGATAGACCGCCAGCGTCGCGACCAGAGTCTTGCCTTCGCCGGTGCGCATTTCAGCGATTTCGCCGCGATGAAGCACGATGCCGCCGATCATCTGCACGTCAAAATGGCGCATGCCCATCCGCCGCTTGCCGGCTTCGCGTACTGTCGCAAAGGCTTCGGGCAAGAGGTCTTCAAGCGTCTTGCCTTCATCAAGCTGACGGCGGAACTTGACGGTCTGCGCGGCCAGTTCCTCGTCAGTCAGCGCTTCCATCGTCGGCTCGAAAGCACTGATCTGGCGGACAATCTTGTCCAGCGATTTGACGTAACGATCGTTGGACGAGCCGAAGATGGCCTTGGCAATGGCGCCGAGCATAACGAAATTCCTGTAAATTCAGAGGTATAGTACAACACGCGCAGCCGCCATGGGCCGCGCGCAGCAAAGCTTGGAAAATGGGAACGCGGCGCTATTCGAGCGCGCGATCGGGACCAAACAGGACCGAGGGGATATAGACCCGTCCGCGCGGGGGGCGAATGCGGGTCGCCTGACGTTCGCGGCGTTCCTTTTGCGCAGCGGGCGCATCAATCGACTGGGACTGGGACTGCACCGGCCGCGCCGACCCCCGCTGTCCGTCGGCTATTTCGGTATCGGCATTGCTGCTCATGCGCGCCTGAACAGGGCCAGCCTGGGCGACGAGACCCGTTAGCAGGGCGAGCAAGGCAAGGAGAACGCGCGTCATTCCAGGGCAATATAGGCAAGGCCGAAGCAACCGTCCACCCTGCGAGGCAATCCATGACCCCAAAAAGCCAAACGCCGCGCCTGCACTGGGCAGACGCGGCGTAATTGGTTGAGCGGCCGCGAGGCAAGCGGCCGTCAGGACTGCTGCTTAGTTGACAGCGTCCTTCAGACCCTTGCCGGCCTTGAACTTCGGCTGAGCCGAAGCCTTGATCTTCATCGGTTCGCCGGTGCGCGGGTTGCGGCCGGTCGAAGCCTTGCGCTTCGCAACCGAGAAGGTGCCGAAGCCGACGAGGCGAACTTCGTCGCCCTTCTTCAGCGCGCCGGTGATGGCGTCGAACACGCCTTCAACAGCCTTGGTGGCATCGCTCTTGGTCAGGCCGCTGGCATCCGCGACTGCGCCGATCAGGTCGTTCTTGTTCATGGAGAGTACCCCCTACCTTTTTTGGGATTGATGACTGGTTTGATTCGCCTCGAAAAGCTGGCGGAATTGAGCCGCTTTTCCGTGAACTGTCAAAGCGAAACCGGCCTGAAATCGGGCGATTATCCACCGAATCCCGCCATTTTTTATCGATTGCGCTCAAGAAGCAGGCAATCCGGACCGATGCTGCAGCGCAGCGAATCGGCCCGGCGGCATTTGCCTTGCTTCAGTGGGCGGTCCGCGTGTCCCCGGCCGGCTGGGCCGGCGCCGCCAGCGGCTGGCTCGCCAGGTCGTCCGCCTCGGTCCATTCGATTGCCTCAAGCGGGGCAATCAAGGCGCGTTCAAGCACCTGATCGACATGGGCCACGGGCACGATTTCGAGTCCGGAGGTGATGTTTGCCGGCAGCTCGACCAGGTCCTTCACGTTCTCTTCGGGGATCAGCACGGTGGTGATTCCGCCGCGCAGCGCTGCCAGGAGCTTCTCCTTGAGGCCACCGATCGCCAGCACCCGGCCGCGCAGCGTGACTTCGCCGGTCATGGCGATGTCCTTGCGCACCGGGATGCCCGACAGCGTCGAAACGATTGAAGTGACCATGCCGACGCCGGCGCTGGGCCCATCTTTCGGCACTGCGCCTTCTGGCAAGTGGATGTGGATGTCCTTGCGCGCGATCAGGCTGGGCTTGATGCCATAGGCCGGCGAACGGGCGCGGACAAAGCTGAAGGCGGCCTGCACCGACTCGTTCATGACTTCGCCCAGCTTGCCGGTGGTCTTCACCCCGCCCTTCCCGGGCACGGTCACGCTTTCGATCGTCAGCAGTTCGCCGCCAACCTCAGTCCAGGCCAGGCCGGTCACGGCACCGACCTGATGCTCTTCCTCGGCTTCGCCGAACTTGTACTTCCGCACGCCAGCATAATCGCCCAGATTTTCCGGCGTGATGGTGACAGCAGTTTCCTTGCCTTCAAGGATCTTGCGCAGGCTCTTGCGCGCCAGCCGCGCGATCTCGCGCTCCAGCGTACGGACGCCGGCTTCGCGGGTGTAGTAGCGGATCAGGTCGCGCAGCGCTGCGCTTTCCAGCGCGAACTCACCGGCCTTGAGGCCGTGGGCTTCAACCTGCTTGGCGACGAGGTGGCGTTCAGCGATCTCCACCTTCTCGTCCTCGGTATAACCTTCGAGCCGGATGATCTCCATGCGGTCGAGCAAGGGCTGCGGCAGGTTGAGGCTGTTCGCCGTGCAGACGAACATCACGTCGGACAGATCGTAGTCCAGCTCCAGATAGTGGTCCTGGAACTTCGAATTCTGTTCCGGATCGAGCACTTCGAGCAGCGCCGAAGCGGGATCGCCGCGGAAGTCCTGACCCAGCTTGTCGATCTCGTCGAGCAGGAACAGCGGATTGCTGGTCCCGGCCTTGCGCAGGTTGCTGACGATCTTGCCCGGCAGCGAGCCGATGTAGGTCCGGCGGTGGCCGCGAATTTCGGCCTCGTCGCGCACGCCGCCCAGCGACTGGCGGATGAACTGGCGGCCAGTGGCCTTGGCGATCGATTTGCCAAGGCTGGTCTTGCCAACGCCCGGCGGGCCGACGAGGCACAGGATCGGCCCCTTCAGCTTGTTGGTGCGCGCCTGCACCGCAAGGTACTCGACAATGCGGTCCTTGACCTTCTCCAGCGCGTAGTGATCCGCATCGAGGATTTCCTGCGCCTTGGCGATGTCCTTCTTCAGCTTCGACTTCTTGCCCCACGGCAGGCCAAGCAGCACATCGAGATAATTGCGGATCACCGTCGCCTCGGCGCTCATCGGCTGCATCGAACGCAGCTTCTTGAGCTCCGCCTGAGCCTTGGCGCGGGCTTCCTTGGAGAGCTTGGTTGTCTCGATCTTCTCGGTGAGTTCGGCAATCTCGTTGCCCTCACCATCCTCGCCGCCGCCAAGCTCCGACTGGATCGCCTTCAGCTGCTCGTTGAGGTAATATTCGCGCTGGGTCTTCTCCATCTGGCGCTTCACGCGCCCGCGGATGCGGCGTTCGACCTGAAGGACAGACAGCTCGCCTTCCATGAAGGCCATGACCAGTTCGAGCCGCTTGAGGGGATTGCCCTCGGTCAGCAGGCTTTGCTTGTCGGCCACCTTGGCGCTGATCGCGGCGGCGATGGTATCGGCAAGCTGACCCGCATCATCGACCTCGGACAGATCGACGCCGGCGTCTTCGCCCATCTTCTTGTTGAGCTTGACGTATTCACCGAACTGTTCGGTCACCTGCCGCATCAGGGCGGTCACTTCACTTCCCGAAACGGTCTCCGGCTCGATCACCTCAACCTCGGCAAGCAGATGCGTGCCGACATTTTCCAGCGCGGAAAGCCGCGCGCGGGTCTTGCCCTCCACCAGCACGCGCACCGTGCTATCGGGCAGCTTGAGCAGCTGGAGCACCTGCGCGATCACGCCGACATCATACAAGTCATCGCCCTCGGGATCGTCACAGCCCGGATCGAGCTGAGCAAGCAGGACGATGTCCTTGGAGGCTTCCATCGCCGCCTCAAGCGCGGCCACGGACTTGTCCCGTCCCACGAAGAGGGGGACGACCATGCCGGGAAAAACGACAATGTCACGCAGGGGGAGAAGGGGGTAGGTCTGGGTCATGTTGGAGATATGGGAAGCGCAGGGGCGGGCTGCAACGCCCTTTGCCAATCCGCTGTGGATGGGGCGGCAATTGTTGCGCGCCCGCCCCTTCACGCCTCCGCGTTATCCCAGACCCGGCAGATTGAACCCCGGCGGCAGGCCCATGGAACCCTGCATCTCGCGCATCTGCTGTTCCGACACGCGGTCGGCGCGGTCGCGGGCGTCGTTGAAAGCGGCAGCGACGAGGTCTTCGAGGATCTGTTTGTCCTCGGGCACCATCAGGCTGTCATCGATGTGAACGCCGAGAATGCGCCCCTTGGCGCTGGCGCGGACCTTGACCAGACCGCCACCGGCAGTGCCCTCGACCTCGATCGAGTCGAGCTTCACCTGCATCTCGTTCATTTGCTTGCTGATGGTTTCGGCAGCCTTTTGCGCTGCGGCCATCATCTCTTCCATCGACTTCATAGGGGGTGCTCCATCAATTCCAGGGGGGGCTACCGGCGGCGGCGCGCGCGGGTTCCGTGCCGATCAGTTCGGCATCGGGGAACGCTTCGAAGGCCGCTTTGACCAGCGGGTCGGAACGGATGCGCGCGTCTTGGGCAGCGGCTTCGGCCTCGGCCGCTTCACGCAAGCTCGGCTGCGCGGGGCCAGTGCCCTTCTCGATCATCCAGCGCTTGCCGGTGATCTTGAACAGCGCCTCGCGGATGTCCGCCTCGGGGTTGTCGGGGAAGCTGTCGGCCTGCTCGTAGACAAGACGCTCCGGGCCGATCTCGATCACCCGCACGCGGTCACGCATGATCTGGGCGACGCGCAGCTGACCTGACGCATCGACCTGATCGACGAGCGTGGCCCAGCTTACGTTAGGGGACGTGGCAATCGGTGCGGCGGCGGCAGGGCCAGCGCCCTCGCCCGCCGGTGCCGCTACGATGCCGTTTGCGGCGATTTCCTCGATGCGCTTTGCAAGCTTGCCCGGATCGGGCATTTGCGCCGCGTGGAGAATACGCAGCAGCGCCATCTGGAGCGAAACCAGCGGGTCGGGGCCGGTGCGCACCTCGTCGTGCCCCTTGAGCAGCAGTTGCCACAACCGGTGCAGTTCCCCCGCCCCCAGCCTTGCGGCAAAATCGGCAAGCGCGGCGCGCTCATCCTCGGCTGGTGCGTCAGGCTCTCCGCCCGAAACCTGCGCGAGCGTGATGCGGTGCACCAGATCCATCAGCGCGCGCATCAGCGCCAGCGGTTCAACGCCCAGCGCATATTGTTCATCCACAGCCGCCAGCATCGCCTTGGCGTCGCCTTGGAGGACATGGCCCAAAAGGCGGCGCTGCGCGCTCTTGTCCGCAAGGCCCAGCATGTCGCGCACACGGGTCGCGGCGACCTTGCCCTCGCCATCAAGATCGGCATGGGCGATGGCCTGATCGAGGATCGATAGCCCGTCGCGCACCGACCCTTCCGCGGCATTGGCAATGATCGACAGCGCCTCACCCTCGGCCTCGACACCTTCCAGACGGCATACCTTGGCAAAGTGCTCTGCCAGCAGCGCGGCGGGGATGCGGCGCAAGTCGAAGCGCTGCGTGCGGCTCAACACAGTGACCGGCAGCTTGTCGACCTCGGTGGTGGCAAACAGGAACTTCACATGCGGCGGCGGTTCCTCAAGTGTCTTGAGCAAGGCGTTGAAGGCATTGCGCGACAGCATGTGAACTTCGTCGATGATGTAGATTTTGTAGCGCGCCGACACGGCGGCATAGCGCACCTGTTCGATGATCTCGCGCACATCATCGACCCCGGTGTTCGAAGCCGCGTCCATCTCGATCACATCGATATGGCGGCCCTCGGCGATGGCGGTGCACGGTTCGCACACTCCGCAAGGATCGATGGTCGGCCCGCCCTGCCCGTCCGTCCCGACACAATTGAGCGCCTTGGCGATCAACCGCGCGGTCGAGGTCTTGCCCACCCCGCGAACGCCAGTCATCAGGAAGGCATGGGCCAGCCGGTCGCGGGCGATGGCATTGGCGAGCGTGCGCACCATCGCTTCCTGCCCGATCAGCTCGGAAAAGGTCTGCGGACGATACTTGCGGGCAAGCACGCGGTAAGGCTGAGCGTCCGCCTGCGAGGGCAACGCTGCCGCCAGTGCAGGCGCAGGGGCCGTGGCCGGCGTTTGCGCTGGCGGAGCCGGGGGCGGCGGCGGCGTGGAATCGCCGAACAGCGCCGACTGTCCGGCCGCCTCCAACTCGGCCGCAGTCGGGCCGGTGTCGGTTTCTTCGGGCAGTTCGGCATCGGAATCGCTCATGCCGCCAAGCTAGGCGCTCGGGCGCGGTTTGTCATGGTGTGCATGCCGGCGATGTGGGTGAAAAAGGAGCCGGGCGACCCGCCGCAATCCACCTGTGCTGCTGCCTTCCGGCCCTGACACGGTGAGCGGACGCAAACGTCCACCCGACTCCCGGCCCGTCATATGGCGTTGCCGGCGCGAAACGTCAACTCAGCGAAAATTATCCGCGTAGGCCTGAATCTTGAGCCGCTTGGGCGGCGTGGCGATCACGCGGGCGGGAATGCCGTATTTTTCGGCATAGGCACGGGCCGCTTCCTTGTCGGGGAAGGTCAGCCGCACCTGCGACTGGGTGTCGCCTGTGCCGGTCCAGCCCATCAGCGGATCGGCAAAGCGGGCCTGCGATTGCTCGAACTCAAGCACCCATTCGTCAGTATGGGCCTTGCCAGACTGCATGGCGTGCTTGGGTTTCTGGTAAATTCTCGCGCTCATGGACCGCGCCTTAGATCACGAATCGCTGCGGTTGAAGGCATTTTTGGTCTTCATGCTTGGGCGCTCCAGCCACGGCTGATCGGGCCAGCGGTGCTTGGGGTAGCGGCCCTTCATGTCCTTGACCACATCGCGCCAGCTGCCGCGCCAGAAGCCAGGCAGATCGCGGGTCGATTGCACCGGACGCCCTCCGGGGCTGGTAAGTTTCAGCAGCAGCGGGGTGCTGCCGATCATCGGGTGGATATCGAGGCCGAAGACCCCCTGCACCCTGACCTCTACGCTCGGCGCATCATCGCCTGCATAATCGATGGGATGGCGTGTGTCGGCGGGAGAGGTGAAGTGGGTGGGCGCCGCCTTGTCGAGCGCCTGTCGTGCGTTCCAGTCGAGCAGGCCTAACGCGGCATCGGCATAGCGGTGCGGCGGCAGATCGAGATCGCGGCGCCCGGACAGCAGCGGCACCAGCCAATCAGCCGCGTGCACGCGCAAGTGGTCGGGCGAGAGCACGTCAACCCCGGCAAAGCGGGCGCGGGCAAGAAAGCCTTCCGGAAACAGTTCCCCCAACTTGTCCAGCGCCTTCTCCACAAGGATTTCCACAAGCAGCGCAGGATCCGGCGAGGCTTCCGGAACGCTAGCCAGAACGATCGCACCGAGCCGCCGCTCGCGCCGCGCCTCGACACGGTTCTTGTCGTTGTTCCAGCGGGTTGCGATGCGTTGCTCAAGCGCACTCGCAAACAGGGCGGGAATACGATCAGCAGCAATCTCAGCCCCCGCCGTGATCCGCGCACCCTTGGCCTGACCCTGCGCATCGCCGACCACGATCCACTCAGCACGAGCGAGCGGCGAAGCGGGGTCGAGAATGTAGCCCCGTCCCCCGGCGCTCTGCCAATGCTCGCCGCTGGCGTCCCGGCGGCGCGCAACGAAATCCGGGCGGGCCAGCGCGAGCGATTCGGCGGCGTCCTGAGCGGGACTATCGCCAATCACCCGCGCCAGCCGGGCGGCTTGCCCGGCCCAACCGCGCGCAATCCCCGCCGCTGCACTGCTGCGCGGTGCGCGGTCAGCGCGCCAGCGGGCGAGGCGCTGGAGCAGGTCTTCCCCGCGACCGCCAAGGCCGCGCTCTTGCAACAGCATCACCAGCCGCGCTGAATCTTCGCCGACACCCGCCGCCGCCCCGTGAAGCACAGCTGCGGCCTGATCGGGCGCCATCGGGAGGCTCGCAATCGCATCGCCAAGCGGCGTGATGCGCCCGTTCCCATCAAGCGCCCCGAGCGCCTCCAGCGCCCTTCGCGCAGCACCCACGGATGTCTCGGGCGGCAGGTCAAGCCAAGGCAGGCTTGCCGGGTCCGCCGTGCCCCACTTGGCCAGCCGCAACAGCAGCGGTGCAAGGTCGGCCTGCATGATCTCTGCCGGTGCGAAAGGCGGCAGACCGGCGTGCGCGGCTTCTTCCCACAGGCGATAGGCAACCCCCGGCCCCTGCCGCGCCGCACGCCCGGCACGCTGCGCCGCCGAGGCTTGCGAGGCGCGGCGTGTGACAAGATGGGTCGTTCCCGCCGCCCGGTCGAATTCGGCAAGGCGAGCAAGGCCGGAATCGACCACCACGCTCACGCCATCAAGCGTCAGCGAGGTTTCCGCAATCGCCGTCGCCAGCACGATGCGGCGGCGGCCTTGCGGATCGCGGCGGATCGCGGCGCGTTGGGCGGCAGGTTCGATCTGGCCGTGGAGCGCGTGAATCGGCACATCGGCAAGGCGCGCCTCAAGCCGCTCGCGCACCCGCTCAATCTCGCGCACACCGGGCAGGAAGGCGAGGATATCGCCCGCCTCCTCACGCCAGGCGGTCATCACGGCAGCGGCCATACGATCCTCGATCGCTTGCGAGGCATCGCCGCCAAGCCACTTGATCGCCAGCGGAAAACTGCGTCCCGCGCTCTCGATCACCGCTGCACCCTCGCCCAGCAGCCGGGCAAAGCGGGCGCCATCGATGGTCGCCGACATCACCAGCACCCGCAGGTCTTCGCGCAGCACACTGCGGGTTTCCAGCGCCAGCGCCAGCCCCAGATCGCTGTCGAGCGCGCGTTCGTGCGCCTCGTCGAACAGCAAGGCGGAGACGCCGGGCAGTTCCGGGTCATCGACCAGCCGGTTCACCAGAATCGCCTCGGTGACGACGAGAATGCGGGTGCGCGCCGAAACCTTGCTGTCGAGGCGGGTCATGTAACCGACCGTCTCGCCCGGCTTCTCGCCCAGCATTTCCGCCATGCGCTCGGCCGCGGCGCGGGCGGCCACACGGCGGGGCGAGGTAAGGATGATCTGGCCGGTGCACCACGCCTCGCCCAGCAGATCGGGCGCGACCGCAGTGGTCTTGCCCGCGCCCGGCGGTGCGATCAGCACACCCGCGCCCTCGTCTGCCAAGGCGGCGCGGATCTGCGGGAGGACCGCGTGGATGGGAAGGCCCGGGCTCATGGCCCCGCCCGATAGCTTGCTCAGTGGCCCCGCGCGACCGCGAATTGCGCGGCTTCGGCCATCGCGGCCCGCGCCTTGCCATCAGGGAAGATCGAGATCGCATCGATCGCCCGATGCGCAAAGTGGCGCGCCCGCTCGCGGGTGTCTTCCAGCGCGTTGTGCTTGCCGATCAGGTGGATCGCCTGGGCAAGATCATCGTCCGAGGTGCGGTGGCCGATGATCGCGTCCTTCCAGAACTTGCGCTCTTCTTCAGTGCCACGGGCATAGGCGAGGATCACCGGCAGGGTCATCTTGCCTTCGCGGAAATCGTCGCCTTGATCCTTGCCCATTTCGGCCGCATCGGAATCGTAATCGATCGCATCATCAACCAGCTGGAAAGCGACGCCGAGATTGCGACCATAGGCTTCCAGCGCGTGCTCCTGCTCTTCCGAACATTCGGCAACCACCGCAGCGATCTGGCTGGCGGCGGCGAACAGGGCGGCGGTCTTGGCGCCGATGATGTGAAGGTATTGTTCTTCGCTGGTGTTGATCTGGCGCTGGGCCGAGAGCTGCGAGACCTCGCCTTCCGCGATCACCGCACTGGCGCGCGACAGGATCGAGAGGACGCGCAGGGACCCATCCTCGGTCATCAGTTCGAAGGCGCGGCTGAACAGGAAGTCGCCCACGAGCACAGTCGCGGGATTGCCGAAAATGATATTGGCCGCCGCCTTGCCGCGCCGCAATTCGCTGCCGTCGACGACATCATCATGCAGCAAGGTGGCCGTATGAATGAATTCCACCGCCGCAGCGAGCTTGTGGTGCCGGGTGCCCTTGTAGCCGACCAGTTCGGCGCCCGCGAGCGTCAGCATCGGCCGCAACCGCTTGCCCCCGCCGCTGATGAGATGCCCGGCCAGCCGAGGGATAAGCGGAATTTCGCTCTGCATTCGGTCGAGGATCACAGCGTTGACCGAATTCATGCCCGCAGCCGTCAGCGACAGCATGGGATCGAGTGTCGGGCCTTTGCGCGGCAGGGGAATGATGTCGGCACTCATGCTTTGGTGGCTCTAGGGCGGCCCGCGCGTGCTTGGCAAGCGCAGATTTGCTGCTAATTCTGCGCCCCATGCCGCATGATCCGCAACACGCCCCCGAGCCCGATCCGGTGCTCGCCGCCTTCCGCAAGAGCATCGACAACATCGATGCCGCGCTGATCCATATTCTGGCCGAGAGGTTCCGGATCACGCAGGCCGTGGGGGAATACAAGGCCAAGGTAACCCTGCCCCCGGCCGATCCCGATCGAGAGGCGCGCCAGATCGCAAGGCTGCGCAAACTGTCGGAGGAAGCCGATCTCGATCCGGAATTCTCCGAGAAATTCCTGCGCTTCATCATCGACGAAGTGATCCGCCACCACGAACGCGCGGCGGCAGGTTAAGGCGCCTTATCGGCTCCGTCGGCAATCGGCGGCGGCGGGGATGGCGGAAGCGCCGGGGGTTGATTACGCAGCACTTCGAGCAGTTCGGCACGCTCGCGCAGGATGCGTCGCTGCTGACGGGTGAGGCGTTCGGTCCGGCCATTGCCGAGCAACGCTTGGCGCCCACCATCAAAGACCAGCGGCGCGCCAAGGCAGGTCGCATCGCGCCCGAGTTCGACATCACATTGCGGGCCGACCCCGGTCCGGTCGACGGGCGGCAGCGCATAGGGGTTGTTGAAGACCGTGCGCTCGCCGCTGCGGGGATCGGGCGTGGTGCAACCACCCAGCGCCAAGGCGGCAAAGCCGATAGCGATGGCAGTGCTGCGCAGTGCGATCACGCTGATAATCCCCGAAGATGACCTCTGTCTCAGTCGCTTGCAGGGCGTGAACCGGCCGTTAATGCGCGAAAAAAGAGCGGGGGCGCCGCAAATCGGGCGGCCGCCCCCGCAAGTCTCGCACGCGCCTGCGGGTGGCCGACGCGCAGGGCCGCAGCGTCTGCCGGAGCGTGCGAGCGGTGATGGATCAGCCGCGCGGACGGCGGGCGCGCGGCGGGCGCGAGACGCCTTGGGCGCGGGTGCGGGTGACGGTGTTGCTCACCATGCCATTGCTGCGGGTGGTAAGACGGCTGCGCGAGGCAAGCGTTTCGCCCGCGCTGTTGGTGACGCTCTGGCTGGCCTGCGAATTGCCCTGACCATCGCGGCTGCGGCTGCCGGCCAGACCATAAGTCTCGCCGCCCCTTCCGGTGGCGGTGCCGGTGAAGGTCGAACCGTTCCCGCTGCGCACACGCTCGCCAGCGATGGTGCGCGTGCGGCCCTGCGTGCCGGTCTGCGTGAGTGAGACGGTCGATCCGGTATCAGTGCGCTGGCGCACGCCGATACTGGTTGCCGTGTTCCCGGTTTCGCGATTGGTGGCAACGCCGGTGCGGGTCGCCGTGCCGGTATCGCGGTTGATCGTGGTGGTCTGGCTGGCGGTGAACTTATCGCCTTCATAGGACTTCGTGCGCGTTTTCTCCTGCGCTCCCAGCGGGGCAGCGAAGGCAAGGGCTGTCAGCGAAGCGAGCAGAAAACCGGTCTTCAAGGGGGTCTTGAACATTGGCGTATCCTCCATGCAAATCAGAAGCTTGCAGTGTCCCGGCAGCAAGCGGGGTGATGCTGCCGGTGACATGGAGAAAACGCGCAAGGGCGGATGACCCTTCGTGCGGCGGCGCAAATTTATCCCGCCGGTGTGGGTTCGTTGGCCGGTGCGGGTGCCGGAGTCTGTTCGGGCGCGGGCGCTGACGGGCTCGCCGCGCCGCGCCGCTCACGCAGCTGTTGCATGATGGCGCGGCGCTGCTCCGACGGCAGGCTGCGCCAGGCCTCGCGGCGTTCGGCCGGTGTCAGTTCGCGCAGTTCGCGGACTGTCTGGCGCAGCGCCGGATCGGCAGGCGGGCGCCGGGAGAGGTCCTCGCGCGTGACCGCCTGGCCGCTTTCAACCTTGCGCTGCATCGCTTCGCGGCGGGCGGCGATCTGCTGATCGGCCCGCTGTTCGCGGCGCACCATTTCCTGCTCGACCCGCGCCCGGAAGCGGGCCTCTTCTTCGGGCGTTGGCACGGGCAGCCCGGCGGCGCGGCGGCGCTCGATCTCGTTCTTGATGCGCTGGTCGATGGCCACCCGGCGTTCCTCGCGGCGACCGGCGCGGACCTGTTCGACGCGGCGGAACGCCTCGGCAAGTTCCTCGGGGGTGTCGATCGGCCCGTCGATGGCCACCGCCGCAGCACTCGGATCGGCAGCGGGGCGCGGCTGAGCGGCTGCGGCAACCTGGGGCGTGTTTTCAGCGGCGGCGGTGCCGGCAATGCTCGCCCACACGCTCTGCGCAGAAGGCAGAGGGAGCGCAATCTGCTGAAGCAGGCCAGTGGCCGCGGCCGTCGTCGCCAGCGCGCCGAAGCTGGCGATGCCGATCGCGATCCGCCGCCCCATGCGCCAGCCGCGCGCCCCCACCGGCGCCGGACGGCGCAGTTCGGGCAAGGGCGCGGGCCGCGCCGCGGCTGCGGCGACGACGCGATCGGCAAAACCCGCGCCAAGCTCCGGCGCGCCATAGCCATCGAGCACCCTTGCGAGCGGGCTGCCCCGATCGATGGGTGCCCCCATGTTGCTGTCGTTCACGCTCATGGCGCATCTCCTTGCGCCGCCAATACCTGCCGCAGCGCCGAACGGGCGCGGTGGAGCAGGCTCTCGAAGGCCTTGATATTCATATCCATTGCTTCGGCCGCCTCGGCATTGGGCAGCTCCTCGTAATAGGTCAGCACGATCGCTGCCCGCTGGCGTTCGGGCAGTGCCAGAACCAGCGCACGGGCCAAGTTGGCGCGCTCGCCCGCCTCGATCAGCGCATCGGCGAGCGGCGCATCATCCTCTTCGTCGGGGACCTCCCCGCCCGCAAGGCGGCGCGCGCGGCGCAGGCGGTCGATGGCGAGATTGGTCACCACCCGCTGCAACCAGCCCCCCAGCCGCAGCCGCGCCGCCGCCTCGCTGCCTTGCGGATGGCGCGCGGCGATGGCTGGAGCGTGATCCCACAGGCGCAGCAATGCCTCCTGCACGATATCCTCAGCCTCGTGGGTATCGCCGGTCATGCGGTAGGCGACACGGTGGAGCGCCGGCCCGTGCCGAGCAATCACTGCACGCAAACCCGCCGCATCGCGCGCCGCCAACTGCGCCGCCCACGCCGCATCCTCACCCGGCGGAGCGAGCGGCGGCGCGTGATGCGCGGACTGCGGAATAGCGGTCATGGCGGGTCGCAAATGGCCTGTCTGCGGTGTCGATTTTCGTTACTGCAACGCGCGGGCCCGCAAAACCCTTCGCGAGAGGCGTCAAGTGGCGCGTGGCAGTCGCAGTTCAACCAGCAACCCGCCCAGATCCTCGCTCGTCCCGAGGGTGACGCTGCCGCCATAGATTTCCGCAACATCGCGCACGATCGCAAGGCCAAGGCCGGTGCCGGGCTTGCCGGTGTCCAGCCGGACCCCGCGATCGAAAATGCGCGTGCGCTCGGCCTCGGGGATGCCGGTGCCGTCATCCTCGACCCAGATGAGGCACATCTTGGGATCGCGTGGCCTGCCATCCTCGTCGGGGTCGATGGTCACGAACACGCTGCCCCCGCCATATTTCGCAGCGTTTTCGATGAGATTGCCGAGCAGTTCGTCAAGGTCCTGCCGTTCCAGCGAGACGGTCGCCTGCTTGTCGCCCGCAATATCCAGCCGGCCTTCGGGATAGAGCCGCTCGACCGCGCGCCGGACGGCCTCGGCGCTTGCCATGACATTGGTGCGCGCATGGCCGACCGCGCGGCGGCCCACGGCGCGGGCGCGGGCGAGGTGATGGTCGACATGACGCTGCATGGTCCGCGTCTCGCGCATCACCGCATCACCAAGGTCGGGCGCGCGGGCGGTGGCGGCGTTGGTCAGCACCGTCAGCGGGGTCTTGAGTGCATGGGCAAGGTTGCCCGCATGGCGCCGCGCCTCTTCGGCCTGCCGCTCGGAATGTTCGAGCAGCGCGTTCAGCTCATCCACCAGCGGCTGCACTTCCAGCGGCAGCGGATCGGTGATCCGCCCTGCCCCTGTAGTGCGCAGGTTCTGGATCGCCGCGCGCACCCGGCGCAGCGGCGACAGGCCATAGCGCACCTGCATCAGCGCCATCAGCAGCAGGCCGAGGCCAAGCACCGCAAAGCTCCAGATCAGGATCAACCGGATGCGCCCGATCTGCGCGTCGAGTTGTTCGGTGGCGCTGGCAACCGCGAAGGTCCAGCGCGTCTCGCTGCCCGGCAGGATCACTGTGCGTTCGGCAATCCTGAGCGGTTCGCCCGCGAACTGATCGGAGTTGTAGAAATGGGCATCACTGTCGAAATGCTCGCCCGCAGAGGCCACCCCATGCAGCTTCAACGTGCGGTCCCACAGGCTGCGCGAAGGCCAGGGATCGTGCCCCGCCCCACTGACCTGCCAGTACAGCCCGCTGCCCGGTTCCAGAAACCGTTGGTCGCCGAGCGTGCGGTAGAAATTGACCTCACCGAAGGAATCGATCTCCGCCGATGAAATCATCGCGGTGAGGATGTAATCGAGCTGCTCGTCGAAATTGGCCTCGACCTGTCCGGTCAGAGTGCGTTCCAGCGCAATGCCGCCGCCCAGCAACAGCACGGAAATCCACCCGGCCGCGATAAGTCCCATGCGCCGGGCAAGGCTCGCGCGGGGCTTCGATGCCGAAGCCACCGCATCGCCGGGCAGGACGATATCCCCGCCCGCAGGCAAGGTCACAGGGGCATCATCGCCGCTCGCGGGCGCCTCAGGCGCGCGGCTGATCGGCGGGGTCGTCGAGGCTGTAACCGAGGCCACGGATGGTCGTAATCACGTCTGCGCCAAGTTTCTTGCGGATGCGGGTGACGAAGACTTCGATGGTGTTCGAATCCCGGTCGAAATCCTGATCGTAGATATGCTCGATCAGTTCGGTGCGGCTGACCACCTTGCCCTTGTGGTGCATGAGATAGCTCAGCAGCTTGTATTCCTGCGCGGTCAGCTTCACCGGCTCGCCCGCCAGCGTGACGCGGCCCGAACGGGTGTCCAGCCGCACATCGCCCGCCGTCAGTTCGGACGAGGTGTTGCCCGATGCGCGGCGGATCAGCGCGCGCAGGCGGGCGATCAGTTCCTCGGTCTGGAACGGCTTGGCAAGGTAATCATCCGCGCCTGCATCCAGCCCCGCGACCTTGTCCGACCAACTATCCCGCGCAGTCAGCACCAGCACCGGGAAGGTCCGCCCTTCCCGCCGCCACATGCCCAGCACGGTCAGCCCGTCAATCTCGGGCAGGCCCAGATCGAGCACCACCGCGTCATAATCCTCGGTCGAGCCCATGAAATGCCCGTCCTCGCCATCGGTCGAAAGATCGACGGCATAGCCCTGCCCCTCAAGCGTCGACTTGAGCTGCGCGCCAAGGGTCGGTTCGTCTTCGACGATCAGAATGCGCATGGTCCACCATTTCCCTGCTTGAGCATACGCCGGGTCGTGCGCCTTTGGTGCGAGGGCGTCAAGCGAACCCCCTGCGCCCAAACGGCTGCTTTCCCCCGCTGATTGCCCATAATGCTAACTGTCAGCGCGACCGGCCGATGACCTTGCCCGTGCGGGCATCGACATCGACATAGGTGACGCGGCCATCCCTGATGAATTTGAGCCGATAGGCACGCGCTGTCGAATCGTACGCGAAGCCAAGATATTCGGCATCGCGCATCATCGGCAGGATCTTCGCCTCGATCTCGCCCGAGCGCATGATCGTGCCTGCCTGCGCCTCGCGCCGGGCCTCGTCCTGATCGCCGCGTTGCTGGTCCGCTTGCGCCAGCGCAGGCGCAGCGGAGAAGGCAAGGACGGCAAGCGGAACATAGAAAAGGGCGCGTGCGGTGTTCATGACAGGATTGTGCCTAGGATGGGTCCATTGAACAAGCCGTGAATGGCTCAGCGGGTTCCGGACACACCGGCCCCGACCAGTTCGTAGGTGATCGTGACGTTGATGCCGGCGCTGATCTGACCGGGCTGGACGGGCGATGCTGTCGGTCCCGGCTCGGCCATCATCTTGGCCGTCTCGACCAGCGGAAAGCCGCCGTCGATGGTCTCGGAGATCGCCAGCACGCGGACCCCCGTGTAGCCAAGCATTGCCGCATAGGCCTTCGCCTGCGCCTCGCCGCGGGCGACGGCGGATTGGCGGGCGCGTTCCTTGACGGCGGTCTCGTCCGACAGACTGAACGCCGGGCCGCTGAGATCGGTCGCGCCGGCCTCGACCAGCGCATCGAGCACGCGGCCGGTATCATCGATCGTGCCGAGGACGATGCTGACCCGGTTGGACGCCTGATAGCCGCGGAACACCGCCCCGGCGTCGGTGTAATCATACTGCGCGCCAAGGCTGATGCCGGTGGTCTGGATGTCCTTTTCCGCAATGCCGAGCGCCTTGATACGGGCGATCAACCGCGTCATGTCAGCCGCGTTCTGGCGCATAGCCGCGGTGGCGGTGGGCGCGTTGGTGGTAACGCCCGCGCCGATGCTGACGCGGTCGGGCGCGGTCTGGACGCTCTCGAAGATGCTCAGTTCGACCACCGGGCCAGCCGGGGTAATGGCGGCCTGCGGCGCGGCCAGCGCGGCGGCGGGCACGGCCAGCGCGGAAGCGGCAGCGATGATGGCAAGGGCACGGGTCGTCATGGGAAAATCCTCCGGTTCGCCGCGCCTTTGGGTCATCTCGCCTTTCGCACGACTGAACCGCGCAGGCCGCAATCGGCACCGCAGTCAGGCTTGCCGCCCGCACCCCTTGCCCCTAGGGGCTTGGCGGTCATGGCACAGCCCCCCATTTTCTCGCTCGAAGGCATGGCGCTCCAGCAGGGCGGCCGCTGGCTGTTCGGCGGACCGACCCCCACCAGCGGCGCGGCGCCGATCGATCTGCATGTGCTCCCCGGTGACCGGCTGGCGCTGATCGGACGCAATGGGGCGGGCAAGACCACGCTGCTGCGACTCATCACCGGCAAGATCGAGGCGGACCGCGGACAGCGCCGGATCAAGCCCGGAACGAAAATCGTGTTCCTCGAACAGGAACCTGATTTCGCGCCCTTTCCCACCCTTCTGGACTTTGCGACCGGCAGCGCGGATGCCCCGGCTGCGCATGAGGTTGAGGCCATCGCAGGACAACTCGGCATCGACATGTCACGCCCGGCTGCGACCGCCAGCGGCGGCGAGAAGCGCCGCGCCGCGATTGCCCGCGCGCTGGCGCAGGAACCCGATCTGCTGCTGCTGGACGAGCCCACCAACCACCTCGATCTTGCCGCGATCGACTGGCTGGAGGATTGGCTCTCGCGTTATCGCGGGGCGTTCATCACGATTTCCCACGACCGCACCTTCCTCACCCGTCTGACCCGCGCCACCCTGTGGCTCGACCGGGGGACGCTGCGGCGCAAGGAGGTGGGCTTTGGCGGCTACGAGGCATGGGAAGAATCGGTCTATGCCGAAGAGGCCCGCGCTGCCGAACGTCTTGATGCGAAACTAAAACTTGAAGCCCACTGGCTCGAACGCGGGGTCACCGCAAGGCGCAAGCGCAATCAGGGCCGGCTGGAGAAACTCCACCAGATGCGCGCCGTTCGGGCTGCGATGATCTCGGGCGCGGGGACAGCCAAGCTCAGGCTTGCCTCGGATGATGATTTCAAGTCCAAGTCGGTGATTGTCGCTGACAATATTTCAAAGACTTATGGCGATCGCGCGATCATCAAGCCGTTTTCCCTGCGCATCCAGAACGGCGACCGCATCGGGATCGTCGGCGCGAACGGCGCGGGCAAGACCACCTTGTTGAAATTGCTCACCAAAGAGCTTGAACCCGATACCGGATCGATCACCCATGCCCGCACCCTTTCGGGCGTGATGATCGACCAGCAGAGGAAGCTGCTCGAACCGGGTGCGTCAGTGCGTCAAATCCTGGCCGAGGGCGGCGACTGGATCGATGTGCGCGGTGTGCGCAAGCATGTGCAGGCCTATCTCAAGGATTTCCTATTCGATCCCGGCCTTGTCGACACCAAAATCGGCATTCTTTCAGGCGGCGAACGTTCGCGCCTGCTGCTCGCCCGCGAATTTGCGCGGACCGCCAACCTCCTGGTGCTGGACGAGCCGACCAATGATCTTGACCTTGAAACCCTTGATCTTCTTCAGGAAGTCATTGCCGATTTCGAAGGCACCGTGCTGATCGTCAGCCATGATCGCGACTTCCTTGACCGCACGGTGACCATCACCCTCGGCCTCGACGGGTCGGGCAAGGTGGATATTGTTGCGGGCGGATATGCCGATTGGGAAGCCCGCCGCAAAGCGCCCCAATCGGGGAGCAAAGGGGGGTCTGGCGGGGGTCAGGCCGGGGGCAAGGCGGGGGCTGAGCCTGCGCAGAAACCCGTTCCTACAAAGCCCGCCGCCGCGCCCCGGCTTTCCTACAAGGATCAGCGCGATTACGAGATCCTGCCCGCCCGGATCGCAGAACTCGAAGCGGCGATCGCCAAGGGTGAGGCGCTGCTGAGCGATCCCGAACTCTACGCAAAGGACCCGCAAAGGTTCGCGACCATCAGCCAGGGCATAGCCAACGCCCGGGCTGAAAAGGACGCGGCAGAAGAACGCTGGCTGATGCTGGCCGAAATGGTCGAAGGCTGAGCGCCCGGCCCCGGCCGGCACCGGGGCACGATCATTTCGCAAGCCTGCGCGGGCCTGTTCAGGTGATCCGGTAGAATTCCGCCACCCGTTCCAGCGCGATTTTCAGCACCAGCTTGCCGCTGCGGGTGGGCCAGCCGAGGCCCTTTTCAGCGTCCGGCAGGCTCTCGCCCGCGCAGACCACGCGCCACAAGATGTCTTCCAGTCCCCTGCCCGCCGCCTTGATCGCCCCGTCGAACCGCTGGCGCGCGGCGATCTGCTTTTCGCTCGGCGCAAGACCGCGGTCGCCTGTCCCCTTCACCCGCACCGGGTCCCAGCGCATGGTGATGCTGGCGGGGAGCTGCGCGCGTTCGTAATCGGCCCGCAGCGCCTCGCCCGCATCGTGCAGCCGGTCCGACAGGTGACCGCGGGCATGGAGCCACGCCAGCGGGCTTTCAGCAAGGTTGACCGTCACCGACCGGGACCGGGCCAGCCCTCCCGGCCCGGCAGGCCGATGGCGCGGGCCTTCTGGGGTGAGTTCGCGTTCGACAAGATGGCGTGTCATGGTGGTTCCTCCGCATGTTGCGGCGAAGGACTTGCCAACACGGATGATCTGTAGGAAAGAAAAAACCAATCCGGTTAATTTCAAGGCAAGACCCCCGATGAACCGCATCCGCGATATCCGCAAGGCCAAGGGCCTCACCCTCGCCGATCTCGCCGCGGCCTGCTCGCCGCCGACCACCGCGCAGACCATCGGGCGGCTGGAGACGGGGATGCGCCAGCTTTCGGTCGGCTGGCTCAATAAGATCGCTGCCGCGCTGGGCGTGCCGCCGGCCAGCCTGATCCGCGCCGAAACTGCCGTCCCTGCGCAGATCGTCGCCGAACTGGGCGCGGGCGGGCCGGAAGCCCTCACCCACCCGCGCGAGGCGCTGGCGCCCCATGCGCTTGCACCCGAAGATGGCCCTGCGCCGCTGGTCCTCGCCGTTACCGCCAGCATCGGCGAATATCGCCCCGGCGACCTCGTGTGGCTGCGCCAGATCGCGCCCGAGGATGCGGGGCAAGCGATCAACCGCGATTGCCTTGTCCCCCGCCCCGGCGGGCGCTTTGCCTTCGGGCGGCTGATCGACCGGCGCGGCAGCCTTGTCGGCCTGCTGCCGCCCGGCGCGGGGCAGAAGCAGGTGGTGGTCGACAATCCGCCGTGGATCGCCTGCGCCTTCATGCTGGTGAGAGCGCTTTAACACGTCGTGAGATAGGGCCAGCCGCCGTGAAGCACGTTCTTGCCATTTCAACGCTCTATCCCAATGCGGTGAACCCGCGGTTCGGGACCTTCGTGGCGCGCTCGCTGGAGGCGCTGGCCAAGCGCGGGGATTGGCGGGTGACACTGATCAACCCGATTGGCCTGCCCCCGCTGGCGCTGGGGCGTTACCGCGCTCTGGCCGATCTGCCGCTGCTGTCCGAGGAGGGCGGCATCACGGTGCACCGCCCGCGCTTCACCCTGATCCCGCGCATCGGCGCACGGCGCAATGCGGCCGCGATCGTGCGCGCTGCTGCCCCGCTGGCCCAGGCGATCCATGCGGCAAGCCCGGTGGATGTGGTGGACGCGCAGTTCTTCTTCCCCGATGGCCCCGCCGCTGCCGAGATTGCGCAGCTGCTGGGCCGCCCCCTGTCGATCAAGGCGCGTGGGGGCGACATCACCTATTGGGGCAAGCAGGGCTTTGCCGCTGCGCAGATGGTGGCCGCAGCACAGCAGGCAAAGGGCTTGCTTGCCGTGAGCGAGGACCTCGCCGGGCACATGGCCGCGATGGGCATGCCGGCCGAGCGGATTACGCTGCATCTCACCGGACTGGACCGGGACCGCTTCCGCCCGTTTGCCCACCCGCAATTGCGCCAGCAGCTGACCCGCGAACTGGGTTTTGCCATGCCCGACAATGCACCGCTGCTCGCCAGTGTCGGGGCGCTGATCCCGCGCAAGGGACAGGCCATCGCGATCCGCGCCTTGCGGTCGATTCCCGACGCGCGGCTGGTGCTGGTCGGCAAGGGCGAGGATGAGGCGATGTTGCGGGCGCTTTGCGCAAAAGAGGGCGTGGAGGAGCGCGTGTTCTTTGCCGGGTCAGTCGATCACGATCTGCTGCCGCTGATCCTGTCGGCGGCTGATGTGATGGTGCTGCCCACCGATAACGAGGGCCTCGCCAATGCCTGGGTCGAAGCGCTTGCCTGCGGGACGCCGGTGGTGACCTGCACCGTTGGCGGCGCGCGCGAACTGATCGCTTGCGACACCGCCGGGCGGCTGGTGGAGCGCACGCCCGAAGCCGTGGCGGCGGGCGTCAACGCAATCCTTGCCGCCCCTCCTGAGCGCGAGGCCGTGGCGGCGCTGACCGAACGCTTCAGTTGGGACGCGAATGCCGCGGCACTGGCCGCCCATTACGAACGTTTGCTGTCGGCCGACTGACGCCAGCTCAGACCGCCCGCCCCGCCTCCCCACCCGGCCACCATAACATAGTGGTACTATTGGTGGCCGGGTGGGGAGGCGGGGCGGGCGGTCTGCGGTTCGCTTCAGTGAACCGCCCCAACCAACAGCCCCTTACACTTCGCCGCGTGCGAGCTTTTCCTGCTTGTCCAGCGCGGTTTCGGTCGGCACGAAGCTGCTCGTCGTCACGCCCATCCAGATCAGCAGCGGGCCTGCCATGTAGATCGAGGAATAGGTGCCGATGAACAGACCCACGGTGATCGCTGCAACCATGCCGAACAGGCTCGGCGGGCCGAAGATCAAGAGCGGGATCAACGCGACGAACAGCGTCAGCGAGGTCATCACCGTGCGCGCCAGCGTTTCGTTGACCGACAGATCGAGCAGCGCGCCCATCTCCATCTTGCGGAACTTCTTCAGGTTCTCGCGGATGCGGTCATAGACCACGATGGTGTCGTTCAGCGAATAGCCGATGATCGCGAGGATCGCCGCGACGATCTGCAAGCTGAACTCCATCTGCGTCAGCGCGAACAGCCCGACGGTCACCGACACGTCGTGCACCAGCGCGAACATCGCGCCCACGCCGAACTGCCATTCGAAGCGCACCCAGATATAGAGCGAGACCGCCGCCATCGCCGCCAGCAGCGCAAGGATCGCCTGATCGCGGAACTCACCCGCGACCTTGCCCGACACCGTGTCGTTGCCGTCACGCCGCGCATCGGGATAGGCCTTCTGGACGCTCGCGATCACCTTGTCGCCGATCGCGGCGGCCGCGCCCGGGGTGTTCTCGGCCCCTTCGGGCAGCGGCACGCGGATCGAAACCTGATTGGGCGCGCCGAATTCCTGCACCACCGGCTCGCCATAACCGAGCCCACCGACCAGTTCGCGCAAGGACGGAATCGGCGCTTGCTGGCGCTGCTGGAAGGTCATGCGCACTTCCTGCCCGCCGGCGAAATCGACGCCGAAGTTGAGGCCGTTGACCGCCACCGCCGTCCAGCTCCCGAAGATCAGCACAAGGCTGAGCACGAAGAACGGCACGCGCAGCTTCAGGAACTGGATGTTGGTGTTGTCGGGGACAAGCTTCAGGAGTTTCATGTGTCCCGGCTCCTCAAATCGTGATGTCGTTGGGGCGCGCCTTGCGCAGCCACCCGGCGACGAACATGCGGGTCAGGGTCACGCCCGTGAACACCGATGTGATGATGCCGATGATCAGCACCACCGCGAAGCCCTTGACCGGCCCGGACCCGAAGGCGAACAGCGCAACGCCCGAAATGACGTTGGTGAGGTTCGCGTCCCAGATGGCGCGGCTGGCTTCCTTGTAGCCGGTTTCCACCGCCGCCACGACCTTGCGCCCGCGCGCGCGTTCTTCGCGGATACGCTCGTTGATCAGCACGTTGGCGTCAACCGCTGCGCCGATCGTGATAACGAAGCCCGCGATCCCCGGCAGGGTCAGCGTGAACCCACCCAGCGCCATGATCCCGAGCAGCATCAGCACGTTGAACACCAGTGCGACCGTGGCGTAGATGCCGAAGCGGCCATAGGTCGCCACCATCAGCGCGATCACCGCAAGGCTGCCGATGCCCATCGCCAGCAGGCCCTTGCGGATCGAGTCTGCGCCAAGGTCCGGCCCGACGGTGCGTTCCTCGACCACCGCCAGCGGCACCGGCAGCGCGCCCGAACGCAGCGCAATGGCGAGCTGGTTGGCCGTTTCCGGGGTGAAGCTGCCCGAAATCTGCGCATTGCCGCCGATGATCGGTTCATTGATGTTGGGGGCAGACAGCACCTGCCCGTCAAGGATGATGGCAAAGGGCTTGCCGACATTCTCGGTCGTCAGCTTGGCGAACTTCGCCCCGCCCTGCGCATCGAAGCTGATCGAGACGATGCTTTCATTGGTGCGCTGATCCACACCCGCCTGTGCGCCGGTAAGGTTATCGCCGCGGATCCCGCCCAGACGCTTGACCGCAATCGCCCCGACCTGGCTTTCCGCATAGGGCACGATCTGGCTGCCCGGAGGCGCAATGCCGGCCTGAATATTGGTCAGCAGCGCATCCTGATCGACCAGCTTGAATTCGAGCTGCGCGGTCTGGCCGAGCAGGTTCTTGAGCGCGTCCGGATCCTGAAGACCGGGCACCTGCACCACGATGCGGGTTGCGCCCTGCCGGATGATGGTCGGCTCACGCGTGCCCAGCTCGTCGATGCGGCGGCGCACCACTTCGGTGGCGCTGTCCATCGCATCATCGATCGCCTGATCGACGCCCGCATCGGTCTGGCTGAGAACAATGCGCTGGCCATCGACCACAGCGAGTTCCCATTCGCGCACCGTGGTTGCGCCCTGCATGATCGGCTCGATCAGACCGCGCGCACGATCGATGTCAGCCGCATTTTCGAGCATGAAGGACAGCTTGCCATCCGCGGTCGATACATCGCCGATACGAATGCGCGGAGAAGCGCCGCGCATCAGCTGGCGCACGCTTTCCTCCATGTTCTCAAGCCGCTGGGCGCGGACATCGGCGGCCTTGGCCTCAAGCAGCAGGTGCGAGCCGCCCGCAAGGTCGAGGCCGAGATTGACTTCGGGCCGGGGCAGCGAAGCGGGCCAGTCCAGCCCCGCCACATTGAACAGCGAAGGCAGCGCCAGCAGCGACGCGGCCAGCGTCACCGCCCATAGCGAGAGCTTCTTCCAGAGGGGAAAGTCGAGCATTGCGTCAGGGTCTCACACGCAAAGGATAAGGTCGGGCAGGCCCAGGGGCGCCGTGCCGGTCAGTCGTTGGCAGGCTTGCCGGCAGGCGGAATGATATCGCCCAGCGTCGCCTTGATCGCCTTGACGCGCACATTGGTGCCCAGTTCAAGCTCGACATAGGTGTCGTCCACCTTGACGACCTTGCCCACCAGCCCCCCGGCGGTGACGACCTGATCGCCCTTCTTGACGGCGGCGATCTTGGCTTGATGTTCCTTCTGCTTCTTCATCTGCGGGGCGATGATCAGGAACCAGAAGATCACGATCATGCCGACAATCGGCAGAAAGCTCATCCATGCGGGCGGCGCTCCGGCGGCACCCGCGGCAGCGGCAAGAAGGTCGATTGTCATGCGATAAAGCCTGTCAGATCCCGTGAAACATCATACGAGGCGAGCCGCCCCTAGCGTCCAAGTGGGCGCGCCTAGCAGCAATGCAAGTGAGCCGCAATCTTTGCTCCGGAAAGCGTTGTGAGGCGGCAACACCACATCCTGCATCAAACCCGCTTGCCAGCCACCGCCGCCGCTCCTATAGGCGCCGCTCCACTGGTGACGGGACGTAGCGCAGCCTGGTAGCGCATCACACTGGGGGTGTGGGGGTCGGAGGTTCGAATCCTCTCGTCCCGACCAGTGGAATTTCCCCTTCAAGCCCGATTTCCCCCCGCGCAATTGCGCGTGTCGGCGGCAAGGGTTAGGCATGCGGGCGGTTCAAACCTTTTCCGAAAGCCGCCCCCGTTCCATGACCCGCTGGCGCCTTGCTGCCCCTGTCGACGATATCCGCGAGGCGTTGCTGGCGTGTGCAGCCATGCCAGCACAATTCGCCATCGCCACGCTGGTCGAAGTCGATGGCTCTGCGCCGCGTGATGTGGGCGCGCAGATGCTGGTGACTGCCGATGATCACTGGGGCTTCCTGTCAGGCGGCTGCATCGAGGATGATGTCGCCGCCCACGCCCGCGCTGCCATGGCCGAAGGGGCACCGCGCCTGCTGCGCTATGGCGAGGGCAGTCCGTGGATCGACATTCGCCTCGCCTGCGGATCGGGCATCACGGTGCTGGTGGAGCCGGTCGCGGCGGATGAACCGGCGGTTGCCGTTCTGCTGGAAGGCTGGCGGGCCCGAAGGCCGGTGCTGTGGTCGAGCGACGGGATCATGCGCCAAGCCGCAATCGCGGGCGAGCCCCCCCGCGATCACTGGGACGGTGTGCGCTATACCCGCCTGTTCTTACCCCCGCTGCGGCTGGTGCTGATCGGTGAGGACGGGGCGACGCTGGCCGCGGCCGCTCTGGCGCGGGAAATGGGCTGGCAGGTGGCACTTATCACCCCCGGCGGGCCAAAGGGCGCGCCCTTCCCCGGCATCGCCTATCACCGCAGCGCGCCCCAAGCGGCGTTGGCGGCAATCGCGCCCGACCGCTGGACCGCCATCGCCGTGCTCTCGCACGACCGCGAGGATGACGAGCGCGGGCTGGCCGCCGCTCTTCAGTCCGAGGCGTTCTATGTCGGCGCGATCGGGGCGCGGGTGCGGCTCGATGGGCGGCTGACGCGGCTGCGCGGCCACGGCGTGAGCGAGGCGGCACTGGCGCGGCTGCACGCACCGGTCGGCCTGCCCGGCTTTGGCAAGGCCCCGCGCGATGTGGCGCTATCGCTGGTGGCCGAGGTCGCTCAGGCGTTCCACGCGGCGGTGACGGCGGCGAGGTCGTCCGGCGTGTCGATGTCGAGCAACACGCCGTTGTCGGCGGCCTCGACATAGGCGACGGCTTCGGGCCGGGCCTTGAGCAGCGCGGCGGCGCCTTCGTCCCCCTTCAGCGCCAGCAGATCGGCAAAGGCGGCGCGGGTGAAGGCGACCGGGTGGCCGGGCCGCCCGTCATGGCGGGGCCTTGCGGCATAGCCCGATCCCTGCGCCGCCTCTGCCAGCGCGCTGCACAGCGTCGCCGGCACCAACGGCATATCGCCAAGGAAGATACACACGCCCGGCGCATCGGGAGCCAGCGCGGCGATGCCGGTGCGAAGGCTTGCGGCCATGCCCTCGGCCCAGTCGGGAGCGGCGATGATCCGGCAATCGAGCCCCGCCAGTGCGGTGCTGACGCCAGCCCCCGCAGCGCCGGTGACGATCACCACCTCTGCAAAACCGCCCGCGGCCACGCGTTCGGCAACCCGGCGGATCACCGGCGCGCCGCCAAGGTCAGCGGTGAGCTTGGCCCCGCCCCCATCGCTGCCAAAGCGCCGCCCTGCCCCTCCGGCGAGGATCAGCGCAGGCCACTTCGCGGTGCTCAAGCCCTGGCTTGCGTCAGCACCGGCAGGTTGCGGATGCGCTTGCCCGTCAGCGCGGCGAGCGCATTGGCCAGCGCCGGGCTGGCGGGCGGCAGGCCCGGCTCGCCAATGCCGCCGGTCTTGGCCCCGCTGTCGATGAAGTGCACTTGCACCACAGGCGGCGCATCAGCCAGCTTGAGGATCGGGTAATCGGTGAAATTGCTCTCCACCACCGCCCCCTTGTCGAGCGTCACCGCCTCGCCCATCGCCGAGGACAGCCCCATGATCAGGCCGCCGGCGATCTGCGCTTCGGCATTGAGCGGGTTGATGGTTGTGCCGCAATCCACCACCGCAACGGCGCGCAGCACCTTGGGGGAGCCATCCTCCTTCAAGGCCACATCGACCACTTCGGCCACGATCGTGTCGAAGCTTTCGACGATCGCGATCCCGCGCCCCACGCCCTCGGGCACAGGCGAGCCCCAGCCGGCGCGCCGGGCCACCTCGTCAAGCACCTTCTGGTGGCGCGAGCCTTCGGGCAGATGCTTGCGCCGGAACTGATAGGGGTCCGCCCCCGCCGCCAGCGCGAGTTCATCCATGAAGCTTTCGGTGTAGAAGCCCAATTGCGTCGCATTCACCGACCGCCACGGCCCGTCGATCTGGTTCGACTGGTAGGCGAAGTGGCGCCGCGAGGTCGCGGGGATGGCGTAGATGAAGGGCACCTCGCCTTCGGCATTGCCGCTTTGCGCGTAATCGATCCGCAAGGCACTGATGCCGCCATCCTTGAGCGATGCCTTGAGCCGGGCCGAGGATTGCGGGCGATAGGTCCCGTGGCGAACCTCCTCCTCGCGGCTCCACACCAGCTTGACGGGATAGGGCACCTGCTTGGCAATCAAAGCGACCTGATCGATGATCTCGACCAGATCGGGAAAGCGCCGCCCGAAGCCTCCGCCCATGATCATCGGGTGGAAGACGACTTGTTCGACATCGATCCCGGCCGCCTTGGCCGCCTTGGCGCGCGTGCTCAGCGGGTCCTGCATCCCGCCCCACAGGTGCAGCGTGCCGTCCTTGAAATGGCCGGTGAGCGCAAAGGGCTCCATCATCGCATGGTGGAGAAAGGGGACGCGGTATTCCGCTTCGACGAGTTTGGCCCCGGCCGCGCCGAAAGCGGCGGCGACATCGCCCTTACCCGCTTCGTTGTCGGGCTTGTCGCCGTCCATGAGCTTGCCCTGCGCGCCATAGATCGCCGCGGTCGAAACCGCCGCATGGCCGCCATCGGTGAACTTGGGGCTGAGCGCAGCCAGGCCCTTGGCCGCGGGCCAGTAACCCTTGGCGATCACGACCACTGCGTCCGCCAGCTTGATGACCTTTTCGACCCCCTTCACCGCCAGCGCCGGGGCTTCGTCCACACTTTCCAGCGTGCCGCCGCGCACGGGGGCTGCCGCGATGGTGGCAACGCGCATGTCGGGCAGCGTGAAATCGATCCCGTAAACCGCCGACCCATCGACCTTGGCGGGAATATCGCGCCGGAAAACGGGCTTGCCGATCAGCTTCCACTGGTCAGGGGTCTTGAGCACCGGATCGCTGCTGAGCGACCGCTCCGCCGCACCCGCCGCCAGATCGCCATAGCGCAGGGACTTGCCCGATTTGGCGTGGGTGACGACTGAATCCGCCGTGGTCAACTCAGCTTCCGGCACGCCCAGCCGGTCAGCCGCCTCAGCCAGCAGCGCCGCGCGCACCGCCGCGCCCGTGCGCCGCATCGCGACTTCCCCGGTGAAGCGGATCGCCGAAGAACCGCCGGTGATCATCAGCGGCATTGAACGCGCCATCATCCCGATCACCGCATCGGGGATCAGCCCGGCGGCAAATTCGCCGGTCATGGTGGGCAGGAAGCCCTTGGCCAGCGCCGCATTGGCAAAGGCCATGTCGGCAGGTGCCTGTTCGATCGCGACCTTGTCCCAGTTTGCATCAAGCTCGTCGGCGAGCATTTGGGCCAGCGCCGTGTGCGACCCTTGCCCGAAATCGATGTGAGGTGAGAAGACGGTGACGGTGTCGTCCTCTCTGATGGTCATGACCGCGCCGAAAGGCGTGCTGCCCTTCCCGCCGATCAGAGTGTTGACGCGGGACTTGGCGCTGCTGTCGCTCCACCACACGCCGAAGATGCCGCCGCCGACCGCCAACGCGCTGCCGGCGAGGAAGATGCGGCGCTTGATGCCCTTGCGCTTGGGCTTTTCCGCCGGGGCGGCGGTTTCCGGGAGATCGAGATCGGGGTTCGGATTGTCGGCCATCATGCGTCTCCCGTCTGGGCGGCGGCCATGCCGGCCGCGGCCAGAATGGCCTGGCGGATGCGCGGATAGGTCCCGCAGCGGCAAATGTTGGTCATCGCCTCGTCGACCTGTGCATCCGTGGGTGCGCCCACCTTCTCGATCAGCGCCACGGCGGCCATGATCTGGCCCGACTGGCAGTATCCGCATTGCGGCACCTGCGCCTCGATCCACGCCTGTTGCACCTTGTGGAGCGTGCCGTCCGCGCCCTTCAACCCTTCGATGGTCGTCACGGATTTGCCCGCCAACTCGCTCACCGGCACGCTGCACGAGCGGGTGAGATTGCCATCGACATGCACCGAACAGGCCCCGCAGGCGGCAACACCGCAGCCGAATTTTGTGCCGGTCATGCCCAGATTGTCACGCAGCACCCACAGCAGCGGCGTGTCGGCATCAGCCTCGACCTCGACCGGCTTGCCGTTCACTGAAAATGCGATTGCCACAGGCGGCGCTCCCCCGCTGGTTGAAATATGCGTCTCTTGTAGCAACCCGTTGTCCGGCTCGCCACTCGCAAAAGACGGTGGGCCGCGACAAGCCCTTCGAAAGCGCCCCCCGTCAAGTGGCCAGATGACCGATCCCCCGCCCCGTCCGGTGCACCCGGCCTTCGTCGAGGACCAAGGGCCATTCGACGAGCGCGGGGATAGCCCCCTCTCGACAGGGCACGGCTTTCCCGCCAAGCGCCGCGCCATGGTTCGAGCTGTTTCCGTTACTTGCGCTGTGCGCTGCGCCGTTGGTGCGATCGGCATGGGTGCGCTTGGCGCTCTGCCCGTGGCCGCGCTGGCGCAGGACATTCAGCCGCCTGCCGCGCCGGAAAGCGCCGCTCAGACCGGCGGGACCAGCACCCGCAGCACCTTCCAGCCCGATTACTTCGCCCGCTTCGCCCCGCGCAGCGCCTTCGACATGGCGCGCAATGTGCCCGGCTTTTCCATTCAGGAAGGCGACGGGGCGCGCGGGCTTGGGCAGGCCGATACCAATGTGCTGATCAATGGCCGGCGCATCTCGGGCAAGGCCAACGGCCCGACCGAGGCGCTGCGCCGGATCCCCCCGGAAGATGTGGTGCGGCTGGAACTGGTGGATGGTGCGAGCCTCGGGATCGGCGGGCTGACCGGACAGGTCCTCAATGTCGTCACCAGCGCGAGCGGGCGGGTGAGCGGTCAATTCCGCTACAACCCCGAATTCCGCAGTTTCGGCACGCCCGCGCGGCTGCTCGCAGGCAGCATTGCGCTGGCGGGCAGCGGGACGAAAAGCGAATGGAACCTTGCGCTGCGCAACGATTCCAACCGCCGCGGGAACGAAGGGCCGGAAGAAGTCTTCGACAGCGCCGGCACGCTGACCGCGCTGCGCGACGAGAAGGCCAACTTCAACAGCGACCGCATCAGCCTGTCGGGAACCTTCGCCCGCACGGCCGACAATGGCGCCATCCTCAACCTCACGGGACAGGCGCAAGGCTTCCTGTTCCGCGAGCGCGAGATTTCCTTGCAGCGCCCGCCCGGCGGCAGTCTGACCCGCACCCGCACGCTGCGCCGGACCGAGGATGAATTCAATTTCGAGATCGGGGCGGATTACGAATTTGCCGCAGGGCCGGGCCGGCTGAAGCTGATCGGCTATCATCGATACGAAGACAGCCCCTTCACCAATACCGTGCTGACCACCTTCACCGATGGCAGCGCCGATGCCGGATCGCTGTTTGTGCAGGACGCGGACGAGGGTGAGAGCATCCTGCGTTCGGAATATACCGTGAAGGCAGGCGGCGGCAGCCTTGTTGCCGCGCTGGAGGGCGCGCGCAATTATCTCACGATCACCTCGGCCCTTTCGGCCCGCGACGCCGCCGGGGTGCTCCAGCCGGTCGATCTGGCCGGATCGAGCGCGCGGGTGGACGAGGACCGGGTCGATGCCGGGCTGACATGGAGCCGCGCGCTGGCGCAGAACCTTCAGCTCCAGCTTTCAGCCGGAGGTGAATATTCGCGCATCAGCCAGTCCGGCCCGCTGGGGCTTACCCGCAGTTTCTGGCGGCCAAAGGGGTTTGCCTCGCTTGACTGGAAGGTGACGCAGAACCTCAATCTGGCCGGGCGGGTCGAACGGGTCGTGGGCCAGCTCGATTTCTTCGACTTCATCGCTTCGGTCGATCTCGATCAGGACCGCGAGGATGCCAGCAACGCCGATCTGCGCCCCGAACAGAGCTGGCTCTACGATATCGAGGCAAGCTGGCGAATGGGCGCGCTGGGCAACCTTACTGTCAGCGCCTATCTCGAAGACTTCATCGATGTGGTCGACCAGATCCCGCTGCCGGGCGGCGGGCAGGCGCCGGGCAACCTGCCCTCGGCGCGGTTCTACGGCGTCGAAAGTCAGGCGACCTTGCTGTCGGACGGGGTGGGCTGGAAGGGCACGCGCATCGATCTGACGCTTGGCTGGAACCAGTCCTCGGTGCGCGATCCCCTGCTGGGGACGCGGCGCGAGGTTTCGGGCAATGAACTGCTGCTGCTGGAATTCCGCCTGCGTCACGATGTGCCGAACAGCCCCTGGGCCTTCGGCACCCGCGGCGACTGGACGAAGAATGCGCGCGCGGTCCGGCTGGACGAGATTTCGCTTAACCAGCCAAGCTTTGCGCAGATGTTCGCGTTCCTCGAAAACAAGGATGTGGCCGGGATGACGGTCCGGGCAAGGGTCGGCAATCTGCTGGGCCAGCGCGACCGGTTCGAACGGACGGTGTTCACCAATCGCGCCGCCGGACAAATCGCCTTCGCCGAACGCCGCGACCGGCGCTTCGGCACGGTGTTCAGCTTCGATATCGAGGGTTCGTTCTGAGGCTTGCGAGGCGCGCTCCCGCTTCGTAAGCGGGGCCTGAGAGGATCGTTTCATGCCGCACACCGCCCCTGCCATACCCCGCATGCGTTCATGGCTGTTCGCCCCCGGCGACAGCGACAAGAAGATGGGCAAGGCGATTGGCGGCCCGGCCGATATTGCGCTGCTTGACCTTGAGGATTCGGTCTCACCCGAAAACAAGCCGGCTGCGCGTGCGATGGTGGCCGAGCAGATTTCAGGCAGCGACAACCGCGCCCGGTTGTGGGTGCGGATCAACCCCGTCTCGACCGCCGATTGCATCGCCGATCTGGTCGCGGTGATCCCCGCGCAGCCCGGCGGGGTGTTCCTGCCCAAGGCCGAAGGGGCGGCCGATATCACCCGGCTCCACCACTATCTGACCGCGCTGGAGGCCGCGAACGGCATCCCGCAAGGGCGCACGCTGATCGCGGCGCTCGTCACCGAAACGGCAGCGGCGATGTTCAGGACCGGCGACTACATCGGCGACTTCCCCGGCAAGGCGCGGCTGGTGGCGATGAGCTGGGGGGCCGAAGACCTGTCCTCGGCGCTGGGCGCACGCGAACAGCGCGGGCCGGACGGCGAATATTCGCACACCTATGAAATGGCCCGCAGCCTGTGCCTTGTCGGGGCATCGGCAGCCGGAGTGGCGGCGATCGAGACGGTGCAGCCCGAATTCCGCGATCTGGAAGCTCTCGCTGCCCGCGCGCGGCGGGTGCGGGCACAGGGGTTTCGCGGGATGCTGGCGATCCACCCCGCGCAGGTCGATCCGATCAACGCAGCCTTCACGCCAAGTGCCGATGAACTCGCCCATGCCCGCGCGGTGGTGCAGGCCTTTGCCGATCGTCCGGGCGCAGGGGTGGTGGCACTGGACGGCGCGATGCTCGACCGTCCGCATCTGGTGCTGGCGCAGCGTTTGTTGGCCGAGGCGGGCGCGGAATAGGTTACTTCATTTTCCTACTCTAACCTATTTGGTTATCTAAGGATGCGACTCGCAGCAAAGGAGCGCGCGCACCATGGCCCTTATCGATGCCCTCATCGGCCCCATCGCCTCGATCATCGACAAGATCATCCCCGACAAGGAGGCACAGGCCAAGGCCAAGATCGAGCTGCTGACGCTGCAAGGCTCCCAGGAGCTGAAGATGCTCGAAACCCAGCTTGCCGCGATCGTTGCCGAAGCCAATTCGGCCGACCCCTGGACGAGCCGCGCCCGCCCGAGCTTCCTCTACGTGATGTATGTCCTGCTGCTCGCCTCGTTGCCGATGGGCGTGCTTTCCGCCTTCAACCCTTCGGCCGCGCAGGAGATCGCGGCGGGAATGAACGCCTATCTCGCGGGGCTGCCCGAGCCGCTCTACGCCCTCTTTGGCACCGGCTACCTCGGCTACACGGCGGCGCGCCAGTGGGGTAAGGTCAAGGGCGTGGACCGGTAGACCGGCATTCACCTTGCGTTTGTACAAGGGAACGTACATATGACACGCAAGGAGCCCTGCCATGGACGTGATGACTTACAGCGAAGCGCGCAAGAACCTGAAGTCCGTGATGGACAAGGTGGTCGAGGACCATTCGGAAGCGATCATTACCCGCCGCAACGGCGAGGCGGTGGTGATGGTTTCGTTGTCAGACTGGAACTCCATCCGGGAAACCGAATACCTTCTATCCTCACCTGAAAACGCGAAACGCCTGCGCAGCGGTATCGAGCAGTTCAATGCCGGCAAGGGGCTTGTTCGCGACCTGGTCAAACCGTGAAAGTCGCGTTCTCGCAGGAAGCGTGGGACGAGTACAAGGTGTGGATCGAAGGCGATCGTCAGGCGCTGGACAGACTCAATGGCCTGATTGATCAGTGCTGCCGAACACCGTTCAAGGGAACCGGCAAGCCGGAGCCTCTGCGGGGCGATTTACAAGGCTGGTGGTCTCGGCGGATTACGCAAGAAGACCGGCTGGTATACCGTGTGACCGGAAAAGGCCTCGAACAAACGCTGGAAATTATCCAGTGCCGGTCGCACTACTGACCCCATGACCAACCTCGTCTATGTCCTCAATGGACCCAACCTCAATCTCCTCGGCACGCGTGAGCCGGAGATTTACGGCACCACCACGCTCGATGATATCGCCGGGATGCTGGAAGACCGCGCCCGCGAACTCGGGCTCGAAATCGAGATGCGCCAGACCAATCACGAAGGGATGCTGGTCGACTGGCTGCACGAGGCGCAGGCGGAGGGCGCGCGCGCAGTGCTGCTCAATGCGGCGGCCTATACCCACACCTCCATCGCACTGCTGGACGCGATCAAGGCGATCCGCACGCCGGTGATCGAAGTGCACCTGTCCGACCCCAAGACCCGCGAGGCCTTCCGCCACCTGTCCTACGTGGGCATGGCCGCGGCGATGACGGTGGAGGGCCACGGTGCCAATTCCTACCTGATCGCGCTCGAAGCCGTAGCGGCAGGTCAGGTCTGAAATCGTCACCCAACTTTCACATTTTGCATCGCTGCCACTTGCCTGCCGCAATTGGCGGCAATAGACGCCCGGGTTTCAAGGTCGCACAGCATTCTTCAAGGGGCATACATGGCAAACGACGCTGGCCAATCCGGCAAGGCAAACGGGCGCAAAGGCATGAACATCGACACCGCACTGGTGCGTGAACTGGCCGAACTGCTCAATGAAACCGGCCTGACCGAGATCGAGGTCGAGGATGACGACCGCAAAATCCGCGTGTCGCGCGGCGCCGTGGCTGCTGCTGCGCCGGTCTATGCCGCAGCGCCCGCTGCGCCCGTGGCTGCTGCGCCGGCCCCTGCTGCCGCCGCACCGGCTGCCGCAGCGCCCGCAGCCGACACCGGCCCCGATCTCAAGAACGCGGTCAAGTCGCCGATGGTCGGCACCTGCTACCTCGCGCCGGAACCGGGCGCGGCGAACTTCATCGCGGTCGGCAAGCCCGTGAAGGAAGGCGACACGCTGCTGATCGTCGAGGCGATGAAGGTGATGAACCCGATCACCGCGCCCAAGTCCGGCACGGTCAGCGCAATCCTGATCGAGAACGCCCAGCCGGTCGAATTCGACCAGCCGCTGGTGGTGATCTCCTAAGATCATGGGCATCAAACGCATCCTGATCGCCAATCGCGGCGAGATCGCGCTGCGCATCCACCGCGCGGCGCATGAAATGGGTATCGAGACGGTGGCGGTGCACTCCACTGCCGATGCCGATGCCATGCACGTGCGGCTGGCCGACCATGCCGTGTGCATCGGTCCGCCGCCCGCGGGCGAGAGCTATCTCAACATCGCCAACATCATCTCTGCCGCCGAAATCGCGCAGTGCGATGCGATCCATCCGGGTTACGGCTTCCTGTCGGAGAATGCCAAGTTCGCCGATATCGTCGAAGCGCATGACATCATCTGGATCGGCCCCAAGCCCGAGCATATCCGCACCATGGGCGACAAGGTCGAAGCCAAGCGCACCGCGGGCGCCTTGGGCCTGCCGCTGGTGCCGGGCAGCGACGGTGCGGTTTCCGACTTTGACGAGACGCGCAAGATCGCCAAGGAAATCGGCTACCCCGTGATCATCAAGGCTGCTTCTGGCGGCGGCGGGCGCGGCATGAAGGTGTGCGAAGCTGAGGACAAGCTCGAAACCCTCATGCAGCAGGCCGGCAGCGAGGCGAAGGCCGCTTTCGGTGACGCCACGGTCTATATCGAGAAGTATCTCGGCAACCCGCGCCACATCGAATTCCAGGTGTTCGGCGATGGCAATGGCAACGCGATCCATCTGGGTGAGCGCGACTGTTCGCTCCAGCGCCGCCACCAGAAGGTGCTCGAAGAAGCGCCTTCGCCCGTCATCAGCCACGAAGAACGCATGCGCATGGGCGAAGTCTGCGCCAAGGCGATGCGCGACATGGGCTACCGCGGCGCGGGCACGATCGAATTCCTGTGGGAAAACGGTGAGTTCTACTTCATCGAGATGAACACCCGCCTTCAGGTCGAACACCCGGTGACCGAAGCCATCACCGGTGTCGATCTGGTGCGCGAACAGATCCGCATCGCCGAAGGGCGCCCGCTGTCTGTCGCGCAGGACGACATCGAGTTTCACGGCCACGCGATCGAATGCCGGATCAACGCTGAAGACCCCTTCAACTTCGCGCCCTCGCCCGGCCTCGTGACCTATTTCCACGCGGCGGGGGGCATGCATGTGCGGGTGGATTCAGGGCTTTACGCCGGATACAAGATCCCGCCCTATTACGATTCCATGATCGCCAAGCTGATCGTCTATGGCCGCACCCGTGAAGGCTGCATCATGCGGCTGCGGCGGGCGCTGGAGGAAATGGTCGTCGAGGGCGTGAAGACCAACATCCCGCTCCATCAGGAACTGCTGCGGCAGGACGATGTGCTCAACGGCGACTATTCGATCAAGTGGCTGGAAAAGTGGCTGGAGGAGCGCGAGGTCTGATCGCGAAGGCCAATCCGGTGCAATAATGCTGCACCGCAACACAAATCGACACACCAAGCGGGCGGAAGGTTTTGATCCTTTCGCCCGTTTGCTTATGCAGGTTTCGGCCTCCCCGACCGAGAACGGTCATGCCCGCCAGACAGCAGCATGATTTGACGCGATTTTGTTTTGCGCTCCGGCTATGATCATCGCCGGGATTGCGCTGCACGGCTGTGCGAAGGAGTGCCGAATGAACCGCAAGACCCAGATTGTCGTCGTCGGCGGAGGCGCGGGCGGGCTGGAACTGGTCCGGCGGCTCGGCGCCAAATACGGGCGCAAGCGGCACGACATCATCCTTGTCGACAAGAACCTCAGCCACATCTGGAAGCCCTTGCTGCACGAGGTCGCGGCCGGATCGCTCGATGCCAATCTCGATGAAGTCGGCTATCGCGGGCACTGCTTCCGCTGGGGGTATCGCTTCTTTCAGGGCAGTCTCGACGGGATCGACCGGGAGGCCAAGACCATCAGCATCGCCCCGGTCAGGGACGAGGACGGCAGCGAACTGATCGCCGGGCACACGATCCGCTACGATATCCTCGCGCTGGCGCTGGGGTCGGTTTCCAATGATTTCGGCGTGCCGGGGGTGAAGGACCATTGCCTCTACCTCGACAGCCGCGAACAGGCCGACCGGTTCCGCACGCGCCTGCTCAACCACTGCCTGCGCGTCAGCCGGGCGATGATGAACGACCCCGGCGCCAACGAACAGGTGCGCATCGCCATCGTCGGCGGCGGAGCGACGGGGGTGGAACTGGCGGCGGAACTCTACAACGCAGCCGGCGCGCTCAGGCACTACGGGCTGGAGGTGTTCGACGAGAGCCGTCTCAATGTCACTCTGCTCGAAGCCGGGCCGCGCATTCTGCCGGCCCTGCCCGACAAGCTGGCGGCGGCGGCCAAGCATGAACTGGAAGTGCTCGGCGTGGCAGTGCGCCCGCAGGTGCAGGTGGTCGAAGCTCGCCCGCGCCAGCTTGTCACCAAAACGGGCGAAGTGATCGAGGCCGACCTGATCGTCTGGGCGGCCGGCGTGAAGGGCGCCGACTTCCTCTCCGGGCTGGGGCTGGAGACCAATGGGCGCAACCAGATCATCGTCACCGACACGCTCCAGACGCGGGAAGACCCGTGCATCTTCGCATTAGGCGACTGCGCCAGCTACACGCCCCCGGGCGAGGATCGGCCCGTGCCCCCGCGCGCGCAGGCCGCGCACCAGATGGCGGGCACCGTGTTCGCCAACATCGTGCGGATGCAGCAGGGCAAGCCGCTCACGCACTTCATCTACCGCGACAAAGGCTCGCTGGTGTCGCTTTCACGCTTCTCGACCGTGGGGAGCCTGATGGGCAACCTGATCGGGGGGAGCATGGCGATCGAGGGGCGGCTGGCGCGGTTCATCTACACCTCGCTTTACCGCCTGCACCTGATCGGCATCCACGGCTGGATCAAGGCGACCTTTCTGATGCTGGTAGGCCGCGTGAACCGCATCGTGCGGCCGCGGCTCAAACTGCATTAAGCCTCATTCAAAGCTGAAGCCTGCCGCCGTCGCCTCGGCCACCGTTTCCTCAGCGGTCAGCATCGGGCTTTCCTGCGCGATGTCATACCAGTCGGGTTTCTCATCGACGAAAATCTGCCGTTCGATCCCAAAGCCTTTCGGGAGGTCGAACAGACCAGCCAGAAAACTGCGACTGCCGGTCGGCAGGAAGCGATACCACAAGTTGCTGCCGCAGGTGCCGCAAAAGGCACGTTCGGCCCATTGGCTGGAGCGGTAGACGGTGATGGCGTCCTCGCCTGCCATGGTGACCGCCTCGCCCTTCACCCCGGCATAGAATGCCCCGCCCCACCGCTGGCACATCGCGCAGTGGCAGATATCGACCTCGGACCGCATGGCTTCCACCGTGATCGTCACTGCGCCGCACAGGCAGTGCCCCGTGACGGGCTCTGCGAGGCGGGCCGCATCTGTCACAGCGGCACGCCCGGTTCCTGCTTGGCGGTGCGGATCGTCAGCGAGGTCTTGACGCTTTCCACATTGGGAGCGGGCGTCAGCTTGCCGGTCAGGAATTCCTGAAAGCTCTGAAGATCCTTGCTCACGATCTTGAGGATGAAGTCGATCTCGCCGTTGAGCATGTGGCACTCACGCACTTCGGGCAGAGCGCGCATGTGGTCTTCGAATTCACGAAGGGAGCTTTCGGCCTGGCTTTTCAGGCTGACCATCGCGAACACGGTAATCGCAAAGCCCAGTTTGGACGGGTCGAGATCGGCATGATAACCGCGGATCACGCCGTCTTCCTCAAGCCCGCGCACCCGGCGCAGGCAGGGCGGCGCGGTCAGGCCGACGCGCTGGGCGAGTTCGACATTGGTGACGCGGCCTTCCGCCTGCAATTCCGCCAGCAGGCGGCGGTCGATATCGTCGAGATTGGCCACGTAATCTATGCTCCCTCAGCGCGCACCCCGCGGCCCTGCCACCGAGGCGCGTGCGACATGATCCCAATGAAACAAGAGGCGTGCCGGATGGCTCGCTCGGCTAATATTATTAGGTCTGCCAGCAATTGTCCCGCTTTGCAACGCGCCTTTCGCGTCAGACTGTGACAATTCCCCTATCCTGATAAGACGATGGGGCTGGCGCGGGCTATGGTGCGCCCGCAAGACCACTACCGGAGCGCGATTCGCTGTGGTGCCGCCCAAGGAGACGCCGTGTTTTTCGATGACCGCCTTGCCACAGTGCTGCGCCAGCGCGCCACCGGCGAGGCGAGCTTGCGCACGCAATACAGGCAGTTGCTCGATCTGCTCGGGCGCGAACGGGTGCATCCGGCAGGCGGCGATCAAAGCTTGCTGGCGGCGGCATGGCTGCGGCTCGATGCACTGGCGGAAGCGATTCCTGCCCCCACACGGGCACGGATGATCCGGGAGCCCGGCTGGCGTTTCCGCAACCCCGACCTGGCGCTCAACCTCGCCGATCAGGAGCCTGATGTGGCAGCCGCGGCGCTTGCCCGGGCTGACCTTGCCAGCGAGGACTGGACCGCGCTGATCCCGCATTTGCCGGTGCGCGCGCGCGGCTTCCTGCGGCTGCGGCGCGATCTGCCGGTCGATGTCGAGGCGCTGCTGGCGCGGCTTGGGGTGCATGATCGCGGCCTGCCCGCTCCCACCGGCACCCCCTCGGATCCCTCCGCCGATGCTGTGTCAGGCGAGCCGGTCTCCTCGCCCTCCCCTATCCGGTTGCGCGCGGTGCCGGCGGGCCTGCGCGATGCGTCCGCTCCCCAGCCCGATCCGCAGCGCAGCCGCGAGGATACCGGACGGACCGAAATCTCGGCGCTGGTCGAACGCATCGCCCAGTTCCGTCGGTCCCGGTCGGAAAGCGAGGCCGAGCTGGAACGCTCGCCTCTGTTGCCTCTGGGCGAACTGCCCGAACGCAGCGGGCGCAGCCTTGCCAGCTTCGGATTTGCCGCCGACACCACCGGGCGGATCGCGTGGGCTTCGGGCGAGGCTGGGCCGATGGTCACGGGGCTGCGCCTGTTCGCTGGTGGCGGCGGCGATGACGCCATTGCCCGCGCTTTCATGCGTCGCCAGCCGATCACGCGGGCCGCGCTGGAACTTCAGGGTGCGCCTGCCATCACCGGCGAATGGCTTGTCGATGCCGAGCCGCGCTTCAGCCCCGAAGGTCATTTCACCGGCTATTTCGGCCGCCTGCGCCGCCTGCCCGATCCGGCTGCCGCTGCCACGCAAGGCCCGGTCGCGCGCGAAGCGGATCGCATCCGCCAGCTGCTCCACGAATTGCGCACCCCGGTCACTGCCGTGCAGGGCTATGCCGAAGTGATCCAGCAGCAACTGTTCGGCCCTGCCCCCCACGAATACCGCGCGCTGGCCGCCGCCATCGCCGCCGATGCTGCGCGCATCCTTGCCGGCTTCGAAGAGCTTGACCGGCTGGCGCGGCTGGAAACCGGCAGCATCGCGATCGAACCGGGTGAGACCGATCTGGCCGCCTTGCTGCGCGCAGGCACCGATCAACTCGCGCCTATACTGGCCCCGCATCAGGCCGGCTTTGCGCTTGCGCTTGCTCCGGGAATGGACCTGCTGGTGGGGATCGACCGCGATGATGCCGAGGCGCTGTTGTGGCGGATTTTCGCCAGCCTCGCCGCAGCAGCCGCGCCGGGCGAACAGATCGCGGTAGGCGCCGACCCGCTGATCGGACAAGGCGGCGCAATGGTGCGGGTGCGCTGCACGGTTCCGGCAAGGCTGGCGGGCGAAGACAACCTGTTCGCCGCGTCAGCGACCAGCGCGGGTCGCAGCATCAGCGGGGGCGCAATCAGCCCCGGCCTGTTCGGTATCGGCTTTGCCCTGCGGCTGGCCCGGGCCGAAGCGCGGGCAGCAGGCGGGGGGTTGCGCCGCGACGGGGATACCTTGCTATTGACGCTGCCCCTGCTTGGCGGGATGAAGGACCGGCGGGACGCAGCCGGGGTTTGAAAGCGCGCGGCGGGGAGACGCGGCAGGGGATGAATACACGTTCGATGCTTGAGGTGCCGCCCGATGGGCGCAGCGCCGCCTTTGCGCCGGGCTTCGGCCAGCGGGTGCTGCTGACGGTCGACACCGAAGAGGAGTTTGACTGGCGCGCGCCGTTCCGCCGCGAAGGCTATGGCCTCAGCCATGTTGCCGCCATTCCCCGTTTCCAGACCTTCTGCGAAAGCGTGGGCGCGCACCCGGTCTATCTGGTTGACTGGCCGATCGTGCAGGATGCGCGGGCGGTGGAGATCATCGGCGATGCCGTGCGGCGCGGCACAGCCGAAGTCGGCGTGCAGCTTCACCCGTGGGTCAATCCGCCCTTCGACGAGGAGGTGAATGTCCGCAATTCCTTCGCGGGCAACCTGCCTCCGGCGCTGGAGGCGGCCAAGTTCACTGTGCTGCGCGATGCGATCGAGGCGGCGTTCGGCACTGCGCCGCTGATCTACCGTGCGGGGCGCTACGGGCTCGGACCGCACACTGCCGCGCTTCTGAAACAGGCCGGAATTCGTATCGACACGTCGGTGCGCGCGCTGTTCGATTACAGCGCGCACGATGGGCCGGATTACAGCAATCACCCGGTCACGCCCTACTGGATCGACCCTGAGCGCAGCCTGCTCGAACTGCCGGTGACCAGCGCCTATTGGGGGCCGCTGCGCCGGCTTGGCCCGCTCCTCCACCGCGTGCAGCGGCACACGCCGACGTTCTTTTCCGGCTTCTCGCGCTTCCGCCTGCTCGAACGCATCGCGCTGACCCCGGAGGGCGTTTCCGCCGATGAGGCGCTGCGCGGTATCGATCTGTCGCTGGAGGCGGGATTGCCGGTGCTGGTGCTGTCATTCCACAGCCCCACCCTCGCGCCCGGACACACGCCCTATGCACGCGACGAGGCTGCGGTCGAGCGGCTCTACGACTGGTTCGAAACGGTCTACGCGCACCTTGCTGCACGCGGTGTGCGCAGCTGCACCGTGGCCGATATCATCGCCGCCACACACGCCTAGCCCCTTGCGTCCCCGCTTGTTTCCGCGCCCCTCGCACGGTAGGGGCACCATAGTCGCCCTGCCTGCCTTCCGGTGCCTTGCGCGTGTCGCGTTTCAGGGGCCTGTAGCTCAGCGGTTAGAGCTGGCCGCTCATAACGGCTAGGTCGCGGGTTCGAATCCTGCCGGGCCCACCGGTGGCGGGCGGGCGATGGTGCGCTGGGGGGATCATGGGTTGAGTGCCGTGCGCACAGAAGGTGCCAGCGCCAATTTGCTTGCGTGCAGCAAAGGGATGTGACACCTACGCAAGGCCTGAGAAATAATATTCTGATTTTTCAGGCACTTGCCGTATCCTCGGGATTCCAACGCCCGGGCAACCCAAGCGGCAACGAAAGTGTCGGGGAGTAGCGCAGTCCGGTAGCGCGCCTGCTTTGGGAGCAGGATGTCGCAGGTTCGAATCCTGTCTCCCCGACCACTTTTCACGCAAAGCATTGAAGGAAAACCGCTTTTCACCTCTCGGCGAGGCGGAGTGTCACATGCGTTGTCACATGCCGGTTCACCGAGGCATTTCGGAAGAGCCCTTCAATGCCCAAGATCCCCTTCAGCACCCGCCGCTCGGGCCGCTACTATTTCCGCCGACGCGTCCGTTTGCACGATGGCAAGGATATCCATGTAATCGTGCCGCTTTCCACCTGCGACGGGCAGGAAGCGCGCGAGCGGGTCGCGATTCTCTGCGCACAGTTCGACAGGGTGCGCCGGACGGTGAACGCGTATTTCGAACAGAACCAGACGCTCGACGCCAGCACGATCAAGGCGCTGTTCGAAACTGAGCTGCGCGATTGCCTCTCCAAGCTCATCATGGAGCTGCACGATCCATCGCGTGATCCCGCCGCCCGAGTGCGGGATTGGGGTCGTTTTGCGAATGGCGGCTGCTGGCGAAAGCTTCGTTCGAGCTGCCAGGCGGGTTTCGGGAAGCGGCATCGATCCCGCTCATGGCTGCTCGTGCGTGGGATCCTGAAAGTCAGCTTCTCAGCAGGGTGCGTGGCCTCCAGCCTGGTGCTGAAGCCAGTCGAGAAAATCACTAGACTTGCGTCACGAGGCTTGATCCCCGAAAGTCTGCGTGATGTTTCCTCCAATGCGCCTTGTCTTCCTTCGCATGCTCGCGTCCGTGCTGCTGGTCACGATCAGCTTCCATGCCGTCGCGCCAGCGAAGGGCATGGAGCATGGCAGGGGGTCCGCGTTCAGCGCGATGACCGTCGATGTGGCCGTCTTGGTCCAATCGCGGGCGGTCGAAAAGGTGACGATCTCGCAAGTGGAGCCAACGGAGCCACAGTGCTCCTGCACCATCCGCGATGGATTATCTCCGAATTCTACTGTTAGTCCTTCATTTCGGCCGAAGCCTTGGGCCCAAGCACCCTCGCCTTACCCTGTTCACTCTCGTCCGGCGCAACCAAGAGCCCCTCCTCGCGATTGAGCCTCATCACGTCGCTTCCGTCATGGAAGCGCAAGGTTCAATCAGACGAGAAGAATTTCCATGAACAAAAATCATGACGGCGTGTCGCGAGAGGCGCGCCGCGAACAGATGGCACAATTGCTTGCCAGGTATCCGGGTCTCAATAGCGACGAGCTTGCTGAGCTATTGCACTGGTTCAGGAAAGAAGCATCGGCACTAGATGAAGGACTCATCTCATGCGATGAAAAGGTGTCAGCTGCGTACCGCAGCTTCAAGAAGGATCATCTGGATCGCCTGAATGGAGCAGATCTTTTCTGGCTAGCGATGCTTGTGGGAGGAGCATTTCTCACAGTGGCACTCATCATCTGGGCTGCCTAGCGGCCTCTCGCCCCGGGGTGCGCCAAGGCATGCCCCGGGGCGTTGCAACCTCATCACTGGGAGAGGCTTTCGTAGCGAAGGGGCGGCAAGCGTGCTGACTAGCGATCAGGCGTTCCATCAATGCACACTGTCTCGCCAGGCGCGATGCTTGTGGCAGGTGAGATGCCTTCGAGGTAAATCAGGGCCTCTGCTTCCTCTTGGGTCAGTCCCATCGCAGCAGCGTGGGCCATCAGCTGCGGTATCGTGAAGGTGCTCTGTTCGGCGGTGCCAGTGACGGTAAAGCCGGAGCATGCGTCACCATCATGGCCGCAGCCACTCAGGAGCGCCATCGCCGCTGCCAGCAGGGTCAATCCGCGGTACATGAGACAGCCCTACCACCCACAACCCAGAAATGCGACCTGCCAAAGCATCATCAGGGCCTAGGGTCGATGCGATGACAGGTGAGAAAAAGCTGATAGGTCACAGACATGGCAAATCTCGATACCGAATACGCCCTGCTCATCGCGGGCGTTCTGCTGCTCACAACGGTGCTAGCAGGTAGCCTCTCGAGCCGGTTCGGATTGCCGGCCCTCATCGGGTTCCTTGGCCTCGGCATGCTGGCCGGTGTCGAGGGGCCCGGGGGCATTGCTTTCAGCAACTTCAGCTTCGCCCAGTCTGTGGGCACGGTATCACTTATCTTCATTCTGTTCTCCGGCGGCATGGACACAGCCTGGGCCGACGTGCGGCGGGTCGCAGCACCGGCCCTGCTGCTCGCCACCGTCGGCGTGTTCGCCAGCGCCGGTATCGTCGCAAGCGCGGCGATGCTGCTGATCGGTAGCTCCCCGTTCGAGGCCGCGCTGCTCGGAGCGATCATCGCCTCGACCGACGCAGCCGCGGTGTTCGCTATCCTTCGTTCAACCGGGCTTGACCTGCATGGCGACGTTCCGGCGCTGATCGAAGTGGAGTCAGGGTCCAACGATCCGATGGCGATTTTCCTGGTTGGCGCCGTTCTGCTCTTCATCGGCACACCGGATGCAAGCCCGTTCGCGCTGGTGCCGGAGTTTCTGGTTCAGATGGTGATGGGAACGTTTGTCGGCCTCGCGATCGGCTTTGCCATGCCCTGGCTGCTGAAGCGGGGCGGATACAGGCAAGGCGGCCTCGCCTTTGTGATCTCGATCGCAACCGCGCTGATCGCCTTTGGAACGGCCCATGCACTTTCGGGGAACGGCTTCCTCGCGGCCTACATCGCCGGGCTTGTTGCAGGGAACAGGAACTATGCGGCGAAGCGGGTCGTCTCGACCTTTCAGGACGGGATGGCGTGGCTTGCCCAAGTGGCCATGTTTCTCACGCTTGGCCTGCTCGTGACGCCTTCGGAGCTGGGGCCGGCGATTGCGCCCGGGATTGTCATCACGGCTGTCCTGATGTTTGTCGCGCGGCCCATCAGCGTGTTTCTGTGCCTCGCCCCGTTCCGATCCTTCGGGTGGCGTGCCAAGCTGTTCGTGTCATGGGCAGGTTTGCGCGGAGCAGTGCCTATCGTTCTTGCGACATTCCCGATCGTTGCGGGGGTCGATGGCGCCTTCGCCATCTTCAACATCGTGTTTTTCGTGGTGCTGCTCTCGAGCGTGATCCAGGGCCCGACCATCAACTGGGCAGCGCGCAAGCTTAGGATTGGCGAGCATGACCTTCGGGCAGCTTCGCGTGGAGCGCAGGAGCCGCCGGTGCAGCAAGCTTGACGCGTTTGCCCCGCTCCCATCTAATCCGACAACCTGCGCGTGCAGGGATTGGGTTAACCGAGCCCGGCGACGAAAGTAGTAGCGGCCTGACTGGATGTAGGTGTGCGGTATTGATGCCATCGTCGGCTCCTTGTCGGAGGCCGGCTCGGGCGCCTTTCCTGAACGGGGGTGGCTAGGAAATGGCTAGCTGTTTGCCCACATCGTTGGCTAGGCGGTCTGGACCGGCCCGGGAAAGCCGTTTCAGAACAGTCAATTGCGTGAAAAGTGGTCGGGGAGACAGGATGCGAGTCCACTTTTCCGACCACCCGCAAAGCCCGGAAAACCGCGGGTTGCAGCACAGCGTTAAGGCCGTGTGCACAGGCATGTGACATAGGACGAATCCCGCCGCAAGGGCTGAATGCGGGTAGGGCAGGGTGCTGACCCGCGAACGCGATCGGGGAACAGTCCCGGCCCGCCTATGCTGCTCATCCAGGGTCCAGATGGCCCCTTCCGCATTCGTTCAGCAGGGCATGACCATGACCGCCGGACATGTCCGCTTTGCCGCGTTCGTGCAAAATTTCTGTCATTCAGCAACCGACCCCTTAGCTGCCAATCGGTCGACGAGATTACCCGCCGCGTTTCCGTCCACCAGACGAGAAGCGATCATATGGGCACCTGCAAGATTTGGGCCCTGTCGCGCCTCCCCAAAATTCAAACTGACATCAGTGAGAACACGCTATGTTGGCTTCAGCAACGAAATCATCCGTGCCGCAATCTCGCGCTCGCCCGTGATCACATGGTCGGCGCCGACCTTTTCAAGATATGCGACTTCTTCGTCTGAATGCGCGCGGGCGATAATTTGCAACGAGGGATTAAGTGCCAAGGCGTTTTGGGCGATCGCGCCAGCCTCGAACCCTCCTGGGATCGCCAGCAGCAATCGGGACGCATGCTCGATGTCAGCTTTCTCCAACACAGCCGGATCGGCGGCGTTGCCCTCGATGAGGGTGAGGCCTTGCGACCCAACACCACGCATTTGCTCAGTGCGCGCCTCGATTACCACAAACTTGTCTGGTCCGCTGTGCGCTGCTGCGATGAGCCCCCCCACGCGTCCGAACCCGACGAGAATCGCGTGTCCAGTTGATGGCGGGGTCGTTGAAAGAGGCGGCGGCGCCGCCTCTCGCACGGCGGATCCACGAACCGGCGCTCGACCCACTGCCAACGAAAAGATAAAGGGATTTGCCAAGATCGACAGGATTGCCCCTGCCAAGATCAGGTCACGCGCCTCGGGCGGCAAGATGCCGAGCCCTGTCCCAAGTCCTGCCAGGATAAACGAAAACTCGCCGATCTGGGCAAGGCTGGCCGAGACGGTCAACGCGGTTTCATTGGGGTGTCCGAAAGATTTGACGATCAGGTAGGCGATCATCGATTTGCCGAATATGATGATTGCGACCGTCGCGACCAGCGGCCACGGCTGCTCTACGACGACGCCTGGATCGAACAGCATGCCGACGGAAACGAAGAAAAGCACGGCAAAGGCGTCGCGCAGCGGCAGGGTTTCTTCCGCGGCACGGCGGCTGAGCTGAGATTCGCCCAGAATCATACCAGCGAAAAAGGCCCCTAGCGCGAAGGACACGTCGAACAGGAACGCCGCACCGAATGCCACACCAAGCGCGATAGAGAGCACGGCAAGGCGGAACAGCTCGCGCGAACCTGTATGGGCCACCCAATGCAGGCCAGCAGGGATCAGGCGCTTTCCGACGATCAACATCAGGGCGATGAAACCCGCCACCTTCAGTAGGGTCGCAAGGAGCAAGCGGGTCACAGCGCTGCCATCGGACACGGTGCCGTTCACTAGATTGGCAATCACTGGCAGCATGACCAACGCAAGGACCATCGCCAGATCTTCAACGATAAGCCACCCAACGGCGATTTTACCGCGTTCCGTCCTGACAGCATCTCGCGCTTGCAATGCCCTGAGTAGCACCACCGTGCTGGCAACAGATAGGGCCAACCCGAAGACAAGACCTGCCACCACCGACCAGCCCAGAAACAGCGCCGGCCCGAGGCCCAGCGCAGTCGCTCCGGCGATCTGCGCCAGCGCACCAGGGACAGCGATACGTCGCGCCGACAGCAAATCTTTAAGTGAGAAGTGCAGGCCAACGCCAATCATCAGCAGGATAACGCCGATTTCGGCGAGTTCGATCGCCAGCTCGGCGTTGGCCACGAAGCCGGGCGTGAAGGGACCAATGATGACGCCCGCGAAGAGGTAACCCGCAACCGGCGATACCCGCAGCCTATGAGCCAGCGCGCCCATGAGGAAGGCGACTACAAGGCCCGCGACGATTGTGGCAATCAGTGGTGTATGATGCGGCATTACCCTGGCGCTGGGCACGCGAGAACCTGTGCTTGCCCGCCACCGGGCAGCATCCCTGTCGGTGCGCTTCACCGAACTGACCGGGAGGGTTGCAATGTTCATTGAGCGGGGCGACCGGCGGCGGCTCGCGAAATCGGCAGTGCGGAACGACAGCGGTTGCTGTCGCAAGGCTTCGACGACGTCACCGTTGAAGGCGTAGCGGCGGATCTGGATCGTTACGCCCATCCCGAGCATGTGCCGGAAGCGATGATCGAGGAATGGATCGCTGCGTTCGGCATGCTCCCAAGCCGGGCAAGCTATGGCGCGATTGCTGCTATCATCACCCGCGCGCAAGGGCGGGCGCACGAGTTGGCTTCGCGCTATCTGGATCCCGAGGTTCAGGACGCGATCGATCCAGCTGCCTTTTTGGCGCAGCGAGCCAAGGATGAGAGCTTCCGTCCCGCGGGATTGGCGGGTGCATTGCCGATCACCAGCCCGGTGCCGACAACCCCTGCGCCCACAGCGGTCGCAGTTCCGGCTGCCTCTCCCCCTCCCGAATTAGCACCCGCCCCAAAGGCCAACAGCCGCTTCCTCGTTCACAGTACGCGTCGGTTCTCATCGACGCTCAAGCTCAGAAGCGCCGGGCAGCCGCGGTGGAAGCCAGCGCACATGAACGTATGCGAAACATCTCTTTCAGGCAGAAAGACGCAAGCTGGAGGTAGAAGATGAAGAACTGCGGCGCCAACGGGACGCGCGCCTGCCCGGCTCTTGGCGGCTCGTGGGTGGGGAGCAGGAACGGCGAACTCAAGCCTGCATCTTGTGCGGCGTGACAACCATTTCCCGCAGCAGCGCGGCGACGGCATTGGCGGCAACCGGCTTCGAGAAGAGATAACCCTGAATGTGCTGGCAACCTTCGCGTTCAAGCACATCCAACTGGCCAACGTTCTCCACCCCTTCGGCCAGCGTCTCCATTCCCAGCGCATTGGCCAGCGTCGTTATCGCGCGGATTACGGCGTGGGCGTTGCTGCTTGTGCCCAGATCATCGACAAAGCTCTTGTCGATCTTGACCTTGTCGAAGGGGAAGGACCGCAGGTAGCTCAGCGACGAATAGCCCGTTCCGAAATCATCGAGCGCGATCTTGATGCCAAGGGCGCGCAGCGAATGGAGCGTCGCCAGCGTTGCATCGACATCGGAAATGAAGATGCTTTCGGTGATCTCCAGTTCCAGCCGGTGCGCCGGAAGCCCGCTTGCGGACAGGGCCGACAGCACAGTCGCGGCAATGTTGTTGGCGGCAAACTGCTTGGGCGACACATTGACTGCGACAGCAACATCGACTGGCCAGGTGCTCGCCTGACGGCATGCCTCACGCAGCACCCATTCGCCGACCGGCACGATCAGCCCGGTTTCTTCCGCAAGCGGGATAAATTCAGCCGGGCTCACCGCCCCGCGGGTCGGGTGATACCAGCGCAGCAGCGCCTCGAAACCGGTCAGGCGCTGTTCGGCAAGGGAATAAAGCGGCTGGAAGTTGAGCGCAAAGCCCCCGTCCTTGATCGCAGCGCGCAGATCCAGTTCCAGCTGGCGACGCTGGCGGGCGGCTTCATCAAGCGCGGGTTCGAAGAAATGGTAGGTCGACTTGCCTTCATGCTTGGCGCGGTAGAGCGCGAGTTCGGCGTTCTTCATCAGGGTCGTGCCGTCAGTGCCATCGCCCGGTGCGACCGCAATACCGATGCTCGCCCCGCAGGCAGCGCTCTGGCCGTTGACGGTGACCGGGCGGGCAAAGCTGTGTTGCAGCGCATCGGCGATGCTGGCGAGGTTGGCCTGGTCGTCGATCCCGTCGATCAGGATGGCGAATTCATCGCCCCCCAACCGCGCGATCAGCGCATCGGGAAGGTCCTCGCCGAGATGGGCGGCGACCATTTGCAGCAAGGCATCGCCAGCCGGATGGCCAAGCGTGTCGTTGACCAGCTTGAAATCATCGAGATCGGCACAGGCGACAAGCACCTGCCCTGCCCCGCGGCGGCGCGCCAGCGTGTTGGCCAGTTGTTCGGTGAACAGCTTGCGGTTGGGAAGGCCGGTCAGCCCATCGTGCAGGCCCACATGGATGATCTGCTGCTCGCGTTCCTCGATCGCGGCAACCATGGCGTTGAAGCTGCCCGCAAGCCGGCCGATCTCGTCGTCGGTCTCGATCGGCAGATTGACTTCGCGGCCCTCACCGATCAGGCGGGTCGCCTCATCCAGTTGCTGGAGCGGTTCGGTGACACTGCTGGCGACCTTCCAGCTCAGGCCCAGCACCAGCGCAATCCCGCCCAGCGCCAGCGCGACAAGCCACCTCTTCAGGCTGGCATAGGCCGCAAGACTTTCCGCCAGCGAATGCCGCAGCACAAGCCGCGGAGTGATACCATCCTGCAATACCGCAAGGCTGGAGGTGTGGTAGACAAAGCGTTCGCCTGCGGTTTCGCGCTCGAAGACCTGACCGGGCTTTTCGTCCTTCAGCCAGTCTGGCTGACGTTCGGCTTCCACAACTTGCGCGGTCAGGGCGATGGGGGCGAGTGCCACCAGCCGGTCAAGCTCAGCCCGGTCAAGCGGCTGAGCGATGACAAGCCATCCGATCAGGTCCGGCGCTTCAATCGGTGCAGCCGCAGCAAGCGCGAGGCCCTTTTCGGTTCGGATGATCCCGCGGGTCTCGCCAGCATCGAGCCGGCTCCACAACGCCTCGGGCGAAGGGTTAGTGGCGGTATCTGCGCCAAGCACCTCGCCCTCCAGCGTGAGGACGAACGCCTCGTCGGTGCGGACCCGGTTTTCAAGGCTGGCGAGCGCGCTGGAGATCGTCGGCATATCGCCAGTCGCAACCGCTTCGCGAAAGCCGAAATCATGCGCCAGAACGCCTGCCTGATCGCCCATCTGTCCTGCGCGGGCGGCGAGAATTTCGTCGAACACACGGGCATTGGCACCCAGATCGCGCGCCGCGCTCGCCTCGCTGAAGCGTTCGAGGCCCTCGACGGCAAGGCTGATGACCACACCCAGCACCAGTGCGAACAGCCCTGCATAAAGCAGCGCGATGCGCCGCCGCAGCGAGCCGAAACGCAGCCGCGCAAGCCGCCGCAGCAGCGCGCGCGCCGGGGTGCGGACAGCCATGACCGCAGTCATCGCAGTGCGACCTTGAGCTTATGGGCCTGCGCCCGTCCGGTCACTGCAAGCGTCGATTTGCTCTCGTTCCCAACACCGCGCAGCATCGGGTGCCACACCGTCACGTTCGCTGCACCGCCGGGCACACCGGGCAGGGTGACATAACCATTGTGGTCGGTCCTGGCGGCAAAGGGGGTATCGGTGACGCGGATGTAGCCGCGCATCTGATCGTGAATATTGCACCCCAGCTTGATGCTGCCGACCACGTTGAAGGTGTGCGTGCGGGTCTGATCGCGGCCGTAGAGTTCGATCTCGAAACGGGCGGGTTTGGAAAAGCTGTAGATCGAATGGCGCACATTATCGAGATTGGGGAAAGCAACGGTACTGCCCTTGGCGACGATCAGTGTGCCGGGGACGAATTGCTGGCTCTTCTGGCCCATGCCCATCTTCCAGGGGAACCGGATGGGCCCCGCCGGCTGCCTCGCGGCGTGCACTTCGACCACGGCGTCACGGACCGGCAGGCCGCCAGCATCGACAATCTGGATGCGCAAGGCTGCTGGCTCGGCAGCGCCAAGAACAGCGGCACGCGCAGCCAGAACCGCGACAATCGCGCTGGCGCAAAGCGCAGGCATAATGGCAGACAGCCCAGGGGCGGATGAGGTCAGAATGCGACGCATGACAGGGGTTAGCGTTTGGCAACAAGCAGTTAAGAACCCTATTCCCCCTATCAGGCGCAATTTACCTAATCGCGGCTAAGCGCCGGAGCATGATCTTCTCCGTCTCCAGCCTCCTCGCCATCGCAAGCCCTGCCGCTCTGCCCGTTACCACCTCGCAAGCGGCACCCCGCGATGCGATCATTGCCGCTTTCGCAACACCTGACGGCCCTGGATACGGCGCGGCACAGACGCAGACAGCAACCACCACCGATGCCCCCATCCCTCCTGAACCAGAACCAGAACCGGAACCGGAACCGGAGCCGGAGCCGCAGGACCGCGTGCGCATTGCTGCGGTCGATCTTTTTTCGGGCGGCAAGCTGCTGCTGACCAATGGTGTGACGACGGTCGATGGGTCATCGGGCGGAGGGCTGGCGCGATGGGCCACAATCGGTGGGCGGCAGATGGGCGGCGGCATCGGTGCCTCGGCCCACGCCACGGCCATCGAACTGGCCGATTTCGGTTGGCGTTCCTGGGGCGTGTCGCTCGGGATCGGCGACCGGGTAGAGCTGTCCTGGTCCCGCGCCGATTTCGACACGCGCGACATCGGCGCTCTGCTGGGCATTGGACAGGGCTACACCTTCAACCTCGACACTTTCGGGGCCAAAGTCCGCGTGGCGGGCGATCTCGTCTATGGCGAGACGTGGCTGCCGCAGATCGCTGTCGGCATCGAACACAAGCGCAGCCGCGATGGCGCCCTGGTGCGAGCGCTGGGGGCAGCCGACGCAAGCGGAACCGACTACACCCTGAGCGCCACCAAGCTGTTCCTCGCCCGCAGCCTGCTGGTCAATGCGACGCTGCGCTACACGGAGGCGAACGAGCTGGGTCTGCTGGGCTTCGGATCGGCAACAGGTGCAGGCTACAGGCTGCACTTCGAAGGATCGCTTGGCTACCAGCTGTCCCGCAGGGCGGTGATCGGTGCAGAGGTGCGCACCAAGCCCGACAATCTCCGGCTTGGGGATGATGACTGGATGGACCTCTTCATCGCCTATGCCCTGACCGACAATGTCACGCTGACTGCGGCCTATGTCGATCTTGGCTCAATCGCCACTATTCCCGACCAGCGCGGCGGCTTCCTGTCTGCGCAGGTTGCGTTCTGATCACGGAGCCAACACCATGCTACTGACCGCCGCCTCTGCCGTCCTGATGCTGCTGCAACAGGCTCCGGCGCAGAGCATCGACTGGGACGCCGAATTCGGCGTGGAAGCAAAACAGCGCGATCCTGTCACGGGCGAACTGCCGGTCGATCCCTATCCGCAATCCAACGCGAACGCCGGGGCCGCGCCCTATGACAGCGCCGCGCTGGTCGCGGCCTTCGGGGGACGCGAGGGCATAGCGCAGATCGCGGCGCGCACCGTGGAACTGTCCGAAGCCGACCCGCGGATTGCGGCGATCTTCAAAGCCCATGATCTGGTGCGGCTGAAGCGCACGCTCGGCGAACAGTTCTGCTACATTCTGGGCGCGGGATGCGACTACAGCGGGCGTGACATGCGCACAGCCCATACTGACATGGGCGTAACCAAGGCGGACATGAACGCGCTGGTCGAAAATCTTCAGGCCGCGATGCGTGAAGCAGGCGTTCCCTTTGCCGCGCAGAACCGCCTGCTCGCCCGGCTCGCTCCGATGACACGCGATGTCGTAACACGGTAAGCCTGCTGGCGACCATTTCGGACTTGCTGGCCGAATGTCCGGTTTTGTCCTCCGATCGCGCGCGCCGGTCCGCGTCCTGACCCGCTGGGTTTAGGTTCTTGCAGCATGATCATGCGGGGCAATCGGGATCCACAGTCGCTCGTTTGCCGGAAAGGACCGAACGCAAATGCATCTGCATTGCTCCCTCCGCATCGCGGGCGATTGTCTCCGAGGTGACCGCGAACGCCGTTTCCGAATAGCTTCCGTTGACCTCAACCCGCGCTTCTCCCGGACCGCCATCGGGCGGGGCGCAGACGAGCACGGCCCGCAAGGTCCCTGCCTGGGCTTGCCATGTTTCATAGGTGCATGCGCCATTCAGCGCATGAAAGACGGCAGTGGGAGGCGGCCCGCCCGTCCCAGCCGCAATGCACACCGCGCGCGGCTTTGCATTGGCCGGATCAGCCGCGATCTTTCGCACCACCGGCGCCGGCAATCCGGGAATGTCGAGATGTTCGATCCGCGTCGCGATCTCCCACATCCCCGGGCCAAGATTTTGCGCTTCTGCGCCGGATAGCCCTGCGTCAGCGCGCAAGGCAGGCGGGCCGACAAGCATTGCCAGCGTGGCCGCAGCACTCAGCAGGACGGGAAAGGAGCGCGGAGGAGCAGGCAAAGGCGGTTCTCCCATAAGATGTGCAAGGGCGATGGTCTTGCGTGCTCTCATAGGCCGGCGAGCGGTTACGTGCCTCGCGCAATCGCGGGATGCCATGCCGGGCATTGGCCGCTATGGCTCAGCGCCCAGCGTCCGATATGGCCCGATCGGGTGCGACATCTGTGGCAGGTGTGCAGTGATGAATGACGATAACGATCTCCGACCGGCGGCCAGCGGCACCGCCCCCTGCCGCCTCCTGATCGTTGAGGATGACACTGCGGTGCGGGCCAGCCTGATCGCGTGCATCTCGCTCGAACCGGATATCCTCGTGACGGGGCAGGCCAATTGCCTCGCTGCGGCCCTTGATGCTATTGATGCCACGGGCGACAGTGTGGATGTGCTGCTGGTCGATCTCGGGCTGCCCGATGGTTCCGGCCTCGATCTCATCCGGACGATCCGCCAGAGGAAACTGGCGGCCAAGGTGCTTGTCTTCACGGTGCTGGGAGACCGCAAGACAATCAACGATGCGCTGTCCGTTGGAGCGGACGGGTTCATCCTGAAGGACACTGATCCTGCCGAACTGGCACGCGCCATCCGCGCCGCGCGTGACGGCGGGGTGCCGATCAGCCCCAAGGCCGCGGCGCAATTGCTGCGCGCCTTTCGCGAACAGGCCGTCACCTCGGCCGTGCCGGATACGCCCCGACCGGCCGATGTCGAGGATTTCGGTCTCACCAGTCGCGAACGCGAAACGCTGGAGACGCTTGCCCGCGGCTTCACGCAGCGTGAGGCAGCCCAGATCCTCGGGGTATCGCCCCACACCATCGTCAGCCACGTCAAGGCAATCTATCAGAAAATGGCGGTCAACAGCCGTTCGGAGGCCGTGTTCGAGGCGATCCAGAGCGGGCTTATCAAGATGGACCCGCGATGACCGCAAGCCCGTTGCAAGAGCGCCCCGCGCCCCGCGGCCGCAGGGGCATCATCCGGTTTGTGATCCTAGCCCTTGGCGTGCAGGCAGCGTTCTGGGGGATTGCGCTGCTGCTTCGCCCGCCGGTTGCCGACCCGCGGCTGACCCGCCATGCCGTCACGGACATCCGGCTGGAGCAGCCCGGAAGCATTCTGGCCGAAGCAGGCGGAAGCGCGGACTATTATCTCGGCACAGGGCCGGATGCGCGTTTCATCGCGCAGGTGCGGGTCGAACAGCCCGATCGCGGACTGGTGGTCTTTGTCCCGCGTTACAACCGCTGGGCAAGCCTTGCAATCAATGGGCAGACCATACCGCTGTCCGATGCCCCGGCCTGGCGGGGCGGACGCCTTGGTGCGAAGTGGGTGGTGCCGCCAGCGATGCTGCGCAGCGGCAACAGCACGATAATCGTCGCGATCCGACGGGAGTGTTGCAAGGCCTTCCTTTCGGGCGTGATCGCGGCGCCCGCAGGCACCATCGACGATGCCATTCGCCAATGGCGCATGCAGGCACTGATTCCCGCCTTCGGGGTGATGGTCCTAGGCCTGTTCGGGGCGGGAGCCTGCCTGTTGCTCGCGATCGGCCCGGCCTATCGCCGCGAAGCGTTTGCGGCGGCGACCGCCTTCGCCGGGCTGGCCTTGGGAGGATTGTGGCAGATCGACATCCTCACCCCCACCACGGAACCGGTCTTCATAGCTACCGGCTGGGCGGCGCTGCTGCTGACTTTTTCCGGGCTCGTAGCGCTGATTGACCGGTGGTTTCCGGGTGGACCGCGGTTCGACCGCTGGCTGACCGTGCTCGTCCCCGTCTGGGCGCTGCTGATCCTCGCATCCGCGATGGCGGCCGATCCTCCACCGGTCGGCTTGCGAACGGCGCTTGAGGTGTCGATTGTGCTGTTCGCCAATATCGCGATCATCGCCAGCCTGTGGCGGGGGTTGGCGATTGACCGCGCGCGGTGGTCGCTTGATGCGGCGGTCGTGCTGCTGGTGCCGACCATCAGCCTTGCCGACATGGTCGACAGCCTGAACCGCGACCCCCTGACCCTCAGCAGCGCGCCGCTTGGCCTGTTTGGCCTTGCGATCCTTTTGCTGCTGGGGATTGTCCGGCGCGGGCGGATGCTGTCGCTGCGGCTCGAAAATGCCAACCTGCTGCTCGAACAGGAAATCGGCGCAAAACAGGCCGAGATCGAGGCCACGGCTGAACTGCTCCGCCAGCGCGAGGCCGAGGCCGCGGTGCAATCCGAACGGGCGCGGATCATGCAGGACATGCATGATGGCATGGGCGGGCATTTGCTGTCGGTGCTGACGCAAGCGCGCAACGCGGCCATCCCGCGTGAAGCGATCGGGGCGACAGTCGAGCTGGCCATTGAGGATCTGAGGCTGATGATCGACAGCCTGGATTCCGTCGGAGACACGCTCGATTTCGCGCTCGGTCAGTTCCGTGAGCGGGCCGAGGCGAAGCTGCGCGCGGCGGGGATGGAACTGGTGTGGCGTAATGATCTGCCCGGCGCCTATCTCATGCTGCCGCCGGGGACGATCCTCGCGATTTACCGGATCATGCAGGAAGCAATCAACAACGCCGTGCGGCACTCGGGCGGAGAACGGGTCGAAATTATCATCACGGCTCGCGAAGATGGCGCGGTGGTGATCGACATTGCCGATAATGGCATGACCGATCGCAGCCGCTGGATGCCGGGCCGGGGCCTTGCCAACATGGAGCGCCGTGCGCGCCAGATCGGCGGGCAGTTCAGCGTGACTGCGGGCGCCAACGGCACGCGCGTCACGCTGATCCTGCCGGTCGGCTGAAGGGTCGCCTCCCAAGCGAGCCGCGCCGGTGCCTTGGCGACGCGGCTCGCATGAAGACCTATCAGTCAGCGCAGTCGAGCACCGCGCCGGCAACCTCGGCCGCCGCACCCTTCTTGCCCAGCAACCCGCCGAGTGCGCGCGCGGCCTGCCCCTTCTTGCTCTTCTTGCAGGCGGGCTTGTCGGCCGCTTCGGCGGCTGCGGTCTGCGCAGTGCCAGCCGGGGCACTTGATGCCGATTGCGGCGCTGCTGTGCCGCGCAGTTCAACCATCAGCGGTGTGGTCGTGACGTCCCGCTCGGGGAAAGGGCGTTGCCTGGTGACGGTGTAGATGATGTTGACGTCCTGCATCGTCATGGATTCGATCTGCTGCCAGGTCAGTCCGGTTTGGCGCGATGTGCACCATGCTCCCAACTCCTCCAGTTCGCCGGGCGCGCAGCCGCCAGCCGGGCGGGCGCGGGCGGCAGGGGCATTGTCGTAGATCGTGATGCAATGCTGGGCATTGCCCGTGGTGCGGTAGCCTGACGGGCAGAGCTGCTGCGGATTGCCTTTGGCAAGCACCAGACCCGCTGACTGCGGGACGCCCGCTCCAGCGCCCGCGCCCGCTGCCGGGGCAGACGACGCGCCTGCGCTGCTGCTGCTCTTGCGGCGCGCATAGGACTTGTCTTCGACGCACCAGCGGCTCGCCCAGGCATCATAGCCCTCGGCGCACTGCCCGTTGCGCGGAATATGATAGATTGCCGGCGAACTGCCCGAATTGGCGACGCAGAAGTCCTTGTCGCTCGACCAGCCCGGAGGGCAATTCTTGGCCTGACGTTCAATGCGGTTGCGGACGCCTTGCGCTTCGACCGGCTCCGGCACGATTGCCAGAACAGCCAGACCCGCTGCGCCGACAATGCCGGCTGCGCCAAGTTTCATCATTTCCAGTTCTCCATCCACCTCATCCTGGGGGTGGAAAGAACCTAGGCGATCAGCATGCAGGCCCGCATGCCGCAATGACGGGATGCAAGGCGCTTTACCGGCATGCTGGTCCCGTGTTTCTGCCTTCGCTTTCAGAGCTGTGATGGACGGACAGCCTTGTCTGGCCGGTTCAGACGCTGACTCCGAACACGCGGCCTACCGCGGCCGTGGCGGCCATCGCGAAGATGCCCCAGCCAACCACCCGCAGGGTCGCGGGCACCAGCGGCGCGGCGCCTGCCTTTGCGCCCAGCGCGCCGAGCACAGCCAGTGCCAGCACCGACACAACCACTACGGTGGTCATGATTGCCCCCGCCGGTGCCAGCCAGGCCGCCAGCAGCGGAACGGCCGCAGCAGCACTGAAAGTCGCACCCGAAGCGATCGCTGCCTGCAAGGGGCGTGCGGCTAGATGTTCGGACAGGCCCAGTTCGTCACGCACATGGGCTGCCAAAGGATCGAGCGCCGTCAATTCGCGCGCCACCGCTGCCGCGGTCTCGGCGCTCAAGCCGCGCGCACGATAGATCGCGGCAAGCTCAGCCTCCTCGTCAGCGGGGGTGGCGGCCAGCGCCTCTTTCTCGCGGGCGATATCGGCACTCTCGGAGTCGGCCTGGGACGAGACCGAGATATACTCCCCCGCCGCCATCGACATGGCCCCCGCAATCAGGGCGGCAACCCCGGCGACGAGCACCGCGCCGGGATCGGGCGTTGCCGCAGCCACGCCGATGATCAGCGATGCCACCGAGATGATCCCGTCATTCGCCCCCAGCACCGCGGCACGCAGCCAACCGGTGCGGTGAACATAGTGCGGATCGTCGGGATGGGCGCTGGTTGTGGTTGCCATGTCCGGGTTGTCCTCTTGTGCGCGACGAATGGCAAGCCCGCATGGTGTGTTGCCAGGGCTTGCCGATTATCAGGTCGCAGACCACCCCGCATCGATCATCATGGCCGACCCCGTGACCACCCGTGCCGCCTCGCTCACCAGATACATCACCGCCGCCGCCGATTGGTCTGCGGTGATCTTTTCCTTGATAAGATGCGGTGTGAGCTGGAGTTCATAGGCCTCGTCGAGGCTGAGACCGCGGGCGGCGGCGACATCGTCGGTTGCAGCGGCGACCATCGGCGTATCGACAAGGCCGGGACACAGCGCGTTCACGGTGATGCCGTGCGGCGCCAACTCACCCGCCATCGCCCGCGTAAGGCCCATCATCCCGTGCTTTGAGGCGCAGTAGTGCGCATAGCCGGGTGTCCCGACATGGCCTGCGACCGAAGCAATATTGACGACCCGCCCGCCCTGCCCTTGCGCGATCATATGCGGCACACCGGCACGGATGACACGCCATGCGCCGGTCAGATTGACGTCGATCATGGTGGTCCATGTCGCCTCGTCAAGTTCATGGGCGGGCCGGCCGCCGGTCAGAATGCCGGCATTGTTGACGATGATGTCGAGCCGCCCGAAGGCCTCCATGGTGGCAGCAACGAAAGCTTCGACCTCGCCCCCATCGCGCACATCGCAGGCCATGGCGAGGGCGCGCACGCCGTGGGCCTCGATCGCTTCGGCCACCGCGCCAAGCGCCCCGCCGAGCGCATAGCCAACCGTTGCCATCGCTGCATCGCCAACATCGCAAATCGCGACATCGGCGCCCGCTTCAGCGAGCGCGAGGGCAATGGCCCGCCCCTGCCCCCGCGCCGCACCTGTCACCAGCGCCGCCTTGCCTGCCAATGGTCCCGCCATTCCCGCCTCTCCCCGTAATCCGGGGACAAGGCTTAGCGGCCCCGCATGAAGTGCGAAGCGGTGCAAAGTGTTAGGGAGGAAGCCGCAGCCCCCTCTTTAGGTTGGATCAGAACCGGACGCTGACTGTGGCGCGAGCGCTGTG
>VFQM010000264.1_pt1 | contig 61983 bp, 90 predicted proteins | sample 3512391 | NCBI WGS metagenome assembly VFQM01 (sample SAMN10412369, study PRJNA504923) | tailings metagenome | isolation source: Replicate 1 from Balatoc abandoned mine | place: Philippines | reverse complement strand
GCGCTGATGGTCACGCGGCCCAGCACCGGGTCGGACAGGTTGGTGCGCGCGGTCGCGGTCACGCCGCCACCGGCTGCCGGCATCACGAGGTCGGCGCTGGCCGGGCTCACGGCTGCGGTCAGGCTGAAGATGTCGGTGCTGCCGGCGCGGAAGGTGAACACCGTGGGCGCGCCGGTGCTGCTCACCGTGCGCGCGATGAGGCTGCCCAGCGTCATGCCGCGGGGCGTGGCGCTGTTGAGCACCCAAGGGCCATAGGTGCCGACGTCGCGCAGCACGGCGCCGTTGAGCGCACGCACCGTCACATCGCCGCCAGCCCACGGCGCAATCAGTGCGGCGCGCTGGGCCTCTTGGGTCGTGGCCGCAGCCACGTTCGCCGCGACGGTGGGGTCGTGGATCGTGAGCGCCATGTCTCAGGCGCCCGTCAGGAGGTCGAGATGCCTGGCAGCACGGTCAGGTTCGGGTTGTTGCCCGTCACTGCCTGCACCTTGGCGTTCAGCGACGCCAGGAACCGGTTCGTGTGCAGCTGGATGGCCGCCTTCTCGGCGTACTTGGTGTCCTTCATGTTGGCGCGCGCCACCACGTAGTCCACGAGGTCGTCCACGAACTCGTCGTCCACGCTGATCGTGGTCGTGCTCACGCCGTCCACCTTGTAGGCTTCCAGCGGCGGCTCGGCCACGTTCGGGATGGCGATGGGCGCCGCGGTGTAGCTGATGTCGATCCACACGTCGGTGCCCGAAGGCACGCCCGGCGTCACGTGGAAGTAGCGCGGGGTCTGCGGGTCGAAGATGACCGACGCGACGACGGCCGAGGTGCGCGTGTGCCAGTCGGGGTCGGTGTTGTCCAACACGTCGCGCTCGACCATGCGGATGGCGCGGCCCGGCGTGGTGCCGTTGGTGCCCATGTTCCGGTGCGGCGCAAGGAACTGCGTGCCGTTGATGGCCGTGGCCGGCGTGCTGCCGTCACCCGGCTTGCAACTCAACGCCGGGATGCTGGCGATGCTCTGCCGCGTGCCCGGGACCAGCTTGATGGCGTCCATGCGCGAGCACGCCAGCGGCAGGTACTTGGTGATCGCCACCTGCGCGTCGTTGAGCCAGTGGATGATCTCGCGCTCGCTCCACAACTGGAACTGCGGCGCGGTGTCCTTCAGGATCACGGCGATGCGCCACACCACATCCTTGACCTTCAGTGTCGCGGCCATGCCGGCGCTCCTTTACAGGCTCTCGATGACGCTTTGGACCATCAGCACGCAGTTGGCCTTGAGCCGGTCCACGGACAGTTCGGCCGCGTCGCGCTTGCTCACGCCCACCTGCAGCGCATAGCTGCGCAGTTCGTCCTCGCCCATCAGCTGGATGTTTCGGTGCCGCTGCAGCGGGTCGCGCGAAGGCGTCGCAGCCGCAGCAGCCACCATCGGCGGCACTGCGGGCGGCGCGCCCAGGCTGGAAACGCTTCCACTCGCCGGGCTGGCCTTGGCTTGCTGCGCGCGCTTGGCGCCGGCCTTCGGGCCGGGCTTGCGTCGCGCGACGGGCTGCGCGGCGGCCATCACACGCCGTTGACGGCCGGGCGGCACAGCAGCGTGAAGCGCACGGTGGCGCCCACGGTCGGCACGCTCACCGTCGAGGCGACGAAGCCGACGCTGCGGTTGTACTGCACGCCGTTGCCCGCGTCGTACTGCGGCGCCAGGCGCGTCGCACCGGCCACCGCCATGCGCTTGATGCCCGGGGTCTGGAAGGCCTGCGCCGCCATGAACTCGGCACCGCACGCGCGCGCCGCGCCGGCCAGGTTGAGCGCCGCGTCGTACAGGCCGGTGACGATGCCGACGTCCGACGTCACCGTGGTGCCCATCGCGGCGTTGTCCACGATCAGGTCCACCGGCACGTAGCCGGCGGGCAGCGGGCACATCTCGACGACATCGCCGGAAGCGAAGCCGGCCGGCACGTCGAAGTCGCCGAAGATCGGAATGACTTCGATGCCGCGGTCGGCGGTGGGGATCGGCGCCTTCGCCGCGATCTGCTTGCTCTTGAACAGGGCCATGATGGTTCCTCTGTGAAGTGGTCAGGAGCCCAGGCCGTTGCCGGCCCGGGGGTCCATCAGGTCGCGGCGGTGAAGGCCACGTCGTTGGCGATCAGCCCGAAGTCCAGGCCGTTGAACTGGGGCTTGTCGAAGCCGGCGATCATTCGCACGATCACCACGCCTTCCTCGCCGTAGTCCTCGTCGGCTTCCATCAGCTCGAAGCGCACGTTGTCGCGCTGGGTGCGCGTGCCGTAGGCCACGGCCACCGCGTTGGCGCCCAGGAACAGGTTGCGTGCGGCGTTGACCGAGCCGGCGCCGTAGTCATTGAACTTCACGCAGGTCTGCGTCTCGTCCACCAGCGCGCCGTTGATGTAGACCGCGCCGGCCTTGAACAGCGGGCTGTCGGCGCCTACGCTCGTAACCTTGGCCTTCTCGTAGGCCAGCCAGCCGGCTTCACCCGCCTCGCGCCGCAGGTCGTACATCGACTCGGGGCATGCGAGGTAGATGAAGTGCTTGCCGCCGTTGACCTGGATCTGCTCCATCTTGACGGCCTTGTCGGGCTGGCCGCCGATCTGGCGCTTGGCGCGCAGCACCAGCTTCTCGATGACGTCCACGCCCAGCTTGTCGTTCACCGTCAGGTCGGCCTTGGCGGCACGGGTGCCGTCCCAGGTCATCAGGTGCTGCGAGTCCGGGGCGCGGAACGTGTTCGGGAAGCCGGTGTAGCCCAGCGGGTAGTGCTGGATCTCGTCGCCCACGCCGCGCGAGCCGGCGGCGGTCATGGTCAGCTGCTCGTCGAGCACTTCGGCCATGTAGTCGGAGAGGCGGTCACGGGCCTGCTCGGGGATCGACCAGTTCACGCGCTTCTGGTCCATGACGTCGCCGACGTTCACCGCTTGGCGGTGCTTGTCGATGCGCATCTTGTGGGTCGCCGACTGCAGCCGCATGATGCGGCCGGCCAGCTTCTCCTGGCCTTCCACGGGCTTGCCGCGGAGCTTGGCGATCAGCGTGGTGGTCACCTCGTCGCCCGGCTTGGTTTCCAGGTCGGTCTTGGTGACGACGGGCATGTAGGTGCCCTCGCGGCCGGTCATCTTCGCGAAGTACTGCTTCTTCGTCGAGTCGAGGGCCACTTTCGTGGACCACACCTTCAGTGCGGTCGGGTCGGTGGGTAGCACAGTGGTGCGAGCCATGAGAATCTCCTGAGAGAAGTCATGGAGCACTCCTGCGCCCCGGTCGGGTAATGACCAGCACTCCGCTGGCTTGTTGAACTCTTACATGCGTTTTGCGGTTGTCAAACCGCTGCCGCTGGTTCCTTGCGCTGCGGGCGCTTGATCGTCACCGAATCACCTGCACGGATGCGCAGCCGGGCCAGCTGACCCGACTTCTGCTCGACGGTGATGGCCACGCGCTGCACGCCATTCGCGCCCGGCACTTCGAGGTGCACTGTCTCCAGCACACGCACGTCAACGGCCACACCGTCGCGGCTCATCAGTGAATGCCCAGGTTGTCGGTGGTGCGCATGAGCTTGGCCACCTGGTTGGCCGGCAGGCCCGCCAGGAAGCGCTCGGCGTCCTCGCCTTCGAGGTTGCTGAACTGCGCCATCAGGTCGTCCTGCACGATGGCCGGCGCTGCGTTCGGCAGGCCACCGATGCTGGGCGGCGCGGCGCGCGGCGCGGGGGCGGCAGCCGGGGCAGCAGCAGCGGGAGCCGGCGCGGGCGCAGCGCTGATGCCACGCAGCGCCAGCACGGCCTTGTGCGCCTTCTCGACCAGCTGCGCGGGCGTGAGGCTCGCGTTCGCCGGGCTCGCCTTGGCGGCAGCGAACAGGCTGTCGAACTCGACGGCTGCGGCCTTGTCGGTGCCGTAGTCCACCTGCCCGGCCTTCTTGGCGGCGGCAGCCACGGCCGCCATCGCGGCAAGCTCGGCCTTCTCCTGCGCCTCGGCAGCGCGGCGCGCGTTCTGCTCGTTCACCTCGCGCAGCGTGTCGGCGCGGGTCTGCTCGGCCAGCAGCGTGGCCATCTTGTCGTCCACCGCTTCCACGGCCGAGTGGTAGTCGTCGTCGGACAGTTCGCCGTCGCTCCACTTCTTGGCCAAGTCCCGTTTCTCGGTGCGCAGCGTGTCGCGCTGGGCCTTGAAGTCGGTGGCGGGCACGTCGAAGGCGGCCGGCGGCGCGGGCGGTGCTGCGGCCGTGTCCAGTTCCTCCAGCGCGGCGCTGGCGGCCTCGGGCGTCACCGCGTCGGCGGCAGGCTGCGCGGGCGCGGCTTCGGTGGAAGCAGCGGCCTCGGGGGTGGTAACGTTTCCAGCGTCGCCATCGTCGGCGTCCGCTTCCGTTTCCACTTCCTCGGTCGTGCCAGCGGCACCAGCGGTCGCGGCCGGCTTCTGGTCGGCCATCGTCGCCAGCGCCGTCTCGGCACCGGTGTCTTGCAGGGCCGCGGCTTCCTCGGGGGTCAGCAGGGCCAGTTCTTCGGGGGAGAGCTTCATCATCAGTCCTCGGTGTCGGCGGCAGGCGCCGGGGTCTTGTGCAGCGCGCCGGCCACGCTCACCACGCGCATGGTGCGGCCGTCGGCGTCCATGAACTGCTCGATGCTGCCGGGCTCGTAGGCCAGCGGCTCCACGGGCTCGTCGGCGGGCGCCTCGGGCAGCGCCTGGGCTTGCCAGAGGTGCAGCAGGTTGGCGGTTGCCATCGGCGCCTGGTTCTGCTGGCCCGGCTGCACCACGTCGTCCAGCGTCGGCACGTCGCCTGCTGCGGGTTGGGTCGTCTCGTCCATCACACTGCTCCTGGGTTGATGCCGGTCACTTCCGGCGACTGGATGCCTGCCTGCGCGCCTGCGAGCGCACCGTCGGCCTGTTGTGCCGGCGGCATGGCCGGCGCTGCCACGGTCGGCACCGGCGCGTTGAGCGCACCGTCACCGGCCTCGTCTTGGAAGCCCACGCTGCGCGCGAGCTCGTCGGCCACCGGCGCGATCTGCGGGGCCATCGTCAGCACCTGCGCTGCCTGGGCTGCCATGTAGAGCGTTTCCAGCCGCTTGGCCATCGCCTCGGCACTGAGCTTCATGCCCTTGTTCTGCGCCTCCACGATGTCTGCCTTCAGCTGCGCCATCTGCGCCTCGAACTGCATCTGCGCCATCTGCGCCTGCTGCTGCTGCTGGGCCTGCATCTCGGGCGTCTCGCCCTTGGTCGGGTCGGGCATGCCCGTGACCTGCCGGATGCGCTGCAGGATGACGGCCTTCTTGGGCAGGTTCGGGTGCATCTCGAACACCACGTCCAGCAGCGCCGTGACCACTTGCGGGCTCATCTTGGCGAGCTCGCCCATCATCGAGGTCAGCGACTCGAAGGCGCTTTCGGCCAGGCTCTGCATCCACGGCGTCTCGCCGATGACGTACTGCGCCTTGCGCGCGCCGATGTCGTTCATCACCGTGCCGTCGGCGGCCTTCTGGTTGATCTTGATGTACTCGGGCCGGCCGCCATCGCTGGCGCGCGGGAACTCCATCGGCTCGCGCAGGTACTGCTCGGCAAGGCTCAGGGTGATCTCGCCTTCCAGTTGCCGCGCCAGCATCAGGTTGTCGAAGGGCTCGGCCGTGATGCGGCTGCCCTGCTCCTGCCGGATCGCGCGCGCCTTGCCGCTCACCGCGTTGCCGCTGTCCTGGCCGCGGTCCTCGGTGCTCACCGGCCCCAGCGTTCGGATGCCGCGTGCGAACTGGTCGGCCATCATGATGTCGGCCTGGGCCAGCGCGGTGCCCTCATGGATCTGCACCTTGCCGCCGGCAAGCGAGCCCTTGGCAAACTGCAGGTGCGCGCTCGGGTCGGCGATGCGTTCCTCCAGTTCGTCGGCGTCCATGACCGAGTTGTCCAGCGCGCCGACCTCGGTCCAGACCTGCCGCGTGCTCAGGCGGAATTGCGCTTTGCTCAGGTGCTTGTTGATGCTGTCCTGCGCGCTGCGGTGCTGGCGGATCATCCCGTAGGGCGCGCCGTCCTTCTTGCGCCGGTAGCACCACAGCGGGATGAAGGGAAACCGGTCGTGGGTGTACGGGCTCCATTCCTCGAACAGCGTGTCGTACTCGGTCATCACCGCCACGCGCTTGCGCATCACCAGCGGCCGGTCGTGCATGCCGGTGCTGCTGTCGCCTGTGTCCTTGTAGGGCTCGGACATCCAGGCTTCGATGAGCATCACGCGCTCGCGCGGGTTCGCCAGCCACGCCTCGGCGTCGTAGGTCGTCCAGCGGCTGGTCAGCGCGACGTCGCTCAGGCTCAGTTGGCCCGTCATCGGCGCGCCGTTGGCGAAGTCGATGTAGCGCCGCGTGTCGCTGGTCACGATGGCCCGGCGCAGCGCGTCCACCTTGTCCTTCGGCACCATCGCCTCGGCGATGTCGAAGTCCACCTCGCGGAAGCGGAAGATGTAGCGCCAGTCGTCGGGCATCTTGCTCTGCCCCAGGCTGTCGTACAGCATGTTCCGCCACGACTCGCGGCGCTTGTAGATGGCGAACTGCTGCGGGTCGGCGCGCACGCCCACCTCCAGCCAGCCCAGGCCGCCCTTGAACGTGTCGTCGGTGCTCTCGCTGCGAACGAACTGCGTGCGGTTCACGTCGTCGATGAACTTCAGCAGCTGGGTCTTGTTCTGCGCGTCCTCGCCGGCCTCGGCGCTGCTGTCGTAGCGGTTGATGACCTGGTGGTCCACGCGCATGCGGCGCTCGGTGCCGAGCATGAAGTCCACCATCGGCTTCAACTCGTTGAACACCGCCGGGTGCTGCCCGCGCGCCTGCACGGCTGCCGCCTCCTGCGCGGTCCACTGCTCGCCGTCGTAGTAGTCCTCGTCCAGCGACATTTGGAAGCGGTTGGCGGTCTGCCGAGTCAGTTCCATGATGAACCAGGATCGGCGGCGGTTGAAGCGCTCCTTGGCCTTCTCGTCCTCGGCCTGCTTCTTGGCCTGCCCGCGACGCGTGTTCTTCTCCAGGATCGTGGCCATCAGACGCTCACCTCCGCAACAGCCTTGCCGTTCTCCTTGCGGATCACGTCGAACATCGGCACGCGGCCGGCGCGCAGCACCTCCTTGGGCGGCGGCGGCACGTCCACGATCAGGTCGGGGATGTAGCGCATCAGCACGTCCAGCAGGTTGTTGATCTCCACCGTCAGCGCCGGGCGCTCGAACACCTCTACCAGCACCAGCGCGGCCTCGGCCCTCGCTTCGGGCGTCGGCGTGCCGGTGGGCCTGTCGTTGGCGTCGAACTCGCAGAACTTGCCCACGCTCGACAGGCAGATGCCCCACACGCCGCTCTCGCGCTCGGCCGCCAGCGGCCAGATGGCCAGCATGGGCTCGAAGCTGCGGTTGCCGATGAACCACTCCAGGCTCACGCAGTAGCCCTTGTGGATGTGCTGCTTCCAGGCCGTGGTGCCGCCGACGGCCCACACCTCACGGCCGCGGTGATCGAGGATGGTGCTGTTGATGTCCATGATGGTGGTAGCGTTTCCAGTCAGGCGGTTTTCCAGTTGCGCTCGCGGCGCTCGTAGCGCCTCACGGGCTCAATGCGTGCCACGTCCAGGCCAGTCATGGTCAGGTAGCGCGTTGCGTCCATGAGGTGGTCGTTCTCCTTGACCACGCGGCCCTTGTCGTCGCGCCGGTAGATGCGGTACTCGGCCAGCCAGTTGGTGCAGGATTTGAAGACCTTGATGCGGCCCGTGCTCAGGCGCTGCCACACCTCGTAGATGCCCGACTCCACAGCGTTGTCGGCCAGGTGCAGGTGCAGACCCTGCTTCTCGTACAGGTCCAGCAGTTGCGCGCCGTCGGCCTGCGCGCGGCCACGTGATGCCGGGTCGATGGCGCCCTGGATCCACTCGCCGCGGTGCTTGATGGCCTCGGCGTGGATGCTGGGCTCGGCTTGGCCGCGGTAGTGCTCGCTGTAGAGGTAGAGGATGTCGTTGTCGCGGTCGATGGCGCCCCAGATGGCAGCGGTGCGCTTCCAGCCCACGTCCATGCCGTAGGCGCGCGGCCAGTGATCGGGGATGTCGAACGGCGCGACGGTGATGTCGCCTTCCTCGATGGGGTAGATGGCGCCTGAGCCCAGCGCCGGAACACCGCGCGTGCGGGCCTCGCGCTGGTGCGGCGCCAGCTTGGCGTACAGCTGGCGCTTGGATTCCTCGTCCAAGTGCGGCACGTCGTCCCAGCCGCACATGACGATGGCGCGCCCGGCTTCGGGCTGCGTGATGGCGGTTTCCGTGGCCGCGCCGATCTCCGAGCCGGCCAGCAGGTTCTGCACCAGCTTCGTCAGGCCTTCCAGCGGCGTGAAGGTCAGCGTGCTGATGCCCTTCGTGGTCATCAGGCGCACCTGGCCTTCGTCGTACACGTCGTCCGGGCATTCCTCGTCAGGCCAGAAGCCGTCGAGCTCGAAGCCCTGGAAGATCTTCCGGCCCTGCTCGTAGGACCGCAGCCACACCTCGCTCTCGCCGGCATTGCTCACGTCGCCGCCGCCGCTGACGCGCTTGATGATGGCCTTCTCGATGGCTCCCTTCACGTGGACGCGCGGCACCCAGGCCTTGATCTGCATGCCGGGGATCAGCCCGGTGCCGATCTTCTCGGGCCGGTCGCGGTCGTCGGTGCCCAGCAGCTTCTCCTGCAGGATGTCCCGCGTCGTCTCGTGGGTGTCGCCGCTGGCCAGCAGCGTGATCGGCCGGCTGAACGTGTGCCCTTTCCACCAGTCCGGGTACATGCCGGTCAAGTGGTAGCTCCACTCGCTGCCGGCCGCGACGGTCTTGCCAACGCGGTTGCCGGCCAGGAACACCCGTTCGCGGTACTGGCGGCCGAGCTCGAAGAACTGCATGTGCTTCGGGTAGAGCTCGCGCCGCAGCGGCCCGGCGTCGGGGAACAGCGTGGACAGCAGGCGCATGCCTTTGCGCCGCTCCATCTCGGTCGTGATGGCAACCAGTTCGGCCCGCTGCTCGGGCGTCAGCCGGGACAGGTCAGCCGCGCCCATTGGCTTCCTCCGCGCCCGGCAGAGCGCCAGCCAGGCGCAGCAGTTCCAGTGCGCGACTCGTCAGGTCGGCGTCGGGCACGTTGTTCATGGTGACGTTCTGCGTCACGTCCAGCTTGTCGCCGTAGGTGCGCGGCTTCAGCTTCGCGGCAATCCACTTACGGGCATCGACCCGCAGCCGGTTGCGCTGGATGGCAGCCGAGTCCAGCGCCAGGGTGACGTTCTCGCCGTCGTGCGTCGCAGCCACTGTCGCCTCGTCGCTGATGGCCACCATCTCGTCGGCCAGCTTGTCGGCGCGGTCTTCGCGTGCGCGCGCGTAGAGCACCGTGCGGCCTGGGTCCGCATTGATCCACCTCTGCATCGAGGTGTAGCTGAACCCTCGTTCCCGGCAGAACTCGGCCAGGTGTCCGCCTGCCGTGATGTGGTCGCAGAACTCGCTAAGGGCGGCCTCGGCGTCTTGCGTCCAGGCCTGTAGCGGAGTCAGTGCTGGGGTGGCGGGCGGTGTCGTTGCGGGAGGCTTCTTGCCCTTGGAAGTGGAAACGTTTCCACTTGCCTTGCTTCCGCCCTTCCCCGCCCGCTTGGTCGGCGGGGCCTTCGCTGGCGTCTTGGCCGCAGGCTTGCGCGGCTTGGTAGGCGTCTTGGCGTCAGGCTGTGCCGGGGTGGGCACACTCTTGCGTGCGGGCATGGTCGATTCGCAGAAGTAGCCCCGGGCGGGTCAGGTCCGGGGCGAACTCGCTCAGGAGCAAGGGAGACAACGACAACCGGAAGACCCGGCTGTGTCAGCGTCCCATGCGAATCGGAAAAGTCAAACCAGGGGTGGAAGTGGTGGCTAGGGTGGAAACGTTTCCACTTGGGCGGTGGCGGCGCCCGTTCTCAAGCCGCAGCCCTGACGATCAGTCGCCATCCCAAAGACCATCGGGCCGCATGGCCGCCAGCGCACGAAGCTGCACAAGTGCGCGCTTGGCGTTCCCTTCGGTGGCTTTCCAGTAGTCCGGGTGTACGTCGTCGCCAAGCTGCGCAATCGCACGGTCCAGCACTGGCAGGCTCTCGGCGCCGGTCATGCCGTAGATCGTGCGGATGCCGGTCAACTCGTCGCGCCCCCAATCTGCAAGCTCAGCCTCTGTAGTGGCGCGCGGCTCGAACGCCCGCCTGTAGTGGTCGCCGTAGTTGTAGGTCACATTCAGGTGCGCCCGCGTCGTTCCGCCTGCCGCGTAAGTACCGCCTCGCATGTGGTGTGGCGCGTCCAACTCCAGCGTCTCGCGCGTGATCGGGTCAACCAGTTCGATGTCATAGCTCATGCTCTCTCCAGTAGTGGGGCGGTCAGCGGGCGGTCAGGCGTAGGCGCTGCCCGGCTGGCCCGGGGCATTGCTGCCGGTGCAGGCGTGGCGGTGGTCGTTCGCGTGCGGGCAGCGCTTGTTGCCGCATGTCTTGCACACGATGAACTCGCACATCTCGCGCGGCAGGCCGCCGATCATGTCGCCGCGCTCGCGGATGCAGCGCAGGCAGCGGCAGTCGGGTAGCGGTTGGTCTTGCATGCTCTCTCCCTCAGTCCGAAGCGGCGCCTGTGCTCTTGGCATAGAGCGAGTTCTGCGCGACGGCGCCGCCTGCATCGATCTTGGCCTTCAGCGCGGCAGCAGCGGTCGCCAGCCGGTTGTATGCCTCGATGCTGCCGAGCTGCGTCTCCAGGTTGTCGATTGCGAGTCGTAGCCCCCAATCGCACGGCCTGATGATCGGCTTTGTCAGCGGCGCATCTGCGCGGCCCGCTGGCCTTGGCCATGCGTGTACGTTGTCTTTCACTATGCCTCCCGAACGGCACGAGCCGCGTTCCAGTGCTCGTGCTCGCTGGGCGCCAATCCGCGTGCTTTGCATGTGTCCATGTAGTGGATCAACGCAGCGCTGGCGCATAGGTCACGCTGGCGGGCGGCGGCCAGGATGGCGCACTCCGCCATGATGGCGCGCACTTGCGAAGCGGTGTAGAGCGCTTCTCGATTGCCCCACCCAAGAGATTGCACATGCTCGCGCGTTTGGAGTATCAGGTCTCCCACTTCGGCCGGCGATGGTGGAAGTGGTGGGAATGAAATCATGTCGCTCATTTCCATCCCTCAGTCCGAAGCGGCGGCGGGCCGGTTGAAGGCGATGATCCGTGCCAGTTGCTTGATGCCACGTACCTTGCACTTCATGCCGCCGACCGTCTCCACGTCCATCGCCTTGCGGCCCATGTCGTTCTCGTCGTGGAACCACGCAAGCCAGCCTTCGTGATCGCCGATCTCGCGCGCCAGGGCTTCGGTGTAGCCGTCCCACACTTGCCACACGGCGTCGAACAGCGGGCCATCAATTGAACCGCCAAACGGAGCTGCTAGCGCGTCCATCTGCGCATGCAACGCGGCGTGGCGCTCGGCCCATGCCTTGAGTAGCGGGAGCATGTCGGCTGCTGTCATCTCATCCCTCCGCAGTAGTGCCGGGTTAGCGGTGTATCGGTGTTACGCCGTAGGGTGCGGTCTAACTCAGGTTGGGCGTCTTGCTGGTCAGCCGCCACACGTCGGCCTTGCTCGCACGCCGGGAGTCGATAAGCCACGAGAACGCCGCCACGGCCTGCCAGCCGTCCAGCGTGCGCCGCTGCACCATGCGTCCCCTGCACTGCACGCACTTGCGGCCCACCCACTCCGTCACCAGAGCCTGGCCGCTTACCCCGATGTGTCCAGCGCGCGAGAGCATTGAGCGCATCAGCGGGGTGGCAGTCGCGCGCTCCGGCCACAGCCGCCCAACCCGCCGGTCAACTTGACCGTCGTCGGCGGGTTGCTTTGTCTCAGTGTCAGGCAGCATCAGCGCCTCCTAGTCAAGTTACCGGCCCGTTAGGGCGCTTTCTGTTTCGCCGCCTTGGCGCGCCGCCGCTGCAGCTTCTCGGCCAGCGCCTTGATCGCGGGCCAGTCGTCGGGGTGCGCGTACAGCTCCAAGCGCTTTAGGCCCAGCGCATCGCGGGCCGCGCGCAAGGCGGCCACCCGTTCTGCGGTCGTCTTGACGGCGCGAACCGTCAAGTCTTTCTTGACAGTTGCCACGCTCTTACAGCGCCACCGGCTTTTGCTGAGCCGGAATCAGCATGGCCGCGAACAGCAGCGCTTGGCCGCGTGCATCGCGCTTGTCAGCGTAGGCGCGGGCCTTGCGCTCGTCGTCAGTCCAAAGCACGTTGTGCTCGGCGTCGAAGCCGGCGAACAGTTGGCCGGTTTGCTTGTTCATCACTGCGTAGGCGGTTTGCATTTTGTCTCTCCGGTTGCTTGCTTCAGTGCCTTCAGTGTAGCGCCGCGTTTCCGGTAACGCAATGGGTGCGTGCAACTATTTTTCCGCTCCGGCTGCAGCCACCTAACCCCTCGCTCGAACCGAGCCCCATCGGCGGGCAACTCATCAGCATTACTTACAGGTTGCGTGCGCCGTTGGGGCCGGTTCAGCTCGAACGTTCGGCCCACGGCCATGAGTTGCTCAGTTGCCCGCAGTAGTGCCGGCCTCGCGGGCGGCAGGGGTGGCGCCTTCCGCACATCGCCACAAGTCGCCCAGCCGGCCGCCCGCTTTGACCACACATGCGCGTCCCGGCCCTCGGCCAGCGCCGTCGCAGGTGCACAGCTTGCGGGTGTCGCGCGTCGCGTCCTTCACCGCCTGCGCTGCGGGCTCTGCTGGCGCCACCGTAAGCCCGGCGACCGATGCAGTCTGCGCCGTCTCGGCTTCGCTCAGGCCGTTGAGCATCTGCGGCTGCTCTGCTGGCGCCTGGGGAGCGGGATAGATGAACTCAATCAGGTGCGACCGCAGTCGCGCAGCGTAGCTGTCGGCTTGGCTTGTGTTGTTCGCGGCAACGGCGCCGGCCAGCAATGACGCCATGTCCATCGCCCTTGCCACTGCGTCAAACGGCGACAGCCTTCGCTCCGGCTGTGCGGTGGCTGGCGCCTGGGGAGCGGCTGCGAGCCATTCCTTGGCGACAGCGACAGCCGGGCAGGTGGGCTCGTCGTGGCAAGCGATCAACTGCTCCACGATCTCGCGCCAGCCGGCCGGAAGCGTGTCCACCCGCTGCCCCAAAATCGACGCATCTGCGGGACGTGTCGATGCGGGCGCCTGGGCTCCGATGCCGTGGGCGCGTTCGATGGCGCGGGCGAACGGAACGCCGATCTCTGCGGCCCATGCGTCGCGGTGGGGCGTCGATGCGTCGCCTTCGTACACCGTGGAGAACACCAGCGCCGCGATCTGCTCATCCGTCAGCGGCACCAGGGCTGGCCCGGCCTGCGCTGCGGCGGAGCCCCATTCATGCTCTGTGACGCTCACACTTCGCTCGTAGCTGTGCTGCCCGGTAAAACCGAACGCAGCGATGATGTGCAGCCGCATTCTTTCGGCGTCTAGCCGCCGCGCGAAGCGAACTGCGCTATTGGAGTCAGCGCACCATTCACCACGCGAGCGCGGGCTATGGTTGAACCCCCACCACTGCGGTGCATGGCCTGGAGTGCTCAGCTCGACCAGCCACGCGCGTTCGTCGGCCTGCGCTGCGAGTGCCGCCTTCCACGCTGCGGCCCACGTTGAGGCATCAGGCGCATAAGCAGGGTCGGTCCAGCACGCGGCGCCCATGTGCGCGTCGAAAGCCTCGCTCATGCCGGGGAACGGGCCATCGTTGACCAGGGCGTGCACGCGCTCGGCCTTTGCATTTTTCAGGCGCGCTTCTTCAGCCTCAAATCGCGCCCAAGCCTTGGCGGCCATGTCATCAAGCAGCGTGTCGGCCTGCGCTGCGATGCGCCGTGCGTCCCCGATGCCACGCTGGTATGCAACGCGCTCGCCAAAGGTCTGCAAGTCGGCAGGCCAGTCGGGCAGGCCATGCCCCGGGACTTCACCCCGGACAGCCTGCGCTGCGAAATACTCCCCGATGCTCTGTGCGTGAGCCAAGAGGCTGTTGAGCTTGCGCTTGGCGGTTTCGTAGTCGTCCGTTGGTTCCGCGGTTCCCAAGTGATGCACCACCATCGCTTCGTCAATGGCGCGAAGCCACGGTGACTGGCCAACCTGCGCTGCGATGGACGCGGGCTGCTGAGGGGCGGCGTACAGGGGCATGCTGAACACGGCATCGCGCGTCTTGCTGACCCGCGCCGTCCAGCCCTGCGCCTCGTCTTCGTCGTCCGGCAAAGCAATCGCCGGATTCGCCCAGCAGAACGGCTCAGGCTGCGCTGCGTCTGCTGCGCGGAGGGCTGCGCGGGCGTATGCATGCAGCATGTCGTGCAGGGCGTTGTAGACAGCTACCCGTCCGGTGCCGTCTACGGTCATGATGTGCTTGAAGACTGGCGCAAAGTCCGGCAGCGGTGGCAGCGCGGCTTGTGTGGTGGTCATGGTGTGTCCTGTTTTTGGTTGGGCGTCTTCAGTATTCGACGCGCTCAATGGTGAACTCGTGTTCGCAGCCCTCGCACGTCACTTCCCAGCCCTCCAGCTTGTCCCAAGCGTTCGTGAAGATCAGGCGCGCAATGTCGTTCTCGCCATCGTGCAGGCTGGTCGCCAAGTCGTTGCTCAGGCTGCACTTCGGGCAGTCAACATGCAGGCTCCAGTTCAGGAGCGCGGTTGGCTTGGTGCTCATGGTGTGGTGTCCTGGGTGGGGGTGGTTAGGCGTCGTCATACAGGTCGTGCCGCTGGCACAGCGCGTCCATGTCCAGCCTTGCGCGCTGCGTCACCATTTCGCCGCCATCGCGGAACACCACGCAGCGGTAACGCTGGCCCGGCCTAATCTTCCATTTGTCGGCCTCCACGCCTTCCAATACCAGCCGTTCATCGGCCGTCACCGTGTCACGCGGCGGGCCGTAGCTGCGCCACATTTCAGAGGCGTCACAGTCGTAGAACTTGCGCGCCGTGCGAATCTCGTCTCGCAGGACAAGTGCCATCACCCGCCCTCCTTCGTGTCCTGGGTGGGGGTGCGCGGCTCCCATGTGGGGCAGAGGGTGCCTTCTTCGCACCGCATGTATCGACGGCTCATCGGCCACCTGAAGCCGTAGGACATTGTCACGCTGTCTGGTAGCGCCGGCAGTGGAACCACGGCAGCGCACTCATAGGCGGCATTCGCCGCCCGCACGACAACTCTGCCCTGTGCGTCAGGGTGAACCGCAAGGAAGCGGCACGTCTTGCAGCAGCGCATCACCCGCCCTCCTTCGTGGGCTCGGAAGGAGCGGCGGGGAGAGGCATCCAGTGGGTCGGCGCGCTGCCGCGCAATGGATAAGGCCCATGCTTGTTGTCGTCCACACACCACCACTCAAAGTCAGGCGCACCCCAGCCAACGACATAGCAAGACCCGGCCGCGAACACAAGAATCTCGGCGCCATCCTTCGGCGCCGTCTCAATCGGCCGCCACTGCGATGCCGCAGCGACGTCGAGCATGTAGCAGCCGTCGATGAAGTAGTCGCGCGGGTTGTGCTCGTCGCCGGGGACGAGCGGAAGGGGCAGCGGCCCGAGGTCGAGAGGGGTGCTCATGTCGGCCTCCCGTCGAGATTTGCAGGCACACAGACTTTGTGCAGCACATCCACGCTGTAGTGCGGTCCAAAAATGGGCTTGCCTTGGTAGTGGAAGAACTCGCGCGCTTCGTGCTCGACGCTTGCGAGCACAAGTTTGAAAGCGGTCTGGATGACTTCGCTTTTTGTCATGTTGGGGTGGAGGAGCCACTGGCGTGTGGACTGCTCTTGCAGCTGCCCATCAAACTCGTTCGGCGCAAGGAACTTCGCCTGGAGATAGATGCACGAGTCGCGCTGAGTTACATGGAACTCGTAGTTGAGGTATTTTACCTCAGCGAGCCAAGCTCGAAAAGTGTCTGTTATCACTTGGAGTCTCCAGCAAAAACAGGGACCGAAGTCCCTGTTCCTGTGTTGCGGCGCCGGTGGATCAGCCGTTGATCTCGGCCAGCAGGTCGTCGGAGTTGACCTTGGCCGACTTGGCCAGCTTCTCCTCCTCCATGCGCTTGATGATCTGGCCCACCTTGCTCGTCGGGTTGCGGAAGCTGTTGTACAGCTCCTGGCGCGACAGCTTGGTGCCGGCGGCCTTGGCGGCTTCCAGCTTGCCGTCCAGGAACGCCTTGACGGCGGCCACGTCCTTGCCCGAGGCCTCGCAGATCGCCTTGATGACGATGGAGGCGCCGGCCATGGAGTCGCCGGCTTCGCGCTCGACGGACCACTCGCCCTTGCGCAGGCGCTCGAGGATCGCGTCGGCGGTCAGGACGATGTCTTCGACGTCGGTCGTGCCCGACCACTCGTCGCCGATCTTCTGCACCAGGCCGTGACCGATGGCGGTGAGGAGCGTGGCCTTGTCCAGCTCGGTCGAGGTCAGCTTGCGCACCTCGCCGTTGCGGAAGCGCAGGGTCACGGTCACGGTGCCGTCTTCGATGGAGACGGTGTAGTCCTTGTCGACCTTGCGGGCGCCGGCGAAGGAGAACTTGGTGCCGTCCTTCATTTCGACTTCGGTGCGCTCGACGATCTTCTTCGGGGCCTTGGTGGTCGTCTCGACGGTTGCGGTTTCGCTCATGTCAGTTTCCTTGGTTCAAGATGAGAGCCTTTGAAGGGCGCTCTCGGATTCCCGGTGGGTGGAGCCCACTCCCCAAGCCGGGCGGCCTGGGGGCTGGGTTCGCGGGAGACGCGGATTGTGCGCGGGAACCCCCATTGTATGCGGGGGCGCCCAAGCGGTCAAGCAAGGGATCAAATCAATCGGCGGGCGGGTGTGAACTCTTTGGCCGGAGCCTCTTCCGCGCAGCTGGTGAGGAGGACGGCGGGAAAGAGGCAGGCCACGACGAGGATGCAGCCGAGGAGGAAGTCTTTGAGCCTGGGGTCCATCAGGTGTTCTCCAGACGACGAAGGGCGAGCGTCATGTTGTCGCTGCGGTAGTGGAAGCGGCGCACTTCACCAATCACGGAGACGTCGGCAGGAGTGAGGTGCTTGCCGGCGAACTCGCGGAGGAGAGTGGTTGCGACTCGGGCGGAAGACTCGGCTGGCGTGGTTACCGAGGCGACGAGCCAGCTCTGCCCTTGCCGCATTCGCCAAGTGAGGGAGGCTTTCACCGCGGCACCCCCTGGGAGGTGAGCCACTCCCGCTCCACCTGGACAATGGCGAGAAGGTCGAGGAGCTGGATGTCTGCCTCGGAGCCCCGGATGGTCTGGAGCTTGAGCGCAGCGAGGGCAGCCGAGAGGAGGCGCAAGCGGTCGTGGGTCGGCTCGGCAAGGACGCCAGCGATGAGCTGGCCTACTGTCTTCGCCTCGACGCCGAGTGCGGCCGCTTCGCGCTGGTAGTAGGGGAGGGCACTCACAGCGGCCACCTCACAAAGTGCGCTGCCAGCGCCGCGTTCTGCTGGAGCAGGTGGAAGGGAAGGACGAAGACGCCTCGACGGTGGAAGTAGCTGGCGTCAGGAACGAGTGTCCAGGTGGGGGAGGTAGGCGTCCACACGGCGGAGTAGTCGTGCGGCCGGCCTTGGTCATTGGCAGCGGCGTTGAAGATGAGGACGCCCCCGACTTGGTCGAGGAAGGCGTCGCCCCAGAAGGTGCCTTCGGGAACCTTGAGGGCGCAGCCGGTCTTGATGCAGCGGGCAAATTCAGACATCATCGCTCTCCTCGAGGAGTTCGAGCAGCGCGACGGCGCGCTTGGCGGCGAGGAGCTCGGTCGAGCCGCACTCGATGCACTCGTCCGTCTCGGCTTGGATGTTGCCGCAGGCGAGGCAGAGAGACTCGTCCCAGAACGCTGCGCCGATGACGGCTTCTTTGGTGAGGGGCATGGTGAGGTTCCTTGGTTAGTCGGGTTGATCGGGGGAGTCGGGCTGCTCGGACTGGATGCGGCGGATGGCTTCCCAGGCGAGGTCTTGAATTGCGTCCCAGCCGCTCAGCTTCGTCACCAGCTCGTTGATGTTGACGCGGACGGTCCGCTGGGCTCGCGGCGAAGGCGAGAGGTCGTCGGTGACGGACACGAGGAGGTGGGCCGACTCGACCTCCAACTCCTCGGGCGAGCCTTCGTGACAGCGCTCGGGCGGGCCGAGTAGCTGCGCTGGTTCGCCTGGGGTGTAGGAGCAGAGGAGCTCCACCTCGTGCTCGCCGAGGGTGATGGTGAGGTGCTCGGCGCTCACGTCTGCTGCTCCTTCGCCAGGTCTTGCACTGCGGTCTCGAGCCGCTTGATGCGGGCCTTGAGCATGGTCGCTTCGCTTGCGTACTTCTCGGCCCACGCGCAGGCCTGCAGGTGATCGCGCTTCGCCTGCTCGAGGGCGATTGCGGCGATCTCGAGGGCCGTGAGGTCGCGCCAAGGGCCAAGGAGGATTCGTCCGATGTTCACTTTGCGCTCCCTTGCCGCCTTTCGGCGAGGTCGATGGCGGAGTCGAGGAGAGCGAGGACCTCCTCGTGGGTGCTGCGGTCGTTGAAGGGCCCGAGCGGGCGGTCGCCGTTCGCGGTTCTGAGGAGACTGAGGGCCTTCATCACCCCTGGCGCAGCGCCGACGATGAGGAGGGCTCCCATCAGGTCCCACGCGACGGCGGAGCTGGAGAACTTGTCGACTGGGTTCCCGAGCGCGTTGCGCGCCCACGTTCCCTTGCACCAGTTACCCGGCAGGCTGATCTTCTTGCGCGTCGCCTGGAGGGCCTGGAGGGCACTCATCGCTTGGAACGGGCGCCGAGTCGGGTCGGCAGGCTTTGCGGAGGATCTTTGCGTTTCGTGCTGCATGTGGAGGGGCTCCGAGTGAAGTGACGAGGGAGGCAAGTGTGTTGCCCTGGCCGAGGACGAGGCTCACCGCCGCGTCGGCCGCGCGGACGGCGAAAAGGAGCTGGCGATACTTCGCCCGCGCCTGCTGGAGTTCGGTCTGCTTGCGCGAGGGGTTAGGAGGGTTCACCGCGGTTCTCCTTGCCCTTGGTGGTGAGTTCCTCGATGAGGGAGTCGACGCCCTCGGAAGTGACCGGGGCGCCGCTCAGTCGAGCCGCGAGGCGGTCGAGCGAGGCGGAGATTTCCTCGGGGGAAGGCTCGGCCGAAGCCGGGGGACTGGCCCGAGGGGAGGGAGAGCCGGGTCGAGCCCCCTCCGCTCGGCCGACAGTTCTGTAGGTGTCGCCTCGGCCAATCCGCCGGATGGTCTCGAGGGAGACGTCGAGCGCCTCCGCCCACGCTCGGGTGTCGCAGGTTCGGGTGGACCACTCTTGGCGGATGAGGAGGATTTGGGCTTCAGTTGGTGGGGGCTTGGGCATCGCGTCACACCCCCACCAGTCGAACGGTGCCGGGGTGGAACTCCACCTGCTCGTCTGTCAGCTGGATGTTGAAGCACATCAGGCCCGTGTGGGTCCGATAGGTGCCGTCCTCGTCCTTCGTCAGAACGTCATCCGCGAAGAGATCGATCGTGCGGGCGGGCTCCGCTCGGCAAGGCCACGGGTAACGGCCCGCTTCCTTCGGCTTGTAGTAGACCGTCACACTGTAAGGTGCCATCGGCATCGCATTTCTCCTTCAAATTCGCGGCTTTGAAGCGGATTGAGGAGGCTGATTTGCCTCCCCGTGCCCGCGCTCGTCCCGTTGGGCCGCTCGGAACGCTGCCAAAAAGACCCCACCGGGGTGAGGTCCTTGGGGGCAGCGCTCGTCAGTCAGCCGGCCGCTCGAACATGGCGACGGCCTGCTGCGCGACCGCCTCCTCGTCCCATCGCGCCTCCTTTTCCGCGCGCCGGAGCCGCTTCGTCAGCAGGCGGTGCTGCCGGTGGCCCATCTGCTTGGTGAGACGCCGCTCGGCGTTCCGGCGGGGGTTGGTGTGCTGGGTGAAGAAACCGCCCGTCTGGAACAGTCCCTTGGCCGAACTCGGGGCCGGCCGCTTGCGCTTGGCCTTCTGCGCGTCCCCACGGGACTTGAGGAGTTGAGCCAGTGTCTTGAGTCCGAACATGGCTCAGCCCCCCACCTGCTGGCCGACCGCCGCTGCGCGCAGGAGCCGCGCGTTCAGCTCGTCCACCGTGCGCTCGAGCTTGCTCAGGCGCTGCTCGATGCTCACCATCGCCTCCACCGTGAGCTCGACCTTCACCCGGGAGGGCGCGAGGATGTTCAGCGGGATGCGGCAGCCCTCGATGTGCGTGGGCTTGATGCGGTCGTCCCCCAGCTGGGTCTGCGCGTATCGTGCGAACTCGGTGTCGCCGAGGCCGGACTTCTCGTACTCCGCCAGCACGAGCTGCATCAGCTTGAACTCGACCAGCCGGCCGAGCTTGACCACCGTGCGACCGGGCTTGGCGCCCGCCGAGGTGGGATTGGTCTGGGTATCCATTCTATCTCTCGCTTTCCATCGGGGATCAGCCTCCCCTCGCCTGCGCCTGGACGACGCCCTCAGAGCTCACAAGGAGCGCTGAGGGAGTGGCCCAAAGGTGCACGCGTAAAATGGGGGCATATCACCCCCGCACCACGCGCGCCCGCTTCACTTCCTCTCCACTTCCTCCCACCCGACGGTGCGCAGGCAGGCTGCCACCTCCGCTCGCGTCCCGGCGAAGGCGAGCCTCGTCCAGTCCCCCGAGGGCCACACCAGCACCCACCCGAGAAGGGGCAGCCTCCCCGGCACCTCGACCCGGCTGCGGCAGAGAGTCACCTCCTCCCCGCCGCGTTCAAAGTAGGTGAGGCGCTTCACTCCCCCACCCCCCTCTCCGCCACCCGCGCGCAGATGACGAGCCAGCCCTCCGACTTCCCCTTCTCCACCGCACAGCGAGCTGCGATCGGGTCCACGCCCCTCTTCGTGATCTCGAGGACGGCCGCGCGTCCCTGCGCCTCCGTCCACGCCGACGCGATGGTCAGAGTTGCCACCACTGCCGCCGCACCTGCGATCACGGCCAGCCAGATCTTACCTTCCGAGTCCATTCTTTCCCCTTTCACAAGCGCCCGACGGGACGCTTATCAAAGGAGGGCCTTGCGGCCCCGTAAGATCACCTCGCACGCTGCATGTCAGACCCGGCTCTGCGCACGACGTCGATTGTCGATTCCCCCGACCTTTTCCGGATGGTCAAGGTAATCGTTGCCGTTTCACCAATCTTATCCCCCTTCGTTTCCACATGGACGTGGAGTTCCCCGTCATAGTCAGGTGGGTACTTCACCACAACACGCTCTTTCATAGCCTCTCCTTCACTCAAGGCCCACCACGGACCTTGGGGGAAAGCGACGCGCACCTCTGCCCCCGCCCCACAAGTATACCCGGGGCCGGCGCCGTGGTCAAGCAAGGGATGCAACAACCACACCACACGACAACAACATCCACATCCACCACAACACAAGCTTACTACTACACCATGGGGGGTGCCTCATTCGGCCGTTTCCCCTCCCCTAGTCCTAAGGGGGGATGGTCTGTATGTTCTAAGTAGTAAAAAAATATATTAAGAAACCTTAAACCATACATAACCCATCCCAGGGGAAATGCCCTTTTGTGGCGGGGGGTGTGGTGTAGTAGTAAGCTTGTGTTGTCGCTGTCGTTGTTGTTGTAGCTGTTGTTGTCGTTGTTGTCGCATTTGCCCCCGCACGCCAGCCCGCCTTTCCCCTTCGTTCGCATCCCGAGTGGATTGTCCCCCTCCCTCACCCGTCAGGTGAGGATGATCGGCCGCACCCCGCCGCGCTCGGCGTGCTCCTTGGCAGCCGCCCGGGCCTCCGCTTGCTTGAGCCAGACCCGCCCGCCGGCGAGGTAGGCCGTGTCGAGCAGCCCATACGTGATCAGGACGCGCCAGCCGCCAACCGGTCCCCTCATCAGGCGGTACTGGCGGGTCGGTAGTGTCTCTCGTGGCATGGATTGTCCCCCGAGGTCAGAGCGGCGCGGCGTCGTCGCCGGGCTCGTCCTGGCCTTCCCCCTCTTCCTCTTCCTCCGCCATCATCTCGGCGAGGAGGTCCTCGGCTCCCTTCGGCGCGGCCTCGGCCTTGAGCTCTGCCATCGCCCGGATCACCTTATCGGTCCCCGCCCACAGCTTCAGAGCCGCAGTGCGATCGATCGAGCGCTTGGCTTGGGTCTTCGTGAGCAGCCCTTCCACCGCCTCGACCGTCGCGCCCAGGCCGGCTCGGAGCATGGCCCGCACGATCAGGCCGGCATCCATGCCCGGGGCCGCGGCGGCCTTCAGCCCCCACTCCCGGGCCCCGGACATGAGGTGCTCGGCCATCTGCTGCATCCGCGTGAGCTTGTCCTGCGGCGTCGCCGGCTGGCCGTTCTCGGGGTTCCTGCTGATCGCGGCTCGGTCGCTGATCCGTTGAACAAAGCCGTGGATCATCGCACGAGCGCAGTTCTCCGCACTCACCTTGTCCGGGTCGAAGGTCAACACCCCCGCACCCAGGACCGTGAATTCGATCTTGCCGTCCACCATCTTGTGAGTGATGGTGCTGTTCGACTTGGCTTTCTCTTGCATTTCATTCTCCATACCGGGCGGGATTGCCCTCCCGAGCACCCCCTCGCGGGGATGCCCGAGCTCACTCGTAGATCTTGAATTCCCAGGCCCGCCCGTCATACGAAGCCTCGCCACGCTCGTGATAGAACGTGACGATGCACTTGCGGCGCGGGAACACCCCTTCGATCGTGTGCTCGTGGCGCAACAAAGCGCCGGCTTGCTCGAAGAACTTGCTCATTTCAATCCCCTCTGTTCGGCCAGCCCACTATGGGCCGTGCTCGGGGGGACAATCCACTCGGTATGCTTCGTCGAATTGTTAAAGATCGCCGGCGGTCCGGGCGCACTGCCCATCCCCCTCGCGGGCCGGACAAACCAGGCCCGGTGGTGTTTTCGCCCGTTTCCGGGCTGGTGCAATCAGTATCGGTTGCCCTGGAGGGTGAATCAATCGGGGTTAACCCTCATGCGGGTATCGCCCCATTCGCCCTTCAATCGCCCGGTGCCGTTTGCATGGGTTCCAGTGTCATCCATCCGGCGCCTCCCGTCAAACGGAGTTACACCCTGTTGCATTTGATCGGGGGGCCTTCGCCTTCGCGCGCGCACGCGCACACGCCCACGCCACGCCCTCTCTACTGACGCGCGCGCTACCTGACCGCGCACGCAGGCACGCGCGCGTGAGGGGGCCTTTGGCTGGGTCCTTCGAGGGGGGTGGGGGGCAAATTCGCGCGTGTACAGTTTATATATAAGCCACCTTCTCGGTTTGATGCTCCTTTTGAATTACGAGGGTAAAATCCCCTCATTGTACCCCCGCAGAGTCCAACTTCCGCACACCCCTTCCCACAGGTTTGCTTTCTCCCCGCCGGTGTGGTACGATCGGGGGGTCGAGAGGGGATCAAAGATCCGACCCGCCGCCAAGAAAGTAAGGAGTTTCCCATGACCCACCACACTTTGAAACTGATCGTCGTTGCCCTGATGCTGGCTCTCGGGGGCTGCGCGAGCGTGGACGAGGGCTGGCCGGCCCGGTATGCGGCCGTGATGGAGAAGGCCCGTGAGGGCTGCGCCGCCGGGCTGGCGACTCTGGCGACCGGGGCCCTCAGCCGAGACGAAGTGGCGAAGAACTTCGAGGAGGGGGCTCGACTCGCAGCGCAGTGGGACGTGTACTCCATCCTCCGCCCCGCCGTCCCCGGGCAGATCGAGCTGATCGCCGCCCGCAACGCCGTCTGTGGGCAGCTGAAGGAGGCCCTCAAGTGACCCCATTCGACCCCGACGCTGCGCTCGCGGAGATGGCCCTCGAAGGCCGCTCTTCCCGCCCGGCCCTCGACAAGATCGGCGCAGGCTCCCCGCCCTCGGTCCGGCCGCCAAAGATCCGGTACTCGCACGAGGCGATGGCGCGGTTGATCCTCGAGACGCCGACGATCACGCAGAACGAGCTGGCCTTCATCTTCGGCCGCAGCCCGAGCTGGATCTCGACGATCATCACCTCGGATGCTTTCCAGTCCTACTACGAGAGCCTCCGGGCCGAGTTGCTGGACCCCGAGTTGAGACTCACGCTGCAAGAGCGTATGCGCGCCCTGGCGACGCAGAGCCTCAAGGTGCTGCAGGAGAAGCTCACCCGGCCCGCCCACGAGGTGCCGGATCAGCTGGCTCTCCACGCAGCGAACCTCGCGGCCAAGTCGCTGGGCCTCGGGGTGGCCCCGCCCCAGGTGCTCGTGACCTCGGAAGAGCGGCTCAGCAAGCTGGCCCACCGCCTCATCGCCCTGCAGGGCGGCCAACAGGAGATCCACGATGTACAAGTCCGTGAAGTCCGGCAAGTCGGGTAAGCCCGCCGGCCAGATGCCTCCGACCCCCGCCGCGCCAGTGAGGCAGCGCTACCACATGGCCCTGCCGAAGAAGGGCCGCTGACGTGGCACTCAGAGAAGAGTTCGGGGCGAAGGACTCAGGCGAGCGGTTGAAGCTCGTCTTCGACTTCACCTCGGAGCTCGCCTCGGGAGAGACTCTGAGCACCGCCACGGTCGCCTCGGGGGTCTACTCGGGAGCCGATGCGAACCCAGCTGCGATGATCAGCGAAGCGGCGTCGATCTCGGGACCCCAAGTCACCCAGTTCGTCATCGGCGGCGTGGCCGGTGTGGTTTACCTCCTCACCTGCACAGTGACGACGAGTGCTGGCCAGACCCTCAAGGGCTTCGGCTTGCTGGCGCTGGTCTGACGAAGGGGACTCGACATGAGAATCTTCGTTCCGCTGAATGCCTGGACCGCCGCTTACGCGGTGACGGAAGACTCGATCTTCGTCATCTCGCCCGGCTCTGGCGGACGCATCCAGCTCCAATTTTCCGCTGACGGCCAGACTTGGTACGACGCCTCTGGCACACCGTACTCGAGTCTGGTCGCCGGCGGGATTCCCCCCAATGTGAGCTTTGTCCGCGCCTTCGGGCAGGTCGCAGGGGGCCTTCTCACCCTCGACGACGCCCGCTCGACGGAGCTCACCAGTGCCCAAGCGCACCAGCTCGCCGAGGCCCTGCGGGGAAACGCGGCCCTCACCCGGCGCAACAAGCCTTCCACGGTCTTCGCCGACGAGCGGGTGCTGATGTCGGCCACGGGCTGCGTCTCCGCCTCACCGGGCTACATCAGCCGAATCTACTGCGTCACAGGGGCAGCTGTCGGCTTGGTCGTGTACGACAACCCGGCGGCGAGCTCGGGGACGCAAGTCTACTCCGGCACCCTGAGCGCGGGCGAATCCGCCGTCCTCAGCTCGTCCCGCCTCCGCCTCATCAACGGAGCTCGCGCCGTCTTCGCCAGCGGTTCCTTCGAGTTCCAGTACGGCCAGGAGGCAGCATGAAAATCGCTCGCGGCACTTTCGTCTCCGACGGCGCTCGCCGGACCCTCGACCTAGGCTTCCGGCCAGCCTGGTTCATCATCAAGGGCGACACGACGCAAAACCTTGCTCAACGGACCGCCGACATCTGGGTCGGCCGGACGAACACCCTCGTTGCGGCCGAGTCGTTCCTCGACGGCGTCGCCTTCGTCCAGGACTCGGTCGTTCTCGGCGCTGCCGCCCAGGTGAACAGTACGGGCGTCCGCTACTACTGGTTCGCTGTCGGCGACGATGGAAGCGAAGACTTTGCCACTCCAAGCTGGATCGGCAATGGGCAGGCCGGCAACGTGCTGCAACTCGGCGTGAGCAAGCTCCCCATCGCGGCTTTTGTCAAGCGAGACTCCACTCTCGCCGCCGCCGTGAAGTTCACTGGCGCCCCGGCCATTCTTGCCGACGGAAACACGGTGGCCGAAGTCTTCTCCGACATCGCACCGGGCAACGTGACCCTGACCGCAGTCACCAACGTCAACCAGTATGACTCGGCCGGCGGCCTGGGTGAAGGCATCGACGGCTTCTTCGCCTTCGACGGCAGCAACGCGTGGGTGGTGAGCTGGTCTGCGGGGACATCGGGTCAGTTTATCGACTGCGGCGGAGACCCCGAAGCTGCCTTGATTACCCGCGTCGACACGACTGGCGTCGCCACTCGGTTCCTCACCAAGGACATGCCGAGCTCTTTCGCCGCTCCTGTCTCCAACGTCGCGCTGACGGTCAACGAAGCGACCCTCGTGCCGGGCGGCATCCAGTTGGGCTCCGCAGCGACCCTGCGCACGGGTACATTTTTCGCCCTCGTGTTCAACCGGAAAGACGAGTCGGAGCCGGTCCGCCCGCCCGCGATCTTGGTGAAGAACCGACGCGCCATCTTCTTGCCCGGCCGCGGCACCGCTGCCCAGGTGGACTGCGGCACCAGCGACGCCACGCTGAAGATCAGCGGCGAGCTGACCCTCGAGTGGTATGGCGTCGTCTGGGCGGACCAGTACGCCAGCACGGTTGGGGCGCACCTTTTGGAGCGGGGCGTTGGGCCGGCCGCGTCGGCAGGGGCCTACTCCTGGGGCATCGCTGGGGCGCAGGTCCAAGACCTGAGTTGGTCCGGTCCCCAGCTCGCGGCCATCACGACGAACCAGTGGAACGAGACCGCTCCCCTCGACGCGGCGGTCTGGCGCACCGGAGTGCTGATGCCGTACGGCAACCCTTTCCACGTCATGGTGGTGCACTCAGGAAACGGCCGCTGGCGTATGCACTTGAACGGCCGGCTGGTCAAGCAGCGCCGGATCAACCTCGCAACCAACGTGCAAAGCGGCGCGGCCCACCGCACCGGCTTCGGGATGCGTCGCAACACGGCCGACTCGGCCTGGACGCAAGCCCAGAAGATGCTGATTTTCATGGGCCGCGTCTATGCGCACGCCCTCAGCGTCGACGACTGTGCGGCGCGGTTCGAGCGCGAAGTGATGGGCAGCACGACACCTGACATCACAACGGAGCTGGCCGAGTGGTGGAATTGCTCCTACGCCAGCGGCACCAGCCTGCCCGCCCAAGTCAACTCCCAAAACAACGGCACCATCTCGGCAGCTGGCCGAATCGTGACTCTGTGATGGTGGACATTCCTTTCAGCGCCCAGCTCATCGAGTCCTTCGCGGGCGTCTTCCTCTCCCCGAGGTACGACAACCCGAAGCCGACTCCGCGGTTCCACCGCGAAGGCTGGGAGCTGTACTGCTCGCCCGAGACGCTTGTTGGCCTGGCGGCTCCCCGCGGCCACGCCAAGTCGACGGCGTTCACTCACGACTTCGCTCTCGCGGCAGTGCTTTTCCGCTGGGAACCTCACGTCCTCATCGTGAGCGCAACGGAAAAGCTCTCCCTCGCCCACCTCGGCGACATCTCGATGGAGCTTCACGAGAACGAGGAGCTAAGGCAGGAGTTCGGCATCAAAGATTTCGAGGTGGACTCGAAGGGCGAGATCATCTGCCGCTGCGCCGACGGCTACAAGTTCCGCATCATCGCAGCGGGCTCGGGGCAGAGGCTGCGTGGCCTGAAGTGGAACGGCCGGCGCCCGGGCCTGATCATCTGCGACGACATGGAAGAGGACGAGCAGGTCGAGTCGCGGGACCAGAGAGAAAAGTTCTCGCAGTGGGTCCTGCGCGCTCTCCTCCCCATCGGCCGGCGCGGCGCGAAGATCCGCTGGCACGGCACGATTCTGCATGTCGACTCCTTCCTCGCCCACATCATGAAGGCGAAGAGCTGGAAGTCCAAGCTCTACCGGGCGCACGCCGGCTTCGACGACTTCTCGGACATTCTCTGGCCCGAGCAGTTCTCCGCAGACGACTTGCGCCTCATCCGGCAAGCCTTCATCGACAAGCAGGACTCGGCGGGGTACTCCCAGGAGTACCTCAACAACCCGCTCGACAACTCCGAGGCATACCTCCGACGCTGCGACTTCCTCCCGATGGAGCCGGAGGACTACCAGTCGCACAAGCTCGTGTGCGCCGCAGCCGACTTTGCCATCTCCAAGGCCGACAAGGCGAACCGCACTTCCTTCACTGTCGGCGGGCGCGACCAGGCGGCCACCCTTCACTTCCTCGACCAGCGAGTCGGGCGGTGGGACTCCGAGGAGATCGTCGACGAAATCTTCTCCGTCGCGGCTCGGTGGAACCCCGACATCTTCTTCGTCGAAGGAGGGCAGATCTGGCTCGCGCTGTGGCCAATCATCCGGCGGGAGATGCACCAGCGGGGCAAGTTCATCAACTTCGATGTCCGCCAGCCGATCAAAGACAAGGCGAGTCGAGGCCGGGCCTTCCAGCGGAGGCACCGCGCGGGCGCGTGCAAGTTTGACAAGCTGGCCGACTGGTACCAAGCGTATGAAGAGGAGTTGCTCCGCTTCACCGGCTACTCCGAGGCGGCCCTCGACGACCAGTTCGACTCGTCCGCGCTGCTCGCTCTCGGCTTCGAGTCGATGCCGGACCTCGACGAAGAGGACCTGCTCGAGGACGACGAGCTCGACATGCTTCGGCAGGACCCCCGTCTGGTCCGCGGGCGCAACCGAGTCACGGGGTACTGACATGACGGAAGCAGTAAAAATCACCCAGCTTGCCGAGCGCGTCGACGATGTTCGCTTCGACGACGTCAAGTCAACTCTCAAGCGCCTTGCCGAGCGGGCCGAAGGCGGCGACGCGGTGTGGGCCGAAGACAACTTCGTGCCCGACAAGTGCGTCGTTCTGCTGGTTGACAGTCGAAACGGCGGCTATCGCGTGCGCATCAACCAGTCTGCGGGCAAGCTGACCGAGCGCCTGGCGATCCTCGAGATCGCCAAGTTGCTGTCGTTCAAGGAAATGGGTTACGGGGGCTAAATGACCGCATTTTACCCCCGCAACCACCTCAAGGCCGAGTAATGCCTCAACTCGAAAACCACTTGAAGATCGACAAAGAAACCACTTTGTCGCCCAATCTCACGCAGCTTTTCTCCGAGAAAGACCTCGTCTACATCGGAAACTGCGTCTGGGAGGGGTACGAGCAGGACGAATTCTCCCGCTCGGCGTGGCGCTCGCGCACTCAGCGAGCCATGGACTTGGCTTTGCAGCTCCAGGAAGAGCGCACTTTTCCGTGGCCGAACGCGAGCAACGTCGCTTTCCCCCTCGTGACCATCGCGGCCCTCCAATTCCACTCCCGCGCTTACCCCGCTGTGGTCTCAGGCCCCGAAATCGTCAAGTGCCGCGTCATCGGGCAAGATCCCGAGGGTGTCGAAGCCGCTCGAGCCGCCAGAATCGGCGCTCACATGAGCTACCAGGCTCTCGAAGGGGACGCTTCCTGGGAAGAACAGCACGATCGGCTGCTGATCAACCTCCCGATTGTCGGCTGCGCGTTCAAGAAGACGTACCACTCCTCGCTCACCTCCGACAACAAGAGCGAACTCGTCCTGGCACAAGACTTGGTCATGGACTACTACGCCAAGTCCGTCGAAAGCTGCCGCCGGAAGACGCACATCATCCCGCTCTACCGGAACGAGATGTACAGCCAAATGGTGCTCGGCGTTTTCCAGGACTACACCGAGGAGACTTGGTTCCAGTCGACCGCGAAGCCCCTGCGCCGGGCTCTGGACGAGCGTGAAGACGCGCGCACGGGCAGCTCGCAGCCCAAGTCGGACCCCGCCACGCCCTTTACCACCCTCGAGCAGCACTGCTGGCTCGACCTTGACGGCGACGGTTTTGACGAGCCTTACGTCGTCACGATCGAATCTGACACGAAGAAGGTGCTGCGCATCGTTGCTCGCTGGGATCGCATCGAAGATGTTCAGCGGACGAACGACGGCCGCATCTACCAGATCGACGCGACCGAGTACTTCACCAAGTACTCCCTCATCCCCAACCCGGACGGCGGGATCTACGACATCGGCTTCGGCATCCTTTTGGGCCCTCTCAACGAGTCGGTCAACACGCTGATCAACCAGCTGATCGACGCGGGCACGATGGCAACGACTGCCGGCGGTTTCCTTTCCCGCGGCACGAAGATCCGCGGCGGCAACTACTCGTTCTCTCCGTTCGAGTGGAAGCGTGTCGACTCGACCGGCGAAGACTTGAGCAAAGGCATCTTTCCGCTCCCCGTTCGCGAGCCGTCCAACGTCTTGTTCCAACTCCTCAGCCTCCTCATCAACTACACCGAGCGCATCTCCGGCTCGACTGACGTGATGGTCGGGGAGAACGTCGGCCAGAACACTGCCAAGGGCACCGTCGACCAGCTCGTCGAGCAAGGTTCCAAGATCTACTCGGCAATCTTCAAGCGCGTGTGGCGCTCGATGAAGGAAGAGTTCAAGAAGGCGTTCCGTCTGAACGCAATCTACCTCCCGACCGAGCGCATCTTTGGCGCAGCCGGTCTCAAGGTCCTTCGTGAGGACTACCTCACCGACCCCAACCGAGTCGTTCCTGCTTGCGACCCTACCCTCGCGTCCGATGCGCAGCGCACGCAGCAGGCGATCATGCTCAAGCAGGCCGCCGCTACAACCCCCGGCTACAACGTCGAGGCTGTCGAGCGCCGATTCCTTTCTGCCATCCAAGTCGATGGCGTCGAGCTCCTTTATCCGGGCCCTTCCAAGGTCCCTCAAGGCGAAGACCTCAAGATCACGCTCAAGAAGTTGGATCTCGAGAAGGCCGCACTCGAACTGCGCCAGCAACAACAGCAGTTCGTCATGTCACTGATGGAGCAGCAGCGGCTCAACACCGCCAAGATTCTCCAACTCACCGCAGACGCTACCAAGCTGATGGGCGAGGCGGAGACGATCGAGCAGGGCAAGCAACTCGCCCTGCTCAACCAAGCTCTCGAGTCAGTGAAAGCCCAGGACGAAGCGATTCGCAGTCGCATCGAACTGAACCTCAAAGCAATGGAAGTCAAGCAAAATGCCCAGCAACAACCAGCAGCCGCCGAGTAGGGAGCAGTCGGAATTCGTCGACTGGCTTCAGCACCCGTGCACCAAGCTGCTGCAAGAAAACTTTCGTGAGCGTAGGCAGGTGTTCATGGAAGCTTGGGCCGCCGGCAAATTCACTGACACGAACAACGCGGCTACGGCCATGTTGAACGCAGAAGCGATCGGCGGCTGCAAAATCCTGCAACTGGTCCTCGACATCGAGTTCGAGGATCTTTACCAACCCAAAGGAAACTGAGTCATGAAGAACACGAGTGGACTGAAGCCGCTGGGCCGCGCGGTGCTCCTGCAGCACTACGAGCCCGAGCGCCACACTGGCGTCATCGTCATCCCGGAGAACGTGAAGGATCGCACCCTGATGGTCGAGCAGCGCGCCGTGGTGATCGAGCTGGGCGCGAACTGCTACCCCGACGAGCCGCCGCGGTGCAAGCCCGGCGACAAGGTGCTGATCTCCCGCATGGCCGGCTACCTCGCGGTAGGCCCGGCCGACGGGAAGCGCTACGTCATGGTCAACGACCGCGACATCTTCGCTGGCATCACCGAGGAGAGCAACCATGCCTGACGTCACCGGTCAAGAAGGCCAGACCATTCCCGAAGAAGTCGTCAGCGAGGCTCGCAACCTCGGCTGGCGCCCGAAGGAGGAATTCCGTGGAGACCCCGAGGAGTGGGTCGACGCGGGCACCTTCGTGCAGCGTGGTCGTTCGATCATGCCCATCCTCAAGCAAAACAACCAGCGCCTCTCGGCGCAGCTCGCAGAGACCAACACGAAGCTGCAAGGAGCGCTGGCGGTGATCGAGGAGCTCAAGGAACTCGGAGCTACCATCACCAAGGAACGTGTCGCCGCGGCCAAGAAAGAACTGCTTGCGCAGCTCACTCAGGCCAAGAAAGAGGGCAACATCGACCTCGAAGTCGAGCTGACCGACCAGCTCTCCGAGCTGCGTTCGGCGCCCGCACCTGCTCCCAAGCCGGCTGCCGCACCAGCCGCTCCGACCGACGGCCTGGACCCCGAGTTCGTCGCCTGGCAGAACGAGCCAGGCAACGAGTGGTTCGGCGTCGATCGTCGCAAGACAATGCTGGCAATGGGCATCGCCCAAGAGCTGCGCGCCGACCCGAACTTTGCCGACCTGCGTGGCAAGGCCTTCTTCCGGAAGGTCGGCCAAGAGGTCGCAAAGACGCTCGGCGGCAGCGCAGCCAGTCCGGCGCCCGACCGAGTCGGTGGCAGCGCGCGTTCGACCCCTTCCGGCTCGGGCGCTTCGCCCGGAGGCAAGGGTTACGCCAACCTGCCGCCCGAAGCCAAAGAAGCCTGCGACCGCCAAGCCAAGCGTTTCGTGGGCACGGCCGCTTTCAAGACGGAAGCGGACTACCGCGCCCACTACACCAAGATCTACTTCGCAGGAGAGTGACCATGAGCCTCGACATCCCGACCCGCAACCCCGCGGAGCCAGCGCCCAAGCGACTCGAGCGCGCTGACCGCATCCCCATGTCCGTGCCGCATCAGAGGCTGGCCGTCCCGGAAATCCCGGGCTACCACCTCCACTGGATGCTCGGCACCGGCGAGCGCATCGCGCAAGCCCGGCGAGCTGGCTACGAGTTCGTGACCCCGGAAGAGGTGCAACTCCACACCTCCGGCCTCGCCGACAGCCCGAACACCAACGGCAGCACCGACATGGGCTCGCAAGTCAGCGTCATCGCTGGCGGCCGGCACTCCGAGGGGGGCCAGCCGGTCCGCCTCATCCTGATGAAGCTGCCCCTGCAGTTCTGGGACGAAGATCAGAAAACCCTCGAGAAACGATCCGACGACCTGGTTGCCGCTCTCCGCGGCGGCCAGATGAACGCTGCCCAAGTTGGTGAGACGGCGGCCGATCGCCGCCTGCGCTACACCGGCAGGCAAAACGCAACCATGTTCGACAAAAGGAGGGGCTAAATCATGCCCAACACCTCTTCCCCGATGGGCCTCGTGCCCAAGAAGTACCTGAACGGAGCGGCCTGGAACGGCGCCGCCACCCTGTACCACATCGCCAGCACCGATGTCAACGCCTTCGCCATCGGCGATCCCGTCACCCTGGCCGGCACAGCCGACGCCAACGGCGTGCCGACGATCACCCTGGCGACGGCAGGCACCGGCAACCTGGTTCTGGGCCCCGTCCTCTCGGCTGGTGGCCTGAAGAACGGCGGCTTCATGGCCGACCCGACGAACCTGAACACCACCATCATCCCGGCGACGAAGACGAAGGACTACTACGTCCTGGTCGCCGACGATCCGAACCTGCTGTTCGAGATCGAAGAAGGCGGCGCGGGCGCGGCTCTGGCAGCGGGCTCGGTGGGCAGCAACTTCAACCTGGTCGCCGGCGCCAACTCGGGCTACTTGTCCGGGTGGAAGCTGGACAACGCATCCGGCGCGACCGGCGCGACGCTGCAGCTCAAGCTGCTCGGCCTCGTCCAGCGCCAGAACAACGCCTACGGGACCTACGCCAAGTGGCTGGTCAAGATCAACGCCCACCAGTTCGCCGCCGGTGTCGCCGGCACGGCGGTCTGATCCTCACCTACAAGGAGAACTTCCATGCCCGGAGTCATCAACACAGGCACCCACCCGAAACTCCTCTGGCCCGGGGTGCACGCCACCTGGGGCCAGGTCTACGCCGAGCACCAGACCGAGTACACCGACCTGTACGACGTCATGGACTCGGAGAAGGCCTACGAGGAAGACGTCCAGGTCACCGGCTTCGGCCTCGCCCCGATCAAGTCGGAAGGCGCGCCGGTCCAGTACGACTCGGAAGTGCAGGGCGCCATCTCGCGCTACACGCACATCGCCTACGCCCAAGGCTACATCGTCACGTTCGAGGAGCTGCGCGACAACCTCTACGAGATCGTCGCCAACCGCCGCGCCAAGGCCAACGCCTTCGCCATGGCCCAGACGCTGGAGAACATCGGCGCCTTCCTGTACAACAACGCCTTCAGCACGACGTACTTCACCACGGGTGACGGCGCCGCGCTGATCTCGGCGTCCCACGTGCAGGCCACCGGCGGCAACTACTCGAACGCCCTGACGCCGGCGGCGGACCTGTCCGAGCAGTCGCTCGAGGACATGTGCATCCAGATCATGGGCACGACGACCGACCGCGGCCTGCTGATCAGCATCCAGCCCCAGTCGCTGCACGTCCCGCGCCAGGAGTGGTTCAACGCGAACCGCATCCTGGAGTCGGTCCTGCAGTCCGACAGCGCCAACAACAACATCAACGTGCTCAAGGCGACCAACGCCTTCCCCAAAGGCATCAAGATGAACCACTACTTCACCCAGCCGCACGCCTGGTTCGTCCGCACGAACTGCCCGAGCGGGATGCAGTGGTTCTGGCGTGATCGGCCGATGTTCGACCAGGACAACGACTTCGACACCAAGAACGCGAAGGCGTCGGCCTACATGCGCTGCAGCGCCGGGTGCACCGACCCGCGCAGCATCTTCGGCTCGAACGGCCCCTGATCGTCCAACTCAACGGGGGCTGAGTGGATCGCCCCCGCCCCACCACCTGTTCGCCAAGGTTCGCATAGCCTAGCGACTTTCTCCAAACGGAGGTTCATATGCCCTCGATGACCAACTACCCCAACGGCTTCAACTTCGGCGTCTCGCTGAAGGAAGTCCCGATCCAGCTGGCCCAGCCGGGCCAAGTGTTCTGGGTCAGCAACTCCACCGTCCTCGCGCCCGGTCAGAAGGGCGGTTCCGACTCGAACGACGGGACCTACAACCGCCCCTTCGCCACGCTGGACTTCGCCATCTCCCAGTGCGTGGCCAACCGCGGCGACATCATCTTCGTCAAGCCCGGTCACGCCGAGACGATCAGCACGGCTACCGCTCTCGCCTTCGACGTCGCCGGCGTCGCGATCATCGGCCTGGGCAGCGGCACTCTCCGCCCCACCATCACCTTCGGCGCAGCCGCGGCGACCATCGCGGTGACGGCTGCCGGAGTGACCTGCCGCAACATTCTGTTCATCGCCAACTTCGCCGCCGTCACCAGCGCCTTCACGGTGTCGGCCCGCAGCTTCCATCTGGAAGGCAACGAGTTCCGCGACACGTCGTCCATCCTGAACTTCGTCGCGTGCGTCACCACCTCGGGCGCTGCCAACGCAGCTGACGGCCTGGCCATCTCGGGGAACAAGGTCTTCGGTCTGGGCACCACGGCGGCCACCACGCCGTTCAAGATCGCCGCCAGCCAGGCGCGCGTCGTCGTCGCCGACAACTACGTGGTGCTGGCGATCCTGAACGACACGTCGGCACTGCTGGCTTTGGGAGCCTCCGTTCTCACCTTCGCCGACATCCAAGGCAACCGCGTCTACCGCCCGAACACGACGACGGCCAACGGCTTCCTGATCTCCGGCAGTGCGACGACCTGCACTGGCATCGTGAAGGACAACATCGGCTGCCACGCCACGGCAATTGGCGCCCTGCTGTTCGCCACCAGCCTGGCCCTGCGGTACGTCAACAACCTGAACATCGGCGACGCAGACGCCTCCGCGTTCCTCCTGCCGGCTGTCGGCGCCAACTGATCCAGGGGGCTTCGGCCCCCTCCTTCTAGGAGAACGCAATGGCAAACGTCACTTCGGAGATCCTTCTCCTCGACGGGCCGAGAAACGTGGTCGTCCTGGCAAGCGGCGTGCTGGATACCAGCAACGTCACAGGCCGGACGATCATCGACATCTCGACCTTGCTGGAGTTGCCCACCGCTCTGCGGCTGGACAAGGTCACCTACTCCCTCTCGGACCAGCTCGCTGCCCAGCTCTACTGGGACGCAACCGCCGACGTCCTCGCGTTGACGATGGCGAAAGCAGGGCACTTCAAGTTCAAGCCTTCCGCCGGCTTGCACCAGCCCGCTCCCTTCGCCGCGGGTTCGACTGGCGACATCCTCCTCTCCACAACCGGATGGGCCTCCGGGATTCAGACGTACTCGATCCTCATCGAGGCCGTCAAGTGCGGGGTCTGAGATGGGCGAGGGAACTGAAAGAGATCGCCGAGTCTTCACGATCGTCGACGAGACTCAGCACACCCGAGAAGCCCGCGAGGACGCTCATGACTACCGGACCAGCGTGCTGGTTCGCGCGGTCGTAGCGGAGGCGATGAAAGAGGCTGTCGAAAACCACATGCCGACGGAGGAAGAGCGGCAATGGATTCAGCTGGCGATGAAGAGGGAAGCGAGGAGAGAGCGCCTCCAAAACGCCATCATCGAGAAGTCCTTGATGGCCCTCGTCATCGGCGTTGGCGGCTGGGTGGTTGTCGCGATCGTCGAGTACCTCCGCAACCACACTTTCAAGCAGTGAGGCCCTCATGACAATCCCTGTCGTCAACACAGCCGCCTGGATCATCCGGTCGGCCATGCGAAATGCCGGCTACCTCGCGCGCGGTCAAGAGCCGACGAGTGAAGATTACGGCGAGCATCTCGCGCGACTGAACGAGATGGTCAACCTCTGGCAAACCCAGGGGTTGAAGCTCTTCTTCCTCGAAGACATCTCCGTGACGTTGGTGGCCGGGACTGCTCTGTATACCTTCGGCGCCGCAGGTACGACGGTGATGGACAAGCCGCTGCGGGTGATCGAAGCCTACTACTCGGATGCGAACGGCATCCGGCGCCCGCTCCATCCGATGTCCTGGTCGGAGTACGTCCGGCTTTCCCAGGTGACGCAACAGGGTGCCCTGAACTCGTACTTCGTCGACAAGCAGACAAGTCTGCTCAAGGTGTTTTTCTGGCTCGTCCCCGACGCAGTCGCGGCGACGGGCACAGCTCACCTCGTCTTTCAGAAGCAAGCTCCCAACTTCGCGCAGCTCAACCAAGCCAGCATGTTTCCGGCCGAGTGGTCTCTCGCGCTGGTGTGGGGGCTGGCCGACGAGATCTGCACCGGCCAACCACAAGTCATCATGGCGCGCTGCCAGCAACGAGCGACGTCGTACCGCAAGGCGCTAGAGGACTGGGACGTCGAAGACGCGTCGACGACTTTTTCTCCTGACGCTCGCAACATGCACGTTCAGCGGGGTTTCCGATGAGCGACCAAAAGCCGCTGCGCTTGCCTCTCGTTGCCACCTCGACAAACCGCTTTGCGTCGAGCGACGTCGACTCGCGTCTCGTCAACGGCTTTGTGGAGACGAACGCCAATAGCGAGGTCTGGTGCTACAAGCGACCCGGCTTCCGGCTGGATCTGCCTGTCGCGCCCGCCCTTTCCATTCCACGCGGACTCTACCGCTGGGAGCGCTCGGGCGGATTTGACGAGGCGTACTCGGTTTTCGATGGAACGCTTTACCGCGGTGGGGTGAGCCTCGGCGCAGTCGCGGCGGCGACTCGATACAGTTTCTGCGACTACGTGGGCGCCAGCCCGCGGATGTTCCTCCACAACAACTTCAACGCGTACATCAGCGACGGCACTTCTGTCACTCCGATCGCCGATCCCGACTACCCGGCAGAGACCGTCTTCGGCTCGGTGTACATCGACGGTACCACCTACGTCATGACGCCAGCGGGTCAGATTGTTGGCTCTGCCATTAACGACGCTACGTCTTGGGACGCACTCAATTCTATCGTCGTTCAGATCGACGGCGGCAAGGGTGTTGCCATTGCGAAGCAGCAGAACTACCTCGTCGCTTTCAAGACAACGAGTGTGGAAGTTTTCTACAACGCGCAGAATGCCGCAGGCTCTCCGCTCGGCCGAGTCGAGGCGGCAAAGCTGAGTGTTGGTCTCACGGAGCCCTACTCGGTCGCCTCCATCGACGGATCGCTGTTCTGGATCGCAGCCTCCACAACCGGCGCTTTTAAGATCATGCGCATGACGGGGCTGAAGGCCGACGTCGTGAGCACGGCTGCGGTCGAGCGTCTGCTCACCTTCAGCACCATCTCGGACGCGATCGGAACGGGGCTGACAGTCGGCGGCCACACCTACTACCTGCTGCACCTCTCTACGCTCTCCCTGGCCTACGACTTGGAGGAAAAGGTTTGGTGCATCTGGACTTCGCGCCAGAGTGCCGGAGCGAATCGCCTCGAGGTAGAGACTTGCTTCGCCGACGACCTCGGCCGTGTCCTGTTCCAAAGCCAGTTCTCCGGCGGCCTCGTCGAATGCTCGATGAGCTACTACACCGACGAGCGGACGCCGATCAGGTTTGACCTCTACACACCCAACTTCGATGGCGGCACTCGTTATCGGAAGATGGTCAACCAGATGGAGCTCTCGGCAGACCAGACTGTAGGGAGCGTCCTGCGTTGCCGCTTCTCCGACGACGACTACAGGACCTGGTCCGACTTCCGTGCCTTCGACCTCGGGCTCGAGCGGCCGATTTTGCAGGACTGGGGCACCTTCCGCCGCCGAGCCCATCACTTCCGCCACGAGCAAGATCTGCCTCTCCGACTCCGCTACGTCGACCTCCACGCTGATCTGGGGACGCTATGAGCACTTTTCGCCCTCCCCCGCAGCAGCGAGAGTTTGTCCGCCAAGATGGTGGGCTCTACACAGTGGATGCAGTGTGGCTGCAGTGGTTCATCGACCTGGTTGCTCAAGTCAACAACGCGAACGCAGCGGTGCTGGCGCAGCAAGCCGATCCCAACTCCCTCGTCACCAAAACCGTTTCAATGGCGGACGGGGCGAGCGTGAACGTGGCTACCCTGACAAACGCACCTCTCGCCGGCGACCCGACGAAGTGGGTTCCTTTCGACGACAACGGCACAACTCGCTACATCCCTTCCTGGTAAGGAGATCAACATGGCAACAACTCCTTGGTGGCAGCAGCAAGGCATCACCCCAGCAAGTGACTGGGACATGGCCTACATCAACGACCCGACGAAGTGGGCGCAGTTCCAGCAATCGACCGGGCAGCAGTATGACCCGAACGCGGTCAACATGAGCGGCCAATATGAGCTAGGCCGCGACAGCGAAGCATTCCAGATCGCGCAGCGCGACATGCCCGGCGCGTCCAGCTACCGGTACGTGAACCTCAACGGCAGCACCTACGTCGCCGGGTTCGACCAGGCAGGCAATCTCGTCGGCAATCCCTTCGTAACCAATCCGGTCGATCGAGGAAATTTCTTTCGCGACGCCGTGCTGCTGGCTGGCCTCGGCTACGCAGGCGGTTCGGCTCTCGCAGGCGCCGGCATGACCTCAGCCCCCACGGCAGCCGCTGTTGGCGGCGGTGCTGGTGGCGGGACCGGCGTCTACACCGGGGCGCTGGCTGGTGAGGCGGCTGCTGGGGGCGGCGCTGCCCTCAGCGGAATCGAGTCCGGTGGCGCTGGCGCTGGCGGCAGCTCGGCTCCCGTCTCGACCGGCGGGGAGATGGGCGGCTTCAACCCCGAAGGCATCACCAACCCCAACTTCGGCCAGAACGCCAGCTTCGCCCAGGTCTCCAACGCCAATCAGCTCGCCGACCCCTCGCTCATGCAGATGTTCGCTGGCAACCTCGGCGGGTACGGGGAGTTGGCCAAGAGTGCCATCGGCATGTACTACGCGAAGCAGATGATGGACCTGGGCAAGGGTCCGCAGTCTTCCCGCACAGCTGAGGCGCAACTGGCCGCCCTCCTTCAGAACCCCGATAGCATTCAGACGATGCCAGGGTACGAAGCCGGCCTCGATGCTGTCGAGCGGCGGGCAGCGGGCCAAGGCTACCTCGGCTCCGGCAACCTCAAGATCGCGCTGGCGAAGTACGGCGGCGACTTCTACAACGACACCGTCGCCCGGCTGGCAGGCATCGCTAACGCCAACTACGGGGCAAACCAGGACTACCGCTACAGCGGCTACCAGCTGTTCGGCCAGAGCCTCAACTCGCTGGGCTACGGCCTGAGCCAACTCGGCCTGGGAGAATGACATGCCAGCGTTCTCGATGTGGGGTCCTGCTGAGTCCGGTTTCCGACTGGCTCGTCAAGATGCAATCAAGGAGTTTGCCGGCCTGGCGCAAGCTCGTCACGACATGGCCCAAGCGCAGCAGGCGGAAGCCAAGGTCGCCGAGTCCCGGCAACTACAGCAGGCGATGAGCCAGCTCACCACGCCGGATGGCAAGGGCGGACCCGGGGCTGGCGGCTCCGTTGCAGATGTGATCGAGCACCAGGCGGTCGAGCTTTCTCGCCTCGGCCAGCCAGCGGCGGCGGGGAAGTTGGGGGCTGACGCTGCGCTGATTCGGGCGAGGGAAGCTCAGGCTGGCGCCGCGGGCGCACTCGAAGCTCAACGTCAAGTGGAAATCGAGAGTGCACAAGTCGAGCGTGCGATGAACCTCTACCGCAACGTGACCGACCAGCGCTCGTGGGACTCGGCCAACATGATGTTTGGCCAGCTGTTCCCGAACCAAGCCAATCCGCTGGCGGCCATGCCCTACAGCCCGGCAAACGTCAAGCTGATGCAAGGGGCTTTGACGACGGAAGCGCAGCGTCGCAAGGCGCAAGTCGACGAGGCGGAGCTGGCAATCAAGGAAAGAAACCAGCGGAGCCTCGACACAGCGCGAAAGGCTCGCACGAAGATCCTCGCCCGCAACGCCGAAGACCGGGCTCGGAGGACCGAGATCCTTGCCAAGAACGGCGGGCGTGTCGGGAAGGAAACTCCGGTTGGGTTCCCCAAGAAGGAAGAGATCGCCGCCGCCGGTCGGATGCTCGAGTCCAAGCTGCCTGCCCCGCTCGACGCGGAAGAACTGCCCAACGCGGCGCTGCAAGTCGCGGCCGAAGCAAAGGCGATTCTCAAGGCTGTTCCTGGCATCGACGCCAACACGGCCCTCGAGCGCGCTGTGGCGAGCGCCATCAAGTCGGGCGACTTCACAACCGTCGACGTCTTGGGCGGGCTGCGCCAGCGCTCGAAGTTCTCCGGTGGCGGGAAGACTCCCGAGACGGCTGTCAAAGCTTCGAAGGACACCAAGTTCCAGACCGGCCGCTACTACATCGGAGCGAACGGGCAGATCGGAAAGTTCAACGGCAGGGCGCTCGAGCTTTACACCCTGCCCCAAGCAGGCTCCGCCGGCGGCTTGGACGAAGACGAGCTGGATGAACTGCTCGAGGAGTAACGCATGGCCGAAGTGAGCGTTGACGATTTCCTCTCCGGTTCGACGGGGGCAAAATCCGGGGGTATCGCCCCCGCAAAACGGGAGCTCTCTCCCGCCGAGTTTCTCGGCCAGACCCCAGCTGACCCGTTGTCGCGCGAGGCGCTCGAAGCCGAGAACACCATCGGAGGGGCAGTCGGCCGCTCGGCTCGGCGTGCCGCGGAAAACACGGCAGCGCTGCTCGATCTCGGCCTTGGCTTGCCTGGCCAAGCTCTCCAAGTCGGTCTCACCATTGGCGGGCGGATCAAAGCGATTGCCAGCGGCGGCTCCCGTGCGGATGCCGAACTGGTCGGCAAGTCGCTTGCAGCCGAAGCCCCCGAGTCGCTCACGAATCCCATCCAGAAGCTGATGAAGGTGTTCGGTTACGAGAAGGGGTACAGCGAGTCGGACGTCACCTCGGTGATGAACACGGCTGGCGATTGGCTGGCCAAGGGCGGCGAGTGGGTGGAGAAGAAGACGAAGGGGGTGCTCAGCAAGGCCGACGTCGAAGACCTCACCAACACGATACTCTTCGCTGTGGGCAGTCGGGCCACCTCGGCAGCACTCCAGCCAAAGATCGACGCGCTCGGGAAACCCAAGCTCACGGCTCCCGACAACACGGCGGCTGCGCGAGCGGAGGCCCTCAGGTTGCTCGAAGCCGAGAACGCCCCCATCGTGACGCCGACTGGTGGAGTCATCCCCAAGCGGCCGGGGCCCGAGCCCCGGATGCGCGCCATGACGCCGCAAGAGATGCGGGCACTCGAGGCCACCGAGCTGCAAGCTCGTCGCCAAAAGCGCGCTGATGTGCGAGCGGCTTTCCTCGAGGAACCCGACTATGCCACGCGGCAGCAGCGGCTGGCGGAGGGCATGGTCGAGCAGAGAGAGCTCGCCGGACGCCTGCCGCCTGAGATGGAGCGGACCCGAGCACCGGCCGCTACCTCCGTCGACGAAGCAGCACGCACACTCGAGCAGACCCCAACCGGCGACCTCCGAGTGACCGCCCCCGCCGCCCTCGACTCGGGTCTGGCCAAGATCGCTCGGGGCCGCCCGTTTGACCTCGACGCGACGGAGCTTGCCGCCGTCAACGCCTCGCGCTCCGTGTGGAACCGGCCCAAGCTCGAGAGCGGGAAGGCTGACCAGAAGCTTCTCACGGCAGCGGCCGTCGGGGCAACCGGGCTTGGACTCGCGATGGCTTACAAGCCGGACGCGGAGGAGGCCGCTCTGGCGATCGGTGGCGGGGCTCTGGTGCTGGGCCGCGGGCGCGGTCAGCTTACCCTCGAGCGGCTCGGTCAGTTTGGCGAGGCCACTCCGCTGAACGCCATCCTGCAGGAATCCCCGACCACTCTTCTGACCCTCGAGCGCCTCCCGCAGAACCGCTTCGAGTTCCCGGTCGAGATGATCCGCCAGCAGCTTGCCCGAACGGATGTGACGAAGGCGGAAAAGGACGTCTTCGAAAACGTGCTCAAGAACGCGGGCGAGAAGGTCACTGCGAAGGAGCTCATGACGAAGGTCAAGCTCGCGACGCAGGACTTCGAGCTCGGGAAGAAGGACTCCGACGCGTACGCTCCTTACGGACTGGAGAATATCGACCGGCTGGTTGCGCCTGACGACTTCGAGTTTCAAGCCTGGGTCCCCGAGGGGGCTACTCCGGAAGAGGCTGCTCGGCTCGAGGCTGAAGCCCAAGCCGGCGCAAGTGCCCGCGAAGTCGGAGCTCCGCCCGCCACCACCCACATCTGGCAGTCGCCGATCAAGCTCGGCAGCTCGAACCACTTCGGCGACCCGAACTACTTCGGCCATACTCGCGTGTTCGAAGAGGGCGGGGTGCGGCATGTGGTGGAGATTCAGAGTGACTACGCCCAAAAAGTTGGCCCAGAACTGAAACCCGAGCAGCGGGCTCAGCTTGAGCAGCAGCGCGAGATCGGCGTGCAAATGGCTGGCTTTTGGGATAACGCGCTCCAAGCCGGCGTACGTGGCGCTCAGATGAATGGCGAATACGTCCAACCAGCACTCCGCACAATCCTGCAAAACAAAAATCGACTAGCGACTCAGGTTGGGCATGATGACTTCATGCTCAACTTCGAATCGAACTTGTTCGATCGCGTCGAAGGGTCCGACGTCGGCGCCCCGCTTGCCCGCGCCTACCGAGCGGAATACGCCTCAAAGCTCTCTCCCGAAAGCCGCGCCAAGTACGAGGCTGATCGGCTGCGATCCGACTCCAACTGGGACATTTCAGAAGGGTTTGCTGAGTGGCTGACTCAGCCTCGCCAACTTACGCGAGAGCAGGCCGACTACCTCGAAACCGCGCTCGCAGCTACGGTCGGAAAGGAAAAACAAAAAGCCCAACTTTTCGCTCGCGAGGCTACCGCCAAGCTCGGGGCTTCGGTGAATCCGGCAGTCGCTCCTATGGTCAAGAACTGGCACAAGCGGCTGGTCCGCGAGGAGCTGGCAGACGCCGCGCGCCCGAAGCCGAATCCGGCCTACGAGAAGGCGCGGGAAGAAGCGAAAGCCTACCTGAAGTTCTACAAGCAGTACGACGACTACCCCGAGGTGCAGGCGCAGATGAGGCCGGAGCTCGATGAGCTGGTGGCGAAGGCACAAGCGATTGAGCCGACGCTGCCGGGAGAGAAAGTTGTCCGCTTCGCAACTGCAGATACTGTGGCGAAGGTGGAGGGGTGGCCGGACGAACAAGCTGCCTGGGACCGGGCTGCTGGCAGTGGAAGCTCTGATCGCTCGGTGCCTTATCACCGACCGGAAACTCGCTTCTCCCCCCAGCACCAAGGCATCTACAACCGCTACAAGTCCGACGTCGAGAAGTTTCTGAAGCAGCTCGGCGGCAAGGAGTACACTGACTCGGCCGGCCACACTTGGATTGAGGTTCCTGTCGAAGGCTCCAAAGCCACGCCGGCCGGCCCTCGTGCCCAGCAATTCGGCGGCGTCGATCCCGAGCTCGCGGCGACCCTCACCAAGATCGGAGCTGGCGCGGCAGTCGGTGCCTACCTCTCGTCCGAGGAAGGTCGCGCGAAGGGCGCTGCTTTCGGAGCAGCCGTCGCGGGGCTGGCACTCTTCGCCAAGTCTCGCGTCCCCGCAATCTCCGACATGGCACAGGCAGCCGGCCGAGGCGCGGAGTACGGGCTTGGTCTCGTCTCCACCCGAGTGCGCAACATGAGCCCCGCGCTCCTGCGCCAGATGCGCGACTTCGAGATGGGCACCCTCGTGGCGACGAACGAGTCGCTCCAGAAAATTGCCCCCTTCATCGAGTCCCTGCGGAAAGTCCCCGCCGACCTGCGTGAGCGCCTCAACGCAGCTATCCTGACGAACGAGCCGAAGAAGATTCTCGACCTGCTCGCGCAGACGGGGAACCCGCAGCTGGTCAAGGAGTGGGGCAAAGCTCGCGCGCTCCTCCAGAGCCTCGGCGCCGACCTCGTGAAGACGGGGAAGCTCAAAGATCTGCTGCCCGACTACTACCCTCGCCTCGTCATCGACGTTCCGGGTTTGCTCAAAGCACTCGGCGCGGAGGAGCGGTCGTTCCTCCAGAAGAAGATCGACGCGGCCGCTGCGCAGACGGCGAGGCGGGACGGGAGGGACTTGAGTCCCCTCGAGACCTCCAACATCGTCAACAAGTACTTGAAGTCGCGTGTCTCGGGTGGCAAGCCGGGTTTCCTCAAGGCCCGCTCGGTCGACGAAGTGACGACGGAGCTGGCTCAGTTCTATGCGCCCGCGTCCGAGTCCCTTCCCCTCTACGTCCGCGCGGCGGTGAAGGAGGTGCAGCGAGCCAAGTTCTTCGGAGACAACCTCGTCCGCGACGCTGAGACAGGCTCGGTCAACATGGACCTCTCGATCGGGAATGTCGTCAACAAGGAGCGCTTTGCGCGCAACCTCGACGACGCACAGGTGGAGGAGCTCCGGTCGATTCTCAACTCGCGCTTCGGGCCGGGCGAGCGCGCTTCCGCCGGACCGATCCAGACGTTCAAGAACCTCACCAACGCCGGGTTGCTGGGGCATATCACCTCAGCTGCAGTGCAGCTGGGGGACATCGGCATCTCGGTTGCAGCGTACGGTTTGCTTCCGACAATCAAAGCGCTGCAGCAGGTGGTGACTCGCAGCCCCGCACGGATGACGGTCCGCGAGCTCGGACTGGTCGATCACATCAGCGAGGAGTTCGTCTCCGCCGCGCGGAAGCCGATGATTGTGGCTGGACGAGAGATCAGCTCAGCCAAGTTTGTCGACGCGGCGTTCAGGCTGTCGGGGTTCTCCCTCGTCGACCAGCTCGGCAAAGCGACAGCAGTCAACGCGGCGCTGAATCGCTATCGGGTTCTGGCCCAGACCCCCAAAGGCATCGAGCGGATCACGCAGAAGTACGGCCGCGCCTATGACAAGCCGGAGTTGGATCAGCTGGTGGCCGACTTGCGCAGTGGCGAGATGACCGACCTCACGCGCAGCCTGCTCTTTTCGGAGCTTTCCGACATCCAACCGATCTCGAAGGTGGAAGTTCCCCAAGCCTACCTCGACATGCCGAACGGGCGAGTGGTCTACATGCTCAAGACCTACATGCTCAAGCAACTCGACCTCGCCCGTCGGGAGGTGATTGGGGAGATGCGTGCTGGTCGAGTCGGTCGCGGAACGGAGAACGCTCTCCGAATTTCCCTCGCCCTCGGCATTTCCGGCGCGAGCACGGCGTTCATCACGAACTGGATTCTCGGCAAGGACGACAAGCTCGAGTGGGGTGACCTCCCCGAGAACATCCTCAAGACCTACGGCTGGTCTCAGTTCGTAGCGGACAAAGCACGCAAGGGCGACTATGCAGGCGCCGCCGCCTCGTTCGTGATCCCGCCGCTCAACCCTTATGGGGATGTCGTCAAAGCAGTGAAAGCCGCCGTTCCGCCCTACGACGCGATGGACGAGGCTGTGCAGAAGGATCCGCGCGCAGTCACCTACGTCCCCGTCGTCGGCCGCTTGCTCTACAACCGAGCTCTCGGCGGGGCGGAGAAAGCGAACGAGAAGCGCGCGGCCGAAGAGGCTCGCGAGGAAGAGGAACGCTACATCCCGAAGGAGCTCCGATGAGTTATCCTCGCCGCGGCAAAGCCGACCGCCTCGAACTCGGCTCGTGGAACGTCGTATGCTACCAGTGCGGCCGCAAGTTCAAAGCCTCCCAGATGCGCAAGCACTGGCAAGGCTACTGGGTTTGCCCCGAGCACTGGGAGCAGAGGCATCCTCAAGACTTTGTCCAAGCAACCAGTGACGACATGGCTCCGCCGTGGAGCCAGCCGATGCCTGCAGACACCTTCACAGAGTTCTGCACCCCTAACGGCACCACAGCCATTGCCGACTTTGCAGTCGCCGACTGCGCAATCGCTGACTTTGTCAGCCCTATGTTTGACCCAACCATTGCCTGAGGCTCACTATGGCTTCCACAAACTTCACCCCTCGCGTTACTCGCATCAAGTCCACTTGGCTTCAGGAAGTTAACGACTTCGTGTTTGGCGGGGGCTCCTATCCTTCTCAAGCTGCACGACCACAATACTTCGGCGCTGCCGGAGACGGCGTTACTGATGACACAGCGGCTGTTCTCGCCGCATCGGCGCTAGGCGTTGAGGTGGACTTCCCTGATGGCACATACCTGATTGACAACAGCGCGCTTCCTGCTGTGGTTCGCTGGAGAGGGCGCGGCTCAAATACCGTCATCAAGTGGAAAGCCGGCGCGGCCAGCAGCAATCTACTTACGCTCTCTGGTGTGGTCGATGCGACGTTCACGGGGATAGTCTTTGATGGCAACCGCCAAAACCAGACCGACAGCACGGGCTATTACGGGTGCGTTGGCGGAACCCTGAGCAACGGCGCGCGAGTCGTTTTTAAGGATTGCGAGTTCATCAACGGCCGAATTGCTGACCTGTATTTCACTGGTCCCACGGGCTCTGGTCAGTCAGCAGAGATCGTCATCGAGAATTGCCGCTTCTATGACGGCCTCGTGGGCGACGTGACGCGCGCTTCTCAGGCGGTCGGCTTGAGCGAGGGCATTCGTTGCGAGTTCAACCACAATGAGTTGATCCAGCCAACCGGCCCCGCCAGCTATGGGCGCGCGGGCCTTGTGCTCCAAAGGCCAGCCGGCAGCACTTCGCTGGCGTGGGGCTCTGTGCGCGCTCACGGCAACTACTTTGAGAACTTCGGGCGAGGCACTTCGGCGACGTTGGGTTGCATTTACGTCTACTCAGGTGCCGAACTGTCGGCCATTACCGGCAACATTTTCCGCAACAGCTACGGCTCTGCGATCGCGGTCAAGGGAGACTGCGGCAACACGACCGTAACCAGCAACAGCGTGTACGGGAATATCGACGCGAACAGCGCCGCACTTGCTTTCTTCGATCAGGCAGACACGTACACCAGTAGCCTCGGCCGCGATATTGTCGTGACCGGGAACACCATCCGCGACGCGCAGCAAACCTCAATCTTCATTGACGGCGCTCGGGCTGGCGGCCTGGATGACTTTAAGAATGCGATCATCTCCAACAACGTCTGTGATGGCGGGGTGCGGGGCATTCACTTCCGCAACATCAACACTCTGCGCATTCACGGCAACGTAATTTCCGCGACGACTGGCGTTGCTGTTTTTGGGGAGGACTGTAGCGGCGATGTTGCGATTGCAAGCAATACGCTTGCCGGTGGTCTGGTCGGCCTAGACGTCTCTGGGACAACCAGTGCTGCGCGGTTTAACGTCTCCCAAAATCAGGTTTCCAGTTTCACGGCAGCGGCGCTGCGCCTGCGATCGTCGGTTGAATCCTTCCAGATGGCTGGCAACGAAATCACCGCGTGCGCGATCGCCTTTGATACGCGCGGGGCCTCGCAAGCCAGCAGCATCACCGGCAATCGAGTGCGCGGCGAAACGACCGTTTGGGGCAAGAGCGGGACTTACGGCGACTTGACTTGGCATGGCAACATCACCAGCGTTGCTTTGGCGTTTGCAACGCGGACATTGACCATCGCTACCGGTGTTGCGACCGTGTTTAGCGATTGGCACTATGTTGACACCGAAGGCGCAGCAGCGACCGACGATCTTGATACGCTCAATGGCGGACACGAGGGGCGGCGAGTCACGCTGTTTGCTGCGAACAACGCCCGTGACGTGGTTGTCAAGGACGGGACCGGGAACCTCCGTCTGGCAGGCGACTTCACGCTGACGCACGCGGATGACAGCATCGAGCTGATCTATGTCGGCACCTCGTGGCGCGAAATCTCTAGAAGCGACAACACCGTCTAACCGGGAGCCACCATGAAAAAGACCATCGCAGCCCTGCTCCGCAAATGGGCAAAGCAGCCTGACTCGCAGGGCGGCGTCACTACTCTGTGAGAACGAAGGACCTCAATCCTCGCGAGGCGGGCGAAGGACTTTCGAGTTCGGCGTCCGCATCTTTTCGAGGAGGCACTTCTCGCACTTGGTGCAGGAGGTTAGGCCGGACTTGACATCGGCCTTGTGGTATCGGACAGCCCTCTCGCTGACCCCTAACCGGGCAGCGACGAGGGCTGTTTTTCTGTAGCGCGTGAAGAAGAAGTAGACGCAGCAATACCCGAGGTCGTTGGTCACGAGCTCGGGGATTGACTGGCCTTTAGCGGGGGCCGGCATGTCAAGCTCCGGTGTACTTGAGCACTGCGTCTTGTTGCATCTTGCCGTCAGCCCCCATGCGCGGCGTGCCGACGAAAGCGAGCTTGACCATCCCCGAGCGAATAGCGCCGTCGAGCATCCCCTCGAAGTCTCGGAAGTCCGGGAAGTAGGAGTGGATGTGCTGGTAGGCTTTCTCGTAGGGAATCTCGCCATGCCGCTTGACAAAGGAGATGAAGCGTTCTGCTTGGAGTGAGTCCTCGCTCCGGCCGATTCGGGAGAAGACTTTGCCGAGGTCCTTCTCCGTGGCGGTGAGGAACCTGTCGGCGGCCACGAGATCTTCGAGAGTGATCTGCATGTCGTCGCCTCGGGATGCGGACAAGACCATGGCGAGCTTGTGCATGTGGGTCTGCTTCCGCGCGAGGTAGCCGTCGAGTTGGGAGTTGTCTCCGTCGGTGTGAACGCCCTCCCAAAGCTTCTGATACCACTCGCGGCCCCAGACGCGGGCCTCCTCCGTGATGGTGAACGGGCCGGTCAGGTTGACTGACATGTACTCCAAGTCGGCGACGAGCTGGCGCTGGTACTCTTCGAAGTCCGACTTGGTGAACTCGTCGGGGTAGGCGATGAAGTTCTCTTTGCGCTCCCCGTACACGAAGATGCAGCGAGAGGTGAACCCCCCTCCGATCGTCGCGGCAGGCATGTTGTCTGCAATCCAGTGCGGAGTCGTGCAGCCAATCATGTTGATCCAGGGGGCTGAGATCGTGTCATTCCCCGACATCTTGGTGACCTTCTCGAACGACTTGCGGCCGTCCCAGAGGGTGATGTAGAGGTTCACCATGTCCTTGTCGAGGGGATTGATGAGATTCCCGAACTCGCCCGAGGCGAGCGTGAGCGGAGACATTGGGATGAACTCCTCGCCGTAGGGAAACTCTTCTTTCGCCTCGGCGAACTTGGAGACGAGCGCCTGCCAGGTCACAACGTCGGGGCCGAAGTTGATGCCGGGAACCTGCTTAAGCAAGTCCATCGACATGTCCATAGTAGTGGTCTTGGAGATCACCCCTGGCGGAGCGACAAGGATGATGTAGAAGTTGGGATACCACTGAAAGCGCTTCATGTCGATCCACACCTTCCGGCGGAGGACACCGGCGATAGCGGAGACGGCGCACCAAAAGTGCATTATTCGAGGCGCTTCGGTTCCGTTGGTGTAATCCATAAAGGCTGGAATCCAATCTTTAAGAAGTCTCGTCACGGCGCGCCCTTGCTAGTAGTTTGCTTACTCGATCTTGTGTCAGTCCAAACTCGGCTCCTACGGCTGCCTGAGTCATGCCGGAACGGTACAAAGATAGCATTTCTTGCAGGTCGTACTTCAGCGGCTTTGTGTTAGCGCCTTTTGGCGCCCATACACAGTTGTCTGCGTTGTAATCACCGTTGTTGTCCCGCCTCTCCATAGTAGCGCCCACAAAGTAAGTGCTTTCCATGTCGGATCTGTAAAGATTCCAGTCGTGCCACCTTTCACAGACTTTGATACCACGTCCGCCGTATCGGTGGTAGGAGTGGTACTTGGAGTCATAGCACCTGATGTGCATTTTCTGCCAGCAGCTTCGTAGGTAATCGAGCTTTGTAAGTTGGCGTGACATCAGCAGTCCCCCCAGCTCGTCTCACTCGTCTTAACGCCCACGGGGATAATGAGTGGGTCGTCGTAAGGCAGGACGATCTGGCCGGCGTCGTGAAGTTGCTTGAGGCACTCCTGCTTCTTCCAGGTCGGGAACTGGCCGACGAGCGAGTCGTGGACTTGGAGGAGCACCCAGATGTGAGGGTACTTCTCGTACAGGTTCATCCAGATCCTGTTGATGTAGAGGGCGACGGTGGATTGGGGGAGCCACGCGATTGCTTCCCGACACGTCGCCTCGTCGACTCGGTCAAAGTAGTACCGCCGGTAGCCGAAAATGTTCTCCACGTAGCGGCGGGACTTGAGGGCTTCGCAGAACTCCTTCTGCCAGGCCTGGATACGAGGGAAGCGTTGGAAGTACCACTTCTGCGTCTTGTCGGCCTGGTGCACGGAAAGGCCAAGCCGCCCGGCCAGACCGTAAGGTGTGCCGAGGTAGTGGGTGCCGTGGGCGAAGGACTTGAACGTGCGGTACTTCGGGTTCTCGGAGCCATCCTCCCGAGTCTTCTTGATGGAAGGGTCTTTGTAGAACTCTCGCGCGATCTCGACGTAGGGATCGCGACCCTCCTTGAGCATGGCCTTCATCTCGGGCTCGTTAGACTCCCAGGTCACGATCCGCAAGTCGGCCTTGCTGAGGTCAGTGTCGAAGATCGTGAAGCCGGGGTCGGGTACGAAGATCTTGCGAACGTTGGGGAGCGAGAGCCCGCCCTCGTCATCGTCGCCGCCCTTGGGGATGTTCTGGAGGTTCGTGTTACCAGTGACCGCAATAAAACCCTCATAGCGCATGAGAAAAAATCCGGTAGGGACAGTCACACAGTGCACTGTGCCTTTGTAAGGCTGAGGTTTCCAGTGCTTTGTTCCGAAACGAGCGTAATCACGCGCCTTCATGTTCACGCAAAAGACTTTCCAAGTTCCGTAGGCGGCTTCGCTTTGCGGGCCGTCGCCGCCTGTGATAGTAGCAGAGCGCCCATACAGGTGGGCTAGGGTAGCTACCCACTCGGCTTGTTCCCTGCTGGCGGTGAAGAAGTGCGGCCTACCGTAACCAGCTCCGCCGTCCCAGTAAGGAATCTCGTCAAGCATCGCCTCGCAGTCTTCAGCAGCCACGAGTAAGACCCAAGCACCCCAAGCTTTCTCTTCAGGCCAATCCGCTGGGCGCCGAAAAGATACGCGCAAGTAGCCTTCTCTTGCCGTACTTGTGCTGTACTCAATGCCGGACTGCTCAAGAAGGCTTAACAAGCGCTCTTGCTTTCGGGCCTTCTTTACCGAGATTCGAACGCGGCCTTCCTCATACGAGCCGTCTGCTAGAGCCGCTACGAGAAGGCGAGGAGCTGTAACGTAGAAAAATCCTTCGGAGTAATTGCCGCCGAGGGGAGTAGCGTCGTTGGATCTGGCAGCTGCTTGCGCCGCGTGAACAGAAGAGAAACTGTCTACGTACTTGCCGAGCAGAGGAAATTTATGCCCCGGGGTCAGTAGCTGATTTACCTGCTCGCCCGAAAAAGCAAGCATTTCCCCATCAAAGTCTTGTGCGTGAGGCTCGGCTTGTGCGTAGGAAAGCTCTTTCGTTTTCGGGTCATACTGGAGAAGTTCTTGCCCGCTGTAAACTCGGTCGATGCGCTGCCAGCCAGTTCGAGTTAGTACCTCAGCGTCAGGAGGCACACACCCCGAGCCGAAGGCGTTTTCGGAGGAGGAGAAGCGGAAAGTTTCCGTCCCGCAGATGTTGTAGCTCGTCCGCATCCTGCCGTCGATGTCGAGGGGCGCGAGGACGAAAGTGGAGAGGAATACCCCGAGGCTCCGATACTCCCCAATCGCCTTGATGAGAGGGCGGAGGATGGGCTCGCGAAGAGCTATCTTCTGGAGGGCCTCGTCGTCGCAGGTGAGGGTGGCGGGCATTCCCTTCTTGGGACGGGAGAAGTTCTTCTGCTGCTTCAAGTCCTCGTAGAAGAGTTCTGCCATCTGCTTGGGCGACTTCGGGTTGAGCGGATGGCCGAGGACGCGCTGGAAGAAGGCCTCGCGCTTCTCCATCTCCTCGAGCAGCTCGGTGGCAAACTTCTGGCGCACCTTCTTATCCACTGCGATGCCGCGCTGCATACACTGGAGGACGGGCCAGAAGAACTTCTGCTGAAAAGCGTCGACGGATTGGAGGCCGAGCTTCTCAATGTTCTGGGCCTCGACCTCGCCGGCCTCGCGGGTGCGCACGCAGTCGACGCAGTTGTAGCGCCAGAGTTGCTCCTCGGAGACGTCGTGCGTCCACGTCTTGCCATCGTCCTTCCAGTAGACGTAGTGGTCACAGTACATCGACGCCTGGAAGGCGAGCGACTTCTGCAAGCCACAGAACGTCGAGTGGTGCGCAATCATCGTGTCCTGCACGACGCGAGGGACGAAGTGCCAGTGGCGGTAGGTGTACTGGCAGTCGTACAAGAGGTTCTGGCCGCGGACCTTGACGCGGGGGTGGGTCAGGAGCTTGTAGAGGAGCCAGACAACTTGGGCCTCTTCCTCGACAAGCCAGTACCCGTTTTTGTCCTCTACGCACATGAAAGGGATGCAGACGGCGTCGGTGCGGGACCACGAGATGCCTGCGCAGGCGATGTGACCTGCTCGAGTCTCGAGGTCGAAGTCGAGCCACTCGAGCTCCCCGCGTTCGACCTTGTTGTAGAGGTCGGCGAGGATGCTGAGGACTACCTGGAGACTCGGCCGGACGATGAAGTTCCACTGGGGCAGGTTGCTGTACTCAGCGGTGTGGATCTCCTTGAGCACCCGTTTCCAGTCCAGCATGGCTGTCGGCCTCATCCCGTAGTCGCGGAGGAGGTAAGCTGGGTGGAGGGTGGGGATGAGTTTGCCAGACCACGGCGCGTCGGTCGGACCGAGGAGGCCGGGCGGGTAGAGCTCCCTCCCCAGGGCGCAGTTGAGTTGGGAGCCGCGCCACTTGAAGATGCCTGACGCGCCGGTGAGAGCCCACATCGCCACGTTGCCGAGGGCGACGATGACGTTGGGCTTTACAAGGTGGATCTCCTCGAGCAAGGAGTTGATTCCCTCCCGAGCGATAGGTTTGACGTAGCGATCTCGCCACTTCACCATGTCCGAAGTGATGTCTTTGCGCTTGGCTGTGACCCACTTCTCGATGTCGTTGAAAGGCGGCCGAGCGTTGACGACGTTGGTGAGGTAGCACTCGTTGCGAGTGAGCCCGACCTCGTGGAGGATCTTGTTGAGTTCCTGACCCGAAGCCCCGACGAACGGGGCGCCGTGCGTCTCTTCGTTCTGCCCCCACGCTTCACCTACGATCATCAGACGGGCGTTGGGGGAACCTTCTCCGCGTGCTGGCATGGGTCACCTCCGCGCGCCGAGAGCTCGGCCTTCGAGAAGCTCTTTGGGCTGCATTCCTTCTTCCTGAATGATCGCCTTCATCAGGATGCAGTAATTGATCAGATCGTCGAGCCGGCCAGAGATTGACTCGCTTCGCGGGCGGCTCTGCCCGATGGCCTGGTCTCTCGTGTAGGTGGCGAGCGCATCGTAGTGCTTCGAGGCGTAGATGAAAGCGACTTGAAGGGGAGTTGCCCCAGTCAACTCGGCGCCGCGCTTGAAGTTGGCCAAGCGGTCTTCCGACCCCGCGTACTCACCGCCCTTGACGACGAGGAGATGCCGGATAGACTGGATCGTCTCGTCAAAAAGGATCTCGAATTGCTGTTGGTGCATAATTGCTCCCGATCAGATGAGGCCGGCCCGACGGAAGGCCTCGATGACGTAGGGGTCGGTGTCGGTCTGGCGACGATACCAGTTGGCGTAGCCGCGATCGACTGCCGAGATGGGCTCGCCCTTGAACTTGCCGAAGGTCATGATGGTGGGGATGCGAGCATCTTCGCTCTCCTTCCACAGCTCCTCGAGGGTGTCGACGCGGATCACTTGGAGCATGACCCGGAGGATGTCGGCGCAGAGGAGGACATCCGCGAGGGCATTATGCGCGGATTTTACGCGCGCACGGGTTTCTTCTGTCGCTCCCAAGCAGTAGTACGCGAGGGCGGAGAGCGAGTGAGAGTCGCACTCAGGCCACAGCGAGCGAGCGAGAGCGAGCGTGCAGATTCGCTTGACCGGCGGCTTGCCCAGGACGGTCCAGTCGAAGTCGATGTTGTGGCCGATCCAGTACTGGACGGGCGGGATCGACAAGTTGATGGTGTCGGACGACTGGCAGTTTTCGAGGTCCGACATGAGGATGTGGTGAGTGGCGATGGCCCCGAACTTGGGCGGCTCCTTTGGCTTGTACCTGGAAGTGTGCGTGAGCACGGGCGCTGCCTCGACGAACGAGAAGGAAGCCCAGCCGAGCTCGATCGGGTGGGCGGTCTCGGGCTTGTTGTCCGTCGTCTCCGTGTCGAGGATGATGGCGGCGTAGTCGGTGATGTCAGGAGTTACCACGGTGCGAGCTCCGGTTGGGCGAAGAGAGCTTGAAGCCGCTTGGCGGCGATGGCGAAGGCGGCGGAGTCTTGCTCGATCACGGTGGAGTAGAGCTTGAGCTCGTGCGCCGCCGCGAGGACAGGGCCGCTGCCGCCGAAGGCGTCGAGGACAGAGTCGCCTGGCTTGGTCGAGCGCTTGAGGAGATCGACGAGGAGAGCGACAGGCTTCTGCGCGGGATGGCCGAGGGCGGTGTCCTTCTTGTACTCCAGGACGTCAGGCCGGACGGAGTTGACCTTGCGGTCGCCCTTCTTCGCGAAGAGGATGCACTCGTACTTCCGCTGCGGGCCGTGCTCGGGCCACGGAGCGCGGTAGCCGTCGGGGTTGGACCAGATGAGCGGAGTGCGGAACGGCGTCCAGCCGGCGCGGGTCACGCGCTCTCTGAGCTCGTGAAACCTGTCGATGTCGCAGAAAAGGTAGAGGTGCGCGTCGGGCTTGGCCAGACGGAATGTCTGCGGCACGAACCAGTCCATGATGCCGCACCAGGTCTCGTAGTCGTCCTTGTAGAAGTGCGCCGCTGCCCCGACGCCCTGGCCGGAGTCGCCAAACTCGTCGGCGCCCATGCCGTAGGGAGGGTCGGACAGGATGACGTCGTAGAGCTTGTCGGCGAGCTCCTCGCACAGAACTTCTTTCGAGTCGCGGTTGAGGAGGAGGTGCGCCTTCGTCGTGTACGACTCGCCGATCGTCGCGGCCAGCTCGCGGTTCCGACTCACCTCTTCCTTCTTCTTCAGCACCTTGTAGGCCTCGCCGAGGGACTTGGCTGCCTTCACCTCGGGGTCGTCGAGATGCTTGGAGACGACCAGCTCCTTGCGAGTGGAGTCGATCGCGGCGAGGCGCGTGATGTCGGGCTTCGCCTCGAGGGCAATCTCGACGTGGGAGGGGGGCGTGGTCCCTTCCACCACGGCGCGCTTCTGGAGGAAGTTTGCCAGCCGGGCGGTGGCCTCGGCACGCTCCTGCCAGGTCAGATCGGCTCGGCGGATGTTCTCCTCGAGCTCTGCCGACTCGGCTTCGAGTTCGGACAGCTCGCCGAGGTCGACCACGGGGACGAGGCCCTCGGGGACAGGCTCGGTCAGCGCGCCGCTGTTGTGCAGGAACGTGCCACCGAGGGCGTAGATGTCCTTGATCGCGCGGAGGCGGCGCTCGCCCGCGACGAGATAGGACTGGTCGCCTTCGCGGCGAACGACGATGGGGTGGAGGAGGCCGTGTGCCGAGTCGCGGATGCTGGTGACGAGCTCTTGGAGTTCGGACTCGTCGAACTTCCTGCGCTGCCGGTTCGGCTTGATCAGGATTTGCTCGATCGGGATGAGAGATGTCATGCTGAGTGGTCCTCGTGGGGTAAGAAAAACCCCGCCAAGTCTCCCCGGCGGGGGCTCACGTGCCGAGCGGTTAGCCCAGCTTGGCGACGCCCTTCAGCTCTTCGAACAGGTCACCCGAGCCGACGGGGTACTCGCGGTGCGCCAGCTTGACCAGCAGCATCTTGCCGATCATCTTGCGCGCCGAAAAGGTCTCGCCGGCCTTGTTCATGTCGAGGGCCTCGCGGTAGCGCCGCAGCGCGCCGTTCTTGCCCGGGGCCTGGTCGATGTTGCCCTGCGCGTTCAGCTCGAGCATGATCGAGTCCTTCAGCTCGATCGAGGTCTGCTCGAGGCCGATGAGGGCGCGCGCCGCCTCGGGCACTTCGACGGTGTGGAAGACGTCGTAGGCGATGCCGGCCTTCAGCTGGCCCGTGCGCTCGTCGACCTTGTCCTTGGACTGCCACGGGCGCACCTGGACGTCCTTGATCGTGGATGTGTAGTCGCCGATCGGGAGCGGGGGGCGCTTGACGAGGGGCGCATCGACGGGCATGTCGAGGAAGGCGGTCGGGTCGAAGTTCTGGTTCATGGTACAGGTTCCTTGCGGAGTTGAGGGAGAGAATGGCAGACGACCGGTCTGCTAGCGGGTCACTGGGGATCGAACATCTGCTCTTCGTAGTCGAGACGAATGCGGCGAAGAAACTCTACTTCGCGTCGCAACTTCGTTATCCTGCTTTCGGAGCTGTCCTGGTCGGCCGAAGGGAAGGACTCCTCCAAACGCAGCGAGGTCGTTCGAGCAGCGATTTGCTCGGTCAGCTGTTTGAGGATCTTGTGGCGGGTGTCGGTGGACTTGCTCATGATGCGCTCCGAGCCTTCCACTTGTCCATGATGAAGCCCAGATCGGGGTTGATCTTGGCCTTGATGGGGAGGTAGCGGGTCTTGGTGGCGACGTTGCTGGCGGCCATGTCCCAAGTCCAGCTGCCAGATTCGCGGGCGCAGTAGATGACTTCGGAAAACAGCTGCGGAATGTCGTCAGCCATCGCCTTGCCGATCGCCTTCATCATCAGGTTGACGCCGCCGGTCAGCTCGTTGGTCTGCTTCTGCAGGTGGCTCGTCATGACGAAGCCGAACTTGGTGCCCTGCGTGAGGTAGCGGAGAAGGTTCATCAGGTTGGTCTGCGCGACGAGGTACTCGTTCTGCGCCATGACAGGCTTGTTGCCGATGACCATCTTCGTGTAGGCGTCGGCGAGGCCGGTGAGGGAGTCGAGGCCGAGGATGTAGTCCGCGCCCCAGCTGCCGATGTTGCCGAGCTTTTGCCCCGTCCGGTCGTCCGGGAAGTTCTCGAGGACCTCGAGCACCTTGTAGGCCGGGTTGTTGGCGCCGCGCTCGGAGTCGACGGACTTGGTGAGCGACTCGTAGGAGAGGAGGCCCACCTTCTTGGCGCCCTCTTTTAGGGCGGCGAGGCCGAGGGTAGGCGTCTTGATGACGTGCCAGTGGAGGTTGGCAGGCACCTCGCGCGCGGGGCGGATCGGCTTGCCGGTGGCCGGGTCGGAGGGAGGGTCGCGCCAGTAACCCAACAACGTCTCGAGGCCGTTCTCGGTGAAGAGGACAGCGACCTTGATGGGCGGGGTCTGGCGCGCAGCCCAATCGACGAGGGGGCCAAAGGCGTACGTCTTGCCGGCACCGGAGTCTCCTTGGAGGGCGATCTTCGGGCCGACGAGCTCGTCGCTCGGGGAAGTGGCTTGGGGTGTGGTCACTTGGGGAGGTCTCCGTACAGTTGGAGGATGGACGCGATGTCCGGGAGGGTGAAGTTGGGGCCCTTAAGTACCTTGCCGTCGGCGCGGTAGATCGGCTTGCCGTCTTCTCCCAGCTTGCTCATGTTCGAGCGGTGGACCTCGCGTAAGATGCGCTTGCCCGGGAAGCCCCACTCGAGGTTCGAGCCGTCGATGACGTAGCGGAGGTCGGCCAGGCCGTCGGCCGCGCTGATGAGGTCGGGGATCGGACCGGGCTGGAGGCCGAGGCGCTGGCCCTTGATCGAGTCGCCGTTGACGGTGAGGTCGAACCCGGAGGCCTCGACGAACTCGAGGAACTCCTCGAGGATCAGCTTGAGGCGAAGCTTGCGACGGTCCTCGGGCGGGATGACGGGGGTGTAGGAGACGGGCGCGCCGAAGGCGAGGTGAAATTCCTCGACGAGCGTCTCGTGGTAGGAAGGGCGTGGCATGAGAGGCGGGCCTTTCAGTTTGCGTACTTGAGGGCGAGTTGAAGTTCCCTCTCGAGGAGGGGGCGTGGAAGGGACTCGAGCGCCATAGCGTAGTTCCTCGGCATGAGGTAGTCCCGGGTGAAGTGGGGGTGGCGGAGGAGGGAACCAGGGCAGCGAGGGTCCCACGAGCCGGCGGGGCCGCAGGCCTGGCAGCGATTGTGCTCGACAGCCCAAGTGCCGCCTTCTACCACGGCGCGCCCCCAGACCTCTCCACATCCCTCGCAAAACCAGGCGAGGGAGTTGAGGGGCTCGGAGCCGCGCTCGACGGTGGCGGAGCCGAAGAATCGGCTGCCGATGAAGTAGCTGGCGAGGGGCACATCAGCCCTCGACGAGCTTCGTTTCCGTCCGAGTGACCGGGTCCCAGCGACGCTGCTCGAAGCCGGTCTTGAGCCAGCTCATCTGGTTCTCGGGCGCGCTCATGCAGACCTGGCGGTAGGCGCAGCCGGAGAACTCGGTGCAGGCGTGGTCGAGGTCGTAGTCCCAATAGCCCGACTCCCAGCACTCCTTCATGCGGGCGACGTCCTTGAGCATCTGCTCGTACCAGCGGTCGATCATCCACTGGGGGCGGTAGGTGATGGCCTGCAGGGTGTCGTACTTCGTCTTGAGGATGGAGACGCCGCGCACGAGGAAGCCGGACAGCGGGTAGTTGGCCTTGCCGGCGCCCCAGCAGTACGCGGTGAATTGGGAACGGAGGTCCCACTGCTTGGGCCAGGACGCGCCGAGCTGGCTGGTTGTCTTGTCGTCCTCCCCGAAGATGCCACCGGCGTACTCGCAGATCATGTCCATGCGGCCGACGTAGAGGAGGGGGTCTCCTGTCTCGGGGTGGCTGGCGTCGATCGGCTCGGCGAAGCTGAACTCGATGCCGCGACGGCCGCCGGGGAGGGTGACTGGGACGGCCCTGTCCGAGGTCATCGGGTACTGGGTGAAGTAGTACTCGAAGGCGCCGCACATGCGCTCGAGGGACTTGGCCGAGTCCGGCGGGCACTCGAAGTTGCCGTAGGACGAGATGAGAGCGGCGAGGCCGCACTGGATGGCGGAAGGCTGGTCGCCGGGGGCGCGGATCTCGGAGCGCCACTCGACCTTGTGGACCTCGACCTCGTTGACGTAGGTAACCTTGACCTCGGGCCACAGGTACTCACCCAGGTAGTAGGCGGTCCGGGCGACCTCGAGGCCCTTGGCGTAGGCCGCGCCGGCGACGAGGTGGACGGAGGGCGACTTGGGCTTCCAGTGCTCGATGAAGTCGAGGTACGCCTTGCGAGGGCAGGAGCGGAAGGCTGCGATGAGGGACGAGTCGATGACGGCCGGGAAGGGGGGTCGGATGCGGGTCATGTCTGTGTCTCGGGTTGGTGGGTCAGGAAGCCAGGACCGTATGCCTGGCAGCGAACTCGCCGCAGAACTGGTCCATGCGGACGTTCGGCCAGGCGGTGAAGTTCTGCGGGACGAGCTGGGGCTGACTTGCCATGAGGCTCACCTCGGGAACGAGGATCACCGTAGCGGTGGGCGGGAAGCGAGTGCAGATCCCGTCGGCCTCGCTCAGGCGGCCGCAGTGGATGCACTTGGCGCAGGAGGATTGGCTCATGAGCGCTCCTTGAGGCGGAAGAACTGAAGGCAGCGCGTCCAGATGGACGGCTTCGGGGCGAAGGGCGGGATGACGAAACGCTCGCGATGGGCGCGCTCCTCGACGACAGCCTTCTCGGCTCGGCGAACTTCCTCGCGGTGGGAGATCTGCGCGGCGGCGATGCGACGCACAGCTTGCTCGTGGGCTACTTGCTCAGACGGCGAGAGCTCCTCGGCTTCGAGCATGGCATGGTTGAGGATCACGCGCCGGCGAGCTTCGCGGCGCTGGAGTTCCTGCGCGCGGAAGAGGGGGGCGAGGCCTGCCTGGATCTCCTTGTCGGTCGGCATCACATTCCCCCGAGTTCGCTCAGGAGGTCGTCAGCGTTGGGAATCTCGACCTTGGCCTTGGCCCGGGTCGACTTGGCAGAGGCGTGCGCCGCGCCGAGCCGGTCCTGGCGAAGGGCCTGGATCGCCTCGCGCATGTCGTCCTCGGTCAGCCGGTTGTCGGCTGCGCGGGCGCGCCAGATTTGGATCTTCGATGCGAGTTCGGGGGACACGGTCACTCCTTGGGTGTGTAGGAAAGGGCGAGGAGATTCTGGATCTCACCCTCGATTCGCGTGCAGGTCGCTTCGGTGTTGGCGCGGAGCCTCTGCCGCTCGGCCTGCAGGGCGTCGATTTTCTTCTCGATGGCCGAAGCGAGAGGGAAGAACTCGATGACGATGCGGGCGCGGCCGATCTGGAACCAGCCGTTCGATTCCATGTCGGCGGTGGAGAAGGCCGTGACGCTTTGAAGCGCCCTCTCGTCCAGCTCCACGACGTCTTGTGGCTTCTGCCAGCTTCCCGTGAACCACGCCTTCGTCTCGAAGGCAATCTTTCGTCCGTCGCTCATGTCTGTTCCAGTCGTTGCTTGAGCGCCTCGATCGCAGGCTCCGATCCCGAGACGACCGCGACGCCCGGCTGCGTGGAGCAGTACGGGGCGAGGTCAAGGCGCTTGGTGGAGAAGAACTCGCGCAGCCGCTCGTTGAAGAAGCGCTGGTAGGCGCCCTTCGGAACGGTCTGCTCGAGGTCGGAGAAAAGGTGGATGTCAAGGCGCGCCATCAGGGACTCGTCGAGGTGAGTGTTGATGGCGCGGGAAGGGGTGATGTTCTTTGGGCGCGGCATGGTCAAGGCTCGTTGCCGGGGATGCGCGTCTCGAACTTGCCGTCTGGCTGCACGATCACCTCGGGGTTGCCCGGGAGCGGCTTCGCCTGGGGCGGAGGCGGCGGAGGAGGAAGGATCTTGGGGCCGAGGCCCGGGAGCGGATCGACTGCGTCGAGCTCCCTCATGGAGACGAGGTTCATTTCGGGGCTCCTTTCGGCGGGGACTTGCGCCCCAGGTTGATGAGCCGCTGCGCGAGCTTCTTCTGCTCGGACGGAGTGGGCGGCTTGGGAGGCGGCTTCTTGGTAGGCATGGCGAGGACTCCTGACGGTTTAACCCCCGTACTATATCACGGTTTTCCGGGGGTGTCAACGAAGGGATGCGGCAGGAGGGGCGGCGCGAGCCTCAGCCCATTCGATACCAAGCGCGAATGCCGTAAGGTCGTCGTCGGTGAACTTGGCGCCGGGCTGTAGCTTCGACTGGAAAGCAGCGCGCAGTTCGTCGTTCGTCAGGCCGCCTTGCCACCGCACCGCCTGCGCTGCGGGCTCTGCTGGCGCCACCTTGGCGTGCTCCCGCGATTGGCAAGGCGCATAGCTGCATCGGTTCGTTTGCATGCACAGCGAGCCTTCGCAGTGGTCGCTGGGCCAGGGCGGCTGCTCTGCTGGCGCCTGGGGAGCGGCTGCGATGGCACCATCACGTAGCTCGGCGCGCACTTGCATCCAAAGCCTGCCGAGCATGTTCTTGCCGTCGCGGTTCGGCCCCCAGCCCCAAAAGTCGTCGCGCCACGAGTCTTCGACCAGTTCGCGGTCGCCGGTGTCCAGCAGCTTGCGGCGCACGTACTCGTGTTGCTGTGCCTTGGCCCTCAGGATGTCGAGCATGATGCCGACCTTCACGACATCCCAGTCGGGGCGCCGCAGGTGCTTGTTGCGTTCGGCCAGCTTGAATGCCTCGTGAGCAGATGGCATGTCACGCATCAGGTCGAACAGTTCGACAGTCTCCGCGCTGTGCCCGAACTTTTCGGCGTGATAAGCGTGCTCGCTGGTTGGGTACGCGCGGCCCTTCCATCGCAGATTGAACGCGCTGAAGTTCGAGAGCACATAGAAGTCGTGTTCATAGAAACGCACCCGGCTCGCGGTGTCCAGTCCGCGCAAAGCGTCGATCTGCTCATCCGTCAGCGGCACCAGGGCTGGCCCGGCCTGCGCTGCGACCGATGATTCCCCGCGTAACGCGAGGAACATCGCATACGCGGCCACGTCAAGCGGGTCGCCCTTGACGGCGTGCTCGTGCATCTGGCGATTGATGTCTGAGGCCGGCCACGCGGGGTCGCGCCAGCCGCTTCGTCCCTTGGCGCGGGCCTTGGCAAGTTTTACCTTCAGCATGGCGGCGAACTGATCGACCGCAGCGTCGTCGGCCTGCGCTGCGGCGGAGCCCCATTCATGCTCTGTGACGCTCACACTTCGCTC
>VFQM010000263.1_pt1 | contig 62143 bp, 55 predicted proteins | sample 3512391 | NCBI WGS metagenome assembly VFQM01 (sample SAMN10412369, study PRJNA504923) | tailings metagenome | isolation source: Replicate 1 from Balatoc abandoned mine | place: Philippines | reverse complement strand
GATCTGCAGGCTGGTGGTCGTAGGCAGGACATCGTTGTGCATGGGCCTCTCCCGCAACAATCACACTGAGGACGCGCTGGCGGCCAGTGTTCGCTGCGGTCGGCACCCATCGCCACGCGAAACGGCCGCGCGGCGGCGGTGGTTTCGCCATCAGCCCGCGCCGCACGGCGCCAACACCGTTGACCGCCGCCGATCGCGTCGCTACCTTTCGCATACGCAGCAGCTGGCCCTGCGTCTACCTCGGCAAGCCCTGTTGATCCTCGTGCGCATGCGGGCGTCTCGAACGCTCGACCGTTTCGCACCCTGAGCGCGCTTTCGAGCCGTTGATTGCACGGGCCTCATGCGGCCAACGGCTGCAACGCGCGCTTCGATCGGTTGCTGGCATCCGATCACGCGGTACGCGCCGCGTCCAGCCAGCCCTTTGAAGTCAGCCGCCGGCTCCGAGCCGGCATTCGTCACCCTGTGGGGCCATCGCCCCGCGGGCGGTCATGGCCTCCGCGTTCCCCATGGAGGCCAACATGCCACATCCCCGAGCATCGCTCGAACGTGCCCGCGCGCCGCTGTTCGCGGCCGGCGCACTATGTAACTCGTTTGACGACGTCCCGACCGAGGACGACGACATCGCCCAAGCCGGCGCAGAGTCCATCGACTGGACCGAGCAGGACGTCGTGTTCCTGCACTGGCGTCTGCTGCAGGAAGTCGAGGCGCTGTCGGACCCCGAGACGCCGCTCGAAGCCAAGCTCGACACGCTGCGCTGGGTGTTCACCGAGCGTGAGAAGGACTCGCGGCCGTTCTCGTTCGTGAACTGCCTGCGCGTCGTCGGCTGCAGCCCGCTGTCGCCGATTGCCTACTGCGGCCTCGTCGACGCCGAAGAGATCCGCAGCCGCATCCGCCATGGCGTGAAGCGCTGGCTGGAAGCCACGTTGACGCGCTACCCCGAGTGGGTGCGCGAAGCCGTCGCCCGCAACCCGGAGTGGGTCGAACTGCAACTCGCCCGCAATCCGCAGTGGATCAACCAACAGGTCCGCGCGGTCGCCCTGCAGGGCGACCTGTTCGCCTGAGCCCTTCCCGGCTGCCGCCACACCGCGGCGACCAACACCTCAAGGAACACACCATGTCCCGCTTCTATCGCGCGGCCGGCGTGCTGGCCGTTCTCGCATTGCACGCACTCGGGGCCCACCTCGACGCCACCGATTCGCCTTCGCCGCCCTCGCGCGCCGAAGGCCATCGCCTGCCCGGCGCCACGCCGGTTCGCTGAGGAGCCGCCATGCACATCGTTGCCCAGACCGGGCGTGTCACGGCGCTGCTGCTTCCTGTCCGCGCACCCGAGGATCTCGAATACCTCGTCAAGGAGAGCGAGATCGTCACCGGCCGACCCGGCCGCACCTTCGTGATCGCCGGGGCCGACCGCCTTGCCTACCGGTTGCAGTGGCATCCGCTCGGCTTCCAGGTCGAGAGGCTCGACAGCCGGGGCCGCGCACTGCACGTGCAGCAACTGCTGCTGTTCGAGTTCCTCGACCACCCGCTGCTGGAGGCTTTGCATGCCGGCCAGCTCTTCACCGCGCCGATCGAGTTCGACTCGCCGCGCGACTGACCCACCCCACCCCAAAGGCGGGCGTCCCTTCGGGGGCACCCGCCGTACCGGAGAACCACCATGCAGATTCAAGTCCGCATCAACGAGGAAGGCGCGCTGCGCAACCAGCGTTTCGCCTTCACCGACCGATTCACCCTCGTGTCGGAACTGCTCCAGAACGCCCGGCGCGCAGGCGCCACGTCCATCACCGTCGACCACGACGCCGAGACCAGGACGCTGACCATCGTCGACAACGGCCGCGGCATCGACGACTTCCAGAAGTTGCTGACCTTCAACGAGTCGGGCTGGGATGAGCCCACCTGCGACGCCGAGAACCCGTTCGGCATCGGATTCTCGAAGTGCCTCTACGCCGCATCGCGCTGCATCGTGAAGTCACGCGGCAAGTGCGCGGACTTCGACACCGCTGCCGCGCTGGCACGAACGCCAATCGACGTCGTCGAGTTGGCCGAGGCGCCGGCTGAAGGCACGCAGATCGAGTTGCACGGGGTCGACCTGCCCGACCTGGCCTCGCGCATCGCCACGCTGTGCGCGGGCTTCCCCGTGCCGGTGTGCTTCAACGGCAAGCGACTCGAACGCCCGCATGCCCCCGAGCACCTGGCGCTCACCGCGACGCCCGTCGGCGGCCTGCATCTGTGCGGCACGCGCGACGGCGAGCACAGCCACGACACCCTGGTCTATCTGCAGGGCTTCTGCGTGCTGCGCCCGATCTACCACCGCCCGGAGCGCGTGAACGTGCTGCACCTCGATGCGCGCCAGTTCATGGCCCGGCTGCCCGATCGCGACAAGCTGATCGACGAAGACCGGCAGCGCAAGCGCATCGACACCGCGCTGCGCGCCGAATGGCGCCGCGTGCTCGAGGACGCCAAGCGCGCCCTGCCCGCCGACGTGTTCGTCGACAGGTTCTATTCGGCCCTGCGAGGCCGGGGCCACCTGGACCTGCTCAACGACATCGACGCCCTGCCCGCCGCAGTGTTCGACGAGATCTGCGGCTACCCCTACCAGGAGGGCTCGGGCAACCGGGACTACCTGCGGACGGTGGCCGCCGCGCCGGCACGGGTGGCCATCGAGGCCGGCTCGGTCAAGCTGTGCTCGATCGACTCGTTCGACGAGAACAACGCCGGCCGCTGGATGTTCGCGCGTGCCACGGGGTGCCTGCTCTTCAACCTGGGCGGCCTGCATCACGAGCATTGGGTGCAAGCCCATGTGCGCTGGCTGGACGACGAGTCGGTCACCGTCGAACCGCTCGGCGAGCGTGTTCGCCGCACGCTGGAAGGCCGCTGGATCTGGCCGGATGTGGTGCTGTGCGCCGCCGTTCGCGTCAGCGTGGGCAGCGATAGCGTGGACATCACCGATGCCGGCGTCCACCACGACGGGGTGCTCTACATCCCGGATGGCGAATGGTCGGGTGAACCGGTGCGCCAGGTCTCGGACTTCACGGACGAAAACGAGCAGTTCCTGGAGTCCGATCTGGACGCGGACCGCGAAGCGTTGGCCGACCTCATCCGTCGGCTGCGCTCCGTCGATCCGAAAGACACGCTCGACTCGCTGCTGCGTGAGCTGAAGCTCGAGCGCTATCCGGTGCTGCATGGCAGGCAGTTCCGCCTGAGCGTCGGCACCGTATCGGACGGCCATGCCGTCGAACTGGCCGATTGAGTTGATGGGTTGGAGGCCTTCGGGCCTCCTCTCCTCAGCGCAGCACCTTGCGTGTGCGCTGTGGAGAGCTTTTCCCGCAGGTCGCAGGCACACCTGGAGCGCAGCGCTCCGAAGCCGGCCCCGAAGTCCCTCCGGCGCCCAGCGCCGGCTCGCCCGCCATGGCCGCGGAGCCTCGCCCTCGAACCGGGCGCAGGTCCGGCGTGGCGGGTTCACCCGTCAAGGAGAAATCATGAACCGACAACATGCCGTGCACGTTTCCGAAGGCCGTCGCGGTGGCCACGGAGGCTGCCATGAATGACACGGTCTTCGAGCACCGCATCGACGAGGCCAAGCGCCGCGCCCACGGCCGCTGGACCGAGATCCTGCGCAGCCTGGGCGTCGACGATCGCATCCTCGGCAAGCGCAACGGCCCCTGCCCCTCATGCGGCGGCACCGACCGCTTCCAGTACACCGACAAGTTCGGCGAAGGCAACTACCACTGCCGACACTGCGGCGCGGGGGGCGGCTTCAAGCTGCTGCAGGCCGCGCTCGGCCTGGACTTCGCGACCGCATTGCGGCAGGTGGAGTCCTGCGTCGGCGCGCCGCCCCCTGCGCCGAATGCCCCACCGGCGGCGGCCGAACCGTCTGCGCAGCGCATGCGCCGCCTGGCGCAACGCCTGTGGGACGAAGCCCTGCCCGTCCAGCCCGGCGACGAGGTCGATTGCTACCTGCGTCGCCGCGGGCTGCACCTGCGCCAAGCGCCGGGTGTCCTGCGCCGTCACCCGGCGCTGGGCTACTACGAGAAGAACGCCGCCGGCCGCTCCTGCAAGGTAGCCGACTACCCGGCCATGCTGGCCTGCATCCAGGGCCCGGACGGCCACGCGGTGACGCTCCACCGTACCTACCTGAAGGACGGCGACAAGGCGCCGGTACCCGACGCACGCAAGGTGCTCTCGGCCGGCATCAACGGCGCCGCCGTCCGGCTGTGCGAGCCGGCACATGAACTCGCCGTGGCCGAAGGGATCGAGACGGCACTGGCGGTGCACCTCGCGACCGGCAAGCCGGCGTGGGCCGCCGTCAGCGCTGGCAACCTCGAGAAGCTGTGGCTGCCCGAGTGTGTGCGTCAGGTCTGCATCTATGCCGACAACGACGCCGATGGCGGCTTCGAAGGCCAGGCCTGCGCCTACGCGCTGGCGCGCCGGTTGACCCGCGGCGTGTCGGGCAACGACGCTCGCCAGGTCCGCGTGTTCCTGCCGCGCCAGCCCGGCCACGACTGGGCCGACGTGTGGCGCATGCGCAGCACGGCCGCCGAAGCCCGGGCCGCATAGCGGACCGACGACATGAACCCCACCGGTCGCTGCCACACCGGGCCCTGTGTCGACGACGCAGGGCGAAGGCAGACCTTGAACTGCATGCAGTCGGCGCGGATGAACCCGCGCCATCGCGGACCCGGCCCCGTGCCGGATCCATCACCTACCCCGCGGGGCCCAGCCCCGAGGGGGCACGGCGCCCCGCATTCCGATCGGAGCTTGTGATGAAGAACGGACGCACCCTCGTGAGCCTGGCGCAGGAACTCGAACGCCAGCTGAACTCGAAGAAGGACCTGGTGGTCCCGTCGGCGCTGCTGCGCCACGACACCGACGACACGGGCCAGACGCGCCTCGTCGTCGAAGAGACCGGCGGCCCGGCGCGCTACGGCGTGACGCCGCTCGCGCGCCGCCAGCTCGCGGACAAGTTGAAGATTCCGTACGCGTACTTCGAACGCATGCGCAGCGAGCAGCCCGTGCTGCTGGACCGCAACGTCAACACCTGGCTGCAGAGCGACGATGACCGCCGCATGTTACGCACGCTGGACGGCAACGTCCGCGCGGTTCTGTCGGACCGCTACCGCCGGCTCGACAACTACGACCTCGCCGAAAGCGTGCTGCCGATCCTGCAGCGCCTGCCCGAGGTGCGCTTCGAATCCGTCGAGCTGACCGAGACGCGCATGTACCTCAAGGTGGTCACGCCGCAGCTGAAGCACGAGATGTCGCCCGGCGACGTCGTGCAGGCCGGCGTGGTGGTGAGCAATTCCGAGGTCGGCCACGGCACGCTCTCGGTGCAGCCGCTGATCTATCGGCTGCGCTGCCTCAACGGCCTGATCGTGCCCGACTTCTCGCTGCACAAGACCCACGTCGGCCGCAGCATCGGCAACGTCGCTGACACCATCACGGTGTTCAAGGACGACACGCTGCAGGCGGACGACAAGGCCTTCTTCCTGAAGGTGCGCGACGTGGTCGAGGCGGCGGTATCGGAGGCGACCTTCCTGCAGGCCGCGCAAAAGCTGCAGAAGACGCTGCGCATCCCGCTGACCGGTGACCCGGTGAAGACCGTCGAGGTGCTGGCCAACCGCTATGCCCTCAACGAGCAGGAGCGCGCCGGCGTGCTGCGGCACCTGATCGCCGACGCCGACCTGACCGGCTACGGCCTGGTCAACGCGGTGACGCACTACTCGCAGGAGGTCAACGACTACGACCGCGCGACCGAGTTCGAGGCCCTGGGCGGCCGGCTCATCGAACTGCCGCAGAACGAGTGGAAGAGCCTCGCCGAAGCCGCCTGAACGCGGCATGTGCCGCAGCGGCCCAGACCCCTCGCGGGTCCGGGCTGCACGGATTCGCCCGAGAGTCCGGGCGGTTGTGCATGGCAATGCGGCCCCCATGGGGCCGCATGCCGTCGCAATCTCACTGCCGAACCCTATCCTGTGGCGCACACCGATCGACACCCGACCGCCACCCGAAACATCTGAATCCCACCCATCCACCGTGCCCGGCCAGGGCCCACCCGAGGACAGCACCATGAACCAGGCGCAGCTCTCCGACGTCCAACTCACCAACCTGACCTTGCTGCTCACCATTCGCGACGGCGTCCTGCAGGACCGCCCCGCCACCTGCTGCAAGTACGCGCTCGATGCCGCGCAGGCGGACCGCATCGCCGGCCTGGGCGTGCAACAGATCATGGCCATCGTCGCCAACGTCGGCGACGCCACGCTCTTCCCCGCGCGCCGAGACCTGCTGGCGCTGCTTGAAGCGCCACTGCCGCTGGCCCGGCCGCTCGCCGCGGTGCACGCCGCCCAACACCTCGCCGCCTGACCGCCGCCACTGGCGATCGCCATGGGCGAGCCCCGTCCCCCGCTGCGGGTCGACCGGCAGTTGCGAGCACTGCAGCTGGCCAAGGACTGCGCCGCCCTGGGCGCTCGCGTGCGCACCATCGGCCACCTCACCGGCCTGCCGCCGCGCGAGCTGCTGCGCCTGCTGTTCCCCGACCGCGAGCACGTGCCGCGCGGCCGGCCGCCCGACTCTCCCGAGTGGTACCACGGCGCGAACCTGCTCTACCGCGCGGAGGCCTCGATCGTCGTGGCGCTGTACCGGCGCTTGCGCGACGGCGGCTTCGCCGCGGCCGAAGCGCTCGTCGCCGCCTACCGCCACTACGGCAGCATCTGCGAACCGCCGCAGCGCATCAGCTTCGATCGCGCCTTCGACCTCGCCGCGCACACCGATGGCCTGTGGCTGACCAGCGTGCAGAGCTTCTCGCTGGTGGCCTGCCCCACCTGCCACAGCGAGTACCTGGCCGCCTACGGCTCAGCGCCGCGGTCCAACGACGAGTGCCCGTTCTGCAAGCTGGTGCAGCGCTACGGCACGGACCAGCGGGTGCAGGCGTCGTTTCCGGTGCGGCCGCTGCCGGATCTCTCTCAGCTGAACCTCGGCCTACACCGCTTGTTGACTCCGCAGCAAGATTGCTGACAAGGGTCAAAACGCAACTTCGCCGACGCAATCGCACCGGCAGGTGGTTGGCATCGTCTCGCGCTTCGCATGCCCGCAATACGGGTCAGCACAGACTCGAACAGGACCCGCGTCATAGTTCAGTCCGCCTGTACCAGCGGAAGAAGAAGTAAGCGTCGAGCTGAGACAGCCGTCGACGACGGATCATCGGACCTTGGACGGGAACCCGGCCTGCGCGGTGGCCTTTGCCAGCGTCTGTGCATCTGTCTTGCCGCTGTCGAACTTGACCGTGGCGGTCTTCTTGTCCAAGTCCACCACGGCCTCCTGAACGCCGGGCACGCGCTGAAGCGCCTTCTTCACCGTCTGGATGCACGCGTAGCACTGCAAGCCCTGAAGGTCCAGCACCGCCACCTGCGGCTCCCCCGCCAAGGCGATGCCGACAGACAGGCAGGCGGCGACGGCAAATCTCACGAGCAAGGTCATCAGCGCTCCTTCCGACAATGATCGAGGGTTGACGCAAGCAGCCTGCGCTGTGCCGCTTTGATACCGAAGTTCATTGCGCCGACACCGAAGTCGCCACGTTCGGCCCCTCCTTGCTCGCCCGGTACTTCACCGTCACTTGGCTGTCGCGCAGCTGAGGCAGGAATACGGACTGGCCGCCTTTCTTCAGAACCACGTCGCGCGTGACTTCGACCGGGACACGGCCTGCCGCACCAGAACCCGGTGGCTCGACCACGAGCGTGCCCTCACAGGTCCCCGGCTTGTCGGGGCTCGGCCCGCACACCGTGAGCTTGGTGTCGGCTACCGTTCCGCGGATCTCTCGCTCCTCGCCGATCGGAGTGAATCTCGAGCCGCTCTCTTCCGACTTGCTGCAGCCAAGTTGGGCACTCACCGCGATCGCGGTGAGAAGGGGTAGCACGATGGAACTCTTGAATCTGTCAGGCATGTCCTCTCCTTTCTCACTGGCCCAGCGGCTTGACCGTGTAGTGGATCGTCTGAGCCACGATCCGCCCGTCCTTGATCAGGTAGCTGTCCGCGCCGTCGTCGACGCGCGCAGTCGAAGAGCGCGCGGTCCACTCCAGGAACCCCATCTCGCCCTCGACAAGACGCGTGCAGTATTCGAAGGTGCCCCCAGGGAGCTCGTTGCGAAGAAGCTCCGCAAGTTGCCTCAGTCCTTCGTGGCCGCGGAACACGCCGCGCCCCGTCAGAACGACGAGATCCTTCGAGTAGTTGCGCGCGAGATCGTCTTCGATCGAACCGTCCATGCTCTCGCGAAGGTGGTCGTCAAGGACCTCTTGCGGCGATCGATGCGTGGCGTCATTCATGGCAGGCTCTCGAGTCCAATGTCATGCGGGCTTCGCGCCGGCCATCGTTTCCGGCGGCTTGCCGACACTGAGGATCGCGTCGATGAACAGCGTCGGCCGCCCCCACAGCGAGTTGAAGAAGATCGCCGTGACGCTGACGGCCATCGCGACCATCGCCCATACGGGGTAGATCAAGCCGGTGGCAGCCAAGGGAATGCCGATGCCGTTGAACATGAACGCGAGCATCACGTTCTGCAGCATCTTGGCGTAGCTGCGCCGGCTGATCTCGCGCGCGAGCGGCAGCGCGGCGAGGCGGTTCGACAGGATGATGATGTCGGCCGACTCGATCGCGATGTCGGTGCCCCCGCCCATCGCGATGCCGACGTCGGCCTGCATCAGTGCCGGTGCATCGTTGATGCCGTCGCCCACCATCGCGACCTTTCTCGCCTGGGCCTGCAGGTCGCGCACGATCTGCGCCTTGCCCTGTGGCAGGACGCCGGCGTGCACGGCATCGATGCCCACCTCACGAGCGATGCGCTGTGCCGCGCGTTCGTTGTCGCCGGTCAGCAGCACCGTCTTCAGGCCAGCTTTGCGCAGCGTGGCGATCGCGTCGATGGCATCGGCCCTCAAGGTATCGCCCAACGCCACGATGCCGAGCGCATGGCCTTCCCGCGCCACGGCAATCACGGTGCGGCCCGCCTCTTCCAGCGCAAGGATGCGTTGGGCGGCGCGGCCGAGGTCGATGCCCCGGCTTGTCACAAAGCCAGGGCTGCCGACCAGCACCTCGCCCAGCGCCGTTCGGGCGACGACACCCTTGCCCGGGATCGCTTCGAAGGACGTGACGTCGGGCGGCACTGCACCGCGTTCGAAGGCCGCCTTCACCACGGCCTGCGCCAGCGGGTGTTCCGACGAAGCCTCCGCAGCCGCAGCCACGGCGAGCAGTTCGGCCTCGGTGCCGCCGAGCACCTCGACCTCGCGCACGGTCGGACGCCCCTCGGTCAGGGTGCCGGTCTTGTCGAGCACGACCGTGTCGACCAGCCGGTAGCCCTGGAAGGCTTCACCCGTTCGCATCAGGATGCCGTTTTCCGCAGCCTCGCCGGCGCCGCGCACGATGGACAGCGGCGCTGAGATGCCGACGGCGCAGGGATAGCCCATCACCAGCACGCTCAAGCCCGCAAACACCGCGCGCTGCACGTCAACCTGGCCGGTGAGCAGCCAGGAGCCGACCAGCCAGCCCACGAACGACAGCGCCGCGACGATCAGCACGGTGGGGGTGTAGATGCGCAGCACGCGGTCCACCAAGTGCAGCAGGCCGGGCTTCAGCGCCCGCGCGTCCTCCACCTCGCGGATCACCCGTTGCAAGAAGCTGCTGTCGCCGACCGCTGTGGCCTTGACGAGCAAGGTGCCGGTGCCGTTGATCGAGCCGCCGATCACAGGGTCGCCTTGGCGCCGCTCCACCGGCATCGGCTCGCCGGTGACGAGCGACTGGTCGACCGCGGAATGGCCGTCGACGACGAGGCCGTCCACCGGCACACTCTGGCCCGGGCGGATGCGAACCATGTCACCCAAGGCGACTTGCTCAATTGGCACCTCCCGCTCCTGACCCTCGCGCACGACCAGCGCGGTGTCAGGCTGCAGATCGAGCAGGCGCTTGACGGCTTGAGAGCTGCGTGTCTTGACGATGAGCGAGAGCCACTCCGAGAAGATGTGGTACGTCAGCACCATCACGGTCACCGCGAAGAACGGTGCGGTCGGATACCCGGGCAAGTCCAGCGCGAAGCCGATCACCCCGCCGGCGATGCCGGCAAACGCGCCGATCTCCAGCAGCACATGCTGGTTCAGGATGCCGCGCCGCAGGGCCTGGAACGCCATCACGAGGATGTGCCGTCCGATCCCGAACACCAGGCCGAAAGCCATCAGGGCTACGAGCCAAGGCACCGCGGCTTCAAACGACGGCTGACCTTTGAGCGGGACCAACGCGAGCGCCACGGCGACCAGGGCCGCGCAGCCGCCGATCGCAGCGACCATCCCCCGTGCGCGCAGCACGAGGAAGACGAAGGCCAGCAGGCTGGCCAGCACCACGCCGTGCAGCAGCCAGGCGCCGATGCCCGTGGGATGCGCGATCAGCGCTATCGAGACGATGCTCAAGGCCGTCGCCATCAGGAACCGCCGTCCCTCGTTGACCAGGTCGCGTTCGTCTTCCTCGAAGGGCCGGACCTTGCGAGGGTCGGAGACGGTGTAGCCGATGTCGCGCAGCGTGCCGAGCAGATCCTCGGGTCGCACGACCCTCGGGTCGTACTCGACGAGGGCCTGCTCGTGCGTCAGGCTCACCGCCACCTTGTCGACGCCGGCTTGGCTACCCAAGGCCTTTTCGATCGTGCCGGTGCACAGCGAGCAGTGCAGTCCGCCGATGCGTGCACGAATGCGCGCCCGGTCAGGACGGCTCGCCGGTTCCTCGCTCCAGAGGCGGCTCTTGGCGTCCAGGGCAGCAGCTGTCATTGGCAATCTCCTTTTAGGTTACGGCGTCGCGCGGTCCACGACCCGAAAACCAAGCTTTTGAACAGCGTCGACCAGGCGGGTCTCGTCGACAGCTTGCGGGTCGTACAGAACCCGGGCCTGGCCCTCGTCGAACGAGACGAGGGCGTTCTGCACGCCGGGTTGTGCTGCGACGGTGGAACGGACTCGCTCGGCACAGCCGTTGCAGCTCATGCCTTCGACTTTCAGGGTGACGGACTTCATGGCGTACTCCTTCTTCAGGCTGACGTGTGTTCACGAACGGGCGCTGGCCAGCGACACGGGCGGCGACACCCCGCCGCCGTCCCGAAGCTCACCGTCGCGTATGTGAATGACCCGATCGGCCAGCCGCGCCAACTCCTCCGAGTGCGTCACGACGACAACGGTGCGCTCGCGGGCGATCTCGAGCAGCAGCTCGTAGACGATCTGCCCCGAGCGGGAGTCGAGGTTGCCGGTGGGCTCGTCGGCGAGCACGAGCCGCGGCTCGTTCGCGACCGCGCGTGCGATCGCCACGCGCTGCATCTCGCCGCCTGACAGCTCGCGCGGGCGGTGTTTCAGCCGCGGGCCGAGATTGAATCGCTGGAGCAGCTGCGCGGCACGCTCCACACGCGCGGCTTTCAGCACGCCGTTGAACTCCATCGGCAGCGCGACGTTCTCCAGCGCCGTCAGGTTCGGGATCAGGTTGAAGGTCTGAAAAACGAAACCGACCGCCTGACGCCGAAAGGTCGTCAACTGCTGCTGCGACAGGCGATTGACGGTCTGTCCTGCGACGATGACGTCGCCGGCCGTGGGTTCGTCCATGCCGCCCACCATGTGCAGCAAGGTCGACTTGCCGCTGCCGCTCGGTCCGACGATCGCCACCATGCCGCGCTCGCCGATCTCCAGCGACACATTGGACAGCGCGTTCACCACTTCGCCGCCCTTGCGGTACGACTTGGAGACACCAACCAGCCGGATCACCGGTGCCACGGCTTGCTTGCTACTCATGTTTCATTGCCTCCAGCGGAGAAAGCCGGGTCGCCTGCCACACGCCGTAGGCGCTGCCCAGGACGGCCGCGATGACGGCGGTGACGATCACCAGGCCGACGAGCGGCACGGAGATGTCGCTGCCCACCGTCAGGCTGTCGAAGAGCGGCTTGTAGTGGCTCGGCAGGAACGGGCCGATGCCGATCGCGAACAGTCGCCCGGTCAGCGCCTCGCCCGCGAGCTTGAACAGCGCCAGGCCGAACACGCCTCCGAGCAGGGTGAGCCCGATCGCCTCGGCCAGGAACTGCGCGCTCACGCCCCGGTTGCTCGCGCCGATGGCCTTCAGCGTGCCGATTTCCCGCGAGCGTTCACGCACCTGCATCAGCAGCACGAAGAAGACGACCACCACCATCAGCACGACGGCGAGCAGGCCGCCGACCGAGGCCAGCTGCGTCACGTTGCGGCTGGTCGTCGAGGTGAACACGGCCGCGCTCTCGGGGGCCAGCACATCGGCCACGTCGCCCACCGTTTCCTTCAGGCGCTGCGTCACCGCAGCCACGTTCGCCACATCGTCGATGCGGACAAATAGCCAGGAAATGCCTTTGTCGATGCCGTAGATCGAGCGGAAGGTGTCGATCGGCATGAACAGCTGCTGGTCGCCGAACACATAGCCGCTGGCGTACATGCCGATGACGCGCAGGTCGCGTTTGGGCCGGTCCATCGCATAGATGACCGGATGGGTGCGCGTCGGGTCGATCGTCAGCACCGCCTTGCCGAGATCCTCCGGCTTGATGCCGGCCCACTTCGCGTAGGCCTGGCCGATGATGGCGACATCCTGGCCGGCATCGGCTGGCGTGAAGTCACGACCGGCCGTGATGCGGGGGTTACCCGCCTCGCCATGCGACTCCAGGCGTTTCATCGCGGTCGGCGCCAGGCCGACGTGCATCACGAAGTTGGGCGGCGTGATCGGCGCCATCGCGAGCAGGTAGGGCTCGACGTGGGCCACGTGCTCGATGACGCGGACCTTCTCCAGCACCTCCTGCGGCAGGATGCGGTCCTGGTTGGTCATGTTGACGTGCCCCATCGAGCCGCGGGCTCGCAGCTGCACGACGGTGTTGACTTCGCGCGTCAGCACCTCGGTCTGCTTCTGGATCGCCTGTCCGATCGACTGCATCGCCAGCAGCAGGAAGAACGGCACGCCGATCAGGACCGCAGTCAACAGCAGGCGCGGCTTGTTGCGCATCAGATTGCGCATGCCGAGGGAGACCATGCTCATCGACGATTCCTCATGGGTTCTTCATGGCTTGGATCGGGCTCAGGCGCATGCCTCTCACGATCGGGTACAGCGAGCCGAGCGCACCAAACGCCAGGCCGCCGAGCGCGATGAGCACGAAGGTGGTCGGGCCGATCTGCAGTTCGACATCCAGCGTGGACCGGAAGATCGCTGCCGACGCTGCGGAGACCACCAGCGCGCCCGCCGCACCGAGGCTGGTCAACGTGAACACCTCAGCGAGGAACTGCTTCACCACCTCGGCGCTCGATGCGCCAATGGCCTTGAGCGTTCCGATCTCGCGGATGCGCTCCCGGGTGGACAACACCATGATGAAGACCACCAGCACGCCGCCGATCGCGAACAGCAGCAGCGATCCGTAGACGGTGGCTGCGGAGATGCTGCCGAGGGTGGCGCGCGCGGTCGCCACTTGTTCCTTGGCGGTCACCGCGTCCACGCCTTTCAGGCGCTGCAGGTCCGCGGTCACGTCTTCCACGTGATCGACGCGGTCGACCGTCACGCGGATCTTCGAAAGCTTGTTGCCGGGCTTCAGGATGCGGCGGAAGGTCTCAATCGGCACGAAGACATGGTTGTCGCCGAAGTCGTTGCCGGTGGCATAGATCCCGACGACCTGCAGAGGCTGCCCGCCGAGCATCAGGGTCTCGCCTGCAAAGGCCTTCGGATCCGCGATTCGAAGCCGTTCGCGCGCATACAGCTTGCCCACGATGGCGACGTCGCGTCCCTCATCGGCGGGGGTCATTCCACGTCCGGCCACGACGCGAGCGTTTTCGTAGTCCACTTCGCCGATCGCCCTCATCGGCGCGCTGGGCCGCAGCCCTATGACCATCGCATAGGCGTTGGGCACCGACGGGTCGACCTGCGGTGAATGGATGTACTCCTCGACCTTCTTCACATGGCGCGCGTTCGGGATGCGCTTGATCTCGTCGAGTCGGGCGACCGAGAAGTCCAGCTCGCCCACCGGCTTGTCGCCGCCGAAGCCGCCGGTACCGAAGGCTCCCGCCTCGCGCAGTTCGACCACGGTCCGCACGCCCGCCTGCAGGCTCTCCAGCTTCTCTCGGGTGGCCAGCGCTCCTTGCACGAGCACGGCGAAGAAGCCGATCACCAACGACAGCAGCGCAATCACGACCGCACTGCGAAAGCGGTTGCGGAAGGGATTTCGGCAACCCCTCGCCACGGCGCTCATTCCGGGGTCTCCGCCGTGCCATCCGGTTCGACCCGGTAGCCGGCTTGCTGCAGCAGGACAATCACATGGTCCAGTCGCACGGTCGCGTCGTCCAGCAGCAGGCGCACCGTGCCTGCAGGGTAGTTCACCTCGACCCTACGGACCCCGGGTTCACGTGTCAGCCGGGTTTCAATGGTGCGCGCGCAAGCGCCACACTGCATGCCTTCGATTTGCCAACGGACGATATTCATACCCACCCCAGCACACCATTCATCGCACTGTCTCCGCCCGCCTTGACTTGGGCCGAAAGCCTAGGAGACAAGCGTAGGGCCTATACCTAAGGCGAAGGTCAAGGGGTGCGACGCATAACGGGAGACCGCAGGTTTTGACCTCTGCGGCCTCTATGGTGAAGGGCACGGCGTCAGGCGCTGACCATCTCGCGGCAAGCGGCAGCACATCGGCGGCACGCCTCGGCGCATTGCTGCATGGTGCCGCCCTGACCCTTGCTGCACTCGACAGCACAGGCCTCGCACACTTCCGCGCACGCAGTACAGACCGCCTTGTTCACCGGAACGCCACTGGACATGCACTTCAGGCACAGGGCGCAGGTATCGGCGCAGATCTGGCAGAGCTTGATGCAGTTCGCCAAGTCCTTGCTTGCGCGGTCTACGCACTCGTTGGCGCATTGAAGGCACAGTCGCATGCAGTCGAGCAAGGTGCTCGTCGGGTCGCTGCTGGTTTGGGATGGGTTTGTCATGAGAAGACTCCTTCGTCTGAGATTGACGCGCGCCTCTGAATGAAAACGCGCTGCGTTGCCTCAAGCGCAGCTCCTGTTTGCTGGAGGCCGCAGGCCCGTCGTGTTGCGCCTTGCGGACATCGGAGCTGCGCCGGCATTACGAAGGATCGGCCCTGTTCCTAGGACAAGGTCAACTGCGCAAATGGCGTGCCTTACTCTGCAAAGGGCAATTCCCAGAAGCCCGCGCCGGCATGCATGTGCGCAGGGGACGAGCTGTGGGCTTCGGACGGCTGATGTCCCGGTGTTCGCGTTGCCTCTTGCTAAATGGCGAGCGCCGGCACTACAAAGAAATAGGCGTTGAGCATGTACAGGCCCATCAGAATGAGCGTGACACCGCCGGCGATGTCGAAAGCACGCTGGTAGCGCGACAGGGAGCGCAGCTGTTCCAGCCAGCCCATCGCACCGGCGCCCAGTGCAATCGGCACTGCGCGGCCGAGTGCGAAGGCCAGCAGCAGCAACGCGCCCCAAGCCGGCGAGCCGATGCCCGCTGCCACGCCGAGCAAGACGATCAATGCCGGCGTGCACGCGGGGCAGATGGCGATGGCGAACGGCACCCCGAGCACCAAGGCGCCCCACGAGCCGGAAGCCCGTTTGACGCGGAACGACAGGCCTTGCAGGGGCAGTCGCACCCAGCTGGGCCACATCAGGCCCATCAGAATCAGCCAAGGCCCGAGCAGCAGTCCCCAGTAGCGCCCGATCAAGGACTGCACGCTCTGGCCGCCCAGGCCGGCGGCTGCACCGAGCACCACGTGCGTCAGCACCATGCCGGCGATGAACATGCCGCCGAACACGAGCGCCTTGCCTGGCGCGCGGGCTTTGGTGACATAGGCCAGAGAAACAGGGATCGCCGCCAGCGCGACCGGGTTGAAGCTGAAGAAGAAGCCAGTCAGGAAGCTGACGACGAGCGCCGCGGGGCCGACGTTCTGAACCGCCTGCTGAAGGCTGTCGATGTCCACGTCAGCGTTCCTGGCGGGCTCTCATCGCCGCGGCGAGTTGCGCTGGCTGGGGCAGCTTGGGAAAGACGAGCTCACCGTCGATTGCCACCGCTGGTGGCTTGAGAATGCCCAACTCGACTGCATAGTCGATGGCCTGGAGGATGTCGAGTTCGTGCCAGTCGACGGCCGGGTCCACATCCATAGCCGCTTGCCGCAGCGTGGCCAGCTCTTGGCGGCACGACGCACAGCCACTGGCGTGCAGCACTTCGATCTTCATCGCACGGGCCCTTTTGACGGCGTTGGCGGCAGTGGTTTGGTTGGCTCGGACAGCGCGGCCAGAATCGTGCAATCCTCGGTCGGACGGTCGCCGCTGTTGCACTCGGCGATCAGTTCGTCCAGCGCCTCGGACATAGCCTTCATGGCCTTGATCCGCGCTTCCAGCTCGAGCTTCTTCTCGATGACCTTGTTGCGCACGTCGTTGCAGCAGGACGAGGCCTCGTCGCGAAGCTTCAAGAGCGTCTGGATCTCGGCCAGCGTGAAACCGCAGTGCTGCGCCTGCTTGATGAAGCGCAGCCGCTGCACCGCTTCCGGGTCGTACAGGCGGTAGCCGCTGTCGGTCTTCCGCGGCACCTGCATCAGGCCCTCGCGCTCGTAGAAGCGCACGGCGTTGGCCGACACGTCGGCCAACTCGGCCAACTTTCCGATCGTCAGGTGCTTTTCCATGATCATTGCGACAGAAGGATAAACCTTGGTGTGCGGGCGAAGGTCAAGCGTTCCAGGCACGCTTGACCTTGTCCCAGGGACAAGGTCTAAGGTGCGACGGTGGATCACCGATGGAGGCCCGCAATGGATCTGGAGCTAGGCTTGCTCTCCCTTTGCAAACGCGCGGTTGCCGAGCAGCGATGGGATGTTGCTGAACATCTCTTGGCCGCTCTTGAAACCCTCTCCCGGACACTGCCGGGGGCGGCGTCGGCTTTGGGGCAGGCGTATCTCACTCTGGTTGCAAGCGACACCGAAACCCGCGTCGCCGATCGCCAACCATCAGTCAGCCGCCCGCGCCGGGTTCGCGTCACATGTCGGCGACAGCATCGTTCTCTTCGGGAGCAAGAGCGGTAGCCGCCTGCTCGGCGGCGCCCCTCCCGGCGCGTCAGAGATTGGTGGAGCACGGCGAGCTGAAGGGGTGCTCTTGTCTTCCGGGAGTTTGATGGACTTGGGTCAGTGGTCTTGGGAACGGCCTTCTTTGCCGGCGCCTTGAGTACGCCTTCAGCGCGTCCTTCAGCAGACCGAATTCAGAGTAGTTTTCTCTACCGGCGAGTTGAAGCCGATCAAGCACCGTTGCCCCGCCCGACATGATCCATTGGGGCGACGGCGAAACCCCTCGATCTCGTCTGCCATTCACGGTCGCGTTGCCCCGTCAGGCGCCTGGAAAGTAGGAGCATGCCCGGCCTCGCCTCAGCGTCATGCACCGAACGCTCTGGACACCTCTATCCACCGGCGGATTCAGGAATCGTCTGTGCAGGCGTCGACAACATCCTCGCCGAGCATGAAGACCTGCTCGCCCGCATCCGTCTGTGCTTCGGCGTGGACCAAGCGACCTTCGCGCGCGACGCGTTGGCACTGATCGAAGCCTACGCGGGCTACGTTCACCTGCTCCCCGCCACGCCGGACAACTACTTCCGTCAGCCTGGCGGCCTGCTGCAGTTGGGACTTGAGGTGGCCTTCTATGCCCTCCAGGGCACGGATGCGCACATCTTCTCCGGGCAGTCGACCATCAGCACGCGTCGTCAGCTCGAACCCCGCTGGCGGCACGCCACCTTCATCGGCGGCTTGTGCTGTGAACTGCACCGGGCATTGGCGTCGTTGATCGTGGTCGACACAGACGGCAACGAATGGCCCGCCTACCTGACCCCCCTAGCCACCTGGCTCGCCGAGCGCCGGATCGATCGCTACTTCGTGCGCTGGCGCGCTCAAGCGCCCGAGGCCCGCAGTCTGGGCCTGTTCGCGCTGCCCCATGTCGTGGAGCCCGCCGTGCTGCAGGACCTCAGCGCCGGCAACACCGTCATCGTCCCGCACCTGCTCGCCAGCGTCGGCGGCCTGCCGGTGTATCGCGAGCCCAATGTGCTCGACAGCCTGGTCCGCCGCTCGCTCGCCCTGGTCATCGACCGCAACCTCAAGGCCAGCGCCGACCGCTACGGCTCGCCGCAGTTCGGCTCGCACCTCGAACGCTATCTGGTGGATGCGCTGCGCCGCCTGGCCTCGGCCGAGTCGGCCTGGGTACCGAACCGCGAGAAGTCCCGCGTCTGGTACGGCAGCGACGGCCTGTTCCTGCTCTGGCCGCAATGCGCGGCCGATGCTCAGAGCCTGCTCGAGGCGGATCAACTTCCCGGTATACCGAAGTCTGCCGACACCGTGCTCGATCTGCTGCTCGCTGCGGGCGTGGCGGAGCCCCGCGACCGTTCTCACAACACCTGGCTGATCCAGCCGCCGGGCGCCAAGGCCCCGCTGGACGCCATCAAGCTGATCTCGACAGCAGTCCTCTGGTCCGGTCCGGAGGCCAGCCCGCATATGCTTGACGGCCTGCTGGTGACGAGTCTTGAGCAGAGAACGCTGGCCGCCACGACTGCGCCGGCACCGCCGCCATCACCGCGGGGCCAGATGTCGCTGCTCGAAGCCACAGACCCGGACCCGGCAGCGGCCGTGTCCCCGCCGCCGAACACTCAGGCGGTAGCCCCGCCCGCAGTCGAAGAAGCCGCGGGCATCCCAATCGCACTGAAGGCCCCCATGCGGTTGAACCCCGCGGTGCGCGACGCACTCGGCTCCATCGTGGCCACGCTGAACGGTGACGCGCGCACCGCGGCCGCGTGCACGGTATCGAGCGGCATCTTCGTGCCGCTTGCCGAACTGGAGCGCCGCGGGCTGCAGCCTCCACTCGCGATGCGAGCGCTGGGCGACCTGCGCATGCTGGTCCACGCGGATGCAAACCGGCCGCCGACCATGTCGAGGGACTTCGGCGGCGTCACCACCGTGGGCCTGATCCTCGATCCGCGCTTCGTCACGGGCCTAGACCTGGCCACCTTTGCGATCCCGGAATCGCCGCAGGCCTGACCATGCTGGTGCGCCAGTACGAAATGCCCTGGCGCCCGGCCTATGAGGCCTACGCCGCAGCAACTTGGCTGCTGGCGACAGCCTTCTTTGCGACGGTCGGTGTTCTCGGGCACTTGCCGCGCCGACTGGCGCTGCCGCTGGCACTCTGCTGCTTCGTCTGGGGCATCTTCCGAGGTGCCCAAGCGCTGCGGACGCTGGTGCTGCGCGCCTCGCTCGGTGGGCGCGGCGTGCAGACCATCACCACGGCCGAGCTGGCGCGCTGGTGCCAACAGCCCGATCAGGTGTTCCTCGGCTTCGGCTTCGACTGGCGGCCGGTCCACGCCCAGCGCCTGTATGAGCTGGCGAAGGTGGACTACCGGCAGTTCACCGTCTCACCGCGCCTGCTGGCCTGGCTGGGCTACGACAGCCACCCGCAGCCCGACGCCGAGATCGGCCTGCCCTACATCCATGGCGTCGAGCCGAAGGAAGTGCCGCTGCACCGGCCGCTGCAGAACTTCGAGGGCGGCACGCTGCTCGTTGGCACCACGCAGTCGGGCAAAGGCGTGGCGCTGGCCAACCTCATCACGCAGGCCGTGCGGCGGGGCGACGTGGTCATCGTCATCGACCCGAAGAACAGCCGGCGCCTGAAGCGCGTGACGCAGCGCGCCTGCGAAGACTGGCGTGCGCCCGACACCTTCCTGGAGTTCCACCCCGCCTTCCCCGAGACCGGCGTGCGGCTGGACTTCACCTTCAACTGGCAGAAGCCGACCGAGATCGCCTCGCGCATCCAGTCGATCATGCCGCCCGACACGGCAGGTGCGTTCTCGGCCTTCGGCTGGGACGCGGTCAACGTCGTCGTGCAGGGCCTGATCGAGCTCGAGGAGCGGCCGAACCTGGTGAAGCTGACCAAGTACATCGAAGGTGGCATCGAGCCGGTGCTCGAAGGCACGCTGCGCCGCCACTACGAGCGCACCCTGGGCGCCAACTGGCGCGAGCTGCCCGAAATGAGGAAGCTGCTGCACGACGCGCACCGCGGCAACCTCAAGCGCCCGTCCGAAGCGGCGAGTACCGACCTGCTGGCCTTCGTCGCCTACTACGAGCACCACGTTGCGCAGTCGCAGCGCAACAAGGTTCTCGACGCGCAGGTGCGCACGTTCCGCCACAACCGCGAGCACTACCAGAAGATCACCGCCAACCTGCTCCCCGTGCTGTCCATGCTCACCTCGGGCGACCTGGGCCCGAGCCTGTCGCCGGACCCGTTCGACGCCGACGACACGCGCCCGATCATGAACTTCGAGAAGATCGAGCGCGCCGGCCACGTGCTCTACATGTGCCTGGACTCGCTTCCCGACCCGTCGGTGGCCACGGCCATCGGCGCTCTGGCCCTCGCCGACCTGGCCGCGCGTGCGGGCATGCGCTACAACCTCGGCGGCTACCGGCGCATCTCGCTGTTCGTGGACGAGGTCTCGAACGTCATCAACCAGCCGTTGATCGAGATCCTCAACAAAGGCGCTGAGGGCGGCATCTTCACCACCTGCGCCATGCAGACGCTGGCCGACCTGGCCAAGCGCCTGGGCAGCGAGGACGCGGCGCGCATGGCGCTGGGCAACCTCAATAACCTGATCGCGCTGCGCTCAAAGGACCGGCCGACACAGGACTTCGTCGTCGAGACCTTCGGCAAGACCGCCATCCACACCGTGCGCGTGGGCCTGAGCAGCGGCGCCGACGCGCACCTCGGGGACTTCTCGTCAAGCTACTCCACGCAACTCACCGAGAGCTTCGAGGAGATGGTGCCTGCCGACGTGCTGGGCAAGCTGCCGAACCTGCAGTACTTCGCGTCGGTGTCGGGCGGAAGGATCATCAAGGGACGGTTTCCGATCCTGGATCCGGATGCAACAGCGCCGTCAGCGGCCACAGCGAAGGCGCGCGCACCATGATTCGGGCCACCGCCGTTGTGTGCCTCGTCGCGCTCTTGGCGATGGCCTTGTACCTGCCGTCCGCCTACCCGCCAGAGCGCTTTCTGGATCAGCTGCGCCACGAGCACGCGGCAGTCGCGCAGCTCTGGGGAGACAGTGCGGCAGCACGTATCCTGGATACGGCACTCGGCCTGCAGAACTCGGCGCGCCACGCCGCGCCCTCTCCTCACGCTGCACCACCTGCTGTGCCCGCGGCAGCAGTGGACACCGCGGTGGCGCAGGAGATGTCGTCGGTGAGCCAGCGGCTGTTCGGGAACGCCTACTTCCGCTCCATCGAGGCGCTGTTCCTGCTTGCGATGTTCAGGCTTGGCACGATGGCGCACGCGTTGCCGTGGTGCTTGCCCTTCATCGTGGCTGTGTTCGCCGACGGACACGTCTCGCGCCTGCTTAAGGCCCGTGAGTTCGGGCGGCACGACCCCGAGGTCTTCGCACTCGCCGCAGCGGCGGCGATTGTCGTGTCCTGCGTGACCTTCGTCGCCTTACTCGCGCCGACCCATGTTTCCCCGGTGGTGTGGGTCGCAGCACCGTTGGTAGTCGTGCTGCTGCTGGGCCGGGCTTTCGCCTGCTTCCATCTTCGGGCCTGAGCCCCGGATGCAGACCCCGGGTGGTGCGTCATGACCATAAATGCTATGCTGCGCATCACCCAAGATTGGAGCCCAGCGTGGTTCGCTGCCATCTTTCCACCCTCATGGGGCGCGACAAGCTCCGTATCGCCGACGTCGCGCGGCTCACCGGGCTCAATCGCTCCACCGTCACGGCGCTGTACCGCGAGACAGCCACCCGCATCGACCTGCCCGCCGTCGAGCAGCTGTGTCGCCTGTTCCGCTGCACGGTCGGCGACCTGTTCGAGGTCGTGCCCTCGGTGGAAAGAGGCCGCACATGAGCCTAGGCGCCACCCGCTGGCACGTCATCGCCGAATCGGGCTTCCCGTGGGAACGCGAAGCGCTGGAGTGGCTGCGCGCGCAGTTGCCCGATCGCGATCCCTGGCATATCTGGACCAACTTCGAGTTCATCGACGACGAAGGCAAGGTCAACGAAGTCGACGCGCTGGCACTTACCCCGGCCGGGCTCTTCCTCGTCGAGATCAAGTCGCGCCCCGGCACGGTGACCGGGGACGCCCACACCTGGACCTGGACGACCGACGGCCATGAACGCTCGGTCGACAACCCACTGCTACTCACCGACCGCAAGGCCAAGCGCCTGGCGAGCCTCCTGCGCCGCCAACCTGCCATCGTCAAAGCCAAGGTGCGACTGCCGTTCGTCGAGCCGCTGGTGTTCCTGTCGTCCACTTCGCTGTCGTTCAGGCTGCAAGGCCAGGCGGCAGCCGGTGTCGTGCAGCGCGGCCGCCCCGGCGCTGCCGACGACAGCGGCGTCATCGCAGCCTTGTCCCGCGGCGTGCGACATGTAAACCAGCTGCCGGTGGACAGCCAGCAGTCACGCGCGATCGCGCGCGGGCTCGCCGAGGCCGGCATCCGGCCCTCGAACAAACACCGCCAGGTCGGCGACTACCAGCTCGTGAAGCTCATCGTCGACGGCTCCACCTACCAGGAATGGCAAGCCAAGCACGTCAGCGTCGATGTGCAGCGGCGGGTGCGCATCTACAACCTCGCACGCGCTACCAGCCCGGAGGAGCGGCAGACCCGGGTGCGGCAGGCCCAACGCGAGTTCACCGTCCTCGAAGGCATCGAGCACACCGGCATCCTGCGTTGCCACGAGTACAAGGACACCGAACTCGGGCCCGCGCTGATCTTCGACCACGACCCCAAGGCCCTGCGCCTGGACCATCTGGTGCGCGACCACGGCGCGCGCCTGGGGCTGACCCAACGCCTCCACCTCGTGCGTGCCATCGCCGAGGTTCTGGCCTACGCACATTCACGTCGGCTCTACCACCGCGCACTCGGCCCGCAGAGCGTGCTCGTCCGCGGCACCGAAAGCGGCGACTGGCGCGTCCAGTTGATGAACTGGCAGACCGCCTCTCGCCAGGCCGAGGGCACGGGCACCAGCAGCACGCAGCACCGCACCACCGGTACGCAGCACATCGAGTCCCACGTCGAGGACCCCGGCCGTGTGTACTTGGCGCCCGAGACCCAGCGTGCCGACCCCGCCCACGGCGCGGAACTCGACGTTTTCTCGCTCGGCTGCCTGACCTACCTGCTGTTCAGCGGCCAGCCACCAGCGGCTAATGCGATCGAGCTGACCGCCAAGCTGCGCGAGGGCCAGGGCCTTCGCCTGGCCGACGTGCTGGACGGCTGCAGCCCGCGGCTGCATGAGCTGGTGCAGTTCGCCACCAACCCCGAAGTCGTCACGCGCTACGACTCGGTGCAGGGCTTCCTGGAGGACCTCGAGCGGGTCGAGGACGAACTCACCGCCCCCGACCCGGAGCAGACGGTCGATCCCAGCCAGGCCACGGCCGGTGACCGCATCGAGGGCGGGCTGAGCGTCGTCCGGCGCATGGGTCGCGGATCGTCGAGCGATGCGCTGCTGGTGCAGCGCGACGGCGGTGACGAACAACTCGTGCTCAAGGTCGCGATCGACCCGGCCCACAACGACAACCTCGCCGCGGAGGCCGATGCACTCGGCAAGCTGCGCCACCCCAACATCGTCGAGCTGCGCGAGGTGCGCCACATCGCCGGCCGCACGGCCCTGCTGCTCAAGAGCGCGGGCGAGGAAACGCTCGCCAAGAAGCTCAAGCAGTCTCGGCTGTCGCTGGACATGCTGCAGCGATTCGGCGAAGAGCTGATCGACGCCGTGCGCCACCTGGAAGACATGGCCGTCATCCACCGCGACATCAAGCCCGAGAACATCGGAATCGCCGAGTCGCGCACCAAACGCCTCAAGCTCGTGCTGTTCGACTTCTCGCTGGCCCGCACGCCGGCCGAGAACATCACCGCCGGCACGCCGCCGTACCTCGACCCCTTTCTCGCCCTGCGCTCGCACAGGCGCTGGGACCTGTTCGCCGAACGCTTCTCCGCCGCCGTCACGCTCTACGAGATGGCGGTCGGCAAGGCGCCACGCTGGGGCGACGGACAGACCGCGCCCGAGATGCTCGACGCCGAGGCGACGATCGAAACCGACGTGTTCGATCCCGTCGTGCGCGAGCCACTGGCCACGTTCTTCACCAAGGCTCTCAAGCGCGACTTTCGCGAACGCCACGACAACGCCGAGGAGATGCTGCGCGCCTGGCGCGCGGTGTTCGAACGCGGCAGCCAGCCCGCGAGCGCCACGCCGCAGGGCTTCGAGGCTTTGGCACCCACGATCACGGCGCAGACCACCATGGCCGAGCTGGGCTACACCCTGGAAGCGCAGGACGTTCTCGAACGCATGGGAATCCAGAGCGTTGCGCGCCTGCTGGCCGTCAACCGGATCGAGTTCCGCTACCTCAAGGGTGTCGGCGACCGCATCCGCAAGGAGATCCGCCTCAAGGCCAAGCAGCTGGCCCACCTGCGTCCCGACCTGACGCAGGGCCGCGGCACGCTACACGACACTGACGACGACGAGGTCGAAGACGCCAAGACGCCGGTCACGATCGACGAGCTCGCCGACTCGCTGCTGCCGCGCCGCCCGGGCGGCGAAGTCAAGCCCGAGGACACTGCGCTCGCCCACTACCTGGGCCTGCGCGCATCGGCATCCCCGTCCGATGGCGTGGCGTGGCCCACCGTAGGCGACACCGCCCAGGCGCTGTCCCTCGACCGCGACCAGGTCTCGGCTGCGCTCGTCAAGGCCCGCGAACGCTGGCTCAAGAGCCACAAGGCCATCACCGACCTGCGCAAGGAGATCGAGGCGCTGCTGGCCACCCAGGGCCAGGTAATGACGGCCCGCGAGGCGGCCCTGGCCCTGCTGGCGCTGCGCGGCAGCGCGTTGCAGGACGACGCCGAACGCCTGCGCCTGGCCAGCGCCGTGCTGCGCGCCGCTGTCGAGTCCGAACGCCACCTCGAGCGCCCGCGCTTCGATGTGTTCGAGCACGGCGGGCCCGGCGGGATCGCGCTGCTCGCCACCTCGGCCCCCTGGGCCGACTACGCCCTGCGTCTCGGCGATGTGGCCGACGCCTGTGCGCTGGCCGACCCCCTGCTGCCCCCGGGCCGCGTTCTCGAAGGGCTCGAAGGCGTGCGCCCGCCGGCCGCGGAAGCCACCGGGCTGGAGCCGGGCGCCGCCTGGCCCGCCCCTCTGCCCGCCGCCCGCCTGCTTCGGCTGGCGACGGCCGCGTCGCGCAAAGCCGCATTGTCGAGCCGCCAGGAGATCTACCCCCGCGGCATGCCGGCGCTGCAGGCCCTGAAGGCGTCGATCGGCGCCCTGCTCGGCGCTCCCGTGGTGCGCGTGGTCGAGCTGCAAGACCGCGTGCGCGGGCGCTACCCCGAGGCCGAGGCACTGCCGGGCCGCCCCCACCTCGACCGCCTGCTCGAAGAGGTTGGCGCTCCGCTCGCGTGGGACGCCGCCGCGGCCGATGGGCGGGGCGGGTATCGGCGCCAGAACCTGGGCGGCAACATGACCGCGGGCACCACCACGCTGTTTGCGCGCCACCCCACGCGCGACGGCACGCCGGCCGAGGAAGACGCCCGGCTCGAAGCCGCCCGAGACATCGAGGCCCGGCTGCAGCACCAGCTGCAACGCGGCGGCCTGCTCGTGCTGACCGTGGAGCTGCGGCTGGCCCGCCATGCCGAGGCCGAACTGCTGCGCCGCTTCGGCCCAGCATCCGGGCGCTCCCCGGCCCTGCAACGCCTGAGCCTCGACGCCCTGCTGCTGCGCGAACTGCGTGGCCAGGCCGACGCACTGAAGATCGACTGGCTAACGGTGCTGCGGGCCGACGCGGCCGACCTCGGCTCGCGCGACTGGCTGAACCTGAACAAGCTCGTCGCGCGCACCCTGCCGGCCCTGCGCACCGCGCTGCTCGACAGCGCGGCGCCGCTGCTGGTCGTCAACGCCGGCCTGCTGGCCCGCCACGACCTGTTGGAGCTGGTGACCGAGGTCGAATCCACCGCGGGCCGCCCCGGCCGCACGCCGAGCGTGTGGCTGTTGCTGCCCACCCACCAGCCCTCGCTGCCGGCCATCGACGGCAAGCCCGTGCCGCTGGTGCAATCGGCCAGCGTGGCCACGCTCGCGCCGCCGTGGATCGAGAACCTGCACCGCGGCGGCCAGGCCGGCGCGACTACACCCGCCGCTTCCGCGTGACCGCGCACCGCACCGCAAGAACCACAGGGAGACCCGCTTCGTGATCGACGCCCGACGGCTCAAGGACGACCTCCGCGCCGAACTCACGCGCCTGGAGGACGACCTGCGCGAGCGCATCGGCGAACTGCCCGATCTGCGCGCCGCCCTGCAGGACGAGTGGAAGCGGGCACGCGACGCCGACCGCACCGCCGAGACCTTCGAGCACTGGGCCGAGCAGGTCATCACCCAGGCCGCCGTGCACTGGCTGCTGTCCTGCGTGTTCGTCCGCTTCATCGAGGACAACCGGCTCGTCGACCGGCCCTGGCTGGCGGGCACTTCGGGCCCCGCAGGCGACGGCACCGTCGGCGACCGCATGGCACTGGCCGTGGACCGACACGAGGCCTACTTCCGCGAGCAGCCGCTGCACAACGACCGCGACTACCTGCTGGCCTGCTTCCGCGAGGCCGGTGCCCTGCCCGGCCTGCAGACCTTCTTCGACGAGCGGCACAACCCGCTCTTCCGCCTGGGCATCAGTGGGCCGGCGGCGATGGCACTGCGCGCCTTCTGGATGCGCAAGGAAGCCGACACCGGCCTCCTGCGCCACGACTTCATCGACCCGGACTGGAACACGCGCTTCCTGGGCGACCTGTACGAGAACCTCTCCGAGGCCGCGCGCAAGCGCTACGCGCTGCTGCAGACCCCGGAGTTCGTCGAGGAGTTCATCCTCGACCGCACGCTGACGCCGGCGATCCGCGAGTTCGGTTTCCGCGAGGTGCGGATGCTGGACCCGACCTGCGGCAGCGGGCACTTTCTGCTGGGGAGCTTCCACCGGCTGGTGAACGAGTGGGCGCGCAACGAGCCCGGGCGCAACCGGCGCGACGTGGCGCAGAAGGCGCTGGACGCGGTGGCCGGGGTGGACCTGAACCCGTTTGCCGTGGCGATCGCGCGCTTCCGGCTGCTGGTGGCGGCACTGAAGGTCAGCGAGGTGCAGCGGCTTGAGGATGCGCCGAACTTCAAGCTGAACGTCGCGATTGGCGACAGCCTGCTTCACGGCAAGCGCTTCGGCCTGACGGCGACGGAAGGCATGTTCGAGGGCGCAGAGCACTACGCCGGTACGGGCTTGGCCCATGCCTACGTGAGCGAGGACCTTTCGGAAGTGCAGCGCATTCTGGGACGGCAGTACCACGCGGTAGTGGGTAACCCACCGTACATCACGGTGAAGGACAAGTCACTCAATGCCGCATACCGGCAGCGCTACGCGAGCTGTCACATGAAGTACTCGCTGGGTGCGCCGTTCACCGAGCGGTTCTTCGAACTGGCGATCACTGGCAATGAACGGCCGGCGGGGTTCGTCGGGATGATCACCGCAAAGTCATTCATGAAGCACGACTTCGGTCGCAAGCTGATCGAGCAAGTGCTGCGCCGGCTGGACCTGACACATGTGGTCGATACCGCCGGCGCCTACATCCCCGGCCACGGCACGCCCACAGTATTGCTGTTCGGGCGACACCGAGCGCCGGTCGATGACGTGGTGCGCACGGTCATGGGCAACAAGGGTGAGCCGAGCACGCCGGCCAATCCCGCGCACGGGCTTGTTTGGTCGGCCATCGTCGGGCAAATCGACGAGCTTGGGTCGGAGAGCGAGTACGTCAGCGTGGCAGACACACCCCGAGCGACGCTCAACAAGTATCCGTGGACCATCGGCGGTGGGGGTGTGGCGGACTTGATGGAAGCAATGGAGTCGGAGCGACAGGCTCTTCGCACCGTTGCCGATGAGATCGGCATCACCTCGGTGACTGGCGAGGACGAGGTCTACATCATGGCGGGCCGGGCGCACGCGCGGCGGATCGGAATCGAGTGTGTGCGGCCCTTCGTCACCGGTAACTTGCTGCGCGATTGGACGGCTGACTCGCTTACTGCGGTGTGGCTCTACGACGAGTCGTTCCACTTGTTGTCCATCGACACATTGCCACACACGGCGCGCTACTTCTGGCCAGCTAAGAGCGTCTTGTCCAAGCGCAAGCGCTTCGGAACCCCAATGGTTGAGCGCGGCCTTCCTTGGTACGAGTATCAGGAGTTGTATGTCAGCAAGCTGCGGACGCCATTGACCATCACGTTTCCCTTTGTCGCGACCCACAACCACTTCATCCTCGACCGCGGCGGCAAGGTCTTCAACCGACACGCCCAGGTCATCAAGCTACCTGCCGACAGCAGCGAGGACCAGCACCTGGGCCTCCTCGGGCTGCTTAATTCTTCCGTGTCGTGTTTCTGGTTGAAGCAGGTCTCGCACAACAAGGGCAGCACCGTTGACCAGCATGGCGCCCGTCAGACGACGATGCCATTCGAAGACTTCTACGAGTTCACCTCAACAAAGGTCGAAGGATTCCCGATACCTGCAGCACGCCCGTTAGCACTGGCTCGTCAACTCGATCAACTGGCACGCGACATCGCAGCCCTGTCGCCCGACGCGCTGCTCGCCGCCGCCAACGATGGCGCGAGACCGCTGCCGACTCGCGCTGACCTCGACGCCGCACGCCGCCAGGCCGAAGCGCTGCGTCGCCGTCAGATCGCCTTGCAGGAAGCACTGGACTGGCGCTGTTACCACCTCTACGGCCTGTTGCCCCAACGTCTTGACGAAGATGCCATCGAGCTGGACGCCGCGCTGGAGGTGGCCCTCGGCGAACGCGCCTTCGAGATCGTGCTCGCTCGGCGCGTCGCCGCCGGTCAAGAAGACACGACATGGTTCGGGCGCCACGGCAGCACCCCTGTGACCGAGATTCCTGCGCGATGGCCTGCGGCATACCGTGAACTCGTGCAGCGACGCATCGTGCAGATCGAAAGCGACCGCAGCATCGGCCTGATCGAGCGCCCCGAATACAAGCGCCGTTGGAACAGACCGGCCTGGGAAGAACTCGAGCGCGATGCGCTGCGCAACTGGCTGCTCGACCGGCTCGAAGCGCCACAACTCTGGCCAACGAGCGACGAACGTCCACCTCAGATCACCACGACGAACCGCCTGACCGACTCCGTTCGCGGCGACGCTGCCTTCATGCAGATCGCCGAGCTGTACGCAGGTCATTCGGCATTCGATGTCGCGAAGGTGGTGTCCGAACTGGCCGCCGGCGAGTCGGTACCCTTCCTCCCCGTGCTGCGCTACTCCGAGCCGGGGCTGCGCAAACGCGCGCAGTGGGAAGCCACCTGGGCGTTTCAGCGGCGCGAGGACGCGGGCGAGAACGTCGGCACGATTCCCGTGCCGCCCGATTTCAAGAGCGCCGACTTCGTCAGATCCGACTTCTGGCGCCTGCGCGGCGGCTTGGATGTGCCGAAGGAGCGCTGGGTCAGCTACCCCGGCTGCGAACGTGGCGCCGACACTAGCCTGCCCATCGCCTGGGCGGGCTGGAACCACCTGCAGCAGGCCACCGCGCTCGCGGCCTATTACCTCGACATGAAGGACAACGAGGGCTGGCCGCGCGAGCGCCTGCAACCGCTGCTGGCCGGCCTGCTGGAGCTGGTGCCCTGGCTCAAGCAATGGCACAACGACCTCGACGCCGCCTACGGCGAGCGCATGGGCGACTACTACGAAGGCTTCGTCGGCGACCAAGCGCGCGAGCTGGGCTTAGTGTTGGCCGATCTGCGGGCCTGGAAACCCGCGCTCTCGGCCACCCGGCGTGGCCGCCCGCGGAGGGCGGCATGAGCGAGGCCATCGCCGATCAGCCGCAGTCCGCGCGGGGCGCTCGCCCTGCTGCTCCTTCTGTGGGTGCGAACGTGACATTCCCACGGGTTAGGGAGCAACCCCAAGACGCTCTAGATTTATCACGGTGATAAACTGCATGCCGAACGTTTGGAACGTCGACATCAGCACCCTGGTGCCTCCCGGGCCGGGGCGCGCGCGGAAGATCGGCCGCGCGCCGCTGATCGACCTGGAGGCCCTGCAAGCGTCGATTGCAGGCGGTCAACTTACTGGAGAAGGCGTTTGGCCTGCCACCCGGCGCAGCCGCAACTGCCTCGAGGACTATGGCTGGACGTACGACGATGTGTTGCAGATCTTTAGCTGCCTTCGCGCCGAGGACTACAAGGAGTCCGAGTGGTGCGCGATCGACGGCGGGCGCATCGTTCCGTCGGACGTCTATACGGTCTGCTACGACGAGGCGCGGCGCCAGCGCAATGCCGGCGGCCTCGAGATCTACCTCAAGTTTTCGGTCGACGACGACGGCGGTTTGACGCTGATCCTCGTGCAGAACCATTTCTGAACCCTCTTTGAACCGAGACGGAGTCCCCATGCCTGCCACCACCACGCACGCTGCAGCGCCACCGCTGCGAGTCTGCCCGGCTTGCCGCCAGGGCCGCCTGCACGAGGCGGCGCGTGAACGCAGCTTCCATCCGCACGGCACGCAGGTGGTCGTGCCGCTGCTCACGTCGCTGTGCGACCGCTGCGGCGCCGAGGCGCCGACCGCGGCGCAGCACCAGGAGAACCTGCGCCGCCTGGCCGCGCGGAAGGAACACTACGGCGAGCTGCTGATGGGTGAGGAGATCGCGGCCCTGCGGCGCCGATATGGGCTCACGCAGCAGCAGGCGTCGCGCATCTTCGGCAAGGGCAAGATCGCCTTCTCGCGCTACGAGACCGAGACGACCTACCCCGACGACAGCACGACGCGGCTGCTGTCGATGGCGATCGAGAAGCCGGATTCGCTGAAGTGGCTGGCCGACCGCGCCGGTATGTCGATCCCGCTGTGGCGCGAGCGTTGCGAGGACGGGCGGCTCTCGATCCGCCCGATTCCTGCGCGCGTTGCCACGGTGGCCGCCGTCAAGCACCGCCTGGAGTTCCATGTGCCCGACGGCGACCCGGTGCCGGGCAAGGAAGGCTGGCGTGAGGTCGGTGACCAGCGGCAGGTACCGCCGCTGGAGACCGTCAAGGTGCGCCTGCAGGCCTTCAAGGAGGCGGCGTGAAGCCGAGCCCCATCCAGCTGCTTCAGGTGATCCTGAAGCACGTGCGCGTCGAGCTCGACCCGCGGCATGTGCCACCGGAGATCCCGAACCCGCTGACCTCGGTGTTCACGTTCGACGGCGTCAGCATCCAGACCGAGTTCGGCATCGGCGAAGGCGACCCCGACCACGAACGGGGCCGCATCTACTTCATGAGCCTGCAGGTGGTGGTGGACAACGAGCCCAACGCCGAGGCCCGGGGCCAGAAGTTCTCGCCTTACCGCATCGACGTGGCAGTAGAGGGCCTGGTACTGGTGCCCAAGGGGGCGGAGAAGCTCGGCCCCCCGGACGACCTGGCTTCGGTCAACGGCGCCGTGATGCTGTGGTCGGTGATCCGCGAGCAGGTGCTCAACCTCACCTCACGCATGCGCGCCGGCCCAGTGATGTTGCCCACGGTCCACTTCCACGATCTGAAGAACGGTGGACAGCCGGCGCCCGAGGCGGCGCCGGCCGCCAAGCCCCCGCGCAAGCGTGCGGCCGCCGCCCACAAGTAGCCCTCGCGCTTTCGAGAAAGCCGACGCAGCGATGCCACTCATCAAGGATCTGATCACCATCCCCGAGCGGGTGCACCAGGGCGACTTCGTCCTGAAGCTCTCCGAGGGCGTGGCACAAGCCGAGCAGACGCTGCACGACTACGTCGTGACGCCTCAGCTCGCCGAGGCTTTCAAGAACGCGCTGGGCTTCATCCAGCAGGCGGTTCAGGCCGGCAGCAGCAAGGCCGCTTACCTGCACGGTTCGTTCGGCTCCGGCAAGAGCCACTTCATGGCCGTGCTGAACCTCATCCTGGCCGGCCACACGCAGGCCCGCGCGATCCCCGAGTTGGCCGAAGCCGTCGCGCAGGCAACCTGGACGCAGGGCCGGCGCTTCCTGATGGTGCCGTACCACATGATCGGCGCGCGCGACATGGAGTCGGCGATCCTCGGGCAATACGCCGATCATGTGCGCCGGGTGCATCCGGAAGCCCCCGTGCCGGGCTTCTATCAGGCGGAAGAGCTGTTCCGCAACGCGCAGGCCTTCCGGGCCCGCCTCGGCGACGCGGAGTTCTTCGGCAAGCTGAACGAGGGCAAGGCCGACGGCGGCGGCTGGGGCGCGCTGGACGCTGGCTGGGACACCACGAGCTTCGAGGCGGCCATGATGGAGCCGCCTCACGGCGAGGAACGTGCGCGGCTGGTAGGCGACCTGATCGCACAGTACTTCACCGCCTACCGCTCGCTGGCCCAAGGTGGAGGCAGCGGCGAGGCCTTCGTGTCGCTGGACGATGGCCTGGCGATCATGACCCGGCACGCGCGCGACCTGGGCTATGACGCCGTCATCCTGTTCCTCGACGAACTGGTGCTGTGGCTGGCCAGCCATGCCGCCGACGTTAACTTCGTCAGCCACGAAGGAACCAAGCTGGTCAAGCTGGTTGAGGCCACCAATGCCGATCGGCCGATCCCGCTGGTGAGCTTCGTCGCCCGGCAGCGCGACCTGCGCGAGCTGGTGGGCGACAACCTGCCCGGCGCCATCGGCGTGCAGTTCACCGACGTGCTGCGCCACTGGGAGGCACGCTTCCACCGGATCACGCTGGAAGACCGCAACCTGCCGGCCATCGCGGAAAAACGGGTGCTGCGCCCGGTGGACGAGACAGCGCGTCAGACGCTGCAATCGGCCTTCGAGGACGTGCTTCGGCTGCGGCGCGACGTGCTCGAAACCTTGCTGACGACCGAAGCCGACCGCGAGATGTTCCGCCGGGTCTATCCCTTCAGCCCGGCGCTGGTGCAGACCTTGATCGCGGTGTCTGCGGCCCTGCAGCGTGAGCGCACGGCGCTGAAGCTGATGCTGCAGCTGCTGGTGGACCGCCGTGCCGACCTCGAGCTGGGGCAGCTGATCCCGGTGGGCGACCTGTGGGACGCCATCGCCGATGGCGACGAGCCGTTCTCCGAAGCGATGCGCCTGCACTTCGACAACGCCAAGCGCCTCTACACGCAACGCCTGCTGCCCGTGCTGGAAGCCAAGCACGGCACCACGTGGGAAGCCATCCGCCTCGGCCAGGCCGAGCAAGTGGCAGCGCGCAACCTGCGCAACGATGCCCGGCTGTTGAAGACGCTGCTGCTGGCCGCGCTGGTGCCCGAGGTCGAGTCGCTCAAGGGGCTGACGGCGCAGCGCCTCGCGGCCCTGAACCACGGCACCTTCCGCTCGCCGATCCCCGGGCAAGAAGCCCAGCAGGTGCTGCGCAAGGTGCGCGACTGGGCCGGCGAGGTCGGCGAGATCAAGGTGACGGAGGACGCGAACCCCGTCATCTCCATTCAGATCACCGGCGTCGATCTCGAACCCGTGATCCGCGCCGCCGAGGGCAACGACAACCCGGGCAACCGGCGCAAGAAGATCCGCGAGCTGCTGTTCGAGCAACTGCGCGTGCAGGACACCGGAGGTCTGTTCCTGACCTACGACTTCACCTGGCGTGGCACCCGCCGGGAGGTTGAGCTGCTCTACGAGAACGTGCGCGAGATGACCGACGACCGGCTCAAGGGCCGCTCGGGCGCGTGGAGCGTGGTGCTCGACTTCCCTTTCGACGAGCCGAACCGCACGCCCAATGATGACCTCGCGCGCTTGGAGGCGTATCGCGGCGGCAGCACGCGCACGCTGGTGTGGCTGCCTTCATTCCTGAGCCAGAAGGCGCTGAACGATCTCGGGCGCTTCGTCATCCTCGACCACATCCTGCAGGGCGAGCGCTTCGACCAGTACGCGGGCCACCTGTCGTATGTGGACCGTGCGCAGGCCAAGGCGCTGGCGAAGAACCAGCTCGATTCGCTGCGTGTGAAGCTGCGCGGCTACCTGGAGGCGGCCTACGGCATCGCGTCCGAACCGCGCGACGCGCTCGCCCATGTGCTGGGGCCGGAGCAGCAGTTCCGCTCGCTGGACCCGACGCTGGCGCCGCGGCCCCCGGTGGGCGCGGACTTCAAGGCCGCTTTCGAGGACCTGCTGGCGCAGCTGTTCGCCCACCAGTACCCGGCCCACCCGGCGTTCGACACCGAGGTTCGCCCGCAGGTGGTCAAGCGGGTATGGCCGGAGGTGAAGGCAGCGCTGGAAGCGCCTCAGCACCGCGGCCTGGTCTCGGACAGTTCGACGCGCCGATTGGTGCGGTCCATCGTCAACCCGCTGAAGCTTGGACAGATGGGCGAGACCCATCTGCTGGTCGAACCGCACTGGCAGTCTCACTTCGCGCAGCAGCAGGCCCTCGAAGGGCCCGGGCCGCTGAAGGTGGCCCAGCTGCGCCAGTGGATCGACCGGCCGAATCCGATGGGGCTGCCGATCGAGCTTCAGAATTTGGTGATCCTGGCCTACGCCGCGCAGACCAACCGCCGCTTTGCGCTCAACGGTGGACCCTTCGACGCCGAAGTGGACCGCCTGCCCGACGAGGCGGAACTGCGCGAGCAGGTCTTGCCGGTCGAGGCAGAGTGGCGGCTGGCGGTGCAGCGCGCATCGTCGGTGTTCGGGTTGGTCGTGCCACAGACCCTCACAGCCGCCAACGTCGGCAAGCTGGTGGCCGACGTGAAGCGCAGCGTCGCCGAGCGGCGCGCGATGGTGCTGCGCCTGGCCCCCGCGATCCGGGACCGGGCTGCGCGCTATGCCCCCGACGACACCGGCGCGCGCCAGCGCACCGCCGACGCGGCCCTGGCGCTGATGAGCGCGCTGCATGCGGCGGACGATGGCGCAGTCGTGTCGACGCTAGCTCAGGCCACGCTGGAGACCTCCGACGTCGCCGTCGGCACGTCGATCGCGCAGGCAGATGCCACCGTCAACGCACTCGGCGCTGCCAACTGGCCGCTGTTCGACGGGCTGCGGCAGCTGGGCGACCAGCGTGAGGCGCGAGCGCGGGCGATCCTCGGCGCGCTGGCGGAGGCGCTGCGCAACGACGAGCATGTGATCGGGCTGCGCTCGAAGCTCGATGAACTTTCGCGCGACGCCGTGGCCCTGTTGGCGGCCACGCCGGCCCCGCCCGGGCCGGCCACGCCGCCGCCGCCATTGCCCTTGCCAATCCGGCCGGGCAAGGTGCTCGTCGAGGAGAAGGAACTGCTTGACCTAGACGCCGCCAGCGCCGGAGCCCTGCTGGCGGAACTCAGGCAGCGCCTGGAGCAGGACAGCGCGCTCGAGCTGACGCTGCGTTGGCGGCTGCAGCGCAAGGCGGATCCGACGTGAGCTTCGCGCTCGGCTCACAGGGCGCTGCCCGATGATTTCGACGGCGCAGATCACGGCCCAGCTGGACGCGGTGCTCGCGCGGGACGCTGGCGCGCCGGCGATCGCCATCCGGGCGCCGTCCAAGGCCGACTGGCCAAACACCCTCACGCGGCGCGGTCGCACTTTCGACATCCGCTGGTGCGAGAGCCGGCTCGCGCTGCGCGAGGCGCTGGACGGCATCGACACGGCAGCATCGGACGATGTAGCGGCGCGCGGTCTGGTCGCCCTCACGCCGCTGAACGACAGCGAGATTCCCGACGACGTGGCGGCACGCCTGGCACGCGGGCGGGTGTTTCAGCTGCGCGGTTGGGACACGGTGCGGCAACTCTTCGGCGCGCAGGGCACCGATGCCCGGCTCGGCCGCTATGACTGGATGCCGCAGGAGCTCATCGAACTCGGCGCGAACGACGGCTTCGCGCCGGTGGCCAGTGGCTTCCTCGACCTGGAGACCGCCTGGCGCGAGGTGCTGCGCGGCTGCCTGGGCCTGGCAGACGCGCGCCCGGACGCCGTGACGCTGATGCGCTGGGCCGCGAAGCCCGACGCTGCTGCATGCCTGAGCCGACTTTCGGACAAGGCGCAGGCCGACACACTCGAGTGGCTCTCGACGAATGGCGGCCTGGCCGCCGCGTGGGTGACACGTTGCATCCGCGTGGGCCGCAGCGTCGACGCCGCCCCGCTCGGCTTGGTGTGCGATGTGCTGTTCTCGCCGGCCGCCGAAGGCAACCCGCAGCTAGCGCAGGCGGCCGTGCGGCTCGAGCGCTATGTCGCCGACCATCACGTGGGCGTCGCCGAGGGCAGGACCTGGGCAGCGGAAGCACGCCGACTGGCCGACCTGATGCCGATCGAGGATGCTCTGGGCTTGCTGGATCGCGCCGACGCCCTGCTGCGCGAGCTGAAGGTCGCCGAGCACGCCTGGCTCAGCGACTGGCTGCCGACTGGCCTGGACCAACGCATTCAGCGCCTGGCCGAAGCGATCGATGCCTACCTCGACTCGCCCTCCGATGGCTGCGCTGCAGAGGTGGAGGATGCGGTGCAGGCATCCCTGGCGCACCGGTTGGCGGCGGTTCAGGAACTGCGCGCCGACCGCCTGCGCATGGCGCGCCGCTTGGTGCGCTGGCTCCATCGGCCGACGGCCGAGCTGCAGGGCCTGACCGTGTTGGCGTCGATACATGCGGACGAAGCCGCCTTTGTCGACTGGGCGCGTTTCCGGCTGCTGGGCGGTGACGAGAACACGAACCTGTCGGCATCGTTCAGCCGCCTCCGGCAGGCCGCACTGAACCGCCGGGAGCAGGCCAACCGCGCTTTCGCAGCCTCGCTGGCCGCGCAGATGCGCGAGGCCGGCCCGCCGACGGGCCGGCTGGTCCCTGTCGAGCAGGTGCTGCAGCGGGTCGTGGCGCCGCTGGCGCGCGCGCATCCGGTGTTGCTGCTGGTCGTCGACGGCCTGAGCGTGGCCATCTTCCGCGAACTCTTCGATCGCCCGGAGCGGCACGGCTGGTCGGAGTGGGTGGGCGATGCGGACGGGCGCCCGCTGGTCGGCCTGGCGGCCATTCCAACGGTGACCGAAACCAGCCGCGCGAGCCTGCTGACCGGTCGGCTCACACTGGGCGCGGCTCCCATGGAGAAACAGGGCTTTGGTGCGCATCCGGCCCTCGCCGAAGTCAGCAGCGCCAGTCATCCGCCGGCCCTGTTCCACAAAGGTGACCTCAACGACGGCGGCAACCTTGCGAGCGCCGTACGGACGGCACTGGCCAACCCGTCGCAGCGGGTCGTGGGGGTTGTGTACAACGCCATCGACGACCATCTGAGCGGCCCGGATCAGTTGCACCAGCGGTGGTCACTCGACGACCTGCGCCTGTTGCACCCCTTGCTCAAGGAGGCGCGGGATGCTCGGCGCCTGGTGGTCGTCACGGCCGACCATGGCCATGTGCTCGACGACGATTCCAGCGCGCTGGAAGGCGCCGACAGCGACCGCTGGCGCGCGGGCCACGCCGCGGTCGCGCCCACCGAGCTGGCGCTCTCGGGATCGCGGGTGCTACCACCCGGTGGCGGCACGTCGGTGATCTGCCTTTGGAGCGAGCGAGCGCGCTATGCAGGACGCAAGAACGGCTATCACGGCGGCGTTGCACCGGCCGAGGCGATCGTGCCCCTGAGCGTCTTTGCGCCCCTCGGCGTGACCGTGTCCGGCTGGCGGCAGGCGCCACCGCAGCAGCCCGACTGGTGGGATACCCCGAACTCGGTGCTTCCGCCGGCGCAACGCGCCGCCGCGCCGGCGAGGCCCGCGCAGCGCAAACCGGCCGCTCCGCCCGCCGGGCAAGGTGGGCTCTTCGCCGACGTGGACCTGCCGCCGGTCGCGGCACCCACGACAGACTGGATCGGCGACTTGCTCGCCTCGAAGGTGTATGCCTCGCAACGGCAGCTCGCGGCGCGCGTTGCATTGCCCGACGAGCAGATGCGCGTGCTGCTGCTCGCGCTGGAGTCGCGTGGAGGCAAGCTCGGCCGGGCGGCCCTGGCGCAGCGGCTCGGTGTTCCGGAGGTACGCCTCTCCGGCCTGCTGAGTGCCGCAAGACGCCTGCTCAACGTGGATCAGGCCCCGGTCCTCGGCGTGGATGAACCGTCCGGCACGGTCGAACTCAACCGCGGCCTGCTAGAGCAGCAGTTCCGGTTGGCGGCTCACGCCGTGCTAGCAGGGGGCAAGCAGTGATCGGCGTGGCCCGCAGAGACGAGACCGTCGCAGCCCTGCGCCGCGGCACAGTGCCGAGCGCCGGCCTCGACGCCCTGGCGGTGGGCATCGACGCGCTCGCGCCGGCTGTGGATGAGGAACTCAGCGCAGTGGCGGCAGGTCGTGCTGGTTTCAAGGCGGTCCGCGGCGAATACGGCAGCGGCAAGACCTTCTTCGGCCGCTGGCTGCAGGAGCGCGCCCGCGCGCGAGGCTTTGCGTCGAGCGAGGTCCAGATCAACGAAACGGAGACGCCGCTGCATCGGCTGGAGACGGTGTACCGGCGCCTCGTCGAACGCCTGGGCACGGCTGACACCCCGTCGGGCGCGTTTCGCAGCGTGATCGACGGATGGTTCTATGCGCTGGAGCAGGATGTGCTGGCAGAGGGATCCGTGGCGGGCGACGATGCCGCGCTGCTGCTTGATCGCACCAGTGCCTTGATGGAGGCCAGGCTGGCCGGCATCAGCCGCACGGCGCCGGCGTTCTCTGCAGTGCTGCGCGCCTACCGGCTGGCCCTTGCGGCCGGCGACCACCAGACAGCGGACGGTCTCATCAGCTGGCTGGCCGGGCAACCCAATGTCGGTGCGGGCACCAAGAGGGCTGCGGGTATCAAGGGCGACCTCGACCACTACACCGCGGCCAGTTTTCTGGTTGGGCTCTTGACGATCCTCCGCGACAGCGGCTTCGCGGGCCTGTTGCTCGTGCTCGACGAGGTGGAGACCCTGCAGCGCATGCGCGCCGATACGCGCGAGAAGGGGCTCAACGCGCTGCGGCAATGGATCGACGAGATCGACGCCGGTCGTTACCCTGGCCTCTACTTGGTGGTGACCGGCACCCCGGCCTTCTTCGATGGGCCTCAGGGCATACAGCGACTCGCGCCATTGGCGCAACGGGTGCACGTGGACTTCGGTGCGGACCGGCGCTTCGACAACCCGCGCGCCGTCCAGATCCGTCTCAGCGCATTCGACCAGGGCGCGCTGCTGGCGGTCGGCCGGCGGGTCCGCGACCTCTATGCAAGCGGGCGCCCTCACGAACAACGGCTGCGCGCCCATGTCGACGATGCGTACCTCGATCTGCTCGCGAAGGCGGTTGCCGGCGGGCTCGGGGGAAAGGTCGGCGTGGCGCCCCGCCTGTTCCTGAAGAAACTGGTGGCCGACGTTCTCGATCGCGTGGACCTGCATGCGGACTTCGATCCGCGCCAGCACTACGCGCTGACCCTCGTCGACAACGAGATGAGTCCGGCCGAACGTGCTGCGGCCGGCGCGAACTCGCCAGACGACATCGAGTTGTGAGCTTCGACCAGCTGCACCCCGCGGTCCAGTACCACGTGGTCAATTCCCTGGGATGGTCCAGCCTCAGGCCGACGCAGCTCGCGGCGATTGCGCCGATCCAGGCCGGTGAACACTGCCTGCTGCTCGCGCCGACCGCCGGCGGCAAGACCGAGGCTGCCGTGATCCCGATGCTGTCGCGCATGGCGAACGAAGGGTGGACCGGCCTGAGCGTGCTCTACGTGTGCCCGATCAAGGCGTTGCTCAACAACCTGGAACCTCGCCTCTCGCGGTATGCAGGACTGCTCGGGCGCCGCGTCGAGGTCTGGCACGGTGACATCGCTGCAACCCGAAAGCGGCGCGCGATGTTGGACCCGCCTGACATCGTGTTGACCACGCCCGAATCGCTGGAGGGCATGCTGGTGTCGACCCGGGTGGACCGCAGCGCCTGGTTCGGCCATGTGCGCACGGTGATCGTCGACGAGCTGCATGCCGTAGCCGGCGACGATCGGGGTTGGCATCTCCGCGCCGTTCTGTCGCGTATCGAGCGCTATTCACCGGGTGCCTCGCAGCGAATAGGCCTTTCGGCCACCGTGAGCAACCCGGAGGAACTGCTTCGGTGGTTCGCGCCTTCGGGGCCACGACGGGTGGTCGGCAGCTCTGCGGTATCGACGGACGCCGAGGTGCAGATCGACGAGGTAGGTTCCCTGGAAAACGCGGCCCTGGTGATCGCACGACTGCATCGGGGGCAGAAGCGCCTGGTGTTCTGTGACTCTCGAAGCAGCGCGGAGAAGCTTGGCGCGGGGCTGAACGAGCTGGGCACACGAACTTTCGTCAGTCACGCATCCCTGAGTGCCGGCGAGCGGCGACAGGCCGAAGCGGCCTTCGCGGAAGAACGAGACTGCGTCATCGTGGCCACCTCGACCCTCGAGCTGGGTATCGACGTGGGCGACCTCGACCGCGTGATCCAGATCGACGCTCCCGCTTCGGTCGGCTCGTTCCTGCAGCGAATGGGTCGCACCGGAAGGCGGACCGGCGGCACGCGCAACTGCCTGTTCCTGGCTACGGGCGGCCCGGCACTGTTGCTCGCGCTCGGTGTCTGCCGCCTATGGGCGGACCGATGGGTCGAGGCGGTGACTCCGCCTGCAGCGCCCTGGAGCGTTGTCGCGCAACAGGCGCTGCTGCTATTGCTCGAACACGGCCCGATGCCGGGCCACGAGTGGCTGCAATGCGTCGAAACAGCCTTTCCCGAGCTGATCCGAGATGGGATTGTCGACGTACTCGAGCACCTCGTGGGGCAGCAGCACGCGACACGCGGCGACGACGGTCTCGTCCAGATCGGCCCGGCTTCCGAGCGCGCCTTCGGTGGTGGCCACTACCGCGATCTGATGGCGACGTTCTCGGGTGCCGAACTCCTCACCGGCAAGCACGGAGCGACCGAAATCGGGTACCTCGATCCGGCGGTCCTGGCCGGACAAGGGGAGGAATGCGTCGTCCTCCTGGCGGGGCGGGCCTGGCGTGTCCGCGAGACCGACTGGCGCAGGCGCCTGGTCTGGCTGGAGCCCACGACCGGCAGAGGCAAGGCGCGCTGGATGGGCGGTAGCCGCGAGATGGGCGCCGAACTCGCGTCGGCCATTCGCAATGTGCTCCGGGACGGTGCGCCGATGGCAGTCCAGCTAACGCGCCGGGCACTCGCTAGCTTGGACGAGCTTCGCGACTCTGTGCCAGCGGCGGAGGCTGAACATGTCGAAACCGTCGCAGCTGATCGCTTCACAGTCTGGACCTACGCCGGCTCGCGTGAGAACCGCCGTCGAATGCTGCAGGATCGACGCCGCGGGGCCTACCGATACGACGGCATGACCGTGGACTACCGGGTCGACCCGCGCTCCGCTGCCAGCTCAACAGCTCCCGCAGGCGCCCAGGTCACAGAGGGCGATCTGCTCGAAATCGCCGGTGACTTCAAGTTCGCAGACCTGCTTCCGCCGGCACTTGCCGCAGAACTGGCAAGGCTACGTCGCCTATAGCGGGTTGCTCCGGTTGCTTCGCACCTGACCTCGAAACCCCTCACATTCCCACCGGTCGCCGAGTCTCAAGCCTGCCTCTAGCCTTTCGGTCAGGCGCTCGACACAGCGCCGTCCGCAGACGGTGACCCAGGGGCTCCATGATCCTCACATCTTGGCTTCACCGCGGCCGAGCGACTACTTCCTGCGCTTGTTGATCGCGTCTATCCATCCTTCAAGCTGCTCGATGTCCGCCTTCAGCATGTCCGGCACTGGCACAGGTGCCCTCGCCGCAGCGGCCTCGTCGTGACCGGGCAGCCAGCGGGAGCACTTCGTCATCGCTGCGTCCAGCGTCCGGCAGTCGCCCTCGGTGATGTCGGCAATCGTCAGTAGCTGCTGCGTTTGCACGCCGGGCCGGTAGCGTTCGACGACCTTGCACAGCAGCACCTCCTCCAGCCCGCGCTCCCAGGCTTCCCGCAGCAGCCCATACAGATACTGCGCGTCCTTCTCGTACAGTCCCTGGTGGCCATCCCGGTGCAGCCTGTCGGCGGTCTGCCATTGGCTCTTCAGGTATCCGATCTTCCTCTTGACTGGCATCGCGACCCAGGGCAACTCCTCGGCGACAACGCCAGCACCTGTCGCAAGCTGCCGAACATGCTGGTCCAGAGGCTCAAGCTGGGCCTCCTTGGCGTACTGCTTGAGGAGCAGCAGGAACACCACGTCGTGCGTGAACACGATGACCTGGCGCTGCTTGGCCTCCTGCACAAGTCTGCGTGCGACGCTCTCTCGCCATTTGTAGTCGAGTGACGAGACGGGATCGTCAAACACGATGCCCGACCGATCATCGGCCGTGCTGAGTTCCGCGAAGAACGCGGCGATCGACAGACAGCGCTGCTCGCCTTCGCTCACAACCCTCGGTAGGTCCACACCGGGGGCCCGCGTGAGGACAAGCTTGTGGTAAAGAACACCCTCCGCACCACCCACCTCCTTGAGCTCGACCTCGACGTGTCGGAACTCAAGCGCCCCTAGCTCTTCCTGAAAGCTGCGCTTCAACTGCTGGGTCACGACAGACTTCGTGACCACACTGCTCTTGTGCGTGATCGCCGTCGTTTTCGTATCGTTGAGGGACAGCTCGTATGCCGCGAGCCGCTTCTTGCGCTCGATCTCCTTGAGCACTTGCCCTTCCCTGGCGGCAAGAAGCTCGCGGGCCCGAAGCTCCTGCACCTCCGCCAACATTGCCTTCTTCCTTTCCGCGCCCGTGTCGCCGGCGAGCGTCTTGATTCGCTCGTCCATCTGATCGGCCAACGCGGCAACCTTTGCATGTACTGTGGCGAGCGTCGGCGCATCGTCCGGCAGGGGCGCGTTGCGCTCCAAGGTGCCGACAACCACCGTTCTTCGCGACTCAAGCGATTCCATTGCCGCTTCGACCGCGACAGCGATCCCCTCCTGCTCGATGCGCAACTCCTTCACTGCCGCGACAGAGGTGTCTGTGTTGACCGCAAGTTCCAGCAACGCTCGTCGCTTGCCGTCGAACAATGAACGGCGCTCGGCCAACTCCCTCTCTGTTGTCGAAGCTACGAATGCCTCGAACTGCGTCAGGCGGTGCGCCGCCTCGTGATCAATACCCTGCTGGCACAACAGGCAGCGCGCTCCATCATCCACCGCCGGGAACGGCCGCCTCGGATAGGCATGCTGTTCTGACAGGCTGCGAGCGGCTTCCCACAATCCCTTCCAAGCGTCCGAGCCCGTGCCCGCAAGAACGGTGTCAGGAAAGGTCGCAGCACGCAGCCGCTCGGCTTCTTCCTGCTTCCGCAACAACTCAGTTCTGGCCGAAAGCACTCCCTGTATCGCCTCATCAGACAGCAACGATTCGACTCGGCCGAGATGCTGCGCAAGCGTGCGCGTGCGTGCTGACTGGAGCTTCAACTGACGCGCCAGCTTCTCGGGGTCATTCGCCTGCAGATCGTGCAGAGACTTCTCGAGCAAATCCAGCCTCGCCCGCTCGTCGTCCGACAGCGTCGCCAGTTTGCTGACAGTTTCTGGCTTCGTCAGCGATGTCAGGCCCTTGAGCAGACGCGCGACAGCCGTCGCTTCAGGCACCTCCTGGGGTAGCGTTCCAAGCGCGCTTGCAGTGATCATGCGCTGCTCGGCCTCCAGGTGCAAGCGGACGGCCTTGCAGGCCTGCACCAGCTTGTCAAACAGGTCGAGACCGCATGGGCGGAACGCAACGTCGGTCTTTTCTGTGAGATAGACCGATGCGCTCTGCGTGTCGAACACGCTCACGCGAGAGATGAAATCGTCCTCGCCTTCCCCAGCCCATTCGCGGGGGTCGGCCTCCGCCTCGACCCTGTACCTAATCGCTACTGCCGGTTTGAGCGGCGACGACCCCGACACAACGTTGCCAAGAATGCGCTCCTGCCCTCGGGCACGACAGGCACTCTTCAGTATGCGGATGTACCCGGTTTTCCCCGCGCCGTTGTCGCCGTAGACGAACGTCAGTTTCGCCCCGAACTTGAGCGACTGCGACTCGGCGAGGGCATTCACGCCCTTGTGGTGAAAGATCGACTCAAGGGCGACTGCTCCCTGCGACGCATTGGCGCTCGGCAGGTGAACGTCCTCAAGTGGGGAACTGTCTCGCAGTTCCGCAAGGCCATGCGCGCCCTTGCAGATTTCGGCGAGGTCGGCAATGTCTTCCGCCGCAAGTTCGCCTCGAATCACGAGGCGGCGCAGCGCATCCCGCTGCCAAGCAGGTCGGTCCCTGGACCAACCAAGAATCTCCTGAAGGACCGTCACCTTTGCCGCCTCCCCAATTCTTTGCCTGCCACGGCGCAGTATCGGTCCAAGGCCCACACCGACATGTGCCCATCCGCGGCGATCCATTGGTCTGGCAATCGACTTCGCAGTGCGCGACGACCATGCAGCCGCTGGCCTCGAAACCCCCCTCTCATTGGCCGCATTCCCGCCGGCCGCGGCGTCGCACCTTGCCTAACCTTCCGGTCACCCGCTCCAAAGAGCACCGCCCGCAGCCGATGACCCAGGGATGCGCCCATGATCTCCGCTTCGCACAACGCCCCCGACGCCGGTGCCCACGGCAGTTCGCCCGGCGAGCACGCAGACACCGTCGAGACGCGGCTATTCCTCGACGAGCACGAGTGGCTGTACGGCCTGCTGCGCAGCGACGACAACACGTCGCCCACCTTCCGCTTCCCGGACCTGATCAGCGCCTGCGTGTCGCTGGTCTTCGAGGCGGACGACGCGCCCGGTCGCATCTTCGGCTTCCTCGGCACCCAGCTCGTGTTGCGCGCACCGAACACGCCGCGCCGGCGCGAGTCGATGTGGCGTCCGCAGTACGAACTGCTGCAGGCGGTGCAACGCTCGCCGGCCAACCGGCACCCGAACCCCAAGTTCCAGCTCGACCAGCTGACGACTGCGTGCGTCGCCCTCGCCCGCCAGATCGACGACGCCGACACGCGCGTGCTGCGCCAGGCCCGGCTGAACATGGCCGATCGCTCGTCCCGATGGCGACTGCCACGCCCCGGGTGATGCCGTCCTCGCGCGCGAGCGCGCCGACCCGCTGAGCACCCTGCCGGCCCCGACGCCGGCCCACCCGAACCCGACCCTCGCTGGCGTCGCCAGCCTTGCCTCGCGGCCTGCTGGCCAGCGAGCGTGCCGACCTGTCTTCGGAGCTGTGATGTTCGCCACTCTGCCCGCCCCGCTGCCTTGCGCCTCGCCCGCCTCGCGGTCGGCAGTGGCGAGCGTCATGCGGTGTTCTGCGCTCTGGCTGATGGCGCTCGTAGGGCTGCCGGCGCAAGCGTGCTGGGAACAGGCGGCCCAGCGCTACGGCGTCGCGGCCGACCTGCTCTATGCGATCGCCCGCGTCGAGTCGAACCTCAATCCGCGCGCGGTCAACCGGTCGCACCTGGCACGCACGGGCTCGTACGACATCGGTCTCATGCAGATCAACAGCTCGCACCTGCCGCGACTGGCCCGCCACGGCATCGCCGAAGCGCACTTGTTCGACCCCTGCACCAACATCCAGGTTGGCGCCTGGCTGCTCGCGGACACCTTCTCGCGCCATGGCGCGACCTGGAACGGGGTCGGGGCCTACAACGCCGCCTGCTCGCAGTTGAAGGGTGCCCGCTGCGCCGAAGCTCGGTCGCGCTATGCGTGGCGGGTGTTTCGGAAGCTGCCGGCCGCCACAGGAGTCAGGCCGTGAAGCGCTCCTCCACGCGCTCGCTGCTGGCGTGGATTGCGCTCGGTGTGGCGGCCTGCGGTTCGATGGAGCTGGCTGCGCCCAATTCCTCGGTGGCCCCGGCACCTGCGGTCGCTAGCACCGGCGCAGCGCGCATCGCGCAGTCCGGCTTCGGTCGCGACGCCCGCTTCGCGCTGTGCCAGCCGCCAGCCTGCCCACGGCCCAGCGCCAAGTCGCTCCCTGCGCCCGCGTCAGCGCCCGTCGCCGTGGAACCGTCGCCTGCGCGCACGCCCCGCGCGCAAGACGCATCGGCGCTGACGCCCATGGTCTCGCGCAGGTCACCGCCAGTTTCGGCATCCGAGGTGATCGAAGACCCGTCGCCGCTGAAGATCGTCGTGCACTTCGGCTTCGGTCGATCGGACCTCGACGCCGCCGGCCGCGACGCACTCGACCTCGCCGCCGCGCAGCCGCTGCCGGTTCGCCGTGTGCTGATTGCAGGGCGTACCGACAGCATCGGGCCCGCTGCAGCGAATCAGGCTCTGGCGCAGGCCCGCGCAGAAGCGGTGCAGCGCTACCTGATGGCACGGCACTCGCGCGTGCTGGCTGCCGCCGAAGTGCGCATGCAGTCGCAGGGTGCGTGCTGCTACGCCGCCGGCAACGACAGCGCTTCGGGCCGGGCAGCCAACCGGCGTGTCGAGGTCACCTTCGAACGTGACGGAGGCCCGTTGTGAGCCCGACGGTGCGCTCCTTCGGCGCGACCAGGCCCGCATGGCGTTGGTCCAGTTGCCGGGCACCGCCGAGCCGGCGCTCGCACGCCCGAGCCAGCACGCCAACTACCCACCGCGTTCCTCTTTCCACGCTCAACCGATGAGGTTTCCATGACCACCACCACCCTTGCCGCTTCCCCGCTCACCAGCCGCGCAGCACGCCGGCCGTGGACCGTCGCTGCCCTGCTGTGCCTGATCGCGCTCGGCCTGGGCATCGCGTTCCCCGGCCATGCGCTGGACCTGGTCGCCTTCACCGGCATCACCGGCCCGCTGACTTCCGCGCTCACCGCCATTGCCAGCCTCGGCCCCGGCATCAAGGCGCTGGTCGGCTTCGTGGGTTTCGTCGTCGCGCTGATCTCGCTGGCGGCACTGCGCAACTTCGGGCCGGTGCTGTTTTACGTGGGCCTGGCCATCTTCGCCGCTGTCGGCCTGGTGATCGCCGGCGCCATCATGGGCGCGGTTGTCTGAGCCGCCGGCCCTTCGCTGAACGCACCGTCCGGAGGCTCCATGCACGCCGACACCTACATCCCACGGCGTCTCGACGACCAATGGAAGATCGGCTTCTGGGACGTCGACGTCGCGGCGCCTGCCCTGCTGGGCCTGTTCATGGGCTACATGTCGGGCTCAAAGCTCTCGTTCGCGCTGTGCTTCGCCGCCGGGCTGTTCACCTCACGCTGGATCGCCCGCATCAAGGCCGACAAGCACCCGGCCTTCGCGATCCACTGGCTCTACTGGCACCTGCCGACCAGCCCGCTGACCGCGATGCGCGCCACGCCGCCTTCGCACATCCGCCGCATGGTCGGCTGAGACCCGGAGCGCGCCCGCCATGGACTTCGAACGGCTCAGCGGCGACCTGAAGGAACTGCGGCGCCGCAACCGCACGCTCGGTGCCGCCGTCGGCCTGCTGGCGGCCGGCCATGTGCTGGCGCTGGCCGTGGTGCTGAACCTGCTGGGTGCCGTGCGTACGGTGGTCGTGCCGCCATCGATCAACAAGTCCTTCTGGGTCACGCGCGACAAGGCCAGCGGCGAGTACCTGGAACAGATGGGCAGCTTCGTCGCCTGGCTGGTGCTCGACGTGACCCCCGCTTCCATCGACTGGAAGAAGGACATCCTGCTCGGCTACGTCGAGCCCGAACAGCACGGCGGTCTGAAGACCCGGCAGGAGCTCGAGGCGGCGCGGCTCAAGCGCATCAACGCCAGCACCGCGTTCGCACCGCAGCAGCTGGTGCCTAGCGAGGAAGGCCAGTCGGTGGTGGTGCGCGGCCGGCTGCGCACGCTCGTCAACGGCGTCGAGACCGCGAACGACCTGAAGGCCTACCTGGTGGAGTTCAGCTACGCCGGTGGCCGCGTGCATCTCAAGACCTTCAAGGAGCTTCCCCATGCGGCCTCGTAGCCTCGCTGGCACGCGGAGACACGTCGCGGCCGTGCTGTTCGCGCTGGCCTGCACTTCGGCAAGCCACGCGCTGCAGATCGTCGACGCGCGCGATGGAGTGGCCGTGGAAGCCATCTTGTCGGTCAAGGAGCCGACGCGGATCCGCATCGAGGGCGCGCCGATCACCGATGTCTTCGGCAACATCCACTCCAGCTCTTGCGGCGGCATGGCCGCTGGCGCGACCGGCTCGCCCGGCTCACCGGTCGCGCCACTTTCACCAGTGGTCAACCCCGCCGGCGAGATCGTCGTCGAATGCGACCGCGACAAGGGTGAGATCTACGTGCGGCCGGTCGCCACCGCCGGCGATGGCAGCGCCGCCGCGGGCAAACCGGTGAACCTGTTCATCTCGTCGGCGCACGCCACCTACACGCTGATCCTGCGCCGGGCCGACACGCCGGCAGACACCATACTGATCCGCGACCGCAGCGCCCCTCCCGCCGCGGCCGACGGCCGCTCCGCGTCCGGCCCGTCGAGTACGTCGGCCCACCACGTGCGCGCCATGAAAGCGTTGCTGGTGGCGATGGCATCGGACCGCGTGCCGCCGGACGTGCGCGTGGACGAACTCAACCAGCCGGTGCAACTGTGGGCCGAGGCGCGCTTCGCGCTGATGCGCCGCTACGAAGGCCGCGGCCTGACCGGCGAGAAGTACCTGCTGCAGAACGTCAGCGGGGCCTTGATGGTGCTCGCGGAACAAGAGTTCGACCGCCCCGACAGCAAGGCCGGCGGCCAGGTGCTGGGCGTCGCGGTCGAGCATCACCAGCTGCGGCCCGGCGAGAGCACCAGCGTCTACGTGATCCGCCGCGGAGGCGAACGATGAACCTGCCCGCACCGATTCGCTCGCTCGTCGAGCGCCTGACGCCCCGGCAGCGCCAGTTCGCCATGCTCGGCGCGATCCTGCTGGGCAGCGTGGGCCTGCTGTGGCTCGTCTTTGCCTTCGCCGAAAGCGCGCCCCCAGGCCAGGCAGGTAAGGCCAGCGGCGGCACGCCCGCCCCGGTCACCAACATCGGCGTGATGCCGCCCGGCCAGCAGGTCAACCCGGTGGATCAGTGGGTCGGCACGGCCGGCAGCAAGCTCGCGCAGTACGAGAGCGAGCGCGAAGAGCAGGGCCGGCTGAACAAGGACCGCCAGGCCTTCGAGGCGCGCACGATGCAGCGCTTCGCCGAACTCGAGCAGCGCTTGACCGCGACCACGCAGGCGGTGCAGCCGCCCGTGCCGGCGCAAGTTCCGAGTCCGGCTGTGGCAGCACCGTCGCTGCCGCCGCCTTCGGCCCTGCCTCCGCCGCCCCCTGCGCCACGCGGGCCGGCTGCAGGGGCGGTACCGGCGATGCCACCCGGCGTGCCGCCTGCGCCGCTCTCTTCGGCACTGCCGCTTCAGGCCCCGGCCGCGCCGGCCCTCATGCGCATCGCGGTGGCGGACCGCGCTGCCCCCAGCGCACCTGCGCCCGCGACTGCTGACTCTCGAACGCTGTCGACCTTCCTGCCCGTGAGCTTCACGCGCGGCACCCTGCTCGGCGGCCTGGACGCGCCTACCGGCGGCCAGTCGCAATCCAACCCGCACCCGGTGCTGATCCGCCTGTCGGACAACTCCGTGCTTCCGAACCGCTTCCGCGGCGAGTACCGCGACTGCTTCGTGATCGCAGCCGGCTACGGCGACATCAGTTCCGAACGCGCCTACCTTCGCACCGAGAACCTCTCCTGTGTGCGCGCCGACGGCGCGGCGCTGGAAGTCCGCATCCAGGGCAGCGTGTACGGTGAAGACGGCAAGGTCGGCATGCGCGGCCGTCTGGTCACCAAGCAGGGGCAGATGCTGGCGAACGCGCTGCTGGCCGGTGTGGTCAGCGGCATCGGCCAAGGCCTGGCCACCTCGTCGACCAGCTACAGCACCTCGGCGCTCGGCACGATCGCCACAGCCTCGGGTGCCGACGCCTACCGCGCCGGCCTGGGAACCGGCGTCGGGCGCGCCCTCGACCGGCTGGCGCAGTACTACATCAAGCTCGCCGAGAACACCTTCCCGGTGATCGAGGTCGATGCCGGCCGCGAGATCGACGTCGTAATCACCAAGGGCGTGCGCATCGACCTGCCGACATCCGGCTCCGAGCAGCGCGCCGGAGCGAACCTGCCTTCAACCACTCGCAGCCCGGAGGCCGACGACGATGGCTCCTACTGACCCGCCCTGCCGCGGGCCGCTGACCCGGCCCGCGGCGCACGCCACGCTGTGCATCGCGCTGCTGTCGCCGCTGGCCGCGGCGGTAGCGGCCGGCCCGAACGCCGACGAGGCCCGACTGCTTGGCGCGCTGCGCAAGGCCCATCCTGGCACGCGATTCACCGAGGTCGCGCGTTCGCCGGTGCCCGGCGTCTATGAGGTCTGGATGAACGGCAACGTCGCTTTCGTCTCTGCACGCGACCCGCGCTACTTCATCTTTGGTCGCCTCTTCGACACGCGCACGATGACCGACCTGACCGGGCCGCGCCTGCTGGCCGCTGCGCGCGCCGAACCGGCGGCGACCGAACCCCCTTCGGCGGCAACCATCGCATTCGGCTCGCTGCCCGTCGCGGATGCGATCACGACGGTGCGCGGCAATGGCCGCCGCCAGCTCGCGGTCTTCAGCGACCCCGGTTGCAGCTTCTGCCGCCGGCTCGAGCCCGAGCTCGATGGCCTCGACGACGTCACGATCCACACCTTCCTGCTGCCCTTCCAGGGCATGGCGCGACCCGTCGCGATCTGGTGCGCGCCCGACCGTGCACAGGCATGGCGACAGGCGATGCACGACGGCGTTGCGCCAGCTGCGGCATCAGCGTCCTCCTGCGAGCACCCGGTCGACCGCAACCTCGCACTCGCCCGCCAGTTGGGCGTGAACGGAACGCCGACCCTGTTCTGGGTCGACGGCACGCGCACCGAAGGCTTCATCACCCGGCCGGTGATCGAGGACCGTCTGGCGCGCACCTCGCCGGAGGCCAGGCCATGAACGCGCAACACATCGGCCGCCTTGCGGCCGCGCTCGGCGGCGTGGCATCGCTCGCGGGCTGCATGAGCCTGTCCGGCCTCAGCGGCAACTCCAGCTACGCCTGCAAGGCCCCGGACGGCGTGACCTGCCAGTCGGTGTCCGGGACCTATGCCAACGCGGTGGCGAACAACCTACCGGCACAGCGGGCTCGCGCGGCGTCGGCCGCTGCGCCCGACTTGGCACCCCCTGCATCGGCAGCCAGCACACCGACCGCGCGCAACGCACCGGCCGACGCCGCGCAGGTGCTCCCGTTGCGCTCCGCACCTCGCATCCTGCGGCTGTGGTTCAAGCCCTGGGAGGACGCCGACCGCGATCTCTACGACCAGGGCTATGTGTACGTGCAAATCGATGGCGGCCGTTGGCTCGTCGACCACGCCCAGCGCGCGATCCGCGAAGCCTACACACCCGTGCGTGCACCCGCCGGACGCGCAGCCGCGGACCCCGCACCCCGAGCGCCCGCCGCGGGTGTCCAGCGTCCGCCCGGTCTCGACCAGTTGATCCCTGGCCTGCGGCCCGCCGCACCTGCCAGTGGCGACAACCCCGACTGAGGCCGCGATGAACGCCCGCCTGCCCCACGTCGAACGCGCCGGCCTCGCAGACTGGCTGCCCTTCGGCGCCGAAGCCGACTCGCCCGCCGAACAGTTCGCCGCCTGGCTGCCCTACTCGGCCTACCTGGCCGACGAGAAGCTGTTCGTCAACCGCGACGGCCTGGGCTTCCTGCTGGAGCTGATGCCGCAGTCCGGCGCCGACGAACGCATGGCCGAGGTGCTGGTGTCGCTCTACGCGACCTGCCCGCCAGGCACCGGGGTTCAGTTCCACCTGTTCGCCTCGCCGCACATCCGCGAGCAGTTGTGCCGCTACGCCAACCTGCGTGTCGAGGACACCGACCAGGCCGAGAAGGCCAAGCACTGGGGCCGGCCCGCGCGCAACGACAACCTGTTCCACCGTCTGGCGCGCCAGCGTGTCGGCCATCTGCTGGGCGGCGCCCAGCGTTCGCTGACGTCGGGCTTCCACTACACGATCCGCGACTTCCGGCTGATGATGAGCGTGGCATTGCCTGGCGATGCCGGTCAGCTGAACCGCCGCGACGAACTGGTGGCGCTGCGCGAGTCGATGGCTTCCACGCTGCGCTCGGCCTCGCTGCCGAACCGCGTGTGCGACGCCGCCGACCTGATCAACTGGTGCGCGCTGTTCACCAACCCGGACCGCATCTCGCAGGCGGATGCACCGAACCTGCACTACGACGACGGTCGCGAGATCCGCGACCAGATCGTCGACTTCGACACCATCCAGGATCCACAGCCCGGCGGCCTGACCTTGTGGAAAGAAGGCGGCGAGCACCGGCTCGAAGCGCGCTTCTACTCGATCAAGTCCTTCCCCGAGCGCTTTGCGTTGTGGCAGATGGGCTCGCTGATCGGCGACCTGATGCAGCCGGCGCTGCAATACAGCGCACCCTTCCTGCTGACGATGGGCGTGCATGTGCTCGACCCGAACGTCACCAAGTCGGTGGTCACGGCCAACCATGTGCGCGCCACGCAGAACGCACGCAGCAAGATGGCCGAGGTGATGCCCGACGTGGGCAAGAAGCTGCAGGACTGGACCGCGGCGGCCAACGCCATCGACGTGGGCAGCAGCCTGGTGAGCCTGTACCACCAGCTGGCGATCTTCTCGCCGCCCGAGAAGGCCGTGTCCGCCCAGGAGACCGCCAACGCGATCTGGCGCGGCCGGGGCTTCCAGCTCAACGCCGATGTCTACATGCACCGGCAGGCGCTGCTGGCCAGCCTGCCGATGACGCTGTCGGAGGCCTTCCACAAGGACCTGGCCAAGATGCGCCGCGTCTCGCGCAAGACGATGGCCAATGCCATCCACCTGGCGCCGCTGATCGCCGAGTGGCGCGGCACGCGCACGCCGGCACTCGTGTTCGGCGGCCGGCGCGGCCAGCTGATGACGCTGGACATCTTCGACAACGACCTCGGCAACTACAACTTCGCGATCATCGGCGCGCCGGGTTCGGGCAAGTCAGTGCTGATGAACGAGATGGCCTGGTCCTACCGCGCCATCGACGCCAAGGTCTGGATGCTGGACCTGGGCCGCTCGTTCGAGAAGCTGTGCCGCAAGGCCAAGGGTACCTACATCGAGTTCAAGCCCGATGTCGCCATCTGCCTGAACCCGTTCACCCACATCGTCGACATCAACGAAGACATCGACATGCTGGTGCCGGCCATCTCGAAGATGGCCTCGATGTCGCGGCCGCTGGACGAGGTTCAGTACAAGGCCATCTCGGCGATGGTGCTCAAGCTGTACCGCGCGCATGGCAACGAGCTGACCGTCACTGCGCTGCGCGACGCCTTCAAGGCCGGCACGATCGAGGAGCTGGGCGTGCGCGAGGACCCGCGCATCAAGGACCTGGCGATCATGCTGAACCCCTATGCACGGGGCGGCCAGTACGAGCGCTTCTTCGAGGGCCGCAACAGCATCGACTTCGAGAACGACTTCGTCGTCATCGAAAACGAGGAGCTTAAACGCCGGCCCGATCTGCACGCAGTCGTCAACATCCTGCTGCTGCACCAGATCACCGGCGAGATGTACCTGACGCGCAACCGGCGCAAGGTGCTCTTCATCGACGAGCTCAAGCAGCAGCTGGGCGACATCGGCGCCGACGACCCCGTGAAGGCGGCCGTGGTCGAGGAAGCCGCGCGTCGCGCCCGCAAGTACGGCGGATCGCTCGGCACGGCCACGCAGAGCGCCGACGACTACTACGGCTCGGCGCAGATGGAAGCGGCCTTCAACTGCTCGGACTGGGTGTTCCTGCTGCGCCAGAAACCCGAGTCGATCGAGATGCTCGACCGCCAAGGTCGGCTGTCGATGGACGAACCGAAGAAGCGGCTGCTGAATTCGCTGCGCACCGAGCCCGGCGTGTTCTCCGAGGTCTACATCTCGTCGCCGGTCGGCGAAGGCGTGGCGCGCAACATCCTCGATCCGGCGACCCACCTGTTGTTCTCCAACAAGCTCGAGGACAACGCACCGATCGACGAACTGCGCGCGCAGGGCCTGTCGATCGACGAAGCGATCGCGGAGCTGCTGCGACGCCGGGGGCATGTGTCGTGAGCCCCGGTCTGAAGTCGGCGCTTCTGAACGCGGGCATGAACTGCGCGATCGTGCTCGGCACGCTGGCCGCCTACGACCGCGTCGTGGTGCGCCCCGCTCAGCTGATCGGCGTGGTCGATGTCGCCGAGGTCTACCGCCAGAAGGAAGCCGAGTTCACGCTGATCCTCACCCGCGCAGCGAGCGACGGCGAGCGCGAGCAGGCGATGCGCATGGCGCGCAGCTTTGCGCAGCGCCTGCCACTGGCGCTGGAGGAACTGCCGCGTGACTGCGGCTGCCTGGTGGTCCTGAAGACCGCCGTCGCGGCACCCGCACCTCGGACCGTGGACCTGACAGCGCATCTGCGTCGCAAGGTGGAGGCGCCATGACCCGCCATATCGACCGCTTCCGCGCCAGCACCCGCGATTTCGGCGCCCACCTTCGCCAGCGCTGGTACCTGTACCTGCCGGTCTTCGCGATCTGGGGCTTCGCCTACACGCGCCTGTTCATCGACCCCACGCCGCGCCTGCCGGTGCTCTTCAACTGGACGCCGAGCCTGCCGTGCCGAGTGGCGCTGCTGCAGTACGGGCCGAACGCGCTCAAGCGCGGCGACTACGTGGTGTTCGCCTTCGACGGCGAGGCGCAGGCGCGGTATCCGGGGCTGCGCGGCCAGCCCTTCTTCAAGATCGTGCGCGGCCTGCCCGGAGACCGGATCACCGTCGAAGGGCGCGCGGTCGCGATCAACGGGGAGGTCGTCGGCTAGGCCAAGACCCACACGCACGACCGGCAAGCGCTGGACCCGATCACGGCCGCCGTGATTCCCGCCGGCCACTACTACGTGCAGGGCACCAGCCCCGACTCCTTCGATTCGCGCTACCGGGCCAGCGGCCTCGTGCGCGCGGACCAGGTGCTCGGCACGGTGATCCCGCTGTTCTGACGGGTCGCCGCGATGCAACGAGCCAGACACTTCGCCGCCACGCTGTTGGCCCTGTCCGGACTTGTCGTGGCGGGTTCCGGTCCGGTGCACGCGCAGACCTCACCGGCGCAGCCGGGCACTCCCAGCACCGGCGAGATGCCTATCGAGGACTATCTGGCGCTGCTGGCACGCATCGCCCCGGCCGCGCATGACGGTGCACGGGCGTACCGGCAGGCCTGGCTGCAGCGCTGCGGCCGACCGCTGACGGCGGCGGAATTGCGCGTCGCGATGGCGGTCGGCGACGGCAACCCGGTGCTGATGGGGATGATCCGGGCGAGCCATCTGCGCGACGCTGCGGCGCTCGCCAGTCTGGCCTCCCAGATCGACTGCACGCGGGGTGCGCGATGAGCCGCGCTGCCACGCCGCTGGTCGCAGCCTTGTTGCTCCTCGGTGGCAGGGCCGGCGCGATCGACCTCGGCACCCTCGGGCCGACCTACGAGATCAGCGAGCCGCATCTGCTGGCCTTCATCGAGCAGCGGCTGCGCGAGAAAGAACGCAGCGGCGAGCTGCAGCGGCTTGCCGAGGCTGCACGGGCGCGCGGCATCGACACCGTGCGCCAGCCGCCTGCGGTCGAAGGCGTGCGCACCACCGAGCGCCCGCGCACCTTCTACGTCGATCCGAGCTTCACGCTCGACCGCAACATCACCGACCCGCAGGGCCGCCTGATGTTCGCCGCGGGCACACGCAAGAACCCGCTCGAGGTGGTGTCGCTGTCACGGCATCTGCTGTTCTTCGACGCCCGCGATCCGCGGCAGGTGAAGCATGCCCGCGAGCTGAGCGGGCGCTACGCGGGCCGCATCAAGCCGATCCTGACAGGCGGCTCCTACCTCGACCTGATGAAGGCCTGGCGCGTGCCCGTGTACTACGACCAGGCCGGCACCCTGACCCGCCGCTTCGGCATCCGCCAGGTGCCGGCGCTCGTCTCGCAGGACGGGCTGCGCCTGCGCATCGACGAACTGGGGCTGCCATGAGCATCGACCGATACCTGCGCGCATGGGCCGCGACGCTGGCCACCGTGCTCGCCGCCGCACCGTCGATGGCCGGCGACAGCCTGACCTGCACCGGCCGGTTCCCGAACCCGATCACCGACATCTGCTGGAGTTGCATCCTGCCGATCACTCTCGGCGGCACCACGCTGGCCAACCTGGACGGTCAGGAAGACATCGCCAATCCGTCCAGCCCCGTCTGCAGTTGCGGCGTGAACCCGACCGTGGGTCTGTCGATCGGCTTCTGGGAGCCGGCGCGCCATGTCGAGGCGGTGCGCAAGCCCTTCTGCCTGGCGTCGCTCGGTGGCGTCGACCTGAACCCCGGCATCGATGCACCGACTGCCGCGCGCTTCACGCGGCCGGAGGGCGATGGTGACGGTGGCAGCTTCTACCAGGCGCACTTCTACATGAACCCGGTGCTGTACTGGCTGGAGGTCGTGACCGACTTTCCGTGCCTCGAACGTGGTTCGTTCGATCTGGCCTACCTCACGGAAGTCGACCCGCTGTGGAACGACGACGAACTGACGCTGATCCTCAACCCCGAGGCGGTGCTGTTCGCCAACCCGGTGGCCGTGGCGGCCTGCGCGGCCGACTGCGTCGCCGCCACCGCGGGCTTTGGCATCGCCGAGATGTTCTGGTGTGCCGGCTGCCAGGGCGGCCTCTACCCGCTCGACGGGCACGTGCCCTACCACCTCGGCGGCGTGCGCACGGCGGCGCTGATCGCCCAGCGCCTGACCGCCAAGATGCACCGCGAACTGTTGGCCTGGGGCTGGCACGGGAGAGCCGGGCTCTGCGGCCCCTACTTCCTGCCGGCGATGGACAAGACCGCCTACAAGACCCAGCTGACCTACCCGGTGGCCAACACCGCCAAGGACGGCGGGCGCTGCTGCCAGCCCTTCGGCCGCAGCACCATCGTCTGGGGCGCCGGCAAGGAGTACCCGGTGCGCGGCGAGGACTTCGCGTTCATGTTGTTCCGCAAAAGGAACTGCTGTGTGGGCTACTGATTTCCATCGCCTTGCCGCACTCGCGGCCGGACTCCTGCTCACCGCCACGGCCGTGCGTGCGCAAGCCCCCGTCGGTCTGCCGCCTGCCAAGGTGATGCCGCGGGTCGATGCCCTGCCGGTGCCGGCCACGCAAACGCCGGTGGACCTGGAGGCGCTGGCCCGGGGATTCGCGGGCGCTACAGGATCACCCACGCTGACTGGAGCCGACGAGCCGCGCCTGATCGTCTTCATCAGCCTGGGCATGCCGGAGGCTGCGCTGTCGCGCCTTGTGGACCAGGCCGCGCGAGCCCGGGCGCAGTTGCTGCTGCGCGGGCTGTCCGAAGGGTCGCTGCCACGCACCGCAGCGCGGATACAGCAACTGATCGGCAGCCGGCCGGTGGCCGTGCAGATCGATCCGCGAGCCTTCGATCGGTATGCGATCCAGCGCGTGCCGGCGTTCTTGCTCGCCCGGGCCGGCGGAACGGTCACCGCCTGCGGCGGCGAGCAATGTGCGCGGTCCGACGACCACGTCGTGGCGGCGGGCGATGTCAGCCTTGACTACGCGCTGGACCACTTCCAACGTTCAGCGCCGGCCTTCGCGAAGGACGCCGGCCGTTTCCTGGCCCGACTCGGCCGCCGGGAGTGATGCCATGCGCAAGCTGATCGCCTGCTTCACCGCGTTCTGCGTGGCCGTGACGCCAGTCACAACGGCCGCGGGCCCGCACGAGGAGGGTGTGGCGGCAGGCCAGGCCGCCAACCCCGCCGCCCGAGCGACCGTCAACGCGCCCACTGCCACCAGCGTCGTGCCGGGCTACACCGCGGCGCCACCCGAATCCGGGTACTACCGGCAGCCCAACCTGTCGTCGCAGGGCAGCGCGCGGTTATCGCTCTGCGCCACGCTGCCGAACGATCCGGTGTGCCAGGCGCAGCGTGGCGCGATGGGATCGGCGAACATGCCCCGTCCGGCGATCGGTCCCGGCGATCCCTCCGTGTCCGCGGCCCACGGCATCTCGCGTGCGCCGTCCAGCGCGCTCCAGAACCTGGCGTCGTACTACAGCGGCTGCACCACCACGACGACGGCCGTCCCTGCAGGCACGCAGACCCGCAGCTGCCTGCGCTACGAAGGCATCGGCAGCTACCGCTGCACGCGCAGCCTCACCGTCGGCATCGAACGCAGCACCAACTGCACGCCGGGCGATTGGTTCGCCCACACCGGCGCGGGCCGTACCGGCGTGGACGCGCAGTGCCTGCCCGATCGCCCAGAGACGGCGCAGCACTTCCGCGTCACACAGGACGCATCGCCGCTGGCCTTCTTCGACGTCGACATGACGACACCGGTAGTGTTCCCGCAGATGGTCGCGGTGCTCGACACGAGCTACTCCTGGAGCACCGGCACGGAGATCCGCACCGGCGTCTGGGTTGCCGACAAGGCCTGCACTGGCGACGCCTGCGCGCTGACGGCCATGATCGCCGCCGAGCGGGCCGAGATCTGCACCGGCGGCGGGGACTCCGGCTACAGCTGCACCAGCGTCGAGCCGTTCCTGAGGCGCTACGCCGCCTGCCCGGCTGGCACGCAAAGCGGCGACCTGATCCAGGACACCGTCTGCCAGGGTGACAGCGGCTGCACGACGACAGCGCTCGACGGCACACGCTGCTATGCGCCGGCCGGTGGCGCCACGGCACTTGTCGGTTACGACGTGACGGGCAACCTGCCCGGCTACTACTGGAACCTGTACAGCGAGCGCACGGTCGTCGGCTGGGACCCGAACCCGGCCTACGGTCCGATTCCGACGATGCGCCTGTCGTACACCCGGCCCCGCACCACCATCACCGAGACCGACCGATGGGACGACCAGTGCCCCGCCGTCGCCGACGGCAGCCGCTGCACCGTTCAGACCGTGGCCGTATGCACCGATGGCCCGACGACGAAGGTGATCGACGGCGCATCGGTGACCCGCGACTGCTGGCAGTACGAGAGCACGATGAACTGCAGCGGCACCGCACCGGCCAGCCAGTGCGGGCCACTTGTCGCCGCCGGCTGCACGCCCTGGGGTTCGGTCTGCCGGCGCAGCAACCCCGTCACCGGCGCCTGCGAGGTACACGAGGACAGCTACAGCTGCCCGGCGCCGGCACAGACGGTGACCAGCGCCAGCAACTGCCCGTCCAACGTCTTCTGCCTGCAGGGCAATTGCTACGACATCAGCCACGCGAACGATGCCGACTTCGCGCGCAGCATGTCGATGCTCGAGGCCGCGCGCGAAGCCGGTGTCTACCTCGACACCGACCGCATGCAGGTGTTCAAGGGCGAGGACAACCGCTGCCGCGACCGGCTGCTGAGGAACTGCTGCTACGCCGACAACGCGGGCGCTGGCATGACCAACCAGAGCCTCTTCGGCACCGGCTCGCGGCTCGTGTACGACGTGCTGTTGAACGCGGAGAACCGCCAGTTCATCTACCAGGGCATGTCGGCCCTGCTGATGGGCGGCGGCTTCAGCGGCACATTCACCACCTACGGCGTCACGGTCGCCGTCAACGGCGCGGCATTGCCGGCGGGTTCGGTCGCGGTGTACTCGGGCCAGAGCCTGGTCGTGGCGTTCGATCCCTGGTCGCTCGTCATCGCCGTGATCATCTACGTCGTGATGTCGGCGTCCTCCTGCGACGAGGAGGAAGGCAAGCTCGCGATGAAGGAAGGTGCCGGCCTTTGCCACGCCGTCGGCACCTACTGCTCGTCCTGCATCCGGGTCTTGGGCTCCTGCGTCTCGTGCATCACGCACACGACGCGCAAGTGCTGCTTCAACAGCATGCTGGCCCGCATCGTCAACGAGCAGGGCCGAACGCAGGTCGGCAAGGGCTGGGGCAGCGCGCAGAACCCAGACTGCTCGGGCTTCACGGTCGCCCAGTTGCAGGCGCTCGACTTTGCGACGATGGACTTGAGCGAGTTCTATGCATCGCTGGTGCCGACCCTACCCAATGTGACCACGCTGCAAGGCCAGAGCAGCGGGCGCATCCCGACCTGCTACTACGGCCAGGGGAGGTGCCAATGAGCCGCCAGCACGTCCGACGGGTATTGCCGCTGGGGCTTGCAATGGCCCTCTTCTCGTCCGTGACCACGGCCCAGGAACGCCTCCCAGTGCCCGATGCGCGCCCACTGCTGCTGGTGGCCATCGATGCACCAGACGGGCGTGCGCACGGCGTGCTGTCGGGACCGATGGCGGACGCCATCACGGCGCGTTTCAAGGCCACGTCGCCGGTCTACATCGACGTGAGCACGGAGCGCCGCTACACGCAGCCGGGCTGCCGGCGCCTGAAGGTGAGCTTCTGGCAGGACGGCGTTCAGCTTCCTGGAGAGCCCAGCGCTCGCCGACGGACCATCGACTTCGGCATCAACTACTGCCGCGACGGCCTGCCGCCGCGCTCGCTGTCCTGAGGCGCGCGATGCACAGCATCCAGGGGTTCATCGTGCTCGTGCTGATCGCTGCATTTGCTTCGCCAGCCGTGAGCGCCACCGGGAACGAGTCGCCCCGCTTCTGGGGCGACACATGGCGCGGGTGGCACTTCTACGAAGACCCAGCGCCCGAGCCCGAGCCACCTCGATCCGTTCCGCGAAGGCCCGCGAGTCCAGCTGTCACGGCGCGCGGTCCACGCCGAGACACCCGGCCGCCCGAACTCGTGGAACTCGAGCGCCTGCGCAAGCGGGTCGAGGATCTGCGCGGCATCGCCGTCATGCGGCCCACAGAGGCCAACGTGCGGCGCTACATGGAGCTTGAGGCCAAGGTCGTCGCCCAGGCTTCGACCTTTGCCGACGTGGCGCAGCGGGTCGCCTGGACCACGCCCGAACTCGATCCGTCACTGCAGGGACGCCCGGTCAACGCCAAGGCGCTGGAAGTCTTCGAGGCCCAGCAAATGGGTGATCGCTCGCGCTCGATCGCCGAGTTGGGTCGCGACCATGTGCTGCTGTTCTTCTTCCGCGGCGACTGCCCCTACTGCCACGCCTTCGCGCCCACCTTGGAAGCGTTTCAGGTGCGCCACGGTATCCGCGTCGAAGCCGTCAGCCTCGACGGCGGCGCCTTGCCGGGCTTCGCATCCGCGCGCCGCGACAACGGCGCGGCCACCGCGCTGCGCGTGGCCCAGGTGCCCGCTGTCTACCTGGCTCAGCCCTTCACCGGCCGCATCATGCCCATCGGCTTCGGTGTCCTGTCCGAGTCGCAACTGCTCGAGCGAATCTCCGCCGCCGCGGCACCCGCCTTCGAGGCCATGGTGCCCAGCGCCGTGCGGCAGCTCGGGATGCCCTGATCCGTTCGCCGGAGGATCGTCATGCCCAACCGTCCGACCCAACGCACCTGCGCTGCCCTCGTCGCCCTGGTCACTGCGCTACACGCCGGAGCGGCACGGGCCGGCGACCTCAACGCCGAGGTGAACACGATGTTCAACAACCTCGGCACGATCGGGAACTACACCGCGCCGGGTGCGTTTCGCGGGCAGACCTTCAACACCTACACCGGTGGCAGCCTGTTCATGCGCTCGCCGAACAAGGTCTACCAGCTCGCCGCGATCCAGTTCCCCAGCGCCAAGGCCGGCTGCGGCGGCATCGACGTCTTCGGCGGCTCGTTCTCGCACATCTCCGCCGAGGAGTTCAAGAACATGCTGCGCAACATCACGGCCGCGCTGCCCGGCATCGCCTTTCAGCTCGCGCTGGAGTCGGTCTCGCCGCTGCTGGGTGGCCTGACGAAGTGGGCGAAGGGCCTGGAGACCTGGATCAACAACGCGCGCATCAACTCCTGCGAGACCGCGAAGGCCATCGTCAGCACGGCGGCCGAGGCCACGGGCTACAGCTCGCAGGAGGCCTGCGCCGACCTGGCCATCGAGATGGGCCTGGAGAGCGACCGCGACGCGGCCCGGCGCCGATGCGCGAGCGACCGGCCAGGCATCCTGGCCTCGGCGCGCAGTTCCACCGATCCCAATGTGCGCAACAAGGCGCCGTTTGTCGGCAACCTCACCTGGAAGGCTCTGCAGCGCACCGGCACGGCGCTGGACGACGCCGAACGCGAGTTGATCATGAGCATCGTCGGCACGGTCATCTTCCATCCGGAGAGCGCGAACCGGGACCCGGAGCCCGTGCCGCCGACGATCACCTCGATCAGCCAGTTGCTCTACGGCCAGGCGGCGGCGACCGGCACCAACGTCACCCAGCACCTGCTGCGCTGCAACGACTACACGAACTGCGACGTCGTCACGCTGAACACGGGCTACACGCACACGCCCTTCACGGCCCGGGTCGAGACCATGATGCGGTCGATCGCCGACAAGATCGCCACACGCACCGCGATCCCGAACAACTCGGCCGAGGTCGGCTTCGTCAACCAGACCACCGAGCCGG
>VFQM010000262.1_pt1 | contig 62240 bp, 58 predicted proteins | sample 3512391 | NCBI WGS metagenome assembly VFQM01 (sample SAMN10412369, study PRJNA504923) | tailings metagenome | isolation source: Replicate 1 from Balatoc abandoned mine | place: Philippines | reverse complement strand
AAATGATCGACATCTGCGACTTCGCCGTCGGCCTGTCGCGCCAGCTCTACGGCCTCACCATCGCCACCGAGCGCGCCGGCCATCGCATGATGGAGACCTGGCACCCGCTCGGCGTCATCGGCGTCATCTCGGCCTTCAACTTCCCCGTCGCCGTGTGGTCGTGGAATGCGGCGCTCGCCTTCGTATGCGGCAACTCGGTGGTGTGGAAGCCGTCTGAAAAGACGCCGCTGACCGCACTTGCCTGCCAGGCGATCTTCGAGCGTGCGGCCAAGCGTTTTGGCGCCGACGCGCCCGAGGGCCTGTCGCAGGTGCTGATCGGCGACCGCGCCGTCGGCGAGGTCCTGGTCGACAACCCGAAGGTGCCTCTGGTGTCCGCCACCGGCTCGACCCGCATGGGCCGCGACGTCGGTCCGCGCCTGGCCAAGCGTTTCGCCCGCGCCATCCTCGAACTCGGCGGCAACAATGCCGGCATCGTCTGCCCGTCGGCCAATCTCGACATGGCGCTGCGCGCCATCGCCTTCGGCGCCATGGGCACCGCCGGCCAGCGCTGCACCACCATGCGCCGCCTGTTCGTGCATGACAGCGTCTATGAGACGCTCGTTCCGCGCCTTAAGAAGGCCTATGAGAGCGTCTCGGTCGGCAGCCCGCTGGAGACTTCTGCGCTTGTCGGTCCGCTGATCGACAAGGCCGCCTTCGACGGCATGCAGAAGGCGCTCAAGGAAGCCGGCGAGCACGGCGGCAAGATCACCGGCGGCGCTCGCGTCGACCAGGGCCATGACGGCGCCTACTACGTCAAGCCGGCGCTGGTGGAGATGCCCGGCCAGGTCGGTCCGGTGCTCGAAGAGACCTTCGCGCCGATCCTCTACGTCATGAAGTACTCCGACTTCGACCAGGTGGTCGAGCTGCACAACGCGGTCGGCGCCGGCCTGTCGTCGTCGATCTTCACCCTCGACCTGCAGGAGGCCGAGCGCTTCCTGTCGGTCGAGGGTTCGGACTGCGGCATCGCCAACGTCAACATCGGCACCTCGGGCGCCGAGATCGGCGGCGCGTTCGGCGGCGAGAAGGAGACCGGCGGCGGCCGTGAATCCGGGTCGGATGCGTGGAAGGCCTATATGCGCCGCGCCACCAACACGGTGAACTACTCCAAGGCGCTGCCGCTGGCCCAGGGCGTGTCGTTCGACATCGACTGACAAGCAGGCCCAACTACGATCAGACGCCGTCCGCGAGAGCGGGCGGCGTTTTTTTATTGCGCCAACCAATGTATGCCGGAGGCCCGATCAGCTGGATCGTCGCTGCGGTGCGGCCGAATCGATGCCTTCCCAATAGTCCATCGTCGCCGACTTGCGGTAGCCCTCGCCGGTCAGGCGGACGCTGACACGCCCGGACTCGGGATAGACGATGACGTCGTTGGGGTTGCGCTCGCCGATGATCAGGTAGCGGCAGGGCCGATCGGTGTGGTTGAAAAGTGAATGGCCGACCTTCTGGCCGGCCGGAAAGCAGACATAGTCGCCCGCTTTCATGACATGGCTGCGCGCGCCGAGGCGTACCGTGAGCGAGCCTTCGAGCACGTAGGCATGCTCCTCTTCCAGCATGTGGTAGTGGGACGGATTGGATTCCTTGCCGGGTGCGAGCTCCTCCAGCGCCACGCCGACATGGGTGCCGCCCCCGAAGCTGGACAGATGCCTGAAGCTCGAGCCGAAGCGCTCGCCCTGCGAGAACTCCTCGATCGGTACGTCCGTTGCAGTGAAGGGTTCCGAAATGCCCTCGGCGTTGAGTGCGGAGCTCTTGGTCGACATCCCGATTTTCTCCATGTGCCCGGAAGAGGTGGAGCCGGCGGCCTGCCGGGTCAAGTACGTATCGCTTGGCTGACCCACAAAGCAAAACGGCGGACCTTGCGGCCCGCCGTTGCTTGTTTCGCCAGTGGGGCGAAAGATTACTCGGCAGAAGCCTCGGCCGGAGCAGCAGCTGCGGCGGCGATGGCGGCAGCGGCGTCTTCCTGGGCCTTCTTCAGGGCAGCCAGACGCTCCTGGGCCTTCTTGCCCGGCTCGCCCTTGGTCGGGTTCGAACGGGTTTCGCGCTTCGCAACGCCAGCCTCGTCGAGGAAGCGGGCAACGCGGTCGGTCGGCAGGGCGCCGTTCGACAGCCAGTACTTGGCGCGGTCGGCGTCGAGCTTCATGCGGTCGCCGTCCTTGGGCAGCAGCGGGTTCCAGGCGCCGATTGCCTCGATGAAGCGGCCGTCACGCGGGCTGCGGGCGTCGGCGACGACGATGTGGTAGTAGGGGCGCTTCTTCGAGCCGGCGCGGGCCAGACGGATCTTGAGGGACATTTTCTTACTCCTGGGATGGTTCTGTCTTGGGTTGTCTTGGTCTTTAGTCTGTTCCGCCGTCAGGCGGAGGTAGTCTTGTCCGACACGCCGTTGTGTTCGGCGGCCAGCATTTCATGGTGTCGGATCACCTCGCGGATGATGAAGTTGAGGAACTTCTCCGCGAAATCGGGGTCGAGATGCGCATCGTCCGCGAGACGGCGCAGACGCTCGATCTGGGTGGCCTCGCGCGCCGGATCGGCCGGCGGCAGGCCGTGGGTGGCCTTGAGCATCCCCACCGCCTGGGTGCAGCGGAAGCGCTCGGCCAGCATGTGGATCAGCGCGGCGTCGATGTTGTCGATCGATGCGCGCAGTTCGAGAAGCCGTGCCTTGGGATCGATGTCGTTCATGCCACGCCCCTCACTTCTTCTTGCCGAGGCCGGGCAGGCCGCTGCCGAGGCCCGGAAGCTTCATGCCGCCCGGCAGGCCGGGCAGGCCGCCACCCATGCCGCCAGCGCCCGGCAGGCCCTTGAGACCCTGGCCGAGGCCTGCGGCTTCCGCCTGCTTCTTCAGCGCCTCGAGTTGCTTGGGATCCATCTTCGAAAGGTCGGGCATGCCGCCGCCGGGCATCATGCCGCCGAGGCCCATCTTCTGGGCGAGGCCGCCCATCATGCCGCGCATGAGGCCGCCACCCTTGCCCTTGCCGCCCATCGCCTTCATCATGTCGGCCATCTGGCGATGCATCTTGAGCAGCTTGTTGATCTCGGCTGCATCGGTGCCGGAACCGGCGGCGATGCGCTTCTTGCGCGAGTGCTTGAGCATGTCGGGATTGGCGCGCTCGGCCTTGGTCATCGACGAGATGATGGCGAGCTGGCGGCCGAACATCTTGTCGTCCAGGCCGGCCGCGGCCATCTGGTCCTTCATCTTGCCCATGCCCGGCATCATTCCCATGATGCCGCCCATGCCGCCCATCTTCTGCATCTGGCCAAGCTGGTCGGCGAGGTCGTTCAGGTCGAACTTGCCCGACTGCATCTTCTTGGCCATCGCCGCGGCCTTTTCCGCGTCGATGGTTTCGGCGGCCTTCTCGACCAGCGAAACGATGTCGCCCATGCCGAGGATACGGTCGGCGATGCGCTTGGGATAGAACTCCTCCAGCGCATCCATCTTTTCGCCGACGCCGATCAGCTTGATCGGCTTGCCGGTGACGGCGCGCATCGAAAGCGCTGCACCGCCGCGGCCGTCGCCGTCCATGCGGGTGAGCACCAGGCCGGTGATGCCGACGCGGTCGTCGAAATTCTTGGCGAGGTTGACGGCGTCCTGGCCGGTCAGCGAGTCGGCGACGAGCAGGATCTCGTGCGGGGTCGCGGCCTTCTTGATGTCGGCCATCTCGACCATCAGCGGCTCGTCGATATGGGTACGGCCGGCGGTGTCGAGGATGACGACGTCATGGCCGCCGAGCTTGGCGGCCTGGACGGCGCGGGCGGCGATCTGGACCGGCGACTGGCCGGCGATGATCGGCAGCGTCGCCACAGTGGTCTGTTCGCCGAGCTGGCGCAGCTGCTCCTGCGCGGCCGGGCGGCGCGTGTCGAGCGAGGCCATCAGGACCTTCTTGCCCTGACGCTCGGTGAGGCGCTTGGCGATCTTGGCCGACGTCGTCGTCTTACCCGAGCCCTGCAGGCCGACCATCATGATGACGACCGGGGCAGGGGCGTTGAGGTCGATGGGGACGCCCTCGGCGCCGAGCATCTCGACAAGCTCGTCATGGACGATCTTGACGACCATCTGGCCGGGCTTGATCGACTTCAGAACCGCGGCACCGACCGCCTTCTCGCGCACCCGGTCGGTGAACGAGCGGACGACCTCGAGCGCGACGTCGGCTTCGAGCAGGGCGCGACGGACCTCGCGCAGGGCGGCCGTGACATCGGCCTCCGACAGCGCGCCACGGCCGGTGAGGCCGTTCAGGATCGATCCAAGCCGCTCTTGCAGCGATTCAAACATTCGACTTTCCCTTTCCCGGACAAACCAACGTTGGCCGAGAAGTAATGCCTCCGCGCCCAAGCGCCAAACCATTCATGCGGCCAAAACCAAAAAGCACCCGGGGGCGCATCGCGCTGCCGGGTGTTGGCCTCCGGGATCGTTCGACAACCTCTGGGGTGTCCCGGTCGGCCGCTCGGAGTGGAACTCTTCGCGGAATTTCGAGGGCTGTAGACAGGAAAATGGCCGGGGAGTCAAGGGAAACGCATATTCTCGCGTCACTGCGGCGGAATTTTCATGTCCGCTCAGCGAGTGTTAAGACATAACATCTATGAAGCCGCCTGATGCGTAATTTCCGATTGTATTGCAACCATGCGTGACCGGAGTGCTGGTTCGCACCCGGTCTCCAAGGAAGATCGCAGCGAGACCCCTTCCATGATTTCGGCACTTGCCGGCCTCGTCGAGAACTTCGAGTTCGCCCTCGTGGTGATCGATGCCGGCGGCGTCATCACGTTCGTCAACAAGGCGGCCGAACAGATGTTCGGCTACGAGCGCGCCGAGATGATCGGGCAGACGCTCGACCTCATCATCCCGCCCAGGCTGCGCGGCGCCCACCATGCCGGCGTCATGCGGGTCGGCTCCGGCAGTCCCTCGAGACTGAGCGGCAAGACGGTCGAGGTGGCGGCGCTGCGCCGCGACGGCAGCGAGTTTCCGATCGAGCTGTCCCTGTCGGTCTGGCAAGGCCCCGAAGGGGTGTCGATGGGCGGCATGATCCGCGACATATCGGACCGGCGGCAGCGCGATATGCGGCTGCACCGGCTGGCCCACCAGGATCCGCTGACCGGACTTCCCAATCGGATCCAGTTCGAGACACGCCTCGGGGAAGCGCTGGAGGCCGGAGACGAGCTATCGGTGCTCTTGCTCGATCTCGACCGTTTCAAGAAGATCAACCACACGCTCGGGCATAACACGGGCGACAGCCTGCTGCAGGCGCTTGCCGTGCGCCTGCCGGCCGTACTCGACGGCGGCGCGACCGTGGCGCGGTTGGGCAGCGACGATTTCGGCGTGCTGATCGGCGGGGGACGGGAGGTTGCGGCAGAGGCTGCCGAAGCCCTGCTGCGATCGTTCGACCAACCCTTCGGCATCGGCGATCACCTGATCAGGCTCGGCGTCAGCATCGGTGTGGCGGCAGGGCCCGAGGACGGTACCGACGCGGAAGAGCTCATGGCCAGCGCCGACCTGGCCCTGCTGCGGGCGCGCAAGCGCGGCGGGCGGCACTGCATGTTCGAGCCGGCGATGCGAAGCGCCATTGCCGAGCGGCGCGCCCTGCAGGACGAGTTGCTGCAGGCGATCGAAGCAGGCCAGTTCGTGCTCCACTACCAGCCGCAGGTGTGCCTGGGCAACGGCGCGCTTCTCGGCGCCGAGGCGTTGCTGCGCTGGCATCATCCCACGCGCGGGCTCATCGCCCCCGGCGAGTTCCTGGAAGTGCTCGAGACCCATTTCGGCGCGCTGACCGCCGGCAACTGGATACTCGACGAGGCCTGCCGGCAACTGGCGGAGTGGCGCGCCAAGGGGCTGGCGGCGGGCCGCATGGCGGTGAACCTGTTCGCGGTGCAGATCAACACCGGCAAGCTCGCCGAGACGGTGAAGGCGACGCTGGCGCGCCACGGGCTGCCGGCCGAAGCACTTGAGCTGGAAGTTACCGAAACCATCGCCCTCGACCACGAGGAGCGGACAGTCGCGCCCTTCCGTGAATTGGCGGAGGCCGGGGTCCGGCTCGCCTTCGACGATTTCGGCACGGGGCATGCGGCGCTCAGCACGCTCAAGCGGTTTCCCCTGACGACGCTCAAGATCGACCGCAGCTTCGTGCAGGACCTGCTCACCGACCCACAGGACGCCGCGATCGTGCGCGCGGTCCTCGGTATGGCCAGGGACATGAACCTCTCGGTCGTGGCCGAGGGCATCGAGACGCGCGACCAGGAGGCGGCTCTCTATGAGATGGGCTGCAGGATCGGCCAAGGCTATCTCTATTCGAAGCCCCTGCCTGCCGACAAATTCACCCGGTTCCTGAAGAAGCCGGCGGGGCCCAAGAAGACCAACTGACCGCGACGTCCGGGCGCGAGAATCCCACGCCAGTTCAACCGCACGGGTATAGAGTGAGCAAGGCGAGCCGGACCGTCTGATACGCTCCGCATGCCAGAGGCCGTGGCCCGCCCGGAACTCCCAGGGAGGTTGCCATGCCGGAACTTGCCACAGCTGACTTGCCGCAGCAGGTCGCCCTGTTGCCTTCGAGCTCGACCGAGATCGTCAACACCATGGCGCATTACCACCGCGCCGAGATGGCCCGCATGGCCGGTTGGCGCGACCGCATCGACCGGACCAGCAACTGGGCGATCACAGTGGTCGCGGCCATGCTGTCGGTGTCGCTGTCGACGCCCAACGCGCATCACGGCGTCCTGCTCTTCGCCATGCTGCTGGTGTTCCTGCTGTTGTGGATCGAGGCGCGCCGCTATCGCTTCTTCGACGTCTACCGTTCGCGCGTCCGGACCTTCGAACGCTATTACTTCGCGCCGATCTTTGCGCCCGTCGCCGGGGACAAGGTCGATTGGCGGCAGATGCTCGGCGAGAGCCTCAGGGAGCCGCAGTTCCGCATCTCCTATATCGACGCATTCTCGCGGCGCCTGCGGCGCAACTACATCTGGATGTTCCTGATCCTGCTGCTGGCCTGGGTGCTCAAGATCTCGACCCCGCAGCTGCAGGATGAAGGCGTGAGCGGTCACCTCGTGTCGTCGCTCTGGGAAGTCATCGGCAACGCCAGCCTTGGCCCGGTGCCGGGGTGGCTGATCATGGTGGGGGTCCTCGGGGTCTATGGCTGGCTTCTCTATATCTCGTTCCGTCGCTTCGACCATGCTGTCGAGGGCGGGCTGGTGCATGTCTGAGTTCGGGGGCAGGCCGCCGGGCGATGCCCGACGGCCCTTTTCATTTACCGCATGACGTAGACGATACGCCGGCTGGTCGGCTCGACGAGCACCGGTTGACCGTTCAAATAAACGTAGCGGTACTCGTAGTCCGGGATCTCGGCGAGTTGCACGGTTTCCGGAAGGCCTGCGCCGACCACCACCTCGCCGTCCAGGTAGACCGGTTCGGTTTGGTTGGCCTGCACATAGGTGCGAACCTGGCCGGGCGGATCGATGACGGTGCCGGCCGTGCCGCCAGCGATCACCCCGCCGGCGCCGCCGACCGCTGCCCCCACCGGACCGCCGATCACAGCACCCGCGATGGCGCCGGTAACACCGCCGAGCACGGCGCCGGTGTCACCGCCGCCCCGCTTCGGCGCCTCGACGACCGTCACCGCAGAATCGGCCGGCCGCGCTGAGAGCACGACCTTCTGGCCGCCGAAATCGCCAACCAGATAGTCGGAATAGACCCAGCCCTCGCCGCCGGCCTCGGCGATGGTGCACCACTTGCTGTTGGCAAGGCAGCCGCGAAGGACGGCGGACTGGCCCGCAGCGAGCACGCCGACAACGGGGTATTGCGGGCCGGGGCCGGCGCGGACGTTCAGATCGGTAGCCGCCGCCACGGCAGTTTCGGCAAAGGACGGGGCAGACATGGAGAGGATCGCTCCCGCAACGGCGGGAAGCAGCAATGTGGATTTCATGATTTTCGTTCCTTTCGTGATCCCTCGGGAGCGAAAACGACCCAAGCTTCCTTCAGTTCCGGCCTGAAAGCCGCCACTTCCTCACGAATTGTTCCAGAATCCTACGAGCTATTCTTGCATTCACCTGCCGGTGAGCTGCGCGGCCACCTGTCTCGCCACCGCCTCGCCGGACAGGCGTGCCCCGCCGCAGGTCTGGATGAGGGGGCCTGCGACATGCTCGCCAGCGAAGAAGATGCGATCGGCGACCGGCTGCATGAGCGTAGCCCGAGCCTCGGCACGCCCCGGTCGGGCCGCCGCATAGGCGCCGCGCACGTAGCGCTCTGCGCCCCAGTTGGTCATCATCGAACGGCCGACATGGCGGCGCGTGTCGTTGCCCAGGATCTCGCAGAGACGGTCGGTGGCGAAGTCGATGCCCGCTGCCTCGCCCGCGGCCGACATCTCCCACGCGAAATCGCCGCCGATGAAGCCGACCATCAGGTCGAGATCGAAGGGAAAGCACAGGAAATAGATGTCGTGCCGTGCGGCGCGCTCGACCAGCAGGTCGTCGAACGGCTTCAGTCCGAGGCGCGTGCCGTGGATTTCGAGAGGCAGCTTGGTCAGCATGCCCATAGGAAGATCGAAGAAGGCGGACATGTGGGCATCGGGCAATGCCGGTGAAAAGACGATCTCGTCGAAGGCGAGTACTGCGGGCGAGGCCGTGACGATGACGGCCCTGGCCTTCAGCGTGCCACGGTCGGTGACGCAGACGACACCCAGGCCATCCCATTCGATGCGCCGGACGGGGGTCGACAGCTGCACCGGCACGTCGGCCCCGAAACGGGCGACGAGCGCGCCGAACCCTTCCCTGGTGAAATAGTTGGGCTCCAGGTCGGCGGCGGCCTTGAAATCGGCGATCGAGATCTCGTCCTCGTCGGAGCCGAAGTCCATGGGGCCGCAGAAGGTGGCCGCGGCGCGGGAGGCGCGTCCCTTGGCGAGCAATGCTCCGAGACGGTCGTCGCCGCCGCTGTGCCCTTCCATCAACTCCGCGAGGGACGCGTCGGCCGCCTTGACGCTTGCCTCCTCCTCCTCGCTCGCTTTTCGGCCGCGATAGTAGAGGTGGTCGATGTTCATGTCGTGGTGGTGCATCGTCCAGCCTGCGGCCTCAGCCTCGGGGAAGTAGGGATTTCGGTCGGCGGCATGCAGCCAGGCACAGCCGACGTCGAACGGCACACCGAAATGCTGGCTGCTGGTCCAGGCGCGGCCGCCGATGCGGTCGGTCGCTTCCAGCAGCTTGAAGTTGAGACCAGCGGTCCTGAGCACCTTTGCCGCCGAAAGGCCCGCCGACCCCGCTCCGACGATCACAACATCGACATCTTCCATCGATTTTTCCCGCTCTCGCCACATTCGCAGCTTGATCCTATGCGAGTTTTTTGCCACCAGCCATTGCAGACAGGCAGGGACGTGCACGCCTTCTTAACGATGTGAAGAGAGCGTGCGGCTGGCTACTTCCCTCCCAAGGGCAATTGATTCAGGCATCAGGAGTACGGCATGGCAATACTTGCCAAGGTGAAGACTTTTGCTGCGGCCACCGCCATGCTGGCGGTCACGGCCAGCGGCGCTTACGCTGCCCAATGCGGCAACACGGCCGGCGGTTTCGAGGCCTGGAAGGCCCAGTTCGCCCAGGAGGCCGCGGCCAACGGCATCGGAGGCGGGGCGCTCGATGCCCTCGCCGGCACCAAATACGCAAGCAAGACCATCTACGCCGACCGCAACCAGAAGAGCTTCAAGCTGTCGCTCGACCAGTTCATGGCCAAGCGCGGCGGCAAGACGATCGCCGCCAAGGGCAAGACCCTCAAGCGCCAGAACGCCGCCCTGTTCCAGAGTCTCGAGGCCCGCTACGGCGTTCCGGCCGGCCCGCTGATCGCCATCTGGGGCATGGAGACCGGCTTCGGCAGCTTCATGGGCAACCAGCACACCCTGTCGGCGGTCGCGACCCTAGCCTACGATTGCCGCCGCTCGGAGTATTTCACCGAGCAACTCTATGCCGCGCTGAAGCTCATCCAGAGCGGCACGCTCGCACCCAACGCCATCGGCGCCGCCCATGGCGAAATCGGCCAGACGCAGTTCCTGCCGGTCAACGTCCTCAAGTTCGGCGCCGACGGCGACGGCAATGGGCGCATCGACATGGTCCGGTCCAAGGCCGACGCCTTGGCCTCGACCGCCAACTTCCTGCGTGGCCACGGCTGGCAGGCCGGCGGCGGCTATCAGCCGGGCCAGGCCAATTTCGCCGCGCTTCAGGGCTGGAACGCGGCCAGCGTCTACCAGCAGGCCATCGCCATCATCGGCGCCGAGATCGACGCCAACTGAGACTGACAAACCTGACATGACCCTGTCAGGAGACATTTCCGCAGCACTGGCAAAGCCAGGGTCTCGGACGCAGAGTGACAAAAGCCCGGTGCCTTACGCCGGGCTTTTTCGATGCGGACGAGGATTCTTGTCATGACCAGCCAGAGCGGCCTGCCCGCCGATCTCTCGCGCTTCGGCAATGTCGAAGGCTATGCCCACTATCCCAAGACTGTGACCCCTAGCCTGCCGGCTACAGCGGGCGGCGGCCTGCTCAAATGGTACGACATCGCGGAAGCCGAAACGCCGGTAACGCGCGAGACGGACGCGCTCGCCCGCCGCTTCCTGGCGGCGGAGACGGCAACCGGCCGCCTCGACCTCAAGGGCGAGCTCGGCTTCGTCATCCTGCACCGCTGCGGCGGCGATTTTCATTTCCTGCTGGCGAGTTCGTGGCGCAATGCCAACGAGATGTGGGAGACGGTCTACGCCAAGACGGCGCAGGCGCCCGACTTCTCGCTGTTCCCGCTGCCCGGCCCGCACCGGGCCACCTTCTGCGTCTGGGAGTTGGCCGCGGTGAACCACGAGCGGCTGGCGTTCAGCCGGTACCTGTTCTCGGCGCGCGATGAGGCAGCCAAGCGGGACTATTTCGGGGATATGTATGAGGGTGGGGCGTAGCCTTTTCCTTCTCCCCGCCTGCGGGGAGAAGGTGGCCCGAAGGGCCGGATGAGGGGCATGGCAAAGCTTCCTGGAGGCATTCGCTGCCCCTCACCTGCCTGCCGGCATCCTCTCCCCGCCGGCGGGGAGAGGAGACGCTGTCACTACCGGTTACGTGCTGCGAGCGTGCGCAGGCGCAGGGCGTTGAGCTTGATGAAGCCGGCGGCGTCCTTCTGGTCGTAGGCGCCCTGGTCGTCCTCGAAGGTGACCAGCTTGTCGGAATAGAGCGATTTCGGGCTCTCGCGGCCGATGACCATGACGTTGCCCTTGTAGAGCTTGAGGGTGACTTCGCCCTCGACGTCCTTCTGGCTGAGATCGATCGCCGCCTGCAGCATCTGGCGCTCGGGCGAGAACCAGAAGCCGTAGTAGATCAGCTCGGCATAGCGCGGCATCAGCTCGTCCTTGAGGTGCGCGGCACCGCGGTCGAGCGTGATCGACTCGATGGCGCGGTGCGCCTGGAGCAGGATGGTGCCGCCCGGAGTCTCGTAGACGCCGCGGCTCTTCATGCCGACGAAGCGGTTCTCGACCAGGTCGAGGCGGCCGATGCCGTTGTCGCGGCCATAGTCGTTGAGCTTGGCCAGCAGCGTCGCTGGCGACAGGCGCTCGCCATTGATCGAGACGGCATCGCCCTTCTCGAAGCCGATCTTGATGATCGTCGCCTTGTCAGGCGCGGCTTCGGGCGAAATGGTGCGCATGTGCACGTATTCGGGCGCCTCGACTGCCGGGTCTTCCAGCACCTTGCCCTCGGAGGACGAGTGCAGCAGGTTCGCGTCGACGGAGAAGGGCGCCTCGCCCTTCTTGTCCTTGGCGACCGGGATCTGGTGCTTTTCTGCGAAATCGAGCAGGTCGGTGCGGCTCTTGAACGACCAGTCGCGCCAGGGGGCGATGATCTTGATGTCGGGGTTCAGCGCATAGGCCGACAGCTCGAAGCGGACCTGGTCGTTGCCCTTGCCGGTGGCGCCATGGGCAATGGCGTCGGCGCCGGTCTGGCGGGCGATGTCGACGAGGTGCTTGGAGATCAGCGGACGGGCGATCGAGGTGCCGAGCAGGTAGACGCCCTCATAGACGGCGTTGGCGCGGAACATCGGGAAGACGAAGTCGCGCACGAATTCCTCGCGCACGTCCTCGATGAAGATCTCCTTGATGCCGAGCATCTCGGCCTTCTTGCGCGCCGGCTCGAGCTCCTCGCCCTGGCCGAGGTCGGCCGTGAAGGTCACGACCTCAGCATTGAGTTCGGTCTGCAGCCACTTGAGGATGATGGAGGTATCGAGGCCGCCGGAATAGGCGAGCACGACCTTCTTGACGTCTTTCCACTTGGTCATTTGAGCGGGGCACCTTTCGCGGGGCGGCCGGCAGGGCCGCGTTTTCCCGGGCTTTCTAAGCACGAACGGCCAAGCGGGCAAGGGTGATGATGCCGCTGGGGACGCGGGCAAGGTTGCGCACAAACGAGTCGACCCCCACTCCGGCCCCTTCGGGCCACCTCTCCCCCGATCGACGGGGAGAGGAACGCTGTGGCGACGTCGCCGCCCTTCCAGCTTTGGGGTTCCTCGCCCCCACGAAGTGGGGGAGTTGTGGCTCGCCTGCAGGGCGAGACGGAGAGGGGGGTGGCGAGCACAATCCCTTGCCCCCACCCCGATCCGCTTCGCGGATCGACCCTCCCCCCAGGGGGGGAGGGTGAAGAGCCCCACCTATTTCCGCTTCATCGCCTCGAGCAGCGCAGCGCCAAACGCGCCCTGCGACGGCTGCTTGTTCTGCTGCGGCTTGGGCGAGGCGCTGAACTTCATGTCGCGGGCTTTGGCGGGGGCGGCCGAGCGCGGTGCCGGCTCGCCGCCGTCCTTGCGCATGGTCAGCCCGATGCGCTTGCGCGGGATGTCGACTTCGACGACGCGGACCTTCACCACGTCGCCGGCCTTCACGACCTCGTGCGGGTCCTTCACGAACCGGTCGGCCAGCTGCGAGACGTGGACGAGGCCGTCCTGATGCACGCCGATGTCGACGAAGGCGCCGAAGGCGGCAACGTTGGTGACGGTGCCTTCCAGCAGCATGCCCGGCTTGAGGTCCTTGATGTCGTCGACGCCGTCGGCAAAGGTCGCGGTCTTGAAGCCCGGACGCGGGTCGCGACCTGGCTTCTCCAGCTCGGCGATGATGTCGCGCACCGTCGGCAGGCCGAAGCGCTCGTCAACGAAGGCGCGGGGATCGATCGCTTTCAGGGCAGCACTGTCGCCCATCAGCTGGCGCAGGTCGCGGCCGCAGGAGGCGACGATCTTTTTCGCCACGCCATAGGCTTCCGGGTGGACCGAGGACGCATCGAGCGGCTCCTTGCCGTCGCGGATGCGCAGGAAGCCGGCGCATTGCTCGAAGGCGCGCTGGCCGAGCCGCGGCACATCCAGAAGGGCGCGGCGGGTGGCGAACGGCCCGTTGGCGTTGCGGTGCGAGACGATGGACTCGGCCAGCGAGGGGCCAAGGCCCGAGACACGGGCGAGCAGGGGAGAGGAGGCCGTGTTGAGGTCGACGCCGACGGCGTTCACCGCGTCCTCGACAACCGCTTCCAGCGACTTGCCGAGGCGGTACTGGTCGACGTCGTGCTGGTACTGGCCGACGCCGATCGACTTGGGGTCGATCTTGACCAGCTCGGCGAGCGGGTCCTGCAGGCGCCGGGCGATGGAGACGGCGCCGCGCAAGGACACGTCGAGATCGGGGAATTCCGCCGCAGCCGTGGCCGAGGCCGAATAGACCGAGGCGCCGGCCTCGCTGACGATGACCTTGGTCGGCTTGGGCGCCGGCAGGTCGCCCAGCATGTCGGCGACGAGGCGCTCGGTTTCGCGGCTGCCGGTGCCATTGCCGATGGCGATCAGCTCGACATTGTGGCGGCGGATCAGGCTGGCAAGTTCGGCCTGCGTGCCGCGCACGTCGTTCTTTGGTGGGAAGGGGTAGACGGTGGTCGTGGCGAGCACCTTGCCGGTGCCGTCGACGACGGCGACCTTCACGCCGGTGCGGATGCCCGGGTCGAGGCCCATCGTGGCGCGCGAACCGGCTGGGGCCGCAAGCAGAAGGTCCTTCAGGTTGCGCGAGAAGACGCGGATCGCCTCTTCCTCGGCCGCTTCGCGCAGGTCGCGCATCAGGTCGAGCGAGAGAGACAGGAACAGCTTCACCCGCCAGGTCCAGCCGGCGACCTGCATCAGCCACTGGTCGCCCGGGAGCGTCGCGCCGATCTGGTAGGCGGCGGCGATCATGCGCTCGACCGGCTTGACCGGCGAGGTGTCGTCGGCGTCGACCTCGAGGTCGAGCGACAGCACGTCCTCGTTGCGGCCACGCAGCATGGCCAGCGCCCGATGGCTCGGCACGCCGGCCCAGCGCTCGGAGTGGTCGAAATAGTCGGAGAACTTGGCGCCCGCCTCCTGCTTGCCGTCGACAACGCGGGCACGCATCACCGCGCGCTCCTTCATGTGGGTGCGCAGGCGGCCGAGCAGGTCGGCGTTCTCGGAAATACCCTCGGCAACGATGTCGCGCGCGCCTTCGAGCGCGGCCTTCACGTCGGCCACTTCACCGCCGACATAGGCCTCGGCCAGCTCGGCCGGCACCTTCGAGCGGTCGGCGAGGATGGCTTCGGCCAACGGTCCGAGCCCTCGCTCCCTCGCGATCTCGGCCTTGGTGCGGCGCTTGGGCTTGTAGGGCAGGTAGATGTCTTCGAGTTCGGCCTTGGTGGCGACGGTGGCGATGCGGATCGCCAGGTCGTCGGTCATCTTGCCCTGGCCGGTGATGGATTCGACGATCGCGGCACGGCGCGCCTCGAGTTCGCGCAGATAGGCGAGGCGTTCTGAGAGATTGCGCAGCTGGGTGTCATCGAGGCCGCCTGTGACCTCCTTGCGGTAGCGCGCCACGAAGGGGACGGTCGCACCCTCGTCGAGAAGGCCGACGGCCGCCTCGACCTGCTCGGGCTTCGCATTGATCTCCGCCGCGATGATCGCAGCGATCTTCCTGTTGTCGCCAGCCATGGAATCCTGGTGCCTGTTGAACGGGTGCGCGAACATAGGGACGTCAGGCAGAAACGCCAAACGGCCAATGATCCGCGCCGGTTCAGGCTCCACAGAAAAGCGGCAGGGCTGCGGCAATCGGCGCGGCGAGGGCGAAGTTTTGGCGAGAGGCCTTTTGATTAGGTACGGCTATGTTGAGCGAGGAACACCCCCACCCCTAACCCCTCCCCACAAGGGGGAGGGGGACTGAAGGCCCGCCGGCTCTCTGCTTGATCGCCGCGCTGGGGGGCTCGCCCGGCAGGGCAGGGAGGGACGGGCGCCGAAATTCCCCTCCCCCTTGTGGGGAGGGGTTAGGGGTGGGGGTACCCTTTCACGATTGGATAAGGCGGCCTGCCTTCAGCGGCCACGGGGAAATGAAAATGAAGTTCGACCGGGTATTGTTCGTGGCGGGTGCCCTGTGCGGGGCAGCCGGGGTGGCACTTTCGGCCGCCTCAAGCCACGGCGGTAGCACCAACGTCGCGACCGCGGCCAACTTCCTGCTGTTTCACGCACCGGCGCTGATTGCATTGTCGCTGGTCGCTGCCGGGAGCCGGGTCCTGCATATCGGGGCAGTCATCCTGCTCCTGGCGCTGCTGCTGTTCTGCGGAGACCTTCTGGCGCGCGACTATCTCGGCCAGCGCCTGTTTCCCTTCGCCGCGCCTGTCGGCGGCAGCGGCATGATCCTGGGCTGGCTGATGTTGGCGGTGGGCGGGCTGCTGGGGCGCAAGGACGGCTGAGATTCAGCCGATCCTGTAGGGCAGCGGATGCCGGACATCCCTGTCGATCACCAGCCGGCGCTTGAGCGGGGGCACGGCGCGCTGCTGGCAGTTGGTGCGCTCGCAGATGCGGCATGAGATGCCGATCGGATCGAAGGCCGTTTTGCTTCCGAGTTCCAGCCCGTCGGCGTAGACGAAGTCCTTGGCATAGGCGACCTCGCAGCCAAGCGAGATGGCATAGCGCCGGTGCGGCGCATTGAAGCCACCGCCGCCCTTGGAGATCTCGGTGGCGATGCAGAGATAGCGCGCCCCGTCGGGCGTCTCGGCGAGCTGGCGGATGATGCGGCCCGGCGTCTCGAAGGCCTGGTGGACGTTCCACAGCGGGCAGGCAGCGCCGAAGCGGGCGAACTGGAGCTTCGCGGCACTGTGGCGCTTGGTGATGTTGCCGGCGCGGTCGATGCGGGCAAAGAAGATCGGCACGCCCTTGTGGCCCGGCCGCTGCATCGTGCTCAGCCTGTGCGCCACCTGCTCGATCGATGCGCCGAAATGCGCTGCCATCAGCTCGAGGTCGTGGCGCAGTTCCGCAGCCGTGCGCATGAAGGCCTGGTAGGGCAGGGTCAGCGCGCCGGCGAAATAGTTGCGCAGCCCCATCTTGCAGATCTCCAGCGCCTCGCCGGTGCGGAATTCGGCCGAACGCGCGATCTGCGTGACCTCGGACTCCATTTCCATTTCGGCGATCTGGAATGCGATCTGGAAGCTGCGGGTGGCAAGCGGCGAGTAGGGGTTGAGGAACAGCACGCCCGACTTGGGATCGAAGCGGCGGAGCGCGTCGTCGTCTGCATCGGCGCGGGCAATGCGGATGCCGTGCTTGCTTTCCAGGTGCTCGGCCAGCGCCGCATAGCTGTCGCGCTCGCCGATGCCGAGTTCTCCGGCCAGCCGCTCCGCCGCGACATCGAGTGCATGGATGTAGTTGTCGACGAAGTGGAAGAAGTCGCGCACTTCCTCATAGGGCGTCGGTTCCGACGCGGCCATGCCGCGCCCCAGCGTGTCGTCGAGGCTGGCCAGCTGCTCCGAGTTGCGGCGATAGGCCTGGTGGGCGGAGATCAGCGCCCGGGCAAAGCCCGGGGCGTTCTGCGTCACGAGCTTGAGCTCCTGCAGGTTCGGCGCGTAGTTCTCGAAGATCGGGTCTGACAGCGCCTCCGTCAGCGCCGACAGCAGCCTGTCATTGTCGCCCTGCGAGATCTCGGCGATGTCGATCTGGAATTTTTCGGCGAGCGCGAGCAGCACCGAGGCTGAAACCGGGCGCTGGTTGTTCTCGATCTGGTTTAGATAGCTGGTCGAGATGCCGATGCGCTCGGCGAAGCTCGCTTGCGTCGCCTTGTTGGCCTCACGCAGTTCGCGCACCTTGCGGCCGATATAGAGTTTGCGGCTAGCCATTTTTGCAAATTCGCAATTTACACATTTCGAATTTGTACATTACGCTTTTGCACACTTTCAACCGTTTTCCTGTGCCCGGCTTGGGCGTAATGGGCGCTAACTGCACCTTGCCCCTCAGGCGGCGGGGAGCCATTATTTTTCAACCTAGTAGTGCGGGAGAAGACCCATGACGCTCTACCAAGCCGTCGCCGAAAAGCGCACCAGCCGGCTCAGCACAATGGACGTTGTCGCCGTGGTTGCCGGTTCGCTGCTGCTGACGCTGTCCGCCAAGGTGCAGGTGCCGTTCTATCCAGTGCCCATGACCATGCAGACGCTCGTCGTCATCGGCCTCGGCCTGGCGCTCGGCCCGGTGCGCGGTGCTGCTGCCGTCGCGCTCTATCTCGCGCAGGGCGCTCTCGGTCTTCCCGTGTTCGCTGGAACGCCCGAGAAAGGCATCGGCCTTGCCTACGTGATGGGCCCGACCGGCGGTTATCTCCTCGGCTACCTGCCTGCCGCGCTGCTTGCCGGCTGGCTCGCCGAGCGCGGCTGGGACCGCAATGTCTTCACCGCCATGCTGGCCGCACTGCTCGCCGGCGCCGTCATCTACGTGCCCGGCCTGCTCTGGCTCGGCAGCGTGGTCGGCTGGGACAAGCCGGTGCTGGCTTTCGGACTTTACCCCTTCATCCCGGGCGACATCATGAAGGCCGTGCTTGCGGCCATCGCCTTCCCCGCCGCCTGGAAATGGCTTTCTCACAAGGGCATGAACTGATGCGCGCCGTACTCGAACAACTGGAAGCCCGCCGCGCCGAGGCCCGCCTCGGCGGTGGCCAGAAGCGCATCGACGCCCAGCACGCCAAGGGCAAGCTGACGGCGCGCGAGCGCATCGATGTCCTGCTCGACGAAGGCTCCTTCGAAGAGTTCGACATGTACGTCACCCACCGCACCACCGATTTCGGCATGGCCGAGCAGAAGGTGGCGGGCGACGGCGTCGTCACCGGGTGGGGCACCATCAACGGCCGCCAGGTCTATGTCTTTTCCCAGGATTTCACCGTGCTCGGCGGCTCATTGTCCGAGACCCACGCCCAGAAGATCTGCAAGATCATGGACATGGCGATGCGCAACGGCGCGCCCGTCATCGGCCTCAACGACTCCGGCGGCGCCCGCATCCAGGAGGGCGTCGCTTCGCTGGCGGGCTATGCCGACGTGTTCAAGCGCAACGTCGACGCCTCGGGCGTGGTGCCGCAGATCTCGGTGATCATGGGCCCCTGCGCTGGCGGCGCAGTCTATTCGCCCGCCATGACCGACTTCATCTTCATGGTGCGTGACAGTTCCTACATGTTCGTGACCGGTCCCGACGTGGTGAAGACCGTCACCAACGAGATCGTCACCGCCGAGGAACTCGGCGGCGCCCGCACCCACACCTCGAAGTCCTCGGTCGCCGACGGCGCCTATGAGAACGACATCGAGGCGCTGGAGCAAGTCCGCATCCTGTTCGACTTCCTGCCGCTCAACAACCGCGAGAAGCCGCCGGTGCGGCCGTTCCACGACGACCCGTCGCGACTGGAGATGCGGCTCGACACGCTGATCCCCGACAGCGCGACCAAACCCTACGACATGAAGGAGCTGATCCTGGCGATCGCCGACGAGGGTGATTTCTTCGAGATCCAGGAAGCCTTCGCCAAGAACATCATCACCGGCTTCATGCGCATCGAGGGCCAGACGGTCGGCGTCGTCGCCAACCAGCCGATGGTGCTGGCCGGCTGCCTCGACATCGATAGTTCGCGCAAGGCGGCGCGCTTCGTGCGCTTCTGCGATGCCTTCTCCATCCCGATCCTGACGCTGGTCGACGTGCCGGGCTTCCTGCCGGGCACCGCGCAGGAATATGGCGGCGTCATCAAGCACGGCGCCAAGCTGCTCTTCGCCTATTCGCAGGCAACCGTGCCGATGGTCACGCTGATCACGCGAAAAGCCTATGGCGGCGCCTATGACGTCATGGCCTCCAAGCATATCGGCGCCGACATCAACTATGCCTGGCCGACGGCAGAGATCGCCGTCATGGGCGCCAAGGGCGCGACCGAGATCCTCTACCGCTCCGACCTTGGCGATCCGGAGAAGATCGCCGAGCGCACCAAGGAGTACGAGACCAACTTCGCCAACCCGTTCAAGGCGGCCGAGCGCGGTTTCATCGACGAGGTGATCATGCCGCACTCGTCGCGCCGCCGCATCGCCCGCGCCTTCGCCGCCCTGCGCGGCAAGAAACTCGATGCGCCGTGGAAGAAGCACGACACGATACCGCTGTGAGCAGGACAAAGATGTTCAAGAAAATCCTCATCGCCAATCGTGGCGAGATCGCCTGCCGGGTCATCAAGACGGCCAAGAAGCTTGGTATCGCAACGGTCGCGGTCTATTCCGATGCCGACCGCGAGGCCCTGCATGTGAAGATGGCCGACGAGGCCGTCCATATCGGGCCGGCACCGTCCAGCCAGTCCTACATCGTCATCCAGAAGATCATCGATGCGATCAGGCAGACCGGCGCCGATGCGGTGCATCCCGGCTACGGCTTCCTGTCGGAGAATGCCAACTTCGCCGAGGCGCTGAAGGCCGAAGGCGTCGCCTTTGTCGGCCCACCGCCTGTCGCCATCGAGGCGATGGGTGACAAGATCACCTCCAAGAAGATCGCGGCCGGTGCAGGCGTCAACACCGTGCCCGGCCATATGGGCCTGATCGAGGACGCCAATGAGGCGGTGAAGATCGCCAACCAGATCGGCTATCCGGTGATGATCAAGGCCTCGGCCGGCGGCGGCGGCAAGGGCATGCGCATCGCCTGGAACGATGCCGAGGCGCGCGAAGGCTTCCAGTCGTCCAAGAACGAGGCCAAGTCCTCCTTCGGCGACGACCGCATCTTCATCGAGAAGTTTGTCACCCAGCCACGCCACATCGAGATCCAGGTGCTGGGCGACCAGCACGGCAACCTCGTCTATCTCGGCGAGCGCGAATGCTCGATCCAGCGCCGCAACCAGAAGGTCATCGAGGAGGCGCCGTCGCCCTTCCTCGACGCCGAAACCCGCAAGGCAATGGGCGAACAGGCCGTGGCGCTGGGCAAGGCCGTCGGCTACTTCTCGGCCGGCACGGTCGAGTTCATCGTTGACGGCAGCAGGAACTTCTACTTCCTCGAGATGAATACCCGCCTGCAGGTCGAGCATCCGGTGACCGAACTGATCACCGGCATCGACCTCGTCGAGGAAATGATCCGCGTCGCCGCCGGCGAGAAGCTGCGTTTCACCCAAGCCGAGGTGAAGCTCAACGGCTGGGCGGTCGAAAGCCGCCTCTATGCCGAGGACCCGTATCGCAACTTCCTGCCGTCGATCGGCCGGTTGACCCGCTACCGCCCGCCGGTCGAGGGCAAGCGCGACGACGGCACCATCGTCCGCAACGACACCGGCGTGTTCGAGGGCGGCGAAATCTCGATGTATTACGACCCGATGATCGCCAAGCTCTGCACTTTTGCTCCAGGAGAGGGGGCCCCGGCCCGCCTGGCGGCGGTCGAAGCCATGGGCCGGGCGCTCGATGATTTCGAGGTCGAAGGCATCGGCCACAACCTGCCGTTCCTGTCGGCCGTCATGGACCAGGAGCGCTTCCGCTCGGGCACGCTGACCACTGCCTACATCGCCGAGGAGTTTCCCGACGGCTTTGCCGGTGTTTCGCCTTCCGAGACCGACGCCAGGAAGCTTGCGGCGGTGGCAACGCTCATCAACCAGTCCGTCCAGCGCCGCGGCGCCCAGATCTCAGGCTCGCTCGCCAACCACCAGCGCCCCGTCGGCACCGACTGGGTGGTGACCCTAGCCGGCTTCACACTGCCGCTCCATGTCAGGGGCGGAGCCGATGGCACAGTGGTCGAATTCGACGACGGCACCACCCTTGCCGTTTCGAGCGACTGGCTGCCCGGCCACCCGCACGCCAACTTCGCGGTCGATGGCGCATCCATCGGCGTGAAGGTGTCGCGTTCGGGCACCGGCTGGCGCCTGCGCTGGCGCGGCATGGACGTGGTCGCCCATGTGCGCAGCCCGCGCGTCGCGGAACTGGCGAAGCTGATGCCGGTCAAGCTGCCGCCCGACACCTCCAAGATGCTGCTCTGCCCGATGCCGGGCGTGGTGACGTCGATCCTGGTCAAGGAAGGCGACACGGTCGAGGCCGGCCAATCGTTGGCGACGGTCGAGGCGATGAAGATGGAAAACGTGCTGCGCGCCGAGCGCAAGGGCACGGTCAAGCGCGTGGCGGCGACCGCAGGCGAAAGCCTCGCCGTCGACGAGTTGATCATGGAGTTCGAGTGATGGACGCGCAAAGCACCCCCACTCCGGTTTGCTGCGCAAACCACCTCTCCCCCTGCCCGGGGGAGAGGAATCCGAGTTCTGCCAGGTCGCGGCGTTCGCGATTGGCGTTTCCTCTCCCCCGGGCAGGGGGAGAGGTGGCCCGAAGGGCCGGTGAGGGGGTGATTTCTCCCGTTTCCAGGAGGCCCCAATGACCGACAAGCCAACAATCGACAGCTGGAAGAAGCTCACCGAGCGCGAGATCAAGGCGTCGCCCGATACGCTGACCTGGAACACGCCCGAGGGTATAGAGGTCAAGCCGCTCTACACGGCCGACGACCTCCAAGGTATCGGCCATCTCGGCTCGCTGCCCGGCTTCGAGCCGTTCCTGCGCGGCCCGCGCGCGACGATGTACACCGGCCGCCCCTGGACCATCCGGCAATATGCTGGGTTCTCGACGGCGGAGGCTTCCAACAACTTCTACCGCAAGGCGCTCGCCGCCGGCCAGCAGGGCGTGTCGGTCGCCTTCGACCTCGCTACCCATCGCGGCTATGACAGCGACCATCCGCGCGTCGAGGGCGATGTCGGCAAGGCCGGTGTGGCGATCGATTCCGTCGAGGACATGAAGATCCTGTTCGACGGCATCCCGCTCGAAAAGGTCTCCGTGTCGATGACCATGAACGGCGCGGTGATCCCGATCCTCGCCAATTTCATCGTCGCCGGCGAGGAGCAGGGCGTATCGCGGGACAAGCTGTCGGGGACCATCCAGAACGACATCCTCAAGGAGTTCATGGTCCGCAACACCTACATCTACCCGCCAGAGCCCTCGATGCGCATCGTTGCCGACATCATCGAGTACACGGCCAAGGAGATGCCGAAGTTCAACTCGATCTCGATCTCCGGCTATCACATGCAGGAGGCCGGCTCGACGCTGGTGCAGGAACTCGCCTTCACGCTGGCCGATGGGCGCGAATATGTGCGCGCGGCTCTGAAGAAGGGGCTCAATGTCGACGATTTCGCCGGCCGGCTGTCGTTCTTCTTTGCCATCGGCATGAACTTCTTCATGGAGGCGGCAAAGCTGCGCGCCGCGCGCCTGCTGTGGTCGCGCATCATGACCGAGTTCGAGCCGAAGAAGGCCTCGTCGCTGATGCTGCGCACCCACTGCCAGACTTCGGGCGTGTCGCTGCAGGAGCAGGATCCTTACAACAACATCGTCCGCACCGCCTTCGAGGCGATGTCGGCAGCACTCGGCGGCACGCAGTCGCTGCACACCAATTCCTTCGACGAGGCGATAGCACTTCCGACCGAGTTTTCGGCCCGCATTGCCCGCAACACCCAGCTGATCCTCCAGCACGAGACGGGGGTGACCAAGGTCGTCGACCCGCTCGCCGGCTCCTATTATGTCGAGGCCCTGACCAACGACCTCGCCGAGAAGGCCTGGGCGCTGATCGAGGAGGTGGAGGCCATGGGCGGCATGACCAAGGCCGTCGCCTCCGGCCTGCCCAAGCGCCTGATCGAGGAGGCGGCGACGCGCAAGCAGGCGGCCATCGACCGCGGCGACGAGGTCATTGTCGGCGTCAACAAGTACCGGCTCGAGCAGGAAGATCATCTCGACATCCTCGAGATCGACAACTCCGCCGTCCGCCAGGCCCAGGTCGAGCGCATCGAACGCACACGCCGGCAGCGCGATCCCAAGCGGGTCGACAAAGCCCTTGCGGCGCTAGAGCAGGTCGCGCGGACAGGGGAGGGCAACATCCTCGCCGCCGCCGTCGAGGCGTCCCGGGCCCGTGCCACCGTCGGCGAGATTTCCGATGCCATGCGCCGCGCCTTCGGCGACCACGCGGCAGTGCCCGAAGTCGTCGAGAACGTCTACGGCAAAGCCTATGACGACGAGCCGGAGTTCAAGACGCTGGTCTCGCGCCTCGAACAGTTTGCCGGCTCACTGGGCGAAAAGCCGCGTGTCATGGTGGCCAAGCTCGGCCAGGACGGACACGACCGCGGCGCCAAGGTGATTGCCTCGGCCTTCGGCGACATCGGCTTCGAGGTGATTGCCGGGCCGCTGTTCCAGACACCCGACGAGGCCGCCGATACGGCGATTGCCTCCAAGGTGCATGTGGTCGGGATGTCGTCGCTCGCCGCCGGCCACAAGACGCTCGCGCCGCAGCTGGTGGCGGCGCTGAAGGCCAAGGGCGCCGAAAACATCATCGTCGTTGTCGGCGGCGTCATTCCGCGCCAGGACTACCAGTACCTGCTCGATCACGGCGTCGCCGCCGTGTTCGGCCCGGGTACCAACGTGCTCGACGCGGCGCGGGCCGTGCTCGACCTGATGGAAGGCAAGCGCCGCAACCAGTAAGGCGGTTGGATAGTGCATGGCCCCGAAAATCGGAATCGATTTTCGGAAAGGATCATGCACCAACTCAAAGTGTAGCTGTCAAACGAAAGAGGCCCCGGCGAAAACCGGGGCCTCTTGCTTTGCGGCCGGATGATCCGGCCGCTATCGATTTGCCGCTGCTTACTCGCGGTTGCCCAGGAACTGCAGCAGGAACGTGAACAGGTTGATGAAGTCGAGGTAGAGCGTGAGTGCGCCCATGATCGCCTTGCGGCCGGCGACGAGAACGTCGTCACCCTCGAAATACATTTCCTTGATCTTCTGCGTGTCGTAGGCGGTCAGGCCCGAGAACACCAGCACGCCGATCGCCGAGATGGCGAACTGCAGGGCCGACGACTGCAGGAACAGGTTGACCAGCATCGCGATGATGATGCCGAACACGCCCATGATCAGGAACGAGCCCATGGCGGTCAGGTCGCGCTTGGTCGTGTAGCCGTAGAGCGACAGCGCGCCGAAGGCCGCGGCGGTCACGAAGAAGGTCTGCACGATGCTCTGGCTGGTGAAGACCAGGAAGACCGACGACAGCGACAGGCCGACGAGGGCGGCGTAGACCCAGAAGGTGGTCTGGGCTGCGGACACGCTCATCGTGTGGACGCGGAACGACAGGAAGAACACCACGGCCAGCGGGGCCAGCATGACGACCCAGCGCAGCGGCGAGCCGAAGATGGCGGCGCCGAACGCGGTCAGCATCTTGCCGTTGGCCAGCGTCGCAACGGCGGCCGCAGGATCGTTGGTGGTCGCAAGCATCACGGTCGCCATGGCGGCGACGCCGGTGATGACGAGGCCCAGGCCCATGAGGTTGTAGACCTTGAGCATGTAGGCGCGAAGGCCCTCGTCGATCGACGCGTCGGCGCGGCTTCCTGCCGTCGCCATGCGCGTCTGATAATTTCTGAAGTCAGACATGGTTTCCTCTGTTGCTTCTGCCCCGTCGGGTGTCGGGCGGAAAACCCAGGCTCCGCTGGCGGGACTCCAGCATGCCTGCGGCGAAATATGATGCTTCTTTCGGGCCAGAACAAGGCCCGTAACCACCTGAAACGCTACGTGAGCGCACATTTCTCATACAAATGTACTTGAGAATCGTTACGTGAAGCCTCCGGTTATTCGGTCCGCAGCACCGGCGCCGCCTTGTGCCCCAGGACGCGCCAGGTGCCGACGAGGCCGAAGCCAACCGTGAGAATGAGCGCGGCGGCGATCGTCGCCACCGCAACCTCAGGCAGAAACTGCGACGGCAGCGTCATGATGCGGGCGACGACGAACCAGGCGGCGACCCCGCCGGCGGCGAGCGCGAACACCGCCGTGGCGAGCCCGATCAGCATGTATTCGAGCGAGAAGGCCGCAATCAACGTCTTTCGGGTCGCTCCGAGCGTCTTCAGGATCACCGCGTCGTGGATGCGGGCGCGGTTGCCTGCGGCGAGCGCCCCGGCCAGGACCAGCACCGAGGCGATCAGCGCCACGCCGGCGGCGGCGCGGATCGCCGTGCCCAGTTGCGCGACCAGCCGGTTGACCACGTCGAGCGCATCCTTGACCCGCACCGTGGTGATCGCCGGATAGCTGCGCGTCACCGCGTTCAGGATCTTCGCCTCGTCGGCGGGGGCCGCCTTCTCCTCGGTCAGCGTCGCCAGCCAGCTGTGCGGCGCGCCCGCGAAGGTGTTGGGCGAGAACACCATGACGAAGTTGATGCCCATCGATTCCCACTGCACTTCGCGGAAGCTTGCGATCTTCGCCGTCACGTTGCGGCCGAGAACGTTGACCGTCACGGTGTCGCCGAGCTTGAGGCCGAGTTCGCGCGCCTCCTGGGCCGAGAACGAGACCAGCGGCTCGCCGGAATAGTCGGCCGGCCACCATGTTCCCTGCGACAAGGTCGAGTTTTCGGGGATGTTCTTCGCATAGGTCAGGCCGCGGTCGCCGCGCAGCACCCAGGCGCCCTCGGGTGGTACGCTGAGCTTCTGCACCTCGGTGCCGTTGAGCGCCATGACGCGTCCCCGCAGCATCGGCACGCGCACCAGCTTGCCGCCGGGCGCCTCGGCTTCGACCAGCCTGGCGAAGTCGTCGACTTCATTGGGCTGGATGTCGACGAAGAAGAAGTTCGGCGCCCGTTCCGGCAGGCTGCCTGCGATCTGGCGGCGCAGATTGCCGTCGATCAGCGCAAGCGTGACCAGCAGCGTGAGCCCCAGGCCGAGCGACAGCACCACCGACGGCGTCAGCGCGCCGGGGCGATGGATGTTGCCGACCGCGAGCCTGAGCGCGGTCGAGCGCACGCGCGGGCTTTTCCTCGCCAGCCATTGCACGAGTGCTGCTACGGCGCGCAGCACCAGGAAGGAGAACACGGTCGCGCCGACGAAGATCGTGGCGATGCGCCGGTCGCCGGCGAACCAGATGGCGAGCAGGGCGAGCACGGCTGCGATGCCGAGCGCGGTCGCCACATAGACCAGCCGCGGCCAGCCGCGCCCCTCGAATCCCATTTCGCGGAACAGCGCGGTTGCCGGCACGTCGCGGGCGCGGCCCAGAGGCAGGATGGCGAATGCGAGCGTCACCAGAAGGCCGAACAGGGCGGCCATGGCAAGTGCTGCCGGATAGACGCCGGCCTCGGCGGGCACCGGGATGACCGACTGGAGGGCGGCACTTGCCGCGAACGGCATCAACGCGCCGAGCGCGAGGCCGACGGCGATGCCAAGACCGGCAATCAGCATGATCTGGATGAGATAGACGCAAAGCACGAAGCCGCCGGAAGCGCCGAGGCTCTTGAAAGTGGCGATCACCCCGCGCTTGCCGTCGAGATAGGCGCGCACCGCATTGGCCACGCCGACGCCGCCGACGACCAGCGAGGTGAGCCCGACAAGGGTCAGGAATTGCGAGAAGCGCTCGATATTGGCCGAAAGCGCAGGTGCCGCATTGGTGCGGGTGCGTATGCTCCAGCCGGCCTCGGGGAATTCGGAATTGGCGCGTTCGCGCAACGCCGCGAGCTCGGCCTCGCTGGTGCCAACCGGCAGGCGCAGCTTGTAGGCGTGCTCGACCAGGCTGCCGGGCTGGATCAGCCCTGAAGCGGTGAGGCCTTCCATGGAAACCAGCAGGCGAGGGGCGAAGCCGAAACCGTCGGAAACGGCGTCGGGCTCGGTCACCAGCTTGGTCCTGAGTTCGAAGGTCGTGCCGCCGAGCTTGATGCGGTCGCCGAGTTCCAGACCGAGGCGTTCGAACAGGAGGTCGGGAGCGGCGGCACCAAAGGTGCCGTCCTTTTCGGCGAAGAGTTCGGCGCGGGGCAGGGCCGGCTCGGTCACCAGCTGGCCGTAGAGGGGATAAGCTCCGTCGACCGCCTTGGCTTCGACCAGCGACTGATCGGAACCGTCCTCCAGGCGCGCCATAGAGCGCATGCCGGCATTGTGCGAAACCGTGCCGAGGCTCTCGAGGAAGGCGCGTTCCTTGCCGGTCGCCTCGCGCTGGATGAGCTGGAAGCGGATGTCGCCGCCCAACAGCGCCTGGCCCTCGCTGGCGACGCCCGCGGTAATCGCCCGCGCCACCGAATTGACGCCGCCGATCGCCGCCACACCGAGCGCGATGCAGGTCAGGAAAATCAGGAAGCCGCGCAGGCCGCCGCGCATTTCGCGGAGCGCAAAGCGGAAGGCAAGCGGCAGGTCCTTCAGCATGGGAGAGCCCCATGCTGAAGCGTCAGTGCTCCACGTTGCCCCCCTCTGCCCTGCCGGGCATCTCCCCCACAAGGGGGGAGATTGGAAGCGTCACCCTTACCGCTTTTCCTGCGGCCTCGAAGATTGGCTGATACGGCTGCGACAGCCGATCTCCCCCCTTGTGGGGGAGATGGCCGGCAGGCCAGAGGGGGGCGCTGTCCCCTGTCAGCTGACAGCGAAGCTCGGCCGCATGCAGAATCGAAGCCTGTTCTCATGCCCGAACCTTCTCGGCCAGCGGCGCAAGGGTCGCGGTTTCGATCCGCCCCGAGCGCATTGCCACCTGCCTATCGCAGCGAGCCGCAAGGGCAGGGTCGTGGGTGACCAGCACCAGCGTCATGCCGCGCTCGGCCGCCTTGGCGAACAGCAGGTCGGCGATCTGCCGGCCCGTCGCCTGGTCGAGATTGCCCGTCGGCTCGTCGGCGATGAGGATGCGCGGCTCCGGCGCCAGGGCGCGCGCGATCGCCACGCGCTGCTGCTCGCCGCCGGACAGTTCGCCGGGGTAGTGCGTCACCCGGTCGGCCAGGCCGACGGCCGCGAGCTCGCGTTCGGCGATGGCGAAGGCGTCGCGCTTGCCGGCGAGTTCGAGCGGCACGGCGACGTTCTCCAGCGCGGTCATGTTGGGGATCAGGTGGAAGGACTGGAACACGATGCCGATGTTGCGGCCGCGGAAGGCGGCGATCTGGTCCTCGCTGCGGCCGTTGAGCAGCTCTCCTGCGATCTTCACCGTTCCCGCATCGACCCGCTCGAGGCCGGCCAGCACCATCAGAAGCGTCGACTTGCCGGAACCGGACGGCCCGACGATGCCGGTCGCCTCGCCTGCGGCGACGTCGAGGCTTACGCCCTTCAGCACGTGCACGGAGGACGCTCCCTCGCCGAGCGTGAGCGATACGTCCCGCAGTTCGATGACGGCTTCTGTCACTGCAATTCTGTCCTATATGGAAGTTGAAGGGCGAGGAATGTCTTCGTCATATCGGGTCTGACCTAATGGCTTTCAAACAGTTCTTCGCCGCCCTCGCAATTGGTCTTGCGGCCATGTTGGCCGCACCCGCGGCCATGGCGGAACCATTCCGCATCGTCGGCTTCGGCGATAGCCTGATGGCCGGCTTCGGTCTCGGCCCCGGCGAGGGTTTTCCCGAAAAACTCGAAGCTGCGCTACGCGGGCGCGGTCACGATGTGGTGATCGCCAATGCCGGCGTTTCGGGCGATACGACAAGCGGCGGCCTGTCGAGGCTCGACTGGTCGGTTCCCGACGGCACGCAATTGGTGATCCTGGAACTCGGGGCCAACGACATGCTGCGCGGCGTGGCGCCAGACATCACCGAGAAGAACCTCGACCAGATGATTGCCCGGCTCAAGGAACGCAAGATCGGCGTGCTGCTCGCGGGTATGCGGGCCGCGCCAAACCTGGGTTCCGACTACCAGGCAGCGTTCGATTCAATCTATCCGCGCCTCGCCGAAAAATATGGAATCCCGCTCTATCCGTTCTTCCTCGACGGCGTGGCGGCAGATCAGGCGCTGCTCCTGGACGACGGGATGCATCCAAACGCGACAGGCATCGAGCGGATGGTCGAACGCGCGCTGCCGACCGTCGAAAAAGCTATTGCCGGCAAATGATCCCTTGGCAGGGACCGAGAAAACTTCCGGTGCGTAAGCTCCTTCTCAACGACTTCGGGACCACAAACAGCTTGCTCGCAGGGGCGAACGGTGATTCGCTGAAGCTACGAATTTCGATTCGAGGAGAAGGGAGCCTGGCCATGCCGCGACTTTTCACCGCCCTCGAAATTCCGCGTGATGCCGCACTTTCCCTCTCGCTGCTGCGGGGAGGTCTGCCCGGAGCGCGCTGGATCGATGTCGAGAACTACCACCTCACCCTGCGTTTCATCGGCGATGTCGAAGGCCATGTGGCCGACGAGATCGTGGAGGCGCTGGACCGAGTCGACAAGCCCGGCTTCCAGCTGACGCTTTCGGGGGTCGGTGCATTCGGGCAGAAGAAGCCGCACGCGGTGTGGGCCGGCGTTATCCCGTCGCCCGAGCTCAACGCCCTGCAGGCGGAGATCGACCGGATCTGCAAGCGCCTGGGCGTACCTTCCGATCCGCGCAAGTTCACGCCGCACGTCACGCTGGCGCGGCTCAGGAACACCAGTCCGCTGGACGTGGCGCACTATCTCTCGGCGCGCGGAAACTTCGCCACCGTGCCCTTCCGGGTCGGACGTTTCGTACTGATGTCTTCGCGCGATTCAGTCGGCGGGGGACCCTATGTCGTCGAGGAGGCGTGGCCGCTCAACGGCGTCGCCTCGCGGCCGGCGAGCCGGTCGGCCAGTGCCTCCGAAGCCTCGCGGATCATGCGGTAGACGTCGAGAAAGCCGTCTTCGCCGCCATAATAGGGATCTGGAACGTCCTTGATGCGTCCGGTCGCAAGGTCGAGGAACAGTTCGACGCGGCCCGGCGATGCTTCGGGCGCCAGCTGGCGCAGGTCGTCGACGTTCGAGCGGTCCATGCCGAGGATGAGATCGAAGCGGTCGAAATCGGCAAGCGTGACCTTGCGCGCCTGCTGGGCGGTGATGTCGACGCCGTGGCGCGCCGCCACCGCGACCGAGCGCGGGTCGGGCGCCGACCCGGCGTGCCAGCCGCCGGTGCCTGCCGAATCGATGGCGAAGGCGGCTTCCAGGCCGCGTTCGGCCAGGACTGCGCGGAACACGCCCTCAGCCAGTGGCGAGCGGCAGATGTTACCGAGGCAGACGAAGAGGATCGATCTCACCTGTCTATCGCTCATATTTTCCGCCCCTTTCCCGAACCCCGCGCTATGCTGGCACCGGACCTCGATTAGCACGGGAGCGCGAAATGGCCAGAGAGAAACTTGGCGCGGCGGAAGTCAAGGAGGCCCTGGCCTCGCTCGAGGGCTGGGCGCTGGCCGCGGACGGGCTTTCGATCTCGCGCCGCTTCGAGTTCAGGAATTTCAGCGAGGCCTTCGCCTTCATGACCCGGGTCGCCATGGCGGCCGAGAAACTCGACCATCATCCCGACTGGTCGAATGTCTACAGGACCGTCGACGTGAAGCTGAACACGCACGACGCCGGAGGCCTGACGGACCTCGACTTCAAGCTGGCGAAGCGGATGAACGCCTATTCGTCTTCCTGAACGGCATCTTGCAGCCGGGCACGGACCTTCCCACATTGCCATGTGAAGGAGAGTGCCCAGATGGTGAAGATTCCGGGTTTCGACCATTTCCGCGGCGATGCCGCCGATGAGAGCGAGGTGCGCGAGAAGTTCTGGCGCAAGGCGAAGGACGCTGCCCGGCATGTCCCGTTCATGGAAGAGGTGGTCGCCGGCTACTACTGTGCGCTGGACAAGGAAACGCCGCTGAGGGCCAAGGGCATACTGCTCGGCGCGCTCGCCTATTTCATCCTGCCTGTGGACACCATCCCCGACGTGCTGTTCGGTCTCGGCTTCACAGACGACGTGGCGGTGCTGACCGCCGCCCTCGCCGCCGTGCGCGCGCATATGACGCCGGCGCACAGGCTGGCGGCGAGGGAAGCGCTGGCGCGTGACCTATAGTGCCGCGGCGATATTTCAGCGGGCCATAAAAAGTCAAATTCTTGCCGTTTTCGTGGTTTTCAACCGCGAAAGGGACGAAATTTCGCGCCGCAGGCGCGGCAATTTTGGTGGCGGTGCCTTCGGGCGGAAAATGCTTTTGTCGGGCGATTCACCCTTTGGTAACCCAGATTAAATCAAATTGAAGCGAACGGGTGGGCGCGCTGCCGGCCTGCCCCGCTCCATTTGAACTACAGGAAAAGCAATGCGCGCATTGATAGCAACAATTTCGGGTCTGGTGCTTGCAGTGTCGGCTGTGCCGGCACTCGCCCAGTCGGCGACCAAGATCGGCCAGCACAACGCCTGGGGCACCTACAGCTACCAGGCCCAGAACGGCAAGGTCTGCTACGTGCTGACCGTGCCGACCGACAAGCAGCCGCCGACGCTCGACCACGGCGACATGTTCTTCTTCGTCAGCCAACGCCCCGGCCAGAAGGTTTCCTTCGAGCCGCAATTCATTGCCGGCTACAATTTCCAGGAGAACTCCAAGGTGTCGGTCACCATCGGCGACAAGTCGTTCTCGATGTTCACCAAGGGCAAGTCCGCCTGGGTGGAGAACGCCGCCGAGGAACCGGCACTGATCGCCGCCATGAAGGGCGGTTCGGACATGAAGGTCACGGCAAAGTCCGGCCGCGGCAATCCGACCAACTATGTCTTCTCGCTAAAGGGCATTTCGGCGGCCCTGAACTCGATCGCCACCTGCAAGTAGGCGACCGGGCGATGGCAACAATGAAAGGCCGGGCGAACGCCCGGCTTTTTGATTTCTGAGGTTTCCATGCGCCGGATATTCGACGGCACTACGTCGCATCTCGATGCCGCTGCCTTGATATGGGCAAGGGCAACGGCCGCCCGGGACGGTGACGCCGAAATCGCCTCGCTAGACGAGGCGAGGCCGATCATCGCGGGGGTGCTCGGCGCGTCGCCGCGCGCCCTGCTCGTGGTCGCTGAAGCCGGCGGCCAGGCTGTGGCGTTCGCCGCCGTCGCACCGGTTCCCGGCAGCGAGGAGATCGCGGAACTGCAGTATCTCGGCACTGATCCGTCAGCCTGGGGCACGGGAGCTGCCCGCGAGCTACTCGCTGCGCTGCCGACGCTGCTTCGCGAACGCGGTTTTGGGCAAGCGCGGCTTTGCGTCTACACCGACAACGAGCGCGCCGTGCGACTGTACGAGGGCATGGGCTGGGTGCCTGACGGCGTGCCGGTGCCGCATCATCGCACGGGGAAGTCGGAACAGCGCTACATGCTCGCGCTCCGGGTCGGCTCTGCGATCACAGGCTAAGAGACCTCCGGCCGCCTCAAAGCGTCGAACAGCCCATCCGCCCATTGCGGCGCGATGAGCCAGAGCGCCAGCACGACGGCGGCTGCCGCCTGCAGCACCACGATGGCGTAGAGCCGGGTGCGAAACGGCTCCTTGCGGGTCTTGTGGCGAAACAGGTGCTGCGCGGCCACCGCACCCACGCCACCGCCGGCTAGGGCGAGCCAGAGCAGTGTCCTTTCGGGGATACGCCGCACACCGGCGCAAGCGCGCCGCTTGTCCCACCAGAAGGCGATGAAGGCTGCGGTGTTGACGGCGAGCAGCACGAGCACGATATGAAGCATGCCTGTCATCCGCCAAGCATCGCAGCCCGAACCTTAACAGGAAGCTAAGCTGCGGCGGAAATGCATGGCCGCCAAAACGTGACGCAGCGCCAGACCTGTGATATGTGGCGCGAAAATCCTGAAATTCGCCGATATCCGAAGCTAGCTGAGCCCGAATGACCGTTTCGCTCGACCTCACCACCGATGCCACCCGTGATGCGCTGCGCGCCCGTGTTGCCGCGCCCGTCAAGGGTGAACTGATCGGCCTTACCCGCGAGGAACTCGCGGAAGCCCTGATCACCTCGGGCATCGTTCCCGAACGCCAGGCCAAGATGCGTGTCCAGCAGCTCTGGCACTGGCTCTATGTCCGCGGCGTCTCCGACTTCGCCGACATGTTCAACATCTCCAAGGACCTGCGCGCCGAACTCGCCAAGCACTTCACCATCTCGCGTCCCGAGATCGTCGAGGAGCAGATCTCGTCCGACGGCACGCGCAAGTGGCTGTTCCGCTTCCCGCCACGTGGCGCCGGCCGGCCGGTGGAGATCGAAACCGTCTACATTCCCGAGGAAGGCCGCGGCACGCTCTGCATTTCCAGCCAGGTCGGCTGCACGCTGACCTGCTCCTTCTGCCACACGGGCACGCAGAAGCTGGTGCGCAACCTGACCTCGGAAGAGATCCTGGCGCAGCTGATGACGGCGCGCGACCGGCTCGGCGACTTCCCCGACCGCGACACGCCCGCCGGCGCCATCGTCCCGGCCGAAGGGCGTAAGATCTCCAACATCGTCATGATGGGCATGGGCGAGCCGCTCTACAATTTCGAGGCGGTGAAGAAGGCGCTGCTGATCGCCTCCGACGGCGACGGCCTGGCGCTGTCCAAGCGCCGGATCACGCTGTCGACCTCGGGCGTCGTGCCTGAAATCTTCCGGACTGGCGAGGAGATCGGCGTCATGCTGGCGATCTCGCTGCATGCCACCAACGACGACCTGCGCGACCTGCTCGTGCCGATCAACAAGAAGTTCCCGCTCAAGGAGCTGATCGACGCCTGCCGCAACTATCCCGGCCTGTCGAACGCCCGCCGCATCACCTTCGAATATGTGATGCTCAAGGACGTCAACGACAGCCTCGAGGACGCCAAGGCACTCGTCAAGCTGCTCAAGGGCGTGCCGGCAAAGATCAACCTGATCCCCTTCAACCCCTGGCCCGGGACCAACTACCAGTGCTCGGACTGGGAGACGATCGAGAAGTTTGCCGACTACATCAACAACGCCGGCTACGCCTCGCCGATCCGCACCCCGCGCGGCCGCGACATCCTCGCCGCCTGCGGCCAGCTCAAGTCGGAATCGGAGCGCCTGAAGAAGAGCGAGCGCCTGGCGCTGGAAGCAATGATGATCGCCGGACACGGCGAGGCGTGAGCCGCTTCCTGCTCTATCTCGGCAAGTTCGCCCATATGGTGTTGGGCTTTGCGGTGGCGTCGCTGGCCGCCAGCGCCTTCCTCAACGTGATCCTTCTCGGTGCCGTCGGCTTCTTCGCGCCGGACATTCCGGAAGAGGTTGCGGGCAGCTCGCTGGTCTTCACCATCCCCTTCATCGCGCTGTTCGTCGCGTATTTCGCCTTCGTGCCGGCGGTGATCGTCATGTTGCTGGCCGAATTGCTCGGCAAGCGCGACTGGTTGTTCTACGCTCTGTCGGGCGGCTTTGTGGCACTGGTCTTCATCGGCTTCGCCTATCAGGGCGGCGATCCCGGCTTTTCCTATCGCGATCCGCTGCTGCCGGTGTCGATCATCGGCAGCGGGCTGATCGGCGGTATCGCCTATTGGTTCGTCACCGGGCGTTTCGCCGGTGGCCTAAAGGAAAATCCTACTTCGCCTGCGCCGTGAGGATCTTCAGCGCGAAGGCCGAGAACACGCCCGCGAACAGATAGTCGACGATGCGGGTCACGCGCGGGCTCTTCTTCAACAGGCCGGCGAACTTGTCGGCGGCGATCACCATTGGCGCCGTCACCGGCAGCGACAGAACGATGAACATCGCTCCCAGGAAGAACAGCTTGCCCGGCGCGTTGGTGTCGGTGGCCGACACGAACTGCGGCAGGAAGGTCATGAAGAACAGGATGATCTTCGGGTTGAGCAGGTTGATGCCGAGCCCGGTGGCCCAGTTCTGGAAGAACGAGCGCGGCTCGCGCTTGGTGGTGTCGGGCGAAAACGCCGATCCCTTGGTGATCGCCTGGAAGGCGAGCCAGACGAGGTAGCCGGCACCGACGATCTTGAGCGCCATGAAGGCCTGCGGCGAGGCGACGATCAGAGCCGACAGGCCCAGCGCCACCAGCGTGGTGTGGATGACGATACCGGTCATCGCGCCCGACATGCAGGCGAAGCCGGCTTTCCGGCCCTCCGACAGGGCACGGCCGACGAACAGGGTCATGTCCGGCCCGGGCGTGATCGCGATGATGAAGGTGGCGACCGCAAACTGAAGGATCGTCGCCCAGTCGGGAATGAAGGACATGTTGGTGCCGCCAGTTCTGCCGCTGTGGCGAGGATGGGGGGATCAGTCGGGATTTCCGGCACAAGCCGTACGCCCGCGCCGCCGGCGCTTCAACAGGAAAATGGTGGAGCGGCGCGCCGCCAAGCCCTTGGGCAAGGCGACGCGCCAGTTCGGATCAGCTCGCGAAGTAGGTCTGGGTGCCGTGGGCCTCGATCGCTTCGGCGAGGCGACCGAGCGCATGCACATAGGCCGCGGTCCGCACCGAAACCTGCTTGCCCTTGGCGACGTTCCAGATGGCGCGGCCTTCGCATTCCATGATGGTGCGTAGGCGGTCGTGGATCTCATTTACCGGCCAGTAGAAGCCCTGGCGGTTCTGCACCCACTCGAAATAGGAGACGGTGACGCCGCCGGCGTTCGCCAGGATGTCGGGCAGCACGACGACGCCCTTCTTCTCGAGGATCGCATCGGCTTCCGAAGTGACCGGGCCGTTCGCCAGTTCGAGCACGATCCTGGCCTTGACGCTCTCGGCGTTGCCGACGTGGATCATGTTCTCCAGCGCCGACGGCACCAGGATGTCGCAGTCGACGCCGACCAGCGCCTTGCCGTCGAGCAGCTCATGGCCGCCCTGGCCGGCGGTCGAGGTCACCGAACGGCCACAGTTCTTGGCCGCGAACAGGCGCTCGAGGTCGAGCCCGCCGGCCGCCTGCACGGCGCCTTCGGAGTCGGAGACCGCGACGACCTTGTGGCCGTCGGCCGCGAGCAGGCGGGCGATGTGCTGGCCGGCATTGCCGAAGCCCTGCACGGCGACGCGCAGGCTGCCCTTGAGGCCGAGGTCGTCGGCGAGATGGCGAACCAGGTAGTAGCCGCCGCGCGCCGTGGCGTCGCCGCGACCGAGGGAGCCGCCGAGGGCCAGCGGCTTACCGGTGATGACGGCGGGCGAAGCCTGGCCGACGATCTGCGCGTATTCATCGGCCATCCAGCCCATGATCATCGAGTTGGTGTAGACGTCGGGCGCGGGGATATCGCGGTCCGGGCCGATGATGCGGGCAAAGGCCTGGATGTAGGCCCGGGACAGGCGCTCAAGCTCGGCCTTGGAGAGCTTGCGCGGATCGACCTGGACTGCGCCCTTGCCGCCGCCATAGGGCAGGTTCATCACGGCGCACTTGAAGGTCATCCAGAAGGCCAGCATCTCGACCTCGTCGGCGGTCGATTCCGGATGGAAGCGGATGCCGCCCTTGGTCGGGCCGCGGGTGTCGTCGTAGCGGCATCGCCATGCGATGAAGGATTTGCGCGAGCCGTCGTCCATTCGGATCATGAGGCGGGCCTTGGTGGTCTCGCGGGCATATTTCAGTTTCTCGATTACATCTGCATCGATGTTGACGTGTTTCGCGGCCTCATCCAGGCGCACGAGTGCATGATCGAGAAGACTGCCTTCTGACATAGGGGATTCCTGTCTGATGATTGTATTTGCAGTTCGGTGAGCGGCTGGAAGCCGCCGACAGACCGCCTGCACACAATTTCATCAGATTTCAATGTCGTACAAAGTCGCAACCGTGACCCAAGGTCAGACATCGTGCCGGCCGCAGCCGGCAAGACGCCCGTTTGGGCGCATTTTTGCGCCGAATGGCTGGGATTGCCGGTGTGTGGTCCACGAATACTTTCCTGTTGGTCCTGCGAACTCATTACCCAGCGGAACCATGGCGTCGAGGCTGATGTGACTCTTCCCGCCATGTTGACTTGCCCGGCTTGCCATCCTTCAACTGCCTGCCACTGACAGGAGTTCGCGATGCAGCCAGTATTCGACGGCCACAACGATGTGCTTTTCCGCTTGTGGGAGAACGCGGCCAAGGGCGCGGACCCCGTAGCCGAATTCATCGAAGGCACGAGGCAGGGTCATATCGACAAGCCCCGCGCCAGGAAAGGCGGCCTCGCCGGCGGCCTGTGCGCCATCTACATCACTTCCGGCGGCATCTTCGACGAGAATCGCGATGCCAAAGGGCACTACGCGGTGCCGCTGTCGGAGCCGCTGGAACGGTCACCGTCGCTCGACATCGCCCTCGACATGGCCTCGATCGCCTTCAGGCTGGAGCGCGCTGGCGCCTGGAAGATCTGCCGCAACTCGAAGGACATCGAGGCAGCCGAGGCGGATGGCAGGTTCGCCGCCGTGCTGCACATGGAAGGCTGCGAGGCGATCGACGCCGATCTCGCCGCCCTCGACGTGTTCTATGCCGCCGGCCTGCGCTCGCTGGGCCCGGTGTGGAGCCGCAACACCGTCTTTGGCCATGGCGTGCCCTTCGCCTTCCCGTCGAGCCCCGACACCGGTCCCGGCCTGACAGAAGCCGGCAAAAGACTGGTCAAGGCGTGCAACCGCATGGGCATCGCGATCGACCTCGCCCACATCACCGAGCAGGGCTTCTGGGACGTGGCGCGGCTGTCGGAGAAGCCGCTGATCGTCAGCCACTCCAACGTGCACGCGATCACGCCGATCAGCCGCAACCTCACCGACAAGCAGTTCGACGCGGTGCGCGAGAGCAAGGGGCTCGTCGGCCTCAACTTCGCCGTCACCATGCTGCGCGAGGACGGGGCAAAGCGCGCCGACACGCCGTTGTCGGACATGATCCGGCATATCGACTACATGGTCGACCGCATGGGCATCGACTGCGTGGCGCTGGGCTCGGACTTCGACGGCGCTACCATCCCGGCGGAGATCGGCGACGCGGCAGGACTTCAAAGGCTCGTTGCCGCCATGCGCGATGCTGGTTATGGTGAAGACGATCTGGCGAAAATATGCCGCGACAACTGGTTGAGAGTCTTGCGCTCGGCCTGGCACGAAGCGGAACAGCGATAACAACTATTCGTCAACTTGGGGAACTGAAAGACATGTTTATCGGGAAACTGAACGGGCATTTCCGTGTACTGCTCGCCGGCGCCGCCGTGTCGGCTCTCGTCCTCTCCGCCGCGCCGTCATTCGCCGAGACCCCGGCGGACACGCTGGTGCAGGCCTGGGCCATCGACGACACTATCACGCTCGACCCGGCCGAGTCCTTCGAGCTCAGCCCTGCCGAGTTCCTCGGCAACGCCTACGACATGCTGGTGCGGCTCGACGTCGCTGACACCTCCAAGGTCAAGCCCGGCGTCGCCGAAAGCTGGACCGTTTCCGACGACGGCCTGACCTATACCTTCAAGCTCAAGCCGGGCCTCAAGTTCGCCTCGGGCAACCCGATCACTGCCGAGGACGTCGCCTGGTCGTTCGAGCGCGTGGTCAAGCTCGACAAGAGCCCGGCCTTCATCCTCACCCAGTTCGGCCTGACCAAGGACAATGTCACCGAGAAGGCCAAGGCGACCGACGAGAACACCTTCGTGCTCACGGTCGACAAGGCATATGCGCCCAGCTTCGTGCTGAACTGCCTCACCGCTACCGTGGGTGCGGTGGTCGACAAGAAGCTGCTGCTCGAACACGTCGCCGCCGTGACGCCCACCGACGACTACAAGTTCGACAACGATTTCGGCAACGGCTGGATGAAGACCGGCTATGCCGGCTCGGGCCCGTTCAAGATTCGCGACTGGCGCGCCAACGAAATCCTCGTGCTGGAACGCAACGACAACTACTACGGCGACAAGCCGGCGCTGGCGCGCGTCATCTATCGCCACGTCAAGGAAAGCGCGACCCAGCGCCTGATGCTCGAAAGCGGCGACGTCGACGTCGCCCGCAATCTCGAGCCGGGCGATCTCGAGGCGGTGTCCAAGAACGCTGACCTCACGACGACCAGCGCGCCCAAGGGCACGGTCTACTACATCAGCCTCAACCAGAAGAACCCGAACCTCGCCAAGCCGGAAGTGCGCCAGGCGCTCAAGTACCTGGTCGACTACGACGCGATCGGCTCGACGCTGATCAAGGGCATCGGCGAGGTCCGGCAGACCTACCAGGCCAAGGGCGTGCTCGGCGCCCTCGACTCCAACCCGTTCACCTTCGACGTCGCCAAGGCCAAGGAACTGCTGGAGAAGGCAGGCCTGAAGGACGGCTTCTCGGTGACCATGGACGTGCGCAACACCCAGCCGGTGACCGGCATCGCCGAGGCCTTCCAGCAGACCGTCGGACAGGCCGGCGTGAAGGTCGAGATCATTCCCGGCGACGGCAAGCAGACGCTGACCAAGTACCGTGCCCGCAACCACGACATGTATATCGGCCAATGGGGCATGGACTACTGGGATCCGAACTCCAACGCCGAGACCTTCACCTCCAACCCGAACAACGCCGACGACGGCACGGTGAAGACGCTGGCCTGGCGCAATGCCTGGGACGTTCCGGAACTCACCGAGAAGACCAAGGCCGCCCTGCTCGAGCGCGACGCCGACAAGCGCGCCGCGATGTACAGGGACCTGCAGCAGGCTGCCCTCGATACCAGCCCGTTCGTGCTGATCTTCCAGCAGACCGAGGTCGCCGGCCTGCGCGGCAACGTCAAGAACTACAAGCTGGGGCCGAACTTCGACTCGAACTTCGTCGCCCCCGTGACCAAGGAATGATCCTGCAGGATCAAGCCATTGAGCACCGCTGACACCCAGACGCCAGCGAGGCGCGCCAACCGGCGCGCCTCCGCCATCATCGGCGCGATCGCCAGTTTCCTGGTCGTCGTCGCCACCACCTATCTCGGCCTTCTCGCCGTCACCTTCTTCATCGGCCGCATCGTGCCGATCGACCCGGTGCTCGCCATCGTCGGCGACCGCGCACCCGCGCATGTGGTCGAGCGGACGCGCGTCGAGATGGGCTTCAACCTGCCCTACTACCAGCAGTTCTTCCTCTATGTGAAAGGCGTGCTGTCAGGCGATTTCGGCACCTCAGTGCTGACCACCAATCCGGTGATGGCGGACATCCGCCGCGTCTTCCCGGCGACCATGGAACTCGCCACGGTGGGCACCATCATCGGCGCGGCGCTGGGCATCCCTCTGGGCGTGCTGGCAGCAGTGAAGCGCGGCAGCGTCGCCGACCAGATCGTGCGCGTCGTCGGCCTCGTCGGCTATTCGGTGCCGATCTTCTGGCTCGGCCTGATCGCGCTGCTGGTCTTCTATGCCCGGCTCGGCTGGACCTCCGGCCCCGGCCGCATCGACGTCGTGTTCGAGTATACGTTCACGCCCGTCACCGGCTTCTACCTGCTCGACGCCGTCATCAATCGCGACTGGGCAGCCTTCAAGGACATCTTCTCGCACATCATCCTGCCGGCGTCGCTGCTCGGCTATTTCTCGCTCGCCTATATCAGCCGCATGACGCGCTCCTTCATGCTGAACGAACTGAGCCAGGAATACATCGTGGCCGCGCGCGCCAAGGGGCTGTCGGAAAGCCGCATCATCTGGGGCCACGCGCTGCGCAACGCCGCCGTGCCGCTGGTCACCGTGATCGCGCTGTCCTACGCCGGCCTGCTCGAAGGCTCGGTGCTGACCGAAACCGTGTTCGCCTGGCCGGGTCTCGGCCTCTACATCACCAACTCGCTGCAGAACGCCGACATGAATGCCGTGCTCGGCGGCACGATCGTCATCGGCTCGGTCTTCATCGGCATCAACCTGTTGTCCGACCTGCTCTACCGCATGCTCGACCCAAGGACGCGTATACGATGAGCGACACTGCCATGACACGCCGCGAATGGTTGCTGACCGACCGGCCGCAGTCACGCACGCAGGCCCGGCTCGGCCGCGCCTACGTCACCTGGCGGCGCTTCACCGCCAACAAGCTCGCCGTTATCGGCCTGGTGATCATCCTCGGCCTGCTGTTCGTCGCGGCCTTCGCGCCGCTGCTCGCACCAAAGTCGCCCTATATCGGCGACCTCAAGAACGCACGGCTGATGGCGCCCAGCGCCGAATTCTGGCTCGGCACCGACGACCAGGGCCGCGACATCCTCTCGCGGCTGATCTACGGCTCGCGGCTGACGCTGCAGGTGGTGTTCCTGGTCGCCGTCATTGCCGCCCCCATCGGCCTTCTCGTCGGAACTGTGTCGGGATATGCCGGCGGCTGGGTCGACGCGGTGCTGATGCGCATCACCGACATCTTCCTCGCCTTCCCCAAGCTCGTGCTGGCGCTGGCCTTCGTAGCGGCACTCGGGCCCGGCATCGAGAACGCCATCATCGCCATCGCGCTCACTTCGTGGCCGCCCTATGCCCGCATCGCCCGGGCCGAGACCCTGACGGTGCGACGCTCGGACTACATTTCCGCGGTGAAGCTGATGGGCGCCTCGCCGATGCGCATCGTGCTGCGGCACATCATGCCGCTCTGCATCTCGTCGCTGATCGTCCGCGTCACCCTCGACATGGCCGGCATCATCCTGACCGCCGCCGGCCTCGGCTTCCTCGGCCTCGGTGCCCAGCCGCCGCTGCCCGAATGGGGCGCGATGATCGCATCGGGGCGCCGCTTCATCCTCGACCAGTGGTGGGTCGCAGCGGCACCGGGGGTGGCAATCCTCATCGTCAGCCTCGGCTTCAACCTGCTCGGCGACGGCCTGCGCGACGCCCTCGACCCAAGGAGCGCCGGCCAATGAGCGCGATGCTCAACGTCGAGGACCTGCGCGTCGAGTTCCCGACCCGCACCGGCATGGTGCAGGCGGTGCGCGGCGTGACCTTCTCGCTGGGCCAGGAGCGGCTTGGCATCGTCGGCGAGAGCGGATCGGGCAAGTCGCAGACCGGCCGCGCCATCATGGGGCTTACCCCGGAGCATGCCCACATATCCGCCAAGCGGCTGGAGTTCAGCGGCATCGATCTGCTCAAGGTTTCGCCAGCCCAGCGCCGGGACCTGCGCGGCAACCGCGTCGCGATGATCCTGCAGGACCCGAAGTATTCGCTCGACCCGGTCATGACCATCGGCCGCCAGATCGTCGAGACGCTGCGGACGCACGAGAAGGTGTCTAGGGCCGAAGCGCGCGAGAAGGCGCTGGACATGCTTGCCGACGTCCAGATCCGCGATCCGGCGCGCGTGTTCGGGCTCTATCCGCATGAGGTTTCGGGCGGCATGGGGCAGCGCGCCATGATCGCGATGATGCTGATCGCCGGCCCGGAGCTTCTGATCGCCGACGAGCCGACATCGGCGCTCGACGTAACGGTCCAGCTCGACATCCTGCGCATCCTCGACAGCCTTGTGATCGAGCGCGGCATGGGCCTGATCTTCATCTCGCACGACCTCAGGCTGGTCTCGACCTTCTGCGACCGGGTGATCGTCATGTATGCAGGCAAGATCGTCGAGGAGCTGAAGGCCTCCGAGCTGTCGCAGGCGAAACACCCTTACACGCAAGGGCTGCTCAACTGCATGCCCAGGATCGGCGCCGACCGGCATCCGCTGCCGGTGCTCGACCGCAAGCCGGAGTGGCTGCTGTGACCGTCGCCCTTTCCATCGACAAGCTGCGCGTCGTCTACGACGAGTTCGTCGCGCTGAAGGACGTGAGCCTTGCGGTCCGGCAGGGCGAATCCTTCGGGCTGGTGGGAGAATCCGGTTCCGGCAAGTCGACGCTGCTGCGCGCCGTGGCGGGCCTCGCGCCCGTCTCCGCAGGCAGCATCGACGTCAACGGCCAACGTCTCGGCAAGACGCGCGACAAGGCGTTCTATCGCCAGGTGCAGATGGTGTTCCAAGACCCTTACGGTTCGCTGCACCCACGCCAGACGGTCGACCGGCTGCTTCTGGAGCCGCTTGCCATCCACGGCTTCGGCGACACCGAAAAGCGCATCCAGCGCGCTCTCGACGAGGTTGGCCTCGGATCGAGCTTCCGCTTCCGCTACTCGCACCAGCTTTCGGGCGGCCAGCGCCAGCGCGTGGCGATTGCCCGGGCGCTGATCCTCGAGCCGTCGATCCTGCTGCTCGACGAGCCCACCTCGGCGCTCGACGCCTCGGTGCAGGCCGAGGTGCTCAATCTGCTCGAACAGGTGCGCCGCGACCGCAAGCTCACCTTCGTCATGGTCAGCCACGACCTCGGCGTCATCACCCACATGTGCGAACGGCTGATGGTGATGCAGGGCGGCGAGGAGGTGGAGAGGCTCGAGGCCGGCGATCTCGCCACGCGCAACGTCGCCAGGGACTACACGCGCAACCTGCTGGTGGCGAGCGAAGGATTCGTGCGGGGCGCCTGACCAGCAGCTTGTGTCGGGCGGGGATTGCTTGCAAATTCTCGGACGAAGGGCCCAACGCTCCAGTTGGTCCGCAACCCATGTCAGGTGTCAATTAAATGCTTCTCGGCATCGATCCGCTGCTCGGCCCAGACGTGCTCTACGTGCTTCGTGCCATGGGGCACGGCGACGACCTGATCATCGCCGACGCCAATTTCCCGGCCGATGCGATGGCGCGGCAGACCGTCTTCGGCCGGCCGCTGCGCATCGACGGCGATATCGTCAGTGTGATGAAGGCGGTGCTGTCGGTCATGCCGGTCGACACATTCGTCGACGACGCCTTCGGCCGCATGGAGGTCGTCGGCAAGCCGGACGAGATCCCCGACGTGCAGCGCGAGGTCGGCAAGCTGATCGAGGGCACCGGCACGAAGATGGTCGGCATCGAGCGCTTCGCCTTCTACGAGCGCGCCAAGAAGGCCTATGCCGTCATCCAGACGCGGGAGCGGCGCTTCTACGCCGACTTCGCCGTGCGCAAGGGCGTGGTGCCGCCGGACGATTGAACCCGGCTAAGACAGCGACAGCTTCGCCGCCACGTCCTTGAGCAGGATCAGCGTCTGGTCGATGTCGGCCTGCTTGTCGTCGATCCGCTGGATATAGGGGCAGGTCAGCACCGCGATGGCGAAGCCGTCGGGTGAGAGGATCGGCACCGAAATGTCGTCGATCGCGCGCATCTGCTGGCTGGCGCCGACGCGATGGCCCGTGTCGCGGTATTCTCGCAGTACCGGTTCCAGCGTCGAGCGCATGGTGGCATGCTTGGTGCCTTCCCAGCGGGCTGCTGCCTCGGACTGCGAATGCGGGTCCTGGAAGGCGAGCAGGATGTGGCCGGAGCTCGTGGTCAGTAGGTCGATGTGGGCGCCGATGCGGATGCCGAACTCCCAGTTTCCCGGCGGACTGGCATGCGCCACCACGATCGCCGCGTCGCGGTCCGGCGCCACCAGATGGCATGACTGGCCGGCGGCACTGGCAAACGCATCCATCAGCGGCTGGGCACGCGCCACCAGGCGCCGCACCGGCGGATGCCGGTGGGCAAGGACGAACAGCTTCATGGTCAGCGCATATCGGTCGCCTTCGGGCGATCGGCTGACATAATCGCGCGCCACGAGGCGCTCGAGCATGCGGTAAACCTCGCTCGGCCCGCGTCCCATCGCCTTGACGATCTCGGCACGCGTCAGGCCGCCGGGCTGCTGGGACAGCAGTTCCAAAATGTCCAGTCCCTTGTCGAGCGCCGGGGCGCGGTAGCGTTCGTCCTTGTCGACGTTGTTGGCGGTCCTGGCCGGCCCTTTGGGCATAACGCAACGTCCTCCCTGACGACTCCGCCTCACGATTCCCCATTGCAAGGGCGGTTCATTTATGAATAGTATGTTCGTATATAGACAGAAGCGCAAGCAGTTTGCTGGGAGGAGGCAACGGTTATGCGACTGAGCGGGAAACGCATTTTCATTTCCGCCGCCGCCCAGGGCATCGGCCGCGCCAGCGCATTGGCCTGTGCCGCAGAGGGCGCACATGTCATCGCCACCGACGTCAACGTCGATGCGCTGAAGCAGCTTTCGGCCGAGCACGAGAACATCGAGACGCATCACCTCGACGTGCGCGACAGCGCAGCGGTCGCCGCCTTCGCGGCAGGGCAGGATGCGCTGGACGGCCTCTTCAACTGCGCCGGCTTCGTGCATAACGGCACGATCATGGATTGCGGCGAGGACGACTGGGACTTCAGCTTCGACCTCAACATCAAGAGCATGTACCGCACGACGAGGGCCTTCCTGCCGGCGATGCTCGAGCGCGCCGAAAAGACAGGCGCGGTGTCTGTTCTCAACATGGCCTCCATGGCCTCGTCGATCAAAGGCTTCCCCAACCGGCTTCTCTACGGCGCCACCAAGGCGGCGGTGATCGGCTTCACCAAGGCGATGGCCGCCGACTACGTGCGCCGCGGCGTGCGCTGCAACGCGCTCTGCCCCGGTACGGTCGATACACCGTCGCTGCGCGGCCGCATCGCGGCCGCCGCCGACCCGGTGCAGGCCGAGAAGGACTTCATCGCCCGGCAGCCCATCGGGCGGCTGGCCACGGTCGACGACATCGTGCCGCTGGTCGTCTACCTGCTTTCGGATGAATCGCGCTTCGTCACCGGCCAGGCAATACTGGTCGATGGCGGCGTAACCATCTAGGCGGAGTGGCGGCCATGATCGAGAGGATCGACGGCCACTGCCACTACTGGGCGCTGAAGCGCGGCGATTACGGCTGGCTTTCTCCTGATGCCGCCCATCTCGCGCCGATCTACCGCGACTTCGGGCAAGCCGAAATGAAGCCGCTGGCGGAAAAGGCGGGGATCAGCCATCGCATCCTCGTCCAGGCAGCACCCACCGTAGCCGAGACCGACTATCTTCTCGAGCAGGCGGCCAAGGACAGCGCGGTTGCAGGCGTCGTCGGCTGGGCCGACCTGGCCAATGCGGCAAGCGTCGCTACGCTGGAGCGGCTGGTCGGAAATCCCCTGTTCAAGGGCGTCCGGCCGATGCTGCAGGACATCGAAGACATCGAGTGGATCGCGACGGCGCCGAATGCCGAGGCCATCGCCGCGCTGAAGCGGCTCGGACTGCGGTTCGATGCTTTGGTCATGCCCCAGCATCTCCAGGCGTTGCGGCTCTTCGTCGAGGCCAACCCGGACCTGCCGGTCATCATCGACCACGCCGCCAAGCCTGCCTTCACCGCGCCCGACGACGATCCGCGCCACGCTCTGTGGAAGGTCGGCATGGCGGAGCTTTCCGGCCACACGCACGTCCATTGCAAGCTGTCGGGCCTGCTTACCGAACTGCCCGCCGCCGGCCTGACGACGCCTGTTGCGGCGGCCGCAGCACTCATGCCCACGCTCGAAACGCTACTGACCTGGTTCGGCCCGCAGCGCATCGTCTGGGGGTCTGACTGGCCGGTGTTGAACCTTGCTGGCGGCTACGACTTCTGGGTCGAGGTCACGGCGCTGCTGCTCGACAATTTGAGCGACGACGAGCGCGCCAGCATCTACTCGGGTGCCGCCCAGCGCTTCTACGGCCTCGACGGGGGGAGCGAATGAGCGCCCTCGTCGTCATGAAGGACATCGAGAAGTCCTTTCCCGGAGTGCGGGCGCTTCACAACGCCCAGCTCGAACTGCGCTCCGGCGAAGTGCATGCGCTGATGGGCGAAAACGGCGCCGGCAAGTCGACGCTGATGAAGATCCTGTCGGGCATCTACCGCCGCGACGGCGGCGAGATACTGCTCGACGGCAAGCCGGTGGAGATCACCTCGCCGCGGCAGGCGCAGGAGCTCGGGATCGGGATTATCCACCAGGAGCTGAGCCTGATGCCGCACCTGACGGCGGCGCAGAACATCTTCATCGGCCGCGAGCCGCGCAGGGGCATCCTGCTCGACGAGGCCAGGCTCAATGCCCAGGCGGCCGAGATCTTCGCCAGCATGCACCTCAAGCTTGACCCGCGTACGCCGGTCGAGCGGCTGACCATCGCGCGCCAGCAGATGGTGGAGATCGCCAAGGCGCTGTCGCACCGGTCGCGCGTGCTGATCATGGACGAGCCCACGGCGGCGCTCAATGACGCCGAGATCAACGAGCTCTTCGCCATCATCGCCAGGCTGAAAGCCGAGGGCGTCGGCATCGTCTACATCTCGCACAAGATGGACGAGCTGAAGCGGATCGCAGACCGGGTGACGGTGATGCGCGACGGGGAGTACATCGGCACCGTGCCGGCGGCCGAGACGCCGGTCGAGAAAATCATCGCGATGATGGTGGGCCGGGCGCTTTCCGACGAACGCGCGACCATCGCCGATCACACGGAATCGCCGGTGGTCCTCGAGGTGCGGGGGCTCCGGCGCGGCAACGAAATCCGCGACGTCGGTTTTTCCGTGCGCAAGGGAGAGATACTGGGCTTCGCCGGGCTGATGGGCGCGGGCCGCACCGAGGTGGCGCGCGCCATCTTCGGGGCCGACCGGATCGACGGCGGCGAAGTCTTCATGCACGGCCGCAAGGTCGACATCCGCAAGCCGCAGGATGCGGTGCGCGCCGGCATCGGCTACCTGTCCGAGGACCGCAAGCATTTCGGCCTCGCCACCGGCATGGACGTGCGCAACAACGTCGTCATGGCGAGCCTGAGCCGCTTCACGGGCACCGGGGGGCTGCTCAAGGAAGCGGCCATGCACGAGGCGGCCGTCCGCTATATCGACCAGCTGGCGATCAAGACGCCGTCCGACCGGCAGGAGGCGCGGCTGCTCTCGGGCGGCAACCAGCAGAAGATCGTCATCGCCAAGTGGCTGCTGCGCGACTGCGAAGTGCTGATCTTCGACGAGCCGACGCGCGGCATCGACGTGGGCGCCAAGAACGAGATCTACAAGCTGCTCAACGCCCTGGCCGGCCAAGGCCGGGCCATCATCGTCATATCGTCTGAGCTGCCGGAGATCCTGCGGCTCAGCCACCGCATCGCCGTCATGTGCGAAGGACGCCTGACCGGCATCCTGCCCGGCGGTGCTTCGCAGGAAGAGATCATGCACCTCGCTACGCTGCGCGGCGACGCATTGAATGACAACGAAAAAAGAAAGCCGGCAAAGGGAGCGCCAAAATGAGCGCGACAATCTCCACGTCGAACGTCTCCTCGGGCAGGCGCTTCTCCGGTGCGCAGCACAGGCTACTGGCCTTCGGCAGCCTGATCGCGCTCATTGTCGTCTTCAGCCTGGCATCGCCGAATTTCCTGCAGACGTCCAACATCATCGCCATCCTTCAGGCGACCTCGGTCAACGGCGTGCTGGCGATCGCCGCCACGCTGGTCATCATCACCGGCGGCATCGACCTGTCGGTCGGCACGCTGATGACCTTCTGCGCGGTCATTGCCGGTGTCGTGCTGACCTTCTGGGGCATGCCGCTGCCCTTGGGCGTGCTTGCGGCCATATTGGCCGGGGCGGCGAGTGGGCTCGTCTCGGGTACCTTCATCGCCAAGCTGAAGATCCCGCCCTTCATCGCCACGCTCGGCATGATGCTGATCCTCAAGGGCCTGTCGCTGGTCATCTCCGGAACGCGGCCGATCTACTTCAACAGCACGCCGGGCTTCACCGAGATATCCCAGGGCTCGCTGATCGGGGCGGTCATTCCATCTTTGCCGATCCCCAATGGTGTGCTGATCCTGTTTTTGGTGGCGGCGGCGGCGAGCTTCATCCTCGAGCGCACGATTCTTGGCCGCTTCACCTTCGCGCTCGGCTCCAACGAGGAGGCGGTGCGCCTCTCCGGGGTCAACACCGACCGCTGGAAGATCGCCGTCTATGCGCTCGCGGGCGGCATCTGCGGCATCGCCGGCCTGCTCATCGCCTCGCGCCTCAACTCGGCGCAGCCGGCGCTCGGCCAGGGCTACGAGCTCGACGCCATCGCCGCGGTGGTGATCGGCGGCACATCGCTGTCTGGCGGCCGTGGCACGATCATCGGAACGCTGATCGGGGCGCTGATCATGAGCGTGCTCGCCAACGGGCTGCGCATCCTCTCGGTCGCCCAGGAATGGCAGACCGTGGTCACCGGCCTCATCATCATTCTCGCCGTCTACACCGACATTCTGCGGCGCCGCGGGCTTTGAGGAGGCCCGCTTCGCGCAACGCGGTCGCGCTGCGCCAACACCAAGAAGAGAGCCGAACGCTCCATCAACCAGGAAAACGAACCTACGGAGGAACCATGTTTACCAGACGCACCGTGCTCGGCGCCCTCGGCGCCGCAGCGATCCTGGGCTACGGCTCGACCATTGCGATGGCCCAGGACAAGATGTACATCCCGCTCATCTCCAAGGGCTTCCAACACCAGTTCTGGCAGGCCGTGAAGGCAGGCGCCGACAAGGCGGCTGCCGATCTCGGGGTCGAGGTCACCTTCGAGGGACCGGACTCGGAATCGCAGGTCGACCGCCAGATCGACATGCTGGCCGCGGCACTCGCCAAGAAGCCGGCAGCGCTCGGCTTTGCGGCCCTCGACAGCCAGGCGGCGATCCCGCTCCTGCAGCAGGCCAAGGACGCCAAGATCCCGGTCGTCGCCTTCGACTCGGGCGTCGACAGCGACATCCCCGTGGCCACCGCCTCGACCAACAACATCGCGGCGGCCGCACTCGCAGCCGACAAGATGGCCGAGCTGATCGGCGACGAGGGTAAGGTGGCCGTGCTGGTGCACGACCAGACCAGCCGCACCGGCATCGACCGGCGCGACGGTTTCGTCAACCGCATGAAGGAAGCCCACCCCAAGGTCGAGATCGTCTCGATCGAATATGGCGGCGGCGACCACCTCAAGTCGACCGAGATCACCAAGGCCGTCCTGCAGGCCAATCCGGACCTCAAGGGCATGTTCGGCGGCAACGAGGGCTCGGCCATCGGCGTGGTCAACGGCGCCAAGGAACTGGGCCGCAAGCTGGTGATCATCGGCTATGACTCGGGCGCCCAGCAGAAGCAGGCGATCCGCGACGGCGAAATGGCCGGAGCGATCACCCAGAACCCGGTCGGCATCGGCTACAAGACGGTCGAGGCAGCCGTGAAGGCGGCCAAGGGCGAGGCGGTCGAGAAGAATATCGATACCGGCTTCTACTACTACGACAAGTCGAACATCGATAAGCCGGAGATCGCAGCCGTCCTGTACGACTGATCCGTTGCAACCATCCCGGAGGCGGTGCGCCGCCTCCGGTCTTCTTCAAACAAGGTGAAATTGATGAAACTGCTCCGCTACGGCCCCAAGGGCAATGAAAAGCCCGGCATCCTCGACAGCGCAGGCCGCGTCCGCGACCTCTCGGGCATCGTCGACGACATTGCCGGCGACGTGCTCACGCCCGAAGGCCTGGCCCGCCTGCGCGCCGTCGAGCTGTCGATACTGCCGCTGGTCGAGGGCACGCCGCAAAAGGACCTGCGCCTTGGCGCTTGCGTCGGGCAGATCGGCAAGTTCATCTGCATCGGCCTCAACTATGCCGACCACGCGGCAGAAACCGGGGCCGCCATCCCGGCCGAACCCATCGTCTTCAACAAATGGACGTCCGCCATCGTCGGTCCCGACGACGACGTCGAGATTCCCCGCGGTTCGGTCAAGACCGACTGGGAGGTCGAGCTCGGCGTGGTCATCGGCAAGCCCGGACGCTACATCGACGAAGCCGACGCCATGAGCCACGTCGCCGGCTACTGCGTCGTCAACGACGTCTCCGAGCGCGAGTTCCAGATCGAGCGTGGCGGCACCTGGGACAAGGGCAAGGGCTGCGACACCTTCGGCCCGACCGGCCCATGGATGGTCACCGCCGACGAGATCGCCGACCCGCAGAACCTCAAGATGTGGCTCGATGTCGACGGCAAGCGCTTCCAGGACGGCTCGACGAAGACCATGATCTTCGGCGTCAGGCACGTCGTTTCCTATCTCAGCCGCTTCATGAGCCTGCAGGCCGGCGACGTCATCTCGACCGGCACGCCCCCCGGCGTCGGCCTCGGCCAGAAGCCGCCCGTCTATCTCAAGGCCGGACAGACGATGACGCTCGGCATCGAAGGCCTCGGCACCCAGAGGCAGCGCGTCGTCGCCGCCTGATCCAGGAATAGGACCATGACCAGCATCATCGACATGCGGGTGCTCGACCTGCGCTTCCCGACCTCGCAGCATCTCGACGGTTCCGACGCGATGAACCCGGACCCCGACTATTCGGCGGCCTATGTCATCCTGAAGACCGACACGCCAGGGATCGAGGGTCATGGCCTGACCTTCACCATCGGCCGCGGCAATGAGATCTGCTGCGCGGCGATCGAGGCGATGCGGCATCTGGTCGTCGGGCTGGACATGGACAAGGTCACAGCCGACATGGGCGCCTTCTGGCGCCATGTCACCTCGGACAGCCAGCTGCGCTGGATCGGGCCCGACAAGGGCGCGATCCACCTGGCGACGGGTGCGGTCGTCAACGCCGTCTGGGACATCTGGGCCAAGATATCAGGCAAGCCGGTGTGGCGGCTGGTCGCCGACATGTCTCCGGAAGAACTCGTGCGCTGCATCGACTTCCGCTACATCACCGACTGCATCACGCCCGACGAGGCGCTCGCCATGCTGCGCGAGAAGGAGGCCGGCAAAGCCGAACGCATCGCCACTCTCGAGCGCGAGGGCTACCCCTGCTACACCACTTCGGCCGGCTGGCTCGGCTATGGCGACGAGAAGCTGCGCCGGCTCTGCCAGGAGGCAGTCGACGCGGGCTTCAACCACGTCAAGCTCAAGGTCGGCCGTGACAAGGCCGACGACATCAGGCGCCTGCGCATCGCCCGCGAGGTGCTCGGCCCTGATCGGCAGCTGATGATCGACGCCAACCAGGTCTGGGAAGTCGGTCAGGCCATCGACTGGGTGCGCGATCTCGCTTTCGCCAAGCCGTGGTTCATCGAGGAACCGACCAATCCCGACGACGTCGAGGGCCACCGCAAGATCCGTGAGGGTGTGGCCCCGGTTCAGGTCGCCACCGGCGAGATGTGCCAGAACCGCATTATGTTCAAGCAGTTCATCATGCGCGGCGCCATCGACGTGGTGCAGATCGACTCCTGCCGCCTTGGTGGCGTCAACGAGATCCTTGCCGTGCTGCTGATGGCGGCGAAGTACAAGCTGCTGGTCTGCCCGCACGCCGGCGGCGTCGGTCTCTGCGAATATGTCCAGCACCTGTCGATGATCGATTATGTCTCGATCGCCGGCACCCGCGAGGGCCGCGTGGTCGAATATGTCGACCACCTGCACGAGCACTTCAAGGAACCCTGCGTGGTCCGCAACGCCGCCTACATGCCGCCGACCGCAGCGGGCTTCTCCATCGAGATGAAGCCGGCGACGCTCGAAGACTTCCAGTTCCGCGGCTGAGGGCGACACGATGGATCTCGGCCTGAAGGACAAGGTGGTCATCGTCACCGGCGGCGGCGCGGGCATCGGCGGCGCCGTCACGCTCGGCCTCGCGGCCGAGGGCGCCATCCCGGTGGTCTTCGGCCGCAGCGCCGTGGCAGACGACTTCGCGGCGAAGCTGAAGGCCGCGTCGCCGCGCTCGATCTTCGTCCAGGTCGAACTTATGCACGATCCCGAGATCGGCGCAGCAGTCGAGCAGGTGGCCAAGAACTTCGGCCGCATCGACGGGCTGGTCAATAATGCCGGCATCAATGACGGCGTCGGCCTGGAGGCCGGCCCCGAAGCCTTCCGCGAGTCGCTGGAGCGCAACCTGATCCACTACTACACGACGGCACATCACTGCCTGCCGTGGCTCAGGCAATCGCGCGGCGCGATCGTCAACGTCTCGTCCAAGACCGCACTTACCGGCCAAGGAGGCACGAGCGGCTACACTGCCGCCAAGGGCGCTCAGCTGTCGCTCACCCGAGAATGGGCGGCAGCGCTCCGCGGCGACGGCGTCCGCGTCAACGCGGTCATCCCGGCAGAGGTGATGACGCCGCTCTACGAGAAGTGGCTGAAGACCTTCGACGACCCCGATGCGCGGCTGCAGGAGATCACCCGCCGCATCCCGCTCGGGCAGCGCATGACGACGTCGCAAGAAATCGCCGATACGGTGATCTTCCTACTGTCGGAAAAGGCCAGTCACACTACCGGCCAATGGCTGTTCGTCGATGGCGGCTACACCCATCTCGACCGCGCGCTAGACTGATTAGCCGGCGTATTTACACGCTGTCCGCAGCGTGACAGGCGACGTTGGCACCGCTCGCCGAGCGTTTCAGTTCTGGGCGCTCGCGGCTGCATACGTCCATCGCCAGCGGGCAGCGCGGGTGGAAGGCGCAGCCCGAGGGCGGATTGAGCGGGCTCGGTATGTCTCCGCCCAGCGGCGCCCGGTTACGGTTGGGGGCCTCGAGGTCTGGCACGGTCTCCAGCAGCAAGCGGGTATATGGGTGCTGCGGATTGTCGAGGATGGTCTCGCCCGGACCCTCCTCCACCAGCCGGCCGAGATACATGACGCCGATGCGGTCGGTCAGGAAGCGCACGACCGAAAGGTTGTGGCTGATGAACAGGTAGGTCAGCCCAAGCCGCTGCTGCAGGTCCTTGAGCAGGTTCAGCACCTGGGCCTGGACCGAGACGTCCAGCGCGGACGTCGGCTCGTCGAGCAGCAGGAGTTCGGCCTCCGCGGCGAGGGCACGGGCGATGGAGATCCGCTGCCGCTGGCCGCCGGAAAACTCGTGCGGGTATTTTTCAGCGTCGCTCGGCGACAGGCCGACTGTCACCAGCAGCTGTCCGATGCGCTTGCGGCGTTCGGCGCCCGAAAGCTTCTCGGCCATCGGCTCGGCGATGCTGCGGCCGATGCGCCAGCGGGGATTGAGGCTTCCGACCGGGTCCTGGAACACCATCTGCAGCCGGACCTTGGCGCCGTCCGGGCGACGGATGTCGATCGCGCCTCCCGTCGGCTTGTCGAGACCGGCGACAAGGCGTGCGACGGTCGACTTGCCGCAGCCAGATTCGCCGACCAGCGAGAAGGTGGTGCCGGGACGGATGGCAAAGCTCACGCCGTCGACCGCCTTGACGCTGCGGCGGGGCGCGCGCGTGACCATACGGTGCAGGAAAGGCGCGGAAACGTCGAAGGTGCGCCCGAGATTGGCGACCTTGAGCAGCGGCAGCTCGGTCACGTTCGCGTTCATGCTCCGCCACCGTCGATCCAGGCACCGTCTTTCGCGACGACGCGGCCGCGCTTGACGACCAGCTTGCGCTTGGGCCGGTCGACGACGATCTGGGCGAGGTTCTCGCCTTCGATCAGCACCAGGCTGCCATCGCAGCCGGGCTCCAGGCCGTGGCCCTTGAGGTCGAGCAGGTCGGCGCCGCGCCTGGTGCCCATGTCAAGGGCTGCCGCCAGCTCCGCATCGGTGCGGCAATTGCTGCGCCAGGACAGCAGCCAGCAGCGCTCGAGCATGTCGCCGTTGCCATGCGGGTTCCAGGTGTCGCGCAGCGAGTCGGAGGCAATGGCGCAGCGCACGCCGTAATCGGCGAGGTCGAAGAGCGGCGGGAAAGGAATGTCGCCCGGCACAGCCGAGATGATGCCGATACCGGCTTCGGCGAGCTGGTCCATGGCGCGCGCCAGCTGGTCGGGGGATGCGGTCCCGAGGCAGAAGGCGTGGCTGACGATGACCCTGTCCTGCATGCCTAGTGCCTTGGCGCGCTCGGCTATGAGGCCTAGCTCGTAGAGCCCCAACTCCCCGCGCTCGTGCAGGTGGATGTCGATCTTGGCCTGCTTGCGGTGGGCGATGTCGAAGATCTTGTCGAGGTGTCCGGCGGGGTCTCCGTCGATGTTGGCGGGATCGATGCCGCCGATGATGGAGGCGCCTTCGTCCAGCGCCGCCTCCATGAGCTCGGCCGTCCCGGGCTCGACCAGCAGGCCCAGCTGCGGGAAGGCGACGATCTCGAGGTCGACCGCGTGCCTGGTCTTCTCCCATGCCTCGAGCACGCCATGGAGGTTGTCGAGCCCGTAGCCGGGCGAGACGTCCACATGGCTGCGGATATGGGTCGAGCCCATCGCCACGCATTGGCGCATCAGGTTGCCGGCCCGCTCGGGCACCGACCACGGCAGGTTTCGGCGGATCTCGACTTCATTGTCGATCATCGCCCTCAGCGAATCCGGCACGTTGATGCTGTGCCACGGCAGGCCCCACAGGATCTTGTCTAGATGGACATGGGCCTCGACAAAGGGGGCGATGGCGATTGCGCCATTGCCGTCGACGACTTTCATGCCTTCGCGCGGCCTCAAATCGGGGCCGACCGCGGCGATCGCGCCGTTCTCGATCAGTATATTCGCGGCTGCGCCGGCATCGGGACGAACATTGGAAATGAAAAGGTCGGTCATGGCAAATCTCAGCGGAGGCGGGGGTTGAGGACGTCGCGAAGCCAGTCGCCGACGATGTTGACGGCCAGCACCAGCAAGACGAGCGCTGCACCGGGGAACAGTGCAATCCACCATTCGCCGGAGAGCAGGAGATCGTTGCCGGCGCGGATCAGGGTGCCGAGCGAAGGCTGCGAGGGCGGCATGCCGAGGCCGAGGAACGACAGGATCGCCTCGGTCAGGATGGCGACACCGAGCCCGAGCGTCGCCAGCACCAGCACCGGCCCGATGGTGTTGGGCAGAATGTGGGTGAACAGGATGCGGAAACCGCTGACCTCGCTTATCCGGGCCGCCGCAACATAATCCTTGCGGCGTTCGATCATCGTGGCTGCGCGGACGGTGCGGGCGAACTGCACCCAGTCGGCCACGCCGATCGCCAGGATGACAACGTAGAACCGCATCTCCTCGCGCATCTGCAGCGGCATGACGATCTTGGCGACGCCGTCGATGAAGAAGGCGATCATGATCGTCGGGAAGCTGAGCTGCACGTCGCCCAGCCGCATGATGATCGTATCCACCCATCCGCCGAGATAGCCGGCCAGCAGGCCAAGGGCCACGCCGAGGGTCATCGAGAATGCGACGGCGGCAAGGCCGACCAGGATCGAGATGCGCATTCCGTAGAAGATGGTCGACAGGATGTCGCGTCCCTGCTCGTCGGTCCCGAGCAGGTACGTGCCGGTGCCCCCGTCAATCCAGACGGGGGGAAGGCGCGCATCCATGATGTTGAGCGTCGCGGGGTCGAAGGGATTGTGCGGAGCGATCAGCCCCGCTGCCGCGGCGCAGAAGACCAGGACGACCAGCACGACGGCGGCGAAGATGACCGGCGGCGAGGTCCGGAACCGCCACCAGAGTTCGCTGTTGCCGATGGCTTTGAGTTTGAGGACGAGCTGGCTCATTTGGTGCGCAACCTGGGATCTACGGCGAGATAGACGAGATCGACGATCAGGTTGATCGTCACGAAGCTGAAGCCGACGAAGGCGAGATAGGCGGCCATCACCGGGAAGTCGGCGAACTCGATCGCCTGGAGGATGAGAAGGCCCATGCCCGGCCACTGGAAAACGGCTTCGACCACGATGGCGAAAGCGATCAGCGAGCCGATCTGGAGGCCGGTGATGGTGATGACCGGCAACAGGCTGTTGCGCAACGCGTGGGTCAGGTAGACGGCCCGGTCGGACAGGCCGCGGGCGCGGGCGAACTTGACGAAGTCGGTCCGGACCACCTCGAGCATCTCTCCCCGGACCAGGCGCATGATCATCGACACCTGGAATACGGCGAGCGTGATGGTGGGCATGATCAGCGCCTTCAGGCCCGACGTGGTGAGCAGTCCTGTCGTCCACCAGCCCAGGTCGACAACCTCGCCGCGGCCGAAGGCCGACAGCCAGCGCAGCTCGACCGAGAAGACGAGGATCAACAGCATGCCGATGAGGAACTGCGGCATCGAGATGCCGAGCAGCGAACCGAACTGCAGGCTGCGGCTCAAAAGCCCACGCGGCTTGAGCGCCGTGTAGACTCCCATCGGAATTCCGACCGCAAGCGCGATCACAGTGGCGAACAGCACCAGTTCCAGCGTCGCGGGCAGGCGGGCCAGGATCAGATCCACCACGGGCTGGCGATTGCGGTAGGAAACGCCGAAATCGCCGACTGCGGCCCGTTCGACGAAGCGCCAGAACTGCACCACCGTCGGCTGGTCGAGGCCGAGAGCCACGCGCAACTCGTCGCGCTGTTCCAGCGTGGCGTTGACGCCCAGTATGTTGTTCACGGGGTCGCCGAGGAAGTTGAAGATCGAGAACGAAAGAGCCGACACCACCAGCATCACGAGGACGACGCTGGTCATGCGCGTGGCAAGCAAGGAAATCATCTATGCCTCCGGATCGAGAGGAGCCGGGTCCGCCATTGGCGAACCCGGCCGCTGCGGCGTCCGTCAGTTCATCGTGTAGTACCAGAAGCGCGTGTACTCGTCGGCCGGCACCATGGCGTTGACCTTGTCGCTCATGCCCCAGGTCAGGAACTGCTGGTGCAGCATGATCTTGCCGACCTCGTCGCGATGGATCTTCATCACCTCCGAGATCATCTCCTGGCGCTTCTTGGCGTCATATTCCGTGCCGATCTGCGGGATCAGCTCGTCGACGCGCGCGTTGGAATAGCCCTTGGGGTTCCAGGCGCCGAGATCGCCGGTCGGGGTGTGGAACGTCGCCGACATGATGTTGTAGGCGTCGAGGGTCGGCAGGCCGGCCCAGCCGAGCATGTAGAAGGAGTATTTGCCGGCCGGTAGCTCGGTGTCGAACTGCACCGGCGGATGCATGGTCAATTGCAGCTTGATGCCGATCTTGGCGAGCATGCCCACCGTCGCCTGGCAGATCTGCTCGTCATTGATGAACGAGCCGGCCGGGCAATCGAGCGGCAGCGTGAAGCCGTCCGGATAGCCGGCCTCCTTGAGCAGCGCCAGCGACGCTTCGGGGTCGAAGGGGAAGCGGACGTCGAGGCTCGCGTCGTAGAACGGCAGCTCCGGCGCCATCATGATGGCCGACGGCCGGCTGTTGCCGCGCATGATCGAGCGCTTGATGCCTTCGATGTCGATGGCCTGGTAGATCGCCTTGCGCACGCGCACGTCGGCGAGCGGGTTTGACTCCAGGCCCGGCAGCGCCTTCGACTGCTGGTCCATGCCGAAGAAGATGTTGCGCAGGTGCGGTGCCCGCATGATCTTCATGCCCGGCGTGTTCTCGATGCGCTCGACGTCCTGGGGCGGCGCGTTGCGGATGAAGTCGACCTCGCCGGAGAGCAGTGCCGCCACGCGCGTGGCGTTGTTGGTGATCGGCGTGTAGACGATTTCGTCGATGTTGTGCTCGGGCTTGTCCCACCACTTGTCGTTGGCGACGAAGACGGTTCGCACGTCCGGTTCGCGGCTGGCGAGCTTGAACGGACCGGTGCCGACGCCCTGGGTGATCATCGCGCCGCCGGTGTTGGTGGACAGGTCGATCGGCTTTTCAGCGCCGACCGATTCCTGGAATTCCTTGTCGAGGATGTACCACCCGGCGAAGTCGTTGAGCAGCAGCGCGTATTTGCGCTTGAGCGTCATGTCGACCGTATGGTCGTCGACCTTGACGACCTCCGCCACCGGCTCGAGCAGGCCGGCGAAGGGCGAGCCCGGAGAGCCGGCGCGCTGGAAGGAGAAGATCACGTCGTCGGCAGTGAAGGGGTTGCCGTTATGGAAGGTGACGCCCTTGCGCAGATGGAAGCGCCACTTGGTGTCCGACAGCGTCTCCCAGCTCTCGGCCAGCGCCGGCTCGATCTTGAGCTCCTTGTTCCAGCGGACGAGGCCTTCGTAGACGTTGCCGATCAGGCTGAGCGTGAAGTCTTCACGCGCCGCATGCGGGTCCATCGAACTGATTTCCTGCGATTCGGCGAAACGCAGGGTCTTGGCTTCGGCTGCGTTGACGGCGAGGCCGGCGCAGGAGGCGAGGAGGGCTAGTTTCAGATAACGTTTCATCGGCTGTTCCCACAGGGTTATTGGTCGTTGGATTTCGGTTATCTCGGAAGGTCGTCGGCACGCCGATGGCATGGCGCCGGACATGTCGTCGGGCGTCGCGTCCATCGGTGAATGAAGGGGTTTGTCCAGCAGGCACGGGCTGCCATTGTGACAGATCGAAATCGCGATCCCTCTCATCCCCCGTGGTGCGGGGGAATGCCCATTTCGATCCGTTCTGATCTCGAGCATCTGTCACGATGGACCCAGCCTGTTGAGCCGACCGGGTCATGATTCCACATCGAATACGCTTCGTCTACAGCGTTGTATGCTGAAGATGGCATCAATTGTATACATGAAAGGCGCGTGTTTGGGCAGCAGCCGACGCGCCGGCATCAGGCGCTGATGCCGGTTCCGCTCTCCACCCTGGGCCGCTGCTTAGAGCGCTGTGCCACCCTGATGGATGAAGCAGGCGGCGAGCGTGCCGCCAGCGTCGGCGAGCTTCGGCTCGCTCGTCCGGCAGCGGGGGCCGGCCTTCGGGCAGCGCGGGTTGAAGGCGCAACCTTGCGGCCAGTTGCCGAGGCGCGGCATGGTGCCGTCGATCTGCTCGAGCCGGTCGGCCTTGCGCTTGAGCGACGGGATCGAGGCCATCAGCCCGGCGCTGTAGGGGTGGCGCGGGCGATGGATGACCTCGTCGACCGGCCCGATCTCGACGACGCGTCCGGCATACATGACCGCCACCCGGTCGGCGGTCTCGGCGATGACGCCCATGTCGTGGGTGACCAGCATGATCGCCGTGCCACGGGTCGTCGCCAGCCGTTTCAGCAGGCCGATGATCTGGGCCTGCACGGACACGTCCAGCGCCGTGGTGGGTTCGTCCGCGATGATCAGTTCCGGCTCGCCTGCCAGTGCCAGCGCAATGACGATGCGCTGGCGCATGCCGCCGGAAAACTGGTGCGGGTACTGGCCGAAACGGTTCTCTGGATCGGCAATCCCAACCTCGCGCAGCAGCGTCAGCGCCTTGGCGCGGGCGGTGTCTGCGCCAACGGGCTGATGCGCCCGGATCGTCTCGGTGAGCTGGCGGCCGACCGTGAACAGCGGATCTAGGCTGGTCAGCGGGTCCTGGAAGATCGCGCCGATGTGCCGGCCCCTGAGCTTGCGCTGCTCCGTCTGTGGGAGGTCGTCGATGCGCTTGCCCGAAAGGTGGATGGTGCCGGAGGCGATGCGGCCCGGCGGCTGCAGCAGGCCGATGAGCGCACTGCCGGTCAGCGACTTGCCGGCCCCGGACTCGCCCACGACGCCAAGTATCTCGCCCTTGCCGATGCTGAATGACACGCCGTCCACGGCGACGAGCGCACGCTGGCGCAGCGGAAACTCGATGCGTAGATTGTGTACATCGAGGACAGTCGGGGCTGGCGCTGTGGATGCACCGTCGAGATGACCCGTGCTCATGACGACACCGCCGTGGACCTGGACGCGGGAGAGGTTGTGCAGGCGGAAATGGTATGTTCCATGCCGGCCATGTACGGGATAGAATACATATTCAGTCCTCCCTATGCCCAATCACCAGGATCGTGACATGCTACGCGAGCCCCGCGCCTCGAAATCCGTCGTCCAGCCGGCCCAGGCCGGCCCGGCCAGGAAGCGCGGCGGCCAGACCGATGAGCACATCCACGCCGAGATCTATGCCGCGATCATCAACCACCAGATCCGTCCGGCGACGCCGTTGCAGGAGGATGCGCTGGCGACCGCGTTCGGGGTGTCGCGCACCATCATCCGCAAGGTGCTGCAGCGGCTGTCGCACGAAAAGCTCGTCGACCTCATTCCCAACAAGGGCGCCTTCGTCGCAAAACCCAGCATCGAGGAGGCGCGGCAGGTGTTCGAGGCGCGGCGCGGCGTCGAGTGCATCCTCGCCGAAAAGCTCGCCTCGACGATCGCCAGGGATGACGTCGAGCGGCTGACAGCCATGGTGAACGCCGAGGCAGAGGCTCTCGAGCAGGACAGCAAGCAAAGGCGGCTGCAGCTCTCCGGAGACTTTCATCGCGAGCTCGCCTCGCTAGCCGGCAACGAGGTGCTGCGCGACTTCGTCCATGAGCTGGTGTCGCGCACGTCGCTGATCATCGCGCTGTACGAATCGCCGGGCGCGGTGCCCTGCTCGTACAGCGAGCACAAGGAGATCGTGGACGCGCTGAAGCGGCGGGACGGCAAGAAAGCTGCGCAGTACATGGACCACCACCTCCGTCACATCGAGGCCCAGATCGACCTCTCCGACCACCCCGTGCGCGTCGACTTCAAGACGCTGTTCAAGCCCGTGGGCTAGCTCACCTTCCTCGCCATTGCTCCGCCCTTGAGGCGCATCTCGGGTGCGTAGCCGGCAAGCTTGCCGCGATAGGTCTTTGGCAGCGGATAGGCGAGGTCGCCGCGCTTCGACGTCCTCAAGCCCATGCCGACGATCGCCTCGGCGAACTTGACGGCGGCAACGACGCCATCGATCACCGGCACCTGCAGCCTGTCTTCGAGGAACTTCGCCAGGTCCGCCATGCCGGCGCAGCCGAGTACGATCGCCTCGGAGCGGTCCTCGGCCAGCGCCTTCTCGCATTCCGCCAGGATGATGGCGCGCGCGTTCGACTCCGGTTTCTCCAGCTCGAGCACCGGCACGTCGGTTGCGCGGACGCGGCGGCAGTGGTTCTGCATGCCGTAGGTGCGCACGAGATGTTCGGAGATGATGCGGGTGCGCTCCAGCGTCGTCACCACCGAGAAGCCGGTCGACACGAAGGTCGCGGCGTGCATGGCAGCTTCCGCTATGCCGAACACCGGCGCGTCGGTGATCTCGCGCGCCGCGAGCAGGCCGGGGTCGCCGAAGCATGCGATGACGTAGGCGTCGGCGGGCGGCCCGTCCATGATCTCGTCGACGAGCCCGATGATGCTCATCGCCTCGTCATAGTGGCCTTCGATGGAGGCGGCCCCCGAGCGCGAGGTTGCGGCCACGATCTCGGTGCCCGGAGCCGCGACCGACCGCGCCGCGTCGCCGATGAGGTCGGTCATCGACTGCGTCGTGTTCGGATTGATGAGCTTTATCCTCATGCGATCCTCGCGGGGCTGCCGTTGCAGAGAGCGTTTCACTGGCCGATAATTGTATACTATTTGATATTCGTATTGGATGTAATTTGGCATTGTCAACACACCTTGCATCCGATTTCCGCGCCATTTTCCGGAATGGCTCGTCGAGCCTATCCCGCCGGCGGCGAGCGCGTTCAGGGTTGCGCCCCGCGCCTTCGCTGGAAAGTCAATGTTTTGAATGGGTTGGTGAACGCATCCCCTAGCGGACCACGTTCCGGGTCGGGCGGAGGGCCGACGGCCTGTTCATCGCCAGCGGATGGCCAGTTAGGAATTGTATACATGAAAGTTCCGCCGTCCTGCCCTCCAGATCGGGCGGGCGAATGACGCTCCGGCTGGTGCCCCTAGGGGGATGCAGTTCGCCTGCGTGTCGCGGCGGTGGGGGCGGTTGCCCGACAAGCGGCCCCGGAGGCGGTAGCAATCGGCACATTCGTATTGACAGAAATACATATGTTCACTACCACTCGGATAGCGAAGAGTTGCGCTCGCCTGTCGTGTGGAGGACCAATCAGATGACGATCAACGTGGCACCGGTTGGGCTGACGCG
>VFQM010000261.1_pt1 | contig 62406 bp, 64 predicted proteins | sample 3512391 | NCBI WGS metagenome assembly VFQM01 (sample SAMN10412369, study PRJNA504923) | tailings metagenome | isolation source: Replicate 1 from Balatoc abandoned mine | place: Philippines | reverse complement strand
GGACGCGGCGTTACGTTGCGAATAGGACGGGTCCGGGAATACGGGGGCAAGATCAAGACGCGTAGTCCGGCTACGCCCCAAAAGGTGGGGTCAACATTGGATGAAAAACCGGGGTCAGGATTGCGCGGAAATCAACAGTACCTTCCCGACACCGAGCGTCGCAAGGACCCGCTGGCTTCACCGCTGCGCACACCGGATCTCTCGGCATCGCCCGCAGCGCTCGTTCTCAGTGCCGGGCTCGACCCGCTTCGCGACGAGGGCGAGGCCTACGGCCACCGCCTCAGTTCGACTGGCGTCCCGACTGAGGTCGTGCGCTGTGAAGGAGTTGTTCACGGGTTTCTTGCGATGGTCAACTATGCACCGAGCGCGGGAAAAGCGTTTGACCACATTGTTGAAGGCATCGACAAAGCAACTAGCTACAGCGCTAGAGTTTCGAGTTTAGACAACTAACTGCGACTGATCGGAGTCACTCAAGTCCAACTATCGGTCACCTGGTCGTCATTCGCCGTACTCCAACGTCGCACCACGTCGTCAATACCCGCGACAGGTTCATGGGACTGAACGCTCGACGGCGTGCGCGAGAACCGGGGCGCTGGCGCCGGGTGAAAGACGCCATCAATCTCCAGAAACGCTTTTCGAGCCAGGTGATGCCGATGTTGGCGCGCTGCACTCAACGGCAATACCGGTGCGAAACACGCATCGGTCCCTTCAAGCAAGTCACACCATTCCGCCTGCGTGCGCGAGCGAAAGCGATTCTCCAGCCACCCGCGCAGGGCAGGCCATCGTGACTGATCTTGTTGAGCATCGCGCAAGTCAGCCGGCAGCTCCAGGAGGTCACACAGACAAGAGAAGAACTGCGGTTCGATCGGGCCGATGCTCACGTGCTGGCCGTCTGACGTCGCATACACGTCGTACCAAGGGGAGCCGCCATCAAGCATATTGTCCTGACGCTGTTCTCGAAAGCCACCTCCCTGCGCCATACCCATGAACAGCGCCATCAGATTTACCACACCATCTGAAATCGCTGCATCGACAACCTGTCCTTTGCCGGACTGGCGCGCCTCATGAAGCGCCGCAAGAATCCCGACGACCAGATACAGACTTCCACCCCCATAGTCGCCCAAAAGATTGAGCGGCGGAACGGGTTTCTCGGCTGATCCGATGGCATGCAACGCACCCGTAATGGCGATGTAATTGATATCGTGCCCAGCCGCCTGCGCGAGGGGGCCATCCTGACCCCACCCTGTCATGCGCGCATAGACCAGGCGCGGGTTGCGACGGGCCACATCCTGTGGTCCAAGTTGAAGGCGCTCCATCACACCGGGCCGAAAGCCCTCCACCAGCACATCCGCATGGTCCAGCAAGGAAAGCACCTCTTCGACGCTTGCGGGATTCTTTAGATCGGCCTGCACGCGACGCCGGCCACGCTGAGTCAGCTGGGTTGGACCAGGCGTGCGAGCGCCACTGCGATCCACCGTTACCACGTCGGCTCCCATGTCGGAGAGCATCATGCAGGCAAACGGGCCAGGACCTATACCTGCAAACTCAACTACCCGCAGGCCCTTGAGCGGGCCGGCAGCGCCACTCCCTGAATCAAGAAAACTCACGGTTCCCCCGCATTTCTTCGATGCAGAACCACGGGCTTTCCACCCAAGGTTCTCTTGCACATCCAGGCGGCCAGTGCCGAGTCGAGATAGTCCGCATGCCCTGGAAACCAGGCCGCAAGTTCCCGCACGAATCCCCTACCGACCTCCACCAGTTGAGTACCCTGCAAAGCCAGCACTTCATTCGCGGATCGCAGAACCGCGGCGTGCTCGTCGCGATGACATTCACCGGGGGGGAAGTCAGTCTCCGCCATCCACTGGTCCTCCTGATTGAAATGCTCCTTCAGATGACGAACCACGGATTCGAGCCTTCCCGGAAAATCGGCATCTGAACAATAGGTGGCACGCTCCACGACGTCCTCGAACTCGGCATGAACATCGTCCATCGGGGCATACCCAAGAAGGATTTTGGGCTCAGACATTCGATCCATCCGTACCAATTGGCGTTCGACCCTGAATCGGATCTCGGTGCGATTCATGCGATGCATGATGGGTCTGCGCCGCATGCCGTGCTGCTCGGTAGGCAAACACAAACCCCGGCCCCAACGTGACCCCCGGCCCGGGATAACTTCCTCGCATGAGCGAGGCAGCGTCATTGCCACACGCATACAACCCATCGATCGGTTCTCCACTAGAACGCAGAACGCGCGAATAAGCATCGGCCACCAAACCAGCGCTGGATGCGGCGACGCCCACATGAACTCTCAGGGCAACGTAGAACCCTTCGCCGATCTCACCAAGACATGGGTTTGGCACATGAGCAGGGTCTCCATTGAAGCGATCGACTGGCGCCAAACCTCTGTGGAACTCCGAGTCGACCCCCTTCATTGCGTCTCGATTGGCTCGAGCAACCGTGGACGCGAGACCAGCCGGATCGATACCTGTGCGGTTCGCCAGTTCTATCAGGGTTCGTCCCGTCACAACATAGCCCCGCCCGACCCAATCCTCCAGCTTTCGAGTTCCAGGCGGTATGACGCCCAGACCATAGCGACGCACGAACGCCGAATCACAGATCAACCAGAACTTCTGCGCGCCAGAGGCTCTCTCGCGTGTCAGCATCCCTTCACCGAAGTGGTGATACGACGCTGCCTCGTTGGCAAATCGCCGCCCTGATTCGTCCACTGCAATCAGACCGGGTTTTGCACGATCGAGGAACAGGTGCGGGAACAACCCACCATTCTCACCAAGGCGGTGGCGAATCGTGGAGACAGGTTGCCAGAAGAAGTTTCCTCGCTCGTGCTGCTCGAACGCCGCGCCCGCACGAAGGCCCGCGCGGATCCCACTTCCTTTGACCGACTCATTGACGAGAACGTGCGCCGACTGATCCGCGGCACCCAACTCACTCATTAAAGCCCGGTCATGACCGACACCACCCGTGGCCAATACAACCCCACGCCGACTCGACACGCGCAAACCTTGAGGGTTACCACCAAATGACGCCCCCACGACGCGCTGCTCGTCCAAAATCAGCTCATCGAGCGTCCATCCAAACCGTATGTCCACGCCCACATCCCGCAAACTTGCGTACAGGCGCGCAACCAGTGCATTTCCCATCACCAGACGCGTTCCGCGTTGATGGCGCAAGCGGTCCATCAGATATCGAGCGACCAACCGCATCGACCCCGCCATCGATGCCCATGAGCTCCACCGACTCATGAGCATCTGAATGTCGGACTTCCCCACCATCATGCCGCCAAGAACCATGAACTCGGGGATTGGAGCGCGAATTCGGGTGAATCCAGCCCCCAACAGGCGCCCGTCGAACAACAACGGCGATAGAGCACGCCCGGCTTCTGCGGCACCAGGCAACATCAGGTAGTCCGGGTGCCGTCCCGCACTGGCAAACTTGACCTGACTGCGCTGACCGAGATAGTCAATCGCTTCGGCGCCAGATTCGAGAAAGGCCGATCGAAGCGCTCGAGGATCCTCAGGACCAAGAACGGCATCGAGGTACTGTGCGGCCTTTGAAACCGTGTCGTCATGCCCTGCGCTCACGCCTTGATGGTTGCCTGGTATCCACAGCGTGCCAGCAGAGGTGGCGGTCGTGCCTCCAACCTGTTGTGAGCCTTCACAGAGGATGACGTGCAACCCTTCCAGCGCACCCACCAACGCTGCCACCATTCCGGCGGCACCCGCACCGATGACCAGCAGGTCGCAATCCGCGCTCAGATTCGACGCCATTGGAGGAGCGAGTACGGGGGTGAATGTTGGAGGTGATGCTCGAATACACCCTCAACGGCGGCGCCAATCGGGACGTCCTGCAGTGGATCACCCAACAGATTTCCCACCATTCGAACGTTGCCCGCTTGGGGCAGTTCCACCAGGACGGCAAGGTACGGCCCCTGGTCTTTCAATGCAGGATGCGCCGGATGCCAAACGCGTTCCCAACTGTAGATCTTCCCCATGGCCGGCACATCCACCCAGCCCGGGTCGAAGGCGTGACATTGGTGGCAAATCCACTCAGGGCCGAACTGCCAGCAAGCGCATTTTCCGCATCGTTGCACCCGCAGGAGACCGTGTCTCAACCCGCTCCAGTAGGGTTCTGAAATGCCATCCGGTTCAGGCACCGGAACGGGCAACCCTTCTTTGAAGTAGTGCTTGGTGTCGCTCATGTGTTGACCCCTGCGGCGTCTGCTGATCCAAGTAACAGATTGCTGGCCGGCGCCACCATTGGGCCACCGATCACCAAAGCAACGTCGTTTCGGACAACCTGAGACGTCGAGGTACCACGCACTTGTCGAACAGCTTCGATGATTTGTTCGAACCCGTGCATGTAGCACTCCGCCAGATTGCCACCACTTGTATTCAAGGGAAGCCCCCCCGAAGGGGCCATGAGGTTTTCCAGGGTCAGGAACTCATTGGCCTCCTCCGGTTTGAAGAATCCATGCTCTGCCAGTGCCATGACCACACCACCGGTGAAGTTCTCATAACTTTGAACGACACCCACATCAGCAGGCGACACGCCCGCCATGCGATAAAGGTCCTCCGCAATAGTCGAGAAGTTTGCCGACGCATAGTCAACGGAGTTGTGCGCATGCGTCGCAAATCGGCGACCGGATCCCGACGCAGCGCCAAGCACGTAAACCGGCTTGTTCGAGAAGGCGGTCGCTTGCTCTGCAGACACCATAACGACTGCGGCAGCGCCGTCGTTCTCCATACAGCAGTCAAACAGCCGGAACGGTTCGACGATCCAGCGCGAGGCTTCGTACCTGGCCTCGTCCAGCGGCTTACCGAACATGACCGCCCGCGGGTTGCTTTGCGCATGGTGATATGACGCCAATGCGATCGCACGAAGTGCCTCAGGGCGCACACCATGGTCGTGCATATAGCGCCGTACACGCATCGCGAATCGTTGCGGCGGCGAGATAACGCCATAGGGAACCAGGTATGCGCGCTCACCGTGCAGCGTACCGCTGGCGGAGCTCAACCCGAATCGGCCGTATTGCCCCTGGGCCAGCGAACGAAAGGCGACCACACAATCGGCTTGCCCAGCCGCAATCGCCGCGGCGCCATTGGCAATGGCGGCACAGGAACCGCCACCGCCGCCGCCCCACTGCATCACGGCCGTTCGCAGGCGCGGCAAATCCAATGCTGAAGCCAACCTGGTGGCCTCGTTGCGATCATCGCCATATGAGCTGAATCCATCGATCCTGCGCGGATCAATGCCAGCATCACTGCATGCCTTCAATATCGCCTGCAGTGCGAGCTTGAATTCAGCATCCGGCGACTGCCCATGCTTGTAATAGGTCGACTCGCCGACGCCAATGATGGCAACTCGGCCTTTCAGGGTTCGCATGGACATCAGTTCGTCAGATGGTGATGTTCGCCTTCTTGACGATGGGACCCCACTGCGCAAGTTCTCCATCGATGGTGTTGGCAAGCTCTTGCGGGGTGCTGCCCCAGGGCTCCACATGGCGGTCGATGAAGAACTTACGAACATCCGGCTTCTGCACCGCAGCGGCGATGGCACCGGAGATCTTGTCCGCCAGCGTAGAAGGCAATGACTGGGGCGCCAGCATGCCGAACCACACCACGGCGTTGAATCCCGGAACTGCCTCGGCAATGGCCGGAAGCCCCGGGAGCACCTCGGTGCGCTTAGGCGATGCAACACCCAGGTAGCGAATACGTCCGGCCTGAAGCATCGCGGCGCCGTCCAGGCCTGTGAGGAAGGCCATATGCACCTGTCCACTCGCCAGTGCAGTGACAAGTGGAGCGCCTCCTTGATACGGGATGTGCTGGAGCTTGGTACCGGCAAGCTCATTGAAGTACTCACTGGCCAAGTGCGAACTCCCACCAATTCCGGTGGTGCCATAGTTCAGATTGGTGCCCTGGCCTTTCGCCCAGCCGACAAAATCTTCGACCGTCTTGTGCGGCGAATCAGCGCCCACAGCCAGGATCAAAGGCACCCGAACAACGCCGGACAAAGGCCGGAAATCTTTCTTAACGTCGTAGGGCAGCTTGCGCATCAAAGAGGCAGTCGCGCTCGGACCACTGTTTCCAAAGAGCAGCGTCAAACCGTCGCCTGGTTGTTTGGAGACGTAGTCCGCGCCAATCGTGCCACCAGCGCCCGCCTTGTTCTCGACGATCACGGTCTGGCCAAGTGTCTCGCGAAGCTGGATGGCGACCGCTCGAGCCAACTGGTCGGTCGTTCCGCCCGCCGGATAGGGCACCACGATGCGAACCACCTTGTCGCCACCCTGGGCGAAAGACGGCAGTGCAACACCGGCGGTGGCACCGGCAGCGATCATTTTCAGCGCGCCACGGCGCGTAAAGGCATTCATCATTCGGTCTCCTGCATTTTTCAATATGAACCGCTCAGCCCTGGGCCGCGGCATCTTTCACTTGGCGGCCTAGACCACCGGATGACACGGCCGCCGAGGCCGTGCCGCCAAACGCACCCAGGGCGCGCAATTCGTTGATCCTGTTGCCGGTGAGGCCGAGGACATCGTGCAGAACCGCTTCCGTGTGTTGACCGACCTTCGGCGCAGCCACCGGGTCTGCCATCGGCGTCGACCCGTAGCGGATGGGAAGTCGAACATTCGGAACCCAGTTGAGTACTGGATGAGGAATTCGCGTGACCAATACATGGTCGCGCGCTTCTGGCGAGCGAATTGCTTCACTTACGGTACGCACCAGCCCGCACGGGACACCCGCCGCTCGCATGCGCCCTTGCCAATGGGCCCAATCCTGACGAGCGAACGCCTCTTCCAGTATTTCGAACAACCGCTCGCGATGTCGATTGCGTAGCGAAGGGCTTGCATAGTCGGGATCTGCCGCTACGTCAGATCTTTCGAGTACCTGGATCATCAACCGCTGGAAGATGTTGTCGTTTCCACTGTTGATGTAGAACGTACGGTCGCGAGCGCGGAATGCTCCGGACGGGCACGTATCGGGACTGGTGTTGCCGCTTCGGATGGGATCCTTGCCAGTAAACAGGGTCTGCATGCTGGCATAGCCCGTCATCAATACAGCCGTGTCAAACAACGAGACTTCCACGCGTTGTCCCGCTCCGATTCTCTCGCGCGCAAGCAATGCGCCCATGACAGCGTTTCCAACCATCATGGCAGTGCTGATGTCCATGACGGGCGACAGAGCGCGCACGCCCTCGCGGTCGGGATAGCCGTTCATGGATACGAAGCCACTTTCCGCCTGGGCAATTGGGTCAAATCCCAATCGATCAGCGTAGGCGCCTTCACGGCTGTAGGCGGCAATCGAGCAGTACACCAGCCTGGGGTTGATCGCACGACAAGTCTCGTAGTCCAGCCCAAGGCGCTTCATCACCCCTGACGAAAAATTCTCCACCAGCACGTCGGACTTCGAAATGAGGTCTCGCACCAAGTCAATTCCCACGGAGGACTTGAGATCAAGCGCGACGCTCTTCTTGTTTCGGTTGCTCCAGATGAACGGTGCGCCTTGGTCGAGTTTGGGATGCACGGGTGGGTAGCGTCGCAGGTCATCCCCGCGTTCAGGCGCTTCTATCTTCAGCACCTCTGCTCCGAGGTCAGCCAGAATCATGGTGGCAAAGGGACCTGCAATGAAATGCGAGAAGTCCACCACCCGGATTCCGTCCAACGGGTGCGGCGCACCGGCTGCTCGGGGTTGGTGCTCCGGCAAGTCGTTTTCGATGTTGTCAAGCATGTGCAATCTCAGAGGTCGAGAACAAGTTCCGGAGACTTCGACCCCGAACAGCAAATGATCATGGTCTTACCGAGGCGCTTTTCCTCGTCGCTGAGGAACTCGTCCCGATGGTCAGGAACGCCAGAAATCACGCCCGTCTGGCATGTGCCGCAAATCCCGCTGGAACAGGCGTACGCGACAGGAACGTTCGCATCCAACAGTGCGTCAAGAAGGGTCTGCCCTTGCATCACCGGGACTACTCGTTCACTGCGGGCCAATCGCACTGAATAGCCGCCGTCCATTGCAGCGGCCTCGGACGCCGAGAACCGCTCGAAGTGGATGGTGGCGGGATCGCGTGCTTGCCCAGCCGAAACGAATGCGTCGATCATGCGCGCGGGGCCGCAGCAGTAGAGGTGTGTAGAGGCCGGCGCCTTGGACACGATGCGTTCGACATCCAGGCGCTCTGGTCCCGCTCCTCCGATGCAGTACGTCACGAGCCCACGCCCGCGATCCAATTCGCTCAAACGCTCGCGAAAGGCCATGGAAGCCGGTGTACGAGATGCGTAGAACAACTGCCACGGCCGGCCGATGGCATCGAGGCGCTCAATCATCGACAGAATGGGGGTGATGCCAATTCCACCGGCGATGAGAATCGAGTCGTTCGCTTCTTCGTCCAGGTGGAAGTCGTTCGACGGAGCACTTGCGCTCATCTCCTGACCCACGCGCAAGGAGTCGTGCATCCAGACCGAACCACCGCGTCCATCCGCTTCTCGCTGTACGGCCACCAGATATTTAGTTCGACACCCAGGTGCACTCGCTATCGAGTAGCTGCGCACACGCCCCTGCGTCAATTGCAGATCTATGTGTGCGCCAGCATCGAATGTCGGCAGATCGCGTCCATCTGCAGACACGAATTCAAATGAACAGATGTCCTGCGCTTCTTCGCGAATCTGCCGCAATCGCAGTCGCAGCGTGGGTTCCGTCATGGGGTGTATCCAAAGCCCTTGCCGAGCTCAGCCTTCATGTGGTCGCGACCCAGTTGTGTCCAATCCCCCCCTGCTGGAACGGTAATGGATATCGCCCGCACCATGTACGATCCGGGAAGATCGGAACCGGGGGCCTTCTGACCTTGCAACAGCTTGCGCGCACTATCCAGCAAGAGTCGGCGAACACGTGCAATCCCGGTATCGCTGGTACCTAGGTGCTCTCTACTCCGGTCGTAGATGGGTGCTACGCCCGACTGTGCTGCAGCATCTTCCAGCCAGAGGCCAGGCATTCCAGACTCATAGCTATACGCATAAGCATTGGATCGATTGAATCGACTCCAGTAGTTTGCGTAGGGCGTTGTCAGGGGCTTTTGCTCATAGGCCGCATTGGAGTGGTGCCCGGTCTCTCGACCTTTATGCCCCTCCTTGAAAAGCTTGCGCGACTTCTCATAAAACGGCTGATCAGGCGTGTACGAGAACATCAGCGCGAGTGTGTGGTGATCGTCGATCGGGACCCATGCATGTCCACTCAACTCGGGGTATTGCTTTTGCGGAGGAACCAGGGTCCAGAACGGCATGAGGAACTGGTTCACTCGGATGTAGTTGTTCTCAGACCCATCCTTGCGTCGCGCCGCCACGCTGATGCCCGCTTCGTGCATCTGCACCTCAAAGGTCGGCGTCAGATCCTGTCCTTGACGCCATTCCGCGATGGTGCTGCCCTTGCGTCCATGAAGAATGGCCGCGTGAGCTGAATCCACCTCGCCTTCCAACGCCTGAAGCCAGTTGCACTCCTGCACCCGCAAGGTCACCAAACTGTGCGATTCCGGGACCATGTTCCACTCCACTTCGGGCAGCGGCGGCGGCTCACCAGGACCCTCACCCATGTAAGCCCACAGCACCCCGTTTCGCTCACGAACGGGATAGGCCTTGATGCGCACCCGCTTCTTCATGGGTGTGTCCGACGGCTCAGCCGGCATCTCTTCGCAAGCGCCATTCAACCCGAACTTCCAGCCGTGATACACGCAGCGGATGCCCCCCGCCTCATTGCGCGCAAACACCATGGGCGCACCCCGGTGCGGACATGCATGGTCAACAAGACCGACGTCTCCGTTGCTATCACGGTATGCAACGAGGTCTTCCCCTAGAAGCCGTACGCGATACGGCTGGCCATCACTCACAAGATCCGAGGAAGTCAGAAACGGCAGCCAGTACTGCCGCATGAGCTGCCCCATTGGAGTACCGGGTCCGACGCGCGTGATGAGTTCGTTGTCCTCAGGGGAAAGCATGTTTTGACACCTTACATGGTTCTACCAAACTGGTGGGACCAATTGTAGTGACGAAATTCAAGCTTGGCAACCCGTCAGGACTGCTCTCTACCTAGGGAAAGTCTGTACTTTTCTTAAGTTGATTTATCAACTACCAGACAACAAAGTGGCCTTATCACCCATCAGGTGACGCCATGAATGCAGTTGCCGACGCCCAGGCGCATCAAGTCGTCGCAGGCTCCTCCTTCAGCAACGAGATGATCGACGACCCGTTGCCGTGCAGTAGTTACTGCACGAGGCCGGATGCTTGCCCTGGAAGGGCGTGTCACGGCGCGACACATGGTCCAGTTGCTCGACGCAGACAGAGGCGCAATCAGCCGGCCGTTCAAGCCCATGCCCCAACACGGGCTTCTGCGATTCGAAGGTGACCCAGCCGACCGTCGACTGCGTTACGCCTTCTTCACACCTGCAGGGCGTGCCTTGCACGATCGCATCTTTCGCTTTGCCTGCTTGCGTGAACAGGTCGCACCATCTGCGCTCAGCGATGAAGAGGGATATACATTGCGGGATTTGCTGCGCCGCGTCTATGTGAACCCTCCAGCTGTGGAGGGCGCATCGCAGGAATTCATTCGCCAAGAGCGGGAAGCGCTGGGCATATGCCCAGACGCCCCCGCGCTACGAAGACGTGAAGGACAAGGGCTGCGCTAAAAGTCAGGCATCAAGCGCATGGCAACCGATGCGCCGACGCACTTGGCAACCAAGGGAGGTCGACGCCCAAAAAAATCATGAGGAACGCGCCTGCGTGCGCACGCCCTGAGGCCGCCTTCTGGTCGGAGGTTTTTGAGGTTCACCCAGAAACTCAGACCAATAGCTGTTGGCCCGGCTCATATGGCGCAGTATCAGGGCCTCGGCGGCGACCGCATCGCGATCACGAATCAAGGAGACCAGCTTCCGATGATCTCGCGCTGATGCAACGCCCTGTAAGCGGTCGCGGAACATGATCTTGCGACGCCGCGCCGTAAACCGATAGAACGTATGCAGCACCCGGACCAGCACGGAGTTGTGTGTTGCATCCACCAATGCCATGTGGAACTCAGTGTCGACGTCGGCAATATTCCCATCGCCAGTGAGCACTTCGTCGGTACGCGCGAGTACGGACTCCAGACGCATGAGATCTTCATCGTTTCGCCGCTCGCAGGCGAGCCGCGCAGATAGCGCTTCCAATTGCGCACGCACTTCCATCGTTTCCGAAATCTCGGTCGGCGTTGGCGTGGCACCCATATCGGCCAGCAGCGCCATGGCTTCAAAGCTGCTGTCTCGCGCCACGTGCCGCAAATAGATGCCTGAATTCGGGCGCGACTCAACCATCCGCAAAGTGATCAGGATGGCAAGCGCCTCCCGCACGGCGTTTCGGCCAGCGCCCAGGCGCTCAGCGAGGTCGCGCTCCGAGGGGAGTCGATCGCCGGGCTGCAGCCTGCGTTCCCTCAGGTAGTCAACGATCCCCGCGATGACGGCTCCTGTTCCGGATTCGCGCGAATCCGCGCTAGCCATGTCGATCGCCATTCCCATTCCCCAGTACAGCCGTTTCGTTCCCGGGATGGTACACGCCCGATCCTGAAAACAAGCCACGCAGCTCACGTAGTCTCAATCAGCAAAGGCAAACATATCTAGGGCTTGATCCCTTCACCACGTACGTCGTCGCTGAAGGCCAGCTGTTCTTTTTACGCCAAAAAAGTCCACCGCCAGACATCATTGCCCAATGCGTGATCCCATACGCGCGCTCAGCCACGTCCCCGGGGGATGGGGAATGATTTCAGGCGGATAACGGGCAATACCAGTCCGAACACCCACACCAGATTCAAGGAGGCAGCTCGGTATTCACAGACCGGAAGTTCGGCCGTGAGCAAAGAAGATGGTAGGGAAAGCCCTGGTCAGACCCAGCGCTGTTCGATGAATGGCTTGCGCACAGTGTCAGTTTGGAGGCCGACTGCGATCTCTCGCAGCAAATCCTGGAATCGGACCTGGGCCTGGGTCGGCCTCCAGCCCTGCCTCATCGTCACGCCAATGGTGGGCATGCTGTCCGTCAAAGCCTCGCCAATACGAGCAAGCAATCCGCTGCGAATCTGCAGCGCGACCTGATCAGGCATTGCGAGCGTCAAAAGATGGCTGCTGGTGAGAAGCCGACCAATGATCATGATCGAACCGCACTCTACCGGTGCTTCCGGACGGACAGCCGAGAACAGCCGGTCCCACTGGGCACGCAAGGGCGATGTGTCGGGAGCGATGATCCAGGGATAGGACGCCAACATCCTAATGGTTGGCCCGGGCCTCCCAACCAATGGATGCTGTTTGCCAGCCACGATGACAGGGGCCTCCACATACAGAGGCTCCTTTGAGAGATCGGGGATCTCATCAGGCGGGAGCTCGCCCACAATGACGTCGATATGCCCATCACGTAAGGCCTCGACGAGTTCCCCCCAGCTCCCTTCCAGAACCTTGAACCCTGCGGGGAATCTTTCCGCAACCATCATCGCCATCGCCTCGGGGACAAGGAATGCACGTGCCAGTGGCGTTGTACCCACGGCTATGGTCGGGTTTGAGGGGTCGAGCCCAAGCTCGGACAGCGCAGCCTGCAGTTCATTGACGGCGAGACGGCAACTTCGAGCAAACCGGTGGCCCGCGAAGTTGATATGAACGCCACGACCGCGACGCTCAACCAACCTGCGCCCGAGTGCATCCTCGAGCTCACGGACGCCGCGATGGGCCGCCGTTTGCGACAGGCCCAGTTCCCTTGATGCACCGGCAAAGCTTCGCGCCTTGACCAATGCCAGAAGCGCCCGCAACTGCGTCATGGTGAGGCGACGATCCGGCTCGAAACTGGGCCCAGCCACCAAGCGGCAACCACCGGTCAGATAGCGAAGGCACGCTTTGGCCCGCTCAATCACGACGATTCCAGCGGTTGTGGCTCGCATGCCATCAGACCGCCGCTCGAACAGTACCTCCCCAAGCTGACTTTCGAGCTTGAGGATGCCTTGCGTCAGGGCCGGCTGACTGAGACTCACCGCCTGAGCTGCGGCACTGATGCTGCCATGCACCTCGACAGCGAGGACTCCACGCAAGTGCCGCAGGTTCAGGTCGTAGGCGGTCGTCATCAGTAGGGCCAGCGACCGACGGTGTGTCTGACGCTCATGATGGGTCAGTCGCGGCGCTCAGTATAAGCAGCATCGAGACTTTCGATTCTTGAATGCGGGGAGTCTTTATTGAATCCACAGGTGCGACACCCCCTCCTAACATCCGCTCCCTTGAACCCTGCAAGCAGAGTCCCAAGCGGCCATGACCGTTGGGACCCACAAGGAGACAAGGTGCTTATTAAGAACATGTGGCACGTCGCCGGATTCTCGGCCGGCCTGGCGCCTGGAAAGCGCACCGCAAGGCGGTTCCTCAACGAACCGGTCGTCTTGTTTCGCACCCACTCGGGAACCATCAGTGCGCTGACCGGCCGATGTAGCCATCGCGCGATGCCGCTGTGTGAGGGGCACGTGGACGGCGAATTCATCCGCTCGTCCGATCACGGACTGGAGTTTGGAGCCACAGGCGCCTGCGCGCGCATTCCAGGACAAGACCGCGTCCCGGATGCGGCCCAGCTGCATGCTTATCCCGGCGTCGGAGAAGACGACTTCACCTGTGAAGACGAGCGTGCGTTCGAGGCTCTGCAACGTCGGATCAACGATACGCCGGAAGTTCGATTCATCGGCATCGCAAGCGACGGTGCGGTGAATCGCGCCCGCATGCTGCTGGCTTCAATGCAAAGGCAAGAGTCTTCCATCGTGGCGTGACGCCGTTCAATACAAGCAATCACAGGTAGAGAAATGAAGCAAGAAGACAGCATGGACCTGACCCGGGTTGGCCCCGGCACGGTCATGGGTGAGTTCATGCGGCAATACTGGATGCCCGCCGCGATGTCGTCCGAAGTGAAGGCCGATGGCGACCCTGTCCGGTTGATGCTGCTGGGTGAGAAGCTCATCGCATTTCGCGATTCGCAGGGTAGAGTGGGCATACTTGACCATCGCTGCCCGCATCGCTGCGCGTCCCTGTTCCTTGGCCGCAATGAGGAAAGCGGGATCCGCTGCGTCTACCACGGTTGGAAGTTCGATGTGAATGGGCGTTGCACGGAGATGCCCAACGTGCCATCTCGGCAGGACTTCAAGGACAAGGTGCATGCCAAGGCCTATCGAACGAAAGAACGAAACGGGCTCATATGGGTTTACATGGGAAGGAATCAGGGATCTCCACCCCCATTGCCCAGCATTGAAGCGAACCTGATTCCCAGCGCCGATATTTGGTGCTTGCAACGCGAGTGCAATTGGCTCCAGGCACTTGAAGGTGATATCGACACCTCGCACGTCGGGTTCCTGCACGTCGGCATGTTGTCACCCGATGACCTCGCTGAGGACCATCCCATGCGGCCAACGGTGCTGAACAGAACACCTGAGTACGAGGTACGCGCAACCGAGTGGGGGGCCATGTACGGTGGCTACCGACCAAATGAAGACGGACAGATGTCTTGGCGAGTGGCGCACTTCATGTTCCCTTTCTGGACGCAGACGCCCAATGCGCGCTTTTCGACACGGGCGATTGCACGTGCTTGGGTCCCGATGGACGACCACCACAGCATGCTTTTCGACATCTCCGGCGGCGTGGACGAAGGAAACCCGGCATACGTTTCCAAGCGAAGAAACGGTGAGCCGCTGTATGAGAAGTTTGTCTACGAACCGAACTCCACGGATTGGTATGGGCGTTGGCGTTGCCGTGATCGACAGTTCAACGACTGGGGCATTGACCGAGAACAGCAGCGCGATGGCACACAGTACACCGGTATCGGCAATATCACGATCCAGGACCAGGCGGTCACCGAGAGCATGGGACCAATCACAGATCATTCGTTTGAGCACCTCGCACCAACGGATCAGATGATCGCGCGCACCCGCCGTCTGGTGCTTCAAGCAGCACGTGCCTGGCGCGACAAGGGGGAACTTCCGCCGGGGGCCAATCAGCCCGACGTCTTCATGGGTGCACGAGCTGGTTCATTTCTGCACGATCCCAAGCTATCACTAGAGGACGCATACCGGGATCAGCTGGAAAAGGCTGTCCGCTGGACAACAGCGGCTTGATTGACGACATGCACGCCAGAATCCGCCGCGTCGATCGGGAAGCCGACCATATTCTTTGCTTTCGACTGGAACCTTTGGCCGACGAGCAATTTCCTGCATTCACAGCGGGAATTCACGTCGAAGTGGCACGGCAGCCCGCTCTCTCCCGCAGCTATTCGCTGCTGAATGACCCAGCCGAACCAAACGTCTATGAAAGCGCCGTGCAGTTTGATCCAGCCAGTCGAGGCGGTTCACGCCTGATTCATAAGCGATGGCGCGACGGGAGTGGTGGTGATCTACGAGCCGAAGAACCACTTTCGGCTGGGCGTGCTCGCCGGTATTTCCGACCACGTAGACCAGTTCTTGACGCAGATCGAGAAGTATCTGGATCAGTCGGTACTGCCCTGCTGTTCGGGTTCTCGGTCTCCTTGTCTTACGCTCGACCTGCAGCACGCCGCGGCAGGCATCAGAACCCACACCCAATTGCACATGCCTCAACAGGAAAAGCGCGCCGCAGCCCATTTTGATTTCACCGGCCAGAACGTTTTGGTCACAGGTGCAGGGCGCGGTGTTGGTGAAGAAATCGCCCGGATGTTCCACCGCTCAGGTGCCCGAGTAGCGGTCTCGGATGTCGCCGTCGAGTGGGCAACACAGGTGGCCAACGCGCTCGACGCTTCCGGCGTCACTGCCATGCCGCTGGCACTCGACGTGCGCCGAAAGGAGGACTTCGAAAACGCGCGCGACCGGATCGCTCAAATTTGGGGACGCACGGATATCGTGATCAACAATGCTGGATATGCAAAGCGAACACCCACGCAGGAGATCACCCCCGACGAATTCGACGACATCGTCGCTATCAACATGCGCAGTGTTTTCTTCAGCTGCCAGGTTTTCTCCGAGCACATGCGGGCCAATGGTCAGGGACGCATCATTAACGTCACTTCCCTGGCAGGTCAGAACGGCGGTACCGTGGCATCGGCACACTACGCCGCCGCCAAGGCTGGAGCCACCATGTTGTCCAAGTACTTTGCCCAACAACTGGCCGGAACCGGCGTCAGCGTGAACGCCATCTCACCTGGTCCGATTGCGACCGCCAAAGGACGACTCTCCGACGATCAGATCGCACGAATTGAGAAGATGGTGCCTGTCGGCCGCTTTTGCGAGGCATCCGAGATCGCGGCGGCAGCGGCCTTGCTGGCGTCCGACCAAGGCGGATTCTTCATGGGAGCCACACTCGATCTCAACGGCGGTCTGCTGATGCGTTGACACGTGCGGGATGTTGGCTCGAAAGGCCAGCATACGTGCGTATGGCCCCCAAGATCCTGGACATTGCACGACGCGCAAAGTTGCCTAGCCACGCCTGTCAATGCGGCAGGAGTCAACTTTCAATCGAGGGCGATGTTGCCCTGCTTCGCAACGGTGACCCACCGAGCCACGTCGGTCTCAATGAAGCGCGCGAATTCGACGCTGCTATTGCCCACCGGTTCTTACTCCAGGGCGCGTATGCGCGCCGCAACTTCTGGACGTTCGACGATCCGCTGGATCTCGGTGGTGAGTTTTGCCGTAACGGCCGGCACGAACAAGCCACCCCAACCCGACAGATTGGCGAGCTGAAAGCCGGCCTCTTCGAAGGTCGGTACCTCTGGCTGTTGATTTCCACCTAGAAATGACCCGGTGAGTCAGGGAGGGGGTGCGCCTTGGCCTGTTCCATCGCCCTGTGTGCCTCACGCAAGGTGTTGCGGCTCACATTGAAGCGTTGTGAAAGGTCCCGCTCAGCAGGCAGCTCGTCGCCGGGGCGCAATCTTCCCGGGACGATCTGATCGCGTATCTGCGCCTCGATCTTGTTGGCGGCTCGCATTGAAGAGATGGCTTCAAAGTCTGACTGACCCAATGCAAGCCTCCCGAATATGCCTGTTCGCCAAACTTGCTACGACCGGCCTGCATTTTGTTTTTGCCAGCCGGTCCAGGCGAACCTGCATGCCATACTCTTCGACGATTTTTTCCATCTAGACCAAGAGCCCCTCCGGGGACGCAAACGTGCTCGACTTTCAACCCATCCAGCCCGTTCGGACTTTCGAGGCCGTGGAACAACGCATCCGAGAGCAAATTGCCAGTGGACGCCTGCGTCCCGGCGACAAGCTCCCTTCGGAGCGCGAGTTGGCGGAGCAACTGCAAGTCGGCCGCAACACGGTGCGGGAGGCGCTTCGCAGCCTTGAGAACGCTGGCGTCCTCAGCCTCACGAGAGGGGTCAAGGGTGGCGCCTTCATCCGCGAAGGCAGCAATCTGCGCATCACCCGGGCGGTGACCGATCTGGTCGCCCTGGGATCGGTCTCACTCGACGATCTGACGGAACTGCGCATCCACCTGCTCGATGCGGTTGTCCGCCTGGCCTGCGAACGCGCCACCCCGCCCCAAATCGCCGAGCTCGACGCCGTTGTACAGAGCACCAAGGACGCCAACGATGCCGCCTCCGAGGGCAAGCGGCTCGATGCGGCACTGGAGTTTTACAGGTTGCTCGCGGCCGCGACGCAAAACAAGGCTTTCGCCATGATGGTCGAGTCCATTAGTGAAACCGTGGTCCGCCTGCTCGGCACCATCAGCTATCCGCCGGAGAAACTGTTCCAGGCCCGATGCCGCTTCATGGTGCATTTCCAGGCACGCGATGCCGATGCCGCCTGCAAAGAGCTGAACACGCTCCTCGTTTCCCTGCGCGATCACGCCAAACGCATCAGCCGCAAGCCGCGCCGCTAGGCCACCTGACCCGCACTCGCCCGCCATCCCCCTCGCACCGGCCGGCACGCAAGGGTTAACCCTCGATTTTCTCGAGCAAACCTTTTCTAAAATGGTAGAACCATAGGATGTTTCTAATACCCATTTAATTTAAACCTGTACTGCCACCGTTTTCCCGGTCGCTCCCCATTTGCTGCGAGGTTCCATGTCCCAATATTCACACCCACCGCTCCTGCCCCATCCGTACCTCGACGGCACCGTCAAGCACTTGCTCATTGACGGACACCATGTTCCCGCCCTGTCGGGCCGTACCTTCGCCACCATCAACCCTGCCACCGGCGGCATCAATGCCCACGTCGCCGAAGCCGGTGCCGAAGACATCGACCTAGCGGTGGCGGCAGCACGCAAGGCATTTGCACAAGGTCCGTGGAGCAGGTTCACGCCCTTTGACCGCCAAGCGGTCCTGCTCAAACTGGCCGATCTGCTCGACCGCCATTTCGATGAACTGGCCACCCTCGACTCCCTCGACATGGGCGCCCCCATCAGCGCCACCACGGCGCGTCGTCGACGCGGCATCGGTCTGTTGCGCTACTACGCTGGGCTCGCCACCGCCATCCACGGGCAGACCATCGGCAACTCTCAGCCCGGAGACATCTTCACCTACACCTTGAAGGAGCCCGTCGGGGTGGTGGCCGCGATCAATCCGTGGAACGGCCCGCTGGGCATGGCCATCTGGAAGATTGCCCCCGCCCTGGCCACTGGTTGCACGGTGATTCTCAAACCGGCCGAGCAGGCACCGCTGTCCCCGATGCGGTTTGGTGAGCTCTGTCTCGAAGCCGGCATTCCGCCCGGCGTCGTGAATGTCGTTCCAGGTCTGGGCGCAGCCGGTGCTGCATTGGCTGCCCACCCGGGCGTGGACAAGGTGGCCTTCACCGGCTCGACAGAGGTAGGCCAGCACATCGTTCGTGCATCGGCAGGCAACCTCAAGCGCGTCTCGCTCGAACTCGGGGGCAAGTCACCCAACATCGTCTTCGCTGATGCCGATCTGGATGCCGCCGTTCCCGGGGCAGCCATGGCGGTGTTTGCCAATTCGGGGCAAATCTGCAGTGCTGGAACGCGGTTGTTTGTCGAACGCAAGATTCACGACGAGTTCGTCGAGCGTGTGGCGCAGTTTGCCAAGGGTCTGCGGGTGGGAAGCCCACTGGATCCACAAACCCAGCTCGGTCCGCTGGTCAGCGAAGAGCAGATGTCGCGCGTCGTGAGCTACATGGACATCGGCCGTTCGGAAGGCGCCACCGCCCATGCTGGCGGCGAACGGCTCCAGGATGCCGGCTTGGAACGGGGGTACTTCGTGGCACCCACTGTCTTCGCAGACGTCCGAGACGACATGAAGATTGCGGCCGAGGAAATTTTCGGTCCCGTGATCTCGGTGCTTCCTTTCGACACCGCCGAAGAAGCCATCGAGCGCGGCAACAACACGCCCTATGGCCTCGGTGCCGGAGTCTGGACGCGCGATACCCACAAGGTGCAGCAAGTCACTCGCGGTCTGCGCAGCGGCTCGGTGTGGGTCAACTGCTACGGCCCCATGGATCCGGCGGTTCCGTTTGGCGGCTACAAGATGAGTGGCTATGGCCGGGAGTCCGGTACCGAGCACATTGAGGAGTTTCTCCAGACCAAGGCAGTTTGGTTCAAGGGCCAGGGTTGATCCCGTGGCATACGCATGACCCAGCAATCACTTTCGTTCGACTACATCGTGGTGGGCGCCGGCGCGGCCGGCTGTGTGCTCGCCAACCGCCTGTCCCAGGACCCGCAGGTCCGCGTAGCGCTGATCGAAGCGGGACCATCAGACCGGCGCTTTCCCCTGAACTGGAAGACCGCCATCCCGATTGGCAACGTCTTCCTGCTGCCCCACGCCAGGTACAACTGGCAGTACAGTTTTCAAGGCGGGGCCGGTGTCGGCCACCGCCAGATCCCCTGTCCCCGGGGCAAGCTGTTCGGTGGCTGCACGTCGGTAAACGGCACCGTCTACATCCGCGGCCACCGCAACGACTACGACCGCTGGCTCGCCGAAGGCAACGACGGCTGGGGCTTTGACGACGTACTGCCCTACTTTCTCCGGCACGAAAATCGGTCTCAGGGTGCGTCCCCATGGCACGCCCGGGGTGGTGAACTCGATGTGCAACCGCTGAGAGACCCCCACCGCCTCTCGCACGCTTTTGTCGAAGCCGCCTGCGAAGCCGGGCACGCTCGCAACGACGATTTCAATGGCGCGATCCAAGATGGCTTCGGCCTCTTCGAGCTCAACCAGCGGAACTCCGTCCGCCTCAGCAGTTCACGGGCGTTCCTGCACCCTGCCTTGTCGCGCCCCAATCTTCATGTCTTCGACCAGTCGACTGCACTCCGTGTGCTCTTCGCCGGCAACCGTGCTGTGGGTGTCTCCATCTTCCGCCATGGGCAGACGCTCGATCTGCGTGCCAGCGAAGAGGTCGTGCTTTCCGGCGGAGCGATCAATTCGCCACAACTGCTCATGCTATCGGGCGTCGGCGACGCACCCGCCCTAGCGCAGCATGGCATTCCCGTCGTGCACGACCTGCCCGGCGTTGGCCGCAATCTCCAGGACCACCCCAGCGCATCCATCGCGCTGACCAACCCCTCCGCCGAGTCCTATGCATTGACGTGGCGCACCGCTCCCCGCGCCATCGCCGCGCCTTGGCGCTATCTGCTCGGCGGCAAGGGCATGCTGGCTTCCAATGCCGCGGAGGCCGGGGGTTTCATCCGCACCGACGAAGGCCTGGCCGAACCCGACATCCAGTACACGCTTATGGTGGGACTCAAGGAGAGCGCCCGCACATTGCCGCGTCGCCACGGATTCATGTGCCACGTCAGCCTCCTGCGGCCATCCACACGCGGGCAGGTCCGTCTGCAATCGGCCCTTCCCAACGAGAAGCCCCTCATCGAGCCGGCGTTCCTCGAAGATCCTCGCGACGTGGCCACCCTGCTCAAAGGAATGCGCGAGGCGCGACGCATTCTCGGCATGCCCGCCATCGCCGGGTATATCGGCCAAGAGCTGACTCCTGGGGATGTCGCCCTCTCCGACGAAGCCCTCGAAGCCTATATCCGCAGTTCGGCATCCACCATTTACCACCCCGTCGGCACTTGCAAGATGGGCCCCGCCAGCGATCCGATGGCGGTGGTCGATGCCACATTGAAAGTGCACGGCCTCCAAGGCCTGCGAGTCGCCGATGCCTCGATCATGCCGAACATCGTGGGGGGCAACACCGCAGCACCTTCGATGATGATAGGCGAGCGCGCGGCCGACTTCATGCTATCCGCCTGATCAACTGCTTCGCCCACACAGCCGGTTGCCGCCCCAAAGCGGCGCCGGCTCTGCTGTCCTTTCGATTCGGGGTATGCCCATGCGCTGGCACGAAGCAGCTGAACTCCCAAACGAAAGCCCCGGGGATCTTGTCGATACCCCGAGGCTTGGGAAAGGCATGACGCGCTGGCGCGCCATCGCCCTGCTCATTCAGGACTTGACACCCTGCTTTTCGATCAGACGACGTGCACTCTGCACCAGCGAACGGCCATCCATCCCGCGCTTGTCCATCTCCTGAATCCACTCGACTTCCACCGGCGCTGTCTTGCGATAGAACTGCTGCGCATCCGCACCGCCGATCTGGTGGATGGTATTGCCCCGGTCCTGGGCCGCCTTCTTGCCCACCGGATCGCCGAGCAAGGTTCCGGCCCCCATGCGACCGGACTGCTCCAGGCCCGAGCACCGGTCAATCACCTTGCGCAGGTCGTCCGGCATCTCTTGGTACTTCCGCTTGTTCATCGCCAACACGAAGGCGGCCGTGTATAGCGAGTTCACGTCGGGCGCAAATTCCGAGTGGAACGGCGCGAGCTCGTGCGCCTTGATGGGGTAGGCAGCATCCCAGGGAATCACCGCGCCATCGATCACGCCCTTGCTCAGCGCATCCGGAATCCCGGGCAGAGGCATGCCGACCGGGTTGGCCCCCAGATTGCTCAACAGCTTCGTCACGAGTCGAGTGGCACCGCGCACCTTGGACCCCGCGAAGTCTTCGGGGCGCTTGATCAGCTTGTTGCGCATATGAATGACGCCGGGGCTGTGCACGTGAAAGGCCAACGCCTGAACCTCGCGGAATTCCGTGGGTGCCTCTTTCTCCATGTACTCCCAGAGCGCCCGGGATGTGCGTTCCGCGTTGTTCATCATGAACGGCAGCTCGAATACCTCGATGCGCGGAAATCGGCCCGGTGTGTTGCCCGGCAATGTCCACGCCACGTCGACCACCCCGTCCCGAGCCTGGTCGAAAAGCTGCGCGGGTGTTCCGCCCATCTGCATTGCCGGATAGGCCTCGAACTTGATGGCGTCACCCGACTCCTTCTCCACCCGTTCGATCCATGGTTGAACGATATTGCGCCAGCCCGTCGACTGCTGCGGCAGAAAGGTGTGAAAACGGAGCGTCATACGCGGCGCGGCAAACCCTGTCAGAGCTGGCGCCCCTAGGCTGAGGGCTCCAGCCTGCAGGATGAATCTTCGTTTCAACATGGACATGTCTCCAAAAAGGAATCGATAGGGTTGAGAAAAGTCGTTCCTCTGACCGCTTCCTGCCAGATCTTTGATTGACGGGTCATTGGTCCTACCAATTATAGGAACAGCCAATAACACAACCTAAAGGGTTAACCCTCAGATGCCCTTGGCCGAATCGCTCCAGTCGAGTACCGAGTCAAACTGTTTGGGCTGCCGCCGGTACCACGAGCGAGGCGGACTGGCTCGCCCGTGCGCGGGAGCTTCTTGAAGAGCTTGAAGTCCCGTTCCCGTTGGAAACTCTCAAGGCGAGCAAGCTCAAAAACCTTAGGTCGGTGTCAACGCAACCGGCAGCCGCCCACAGCACAGCAAGTCCAGCTTTGTGCTGCGCGTGCTCAAGGGCGCGCAGGTACCGGTGCTTCCGTAGGCCTCGCGGTCAACCACCCCGCCAGCTCGACCCCGGCCAGACCTTGTCTGCCACAAGACCTTTCGCCACATCACGCGCCAGCGCCAGTACCGCCGCGGCGGCCGAGCTCAGCGGAACGTTGCGTGAATGGCAGGTGGCCAAGCCACGCGCGATTTCCGGCGCGCGCACAGGTGTGGCGCGCAACACGCCGGTCTCGACGTCGCTCTTAAATGCCGACAGCGCCTGGATGGTGTGTCCGATGCCCGCTTGCAAGGTCGATCGCAAGATGGTGACCGAGTTGATTTCGCTCACCACATTGGGCGGCGGCAGGCCGTGGCGCTGCGCAGCAGCTTCCAGAATAGGGCGAACCCCCTGACCCGCGCGCGGCAGCAACAGCGGCATGGCCAGCGCCTTGCGAAGTGTGATGCCGCGGGCGACAGCAGCCCCGTCGCGGCCTCCGCCACTGATCAGGTACAGACGCTCCTCCAACAAGGGATGCCAGCGGTATTGATCGAGCTCGCCGTCGTCGAGCAACACCGCAAGGTCCAAGGTACCAGCACGCAGTTGCGCCGCAAGACTGCCCGACAGCTCCTCCGTGAGCTCGAAGTCCACCCTGGGCAGAGTATGTCGGACCGCTTGCAGCAGCGGCAGCGCAAACACGCTGCAGATGCTGGGTGGCACGCCAAACACCACCTTGCCAGCCGGCTGGTCGATCGGGCCGAGAACGCTGGCCCGCGCATCACTCTCCTGGCGGAGCATTGACAGGGCGTGAGGTAGGAACACGCGCCCGCTCTCGGTGAGCGTCACACCACGAGGCAAACGGTGCAGCAAGCGCGCGCCGAGTTCTGCTTCCAACTGCGCCACCTGATGGCTCAGAGCGGACTGGGCTACGAACACCGACTCGGCGGCCTTGGAGAAGCTGCCGTGGTGGGCAATGGCAGCGAAGTACCGGAGTTGACGCAATTCCATGGGCAGGCCCGTTATCCATCTGAAATCAAGATGGCTGTAGCGCAATTATGTATTTGTGCGCTAGCACCTTGGCCCATGTAATGGCGAACCACACAACAGGAGACAAGACCATGACCCGACGCCAATTCCTGGCGGCCAGCGGCGCCAGCACCGCAGCCCTCGCGCTGCCCGCCCACGCCCAGACCCAACTGCCCAATTTGCGCTGGCGCTTGGCCTCCAGCTTTCCCAAAACCCTGCCCACGTTGTACGGCGCCTCGGAAGTCTTCGCCAAAGCAGTCAGCGATCTAACCGGCGGCCGCTTCCAGATATCCACCCATCCCGGCGGCGAACTGGTCCCCGCTCTCGGCGTCATGACCGCGGTATCGGACGCCACTGTCGAGGCTTGCCACACCTGCCCGTACTACTTCTTCGGCACCAATGAAGCCTTCGCCTTCGATTGCGCCATTCCCTTCGGCATGAACTCGCGAACGATGACGGCCTGGATGTTCGAAGGCAATGGCATGAAACTCATGCGTGAGTTCTATGCGAACTACAACTTCCTGAACTTCCCAATGGGTAATACCGGCACGCAAATGGGAGGCTGGTACCGCAAGGAGATCAAGACAGCCGCCGACATCAAGGGTCTGAAGATGCGCATCGGCGGTTTTGGTGGACGCATCCTGGCCCGCTTGGGTGGCGTGCCGCAGAACCTGCCGGGCAGCGAGGTCTACTCGGCCCTTGAGCGCGGCACCATCGACGCGGTGGAATGGTCTGGCCCCTACGACGATGAGAGACTCGGCTTCCACAAGGTGGCGCCGTTCTACTATTTCCCTGCCTGGTTCGAGGGCAGCACGCAGTGCTCCCTGTACGTGAACGAGAAGGCATACAACGCACTTCCCCCTGAGTACAAGGCGGCGGTCACCGCGGCCTCACATACTGCACACATCACAATGCAAGCCCGCTATGACGCACAAAACCCGGAGGCACTCAAACGCCTCGTGGGGCAAGGGGCCAAGATGCGCGCTATGACAAACGAAGTGCTTGCGGCGGCGTGGAAAGCCTCTCAGGCTGAGTACGCCGAATTGAACGCGAAGAACCCGGCCTGGAAGAACATCTACGCCGACTACACCGCGTTTCAGCGCAACGCAGTGATGTGGGGCCGCTTCAGCGAAGACAATTTCAACAGCTTCATGGCGCGTTCGCTGCGCTCTTGACGTGCGAAATCCCACCATCCTCGAGGTCGCCCTCAACGGCCCCTGGGGCTCCCAGCGACAACCTGGCATCCCAGTGAGCGTGCAGGCCATCGTGGCGGAAGGCATCGCTTGTGCCAAGGCCGGCGCGTCGGTGATCCACGTCCACCCCTATGACGAAAGCACAGGCCGTCAGTGCGACGAGCATGGCCTCTACGCGGCCATCATTGACGGCATCCGCGCGGAGGTCGATGCCCTGGTCTACCCGACGGCTCCTTTCGTTGATGACGACGGGAATGACCGCTACGAAGTTACCGAGCGCTTGGCGCGTGAAGGTCGCATCGAATGGGCGACGGTCGATCCGGGAAGCCTGAACATTGCGCGCTTTGACGAAATCGATGCCGGTCATTGGGGTTTCGTCTACCGCAACAGCGGCGAAGCAATGGCTGCAGGTCTTGCCATGGCGCGTGCGACCGGCCTGCGGCCAAGCTTCGCTTGCTATGAGCCTGGTCAAATGCGATTCGGCCATGCCATGCACAGCGCTCATCCCGGCTGCCCGGAGGCCATATATCGCCTCATGTTCAGCCAGGAGTTCGCCTTTGGCCTGCCGCCCACCCAGTGGGCACTGAAAGCCTGGGCCAAACTGATCGACTGTCTAGGTATCACAGCCCCAATCATGGTCGCGGGCCTTGGTGTAGACATCCGCCCCCTCATCCCGACCGCAGTACAGCTCGGCTGGCACGTTCGAGTGGGCAAGGAGGACGCTCCCTTTGGCCATCCGCTGAGCAACCTGCAATGGGTACAGCATGCCGCCCATGCCATCCGCCAAGCGGGTGGAGAACTGGCAACGCCAAGCGAGTGCAAGTTGGACCGCAAGACCTAGTGGGTATGGCGTGAAGTCCCCTCGAATTCCTGAGCCAGTCAGAAGTAGAGGTTGGGGCGCTGGGCTGCTGCTGGGTTCAATGACACCTTGTTACGGTGGATGGACGTCTCCCGGTCTACTAGACAAGTCCGCGCCTCTAGCCGAAGCGTAGCGCCTGAATCAGCTCTCTCAACCTGTGAGCATCGCAAGCCGAAAACCCCTTCTTCGGGTTTGTGTATATCACCCGCTCATGGGTCAGAAAGTTCAGGCGCTCGTCGTCGATTGCGCACCAGTGCATCACAGACCGTTTGTTCGCCATCAGCCAGCTCATGCACTCGGTCTCACGACCAGGCACCTCCGGATAGTGACTGGGAAACTGTCTGGACTGCGTCGTGATTCCGACCACGCGCTCATGTAGCGTCGGCCAAACCTCCAGAAACTCGCGGATTTGGGTGAGTGAGTGATACGCCGCCCAGGAGCTCGACACCACAACTTCTACATTCGGTAGTTCTTTGAGTGCGAGCTCCAGGACATCCGCTCGTTCAAACAAACGATCGGTCGTGGCCCCCAGAGGATGGAGCACGCCATCAAAGTCGAGGAACACTGTCACCAGGGGAGGCGGCAACACGCTCAATGCCGATTCTTCTTTTTCGGATCCGTCCATAGCTCCTCCAGTCTGCGCTTCTTGGCTGGGCACAGTTCTCCTCCCTGGTCGCGAACAATGATGCTCATGTGCGATGCCTCACGCAACTGCCGCCAGTAGAGAAGCGCCCCGCAAGGCGACTGAGGTCTTTTGCATGCATAGAGAGACGCTGTGTGTCTGCATCTAGTGCAGCCAGGTGTAGGCGCCCTCTACGCCTGCCTCGCCTTGATGCGCATCGCGCGGAAGGTGCATCAGCCCTACCGCCTTTGCGTTATCACGCGCTGCAGATGCAGCGGCACTCACTGTTGCCTGATAGATCTCTCGCGCACTCAAGTGAGCCACCGCCAGCACGAACTGTCGGTCTGGCTCCCCAATTCCGAACCCCGCCGCCTTGAGCGCACTTTTCACCACGCTTCGGGCCAGCTGGATCGCCTGCCGAGCATCAGGTGGCGCGATCAAGAACTCCTTGAATCGCGAGCGCAGCGTCTCTGGAACCCACCAGGGGTAGTTGGCGGTCGCGATCCATGTGATCTGGCTCGCATCCATCTCCAGGTCCAGACTGATGTCTCGCACGTTGGCTGCCGAGATCGGCTCGAGCAGCGAGTGCAAGACACCCGTCGGCGAGGACAGCCCCCCCGAGGACTTGGCAATCACCTGCGCCTTGTCGAGCTCATCAAGGATCACGAGCGGGTTGGCGTAGTCACCAAGCCCCAGCAGATCGAAGACGAGACCAAAGCGCGAGTTCCCCCAGGTGGCATCTGAGCCCAGCAGCGCAGAAGACGTCTCCGCCTGATCCATCGGATGGCGACGCACGGGCACGCCGAGCACTTTGGCCAGGGATTCACAGAAATGGGTCTTGCCCACACCTGGGGGCCCAAAGAGCAGCATCGGAGGCAGGCGAACAGGCGGTTGGTTTTCGGTCGCACCGGCGTCGTTGGTTCCTGGGCTACGCAACCTGCCCGCGCCCTTCCCCGCTCTCACTTTTCCGGTCGCCGATTTCGTCTCTGCTTCCGTCGCGCGCTCACCCCCGTTCTCTGGCGACCCGATGCGCATCTTCTGCAGTGCGACGTGATTGGCCACGAACTGGATCACTTCAACGAAGTGCGGGTGATCCTCCTCGAGCGCCAAGATGGCTTCCACCGACTCAGGCAAGCCAAGGCGTCGCCACGGACCCCGCGCTTTGAGCAGGTAGCCCAGCGACTCGCCACGCTTCTTCACATCCGAGTCCACGGTCTGGGGAGAAGCGGACAAGCGCTGCACGTCCTCAGGGCGGTACACCTGCAGGCGCTGGGTGTGCGGCAGTTTGGCCAGCATCTTGTGAAACTTACCCTGATCCGGGTTGAGCCCCATGCGCTTGAGCTGTGCATCCATTTTTTCTCGCGCTTGCTCCTCTTCCCGAGCGGCCTTCTCGGCGGCCTGTCGCTTGCGCAGCCGTACCCGCTCCGCGTGTTCCTGTGCATTGACCTGCTTCCAGTTCATCCCTGCAGGTGGCGGTTCTTCACCTTCTTGCTCCGCGCGCTCCCTCTCCAGACGTTCCTTCAGGGCCTTGAACTGCTCGCCCACGCCCGGCGGCAACAAGAGGTCTTGCGCGTAGTTCCCGGCAAACTGAGGAAAGTCCACAAAATTGCCGTCGCTCAGAAACCGTGCGCGACCCACACCCGGCTTGCGCGTGAAACTCGGTGGCCGACGCCTGACCATTGGCGCCAGCACCCAGCGAACGCCGGACTCATTGGCTTTGCTGGATTCGCCCGCCTGGGGAATCTCAGCCCGGCCCCCTTCGGCCGCACCCATTCGCCCACTCCCATGTTCCTGGTGCGTCTCACTGCTCGGGTTACTGCCCTCCTCGCTGCCCCGAACCTCACCCTGCTCTCCTCCGTGAACGGTGATTCGGCCTGGGCCCTCTACTTCGCTCTTCTTGAGGTCAGTCATATCGATCCTCACTTCAGCGCGCGCAGCTTGTTGTAGTGGCTGATGCGGATTCGCTCGATCTCGACCGGCACACCCCGTACCCCGAAACGCCGACCCACTTGACCCTTGTCGATGAAGGACAGCGCCACCTCGGCTTCGGCGCGTTTGCGGACCAGGTGCTCGGCCAGGCGCTGCAGCACGAGAGTCGCCTTGGGACCCGAGTACATCAGGGCGTAGACCTGCTTGTTGTGGCTGATCCGGCGGGTCACCTCGTGAATCGGGCCCACCTCCCCCACACACTCCCGAAAGTGCTCCAGGGTCTTGAGGCAGTTCTGCGTGATTTGCACTACCAGGCGGTAGGTGGCGGCTCGGTTCGGGTAGCGCTGCTTCACGATGCTGATGCAGCCATCACCATCGAGCATGCCGGCCGCCCAGGCCAGACTCGGTCGCGGCCAGGGAAGCTTGCGGTCCGCGTAGGCGTAGAGATCACGCTCGGGTTCGCGCCCAGACTCCCGCCGAGGATCGGAGCCAAGGCCAGTTCGGGATTCGTCCGTTCGCAGCGGCTCATTCGGGAACGCCATCAAGGACATCAGCAAGGGAGAACCGTTGCTGTCCTCGCTGTCGTCGATCTCGGGCTCTTCGGTGAGCGGCCCCTCGTCGGGCTCGTACGCCAGATCGAGATCGCCTTGGGCGTCATCCTGCGGATCGCTGTCCGACTCGTGCTCGGCGTCCGCGGCATCCTTAGCGCCTGCACCCACTTCGGTCGAATCCCCAGGGACCCTGGCCAGTGCCGCGGTCACCAGCGTCGGCACGGGCTCCAGCGGCAGCGGCTGTTGAGGATCAGGACGGGCATCACGCAGTCGGGCACAAACTTCGCGGCGTGCCAGCTGCATGGCATCACAGAAGGTTTGCGCCATGAGTGCAAAGCGTGGGTTGACGGGGTTCTTGCCCAGGGGCCCGTGTTTGCTCCCGATGCGGTACTGCTGGTGCACCGCGTCCGAGAGCAGCAACTGCAGCCAGACACCGTCGTTCACCGCTTCTTTCAGGCCTCCCTGGCCATCGGCCGCAGTGCTCATCGGCTCCAGGTTGATGAAGCGGGTGAGCAAGCCGCGCAGCGTGAGCTGGGTCAGCGGGTGTGCGGCGCGCTCGGCATCGCGCGCTCGGGCCAGGGCTTCGCTGGACGAATAGCCATCACCCGACACCAGGTCCGGTGACCCGCGCAGAGACCCCAGTTCAGCAATCAGGCAGGCCAGACGAACGAGAGAGGTTTCATCCCGGGACAGCTCAGGCGAATTGACCTGCTCGGCCGCGACCACGCCGAGGGCCAACGGGTGCACCACGCTGCGCGAACGCACCTCGGGCAGCAGGGCCACCAGCGCCTGCTCGATGTCGGCCCGGGCGATCGCCGCCATGAAGAACGCCTGGTGAGCGGGCTTCAGGCTCAGGACGGCGTGGCTCAAGTCAGCGGTGATGCCTTCTGACAAGCCCAGGTGGTCGAGCAGCCAGGGGCCCGAGCCGCGGCCCGAGCGCGGCTGATCGATGTCCGTGACCAGCAGCGCATCACCCGGCACACCAGGCACCCGGGTCTTGGTGGCGCGGATCCCGCGCACGCAGGGCGAGGAAATCTGGGCGAGGTCGGTCTGCTCCGTGCGTGTGGGCAGCACCAGCGTTTGATCACCGCTACCGAGCAGGGCAATCGAGACACTGCCCTCGCGGCGCGGGCAGATCTGGCCGTGCTGGTTCATGTACGGGCCCACGGGGCCGAACGGGAAAGCGGCACTCAGCAGCGTGTTCATGCGAAACACCGAGCCGGGCTCGGCGAGTTCACCCAGCACGTTGGGCATCTCTTCGCCGGGGGAGACGGCGTAGGGTGCGAAGCCACCGGTGCCCGTGCCAGTGCCGGCGTCAGAACGAGGCGAGCTCTCGGGATTGGCCTTGTCGTTGGCCGCCTGCTTGTTCAGTCGCTCCGAGAGCTGGCTGCGCACCTCCTTCTCGAACTCGCCCATGTTCTTGGAGAGCTCATGCAGGATGGTCGGCATGGCCAGGGCGTGGGCCACCGGGTCGGCGTGCGGCTGGATGTGGCCGACGCAGTCGTTGCCTGCCTGGTCGAGCATCTGCTTCGAGACGTGAGCGGCGTTCTGTTCGTTGGTCTTGCGGTTCGTGTTCATGCTGGATTCCTTGAAAGTGGTGAATTCGGTCGTGATGTCTGAAATGAGCGGGCAAAGCTCCGCCCGCCCTGCCCGTTGGCGCTTTCGCGGCTCGCGAAAACCCAACGGACTGAGAAAACTCGTGCTTCAGTGAAGGGGCGCTGGCTGGCTCAGTGAGCCAGTGCGGCCTGCGGGCTGGGCCTGCTCATGGCGCCCGCGCTGGCGAAATCCATCGCCCTGCGCAAGGACCATTGCGGCCTTGGCCCGCCAGGGGCCGGTGGGGGCTGGGCGTTGGCGTCACGCGGACTACTCGCGCGGCCAGAGACATCGCCGCGGTCGGCGAGCGCGGCCTTGCGCGCTTGCGTGGTCCGGTTCAGCTTCGATCCCACCGCGCCGCGCGGCTTGGGCACGGGCATCGCGGCGGCCTGGTTGGCCGGCACGTACAGGTCGGGTGCCGCGCGGCGGGGAATGACGGTCTCGGCCTGGATGGGGGTTTTCGGGGGCGCGAGGCGCTTGGGTGCCGGGGAGATTTCCTCGGGCTCGTATTTCACGAGTGGTCCGTTCGCAAACTGGTTCGCAAGCAGGCGCTCCATCGCACTGCCGTCCTGGCGCGTCATGTTGGGCACATAGCGGCTGTACGTCCGAAACAGCATCTCGGTGCTGGTGTGGCCGAGCTGGCGAGCGACGAATTCCGGCGCTTCCCCCGAGGCTAGCCAGAGCGTCGCCGCGGTGTGCCGCATCTGATACGGCCGGCGCAGCTCATAACCCAGGTGACGCAGCAGCGGGTACCAGATGCGCTTCGTGAAATTCGTGTTGTCCAGCGGCTCGCCGAGCAGGTTGCAGAACACGTACTCGGAGTTGCCGAAGGTGATCTCGCGCTGGCGCTGCAGCGCCTCGAACACCGGCTGGCTCATCTTGATGTCGCGCTGGCTGCCATCGGTCTTGGTGTAGTCGTCCTCACCGAGCACGTGGGTCTCGCGCACCAGGATCAGGCGGGCGTCGAAGTCGATGTATTTCCACTTCAGGCCGTTCACTTCACCGGTGCGCATACCGGTGAGAAAGCGCACCTGCAGGTAGTCGCGGTAGTCGGCGCGCACGGTGGCCAGGATGATCTGGACCTCGGCGAGCGAGAACGGCTGCACGTCGGTCTTGCGCACGCGCAGGCGCTTCACGTTCAGTGCTGGCGACGTAAACTCGAATCGGTCGGCGGCTTCCTCCAGGATCTGCTTGAGCGTGCCCATGATTTCATTGATGCGCTTGGCTGAGAGGCCAGCCTTGCCTGCGCGACCTGGTTCTTTGGCGAGAGCGGCGCGAAAGGCAAGGACATCGGACTTGGTGATGCTGCTGACCACCTTTTCTGCGAAGGTGGGGTACAGGCGGCCTTCGATCGTGGACAGCAGCGAGCGGATGTGGCTGCGGCGCCATTCGATGCTGTGCTCTTGCAGCCACTGATCGGTGAAGGTCTTGAAGGTGGGGCCTACGGGCACATCGTTGACCTCAGTCACCGGCTCAGCATCCACCGATTGACGCTCGGTCATGCGAGCCGCATTCGCGCTTCCGGGAAAGAACTCCCCGTAGACAAAGGCGCCCTTCTTGATGGCAGCCACCAGGCGATCGACAACGCCCTGCACCATCTTGCGATTTCGAGGTGTGTCGTCCAGCGCGGTTTGTTCACGGCAGCGAACACCCTTGTAGGTGAAGTCGATGACGAGCTTGCCTGTCTCTTTGCGAGCGACCACCTTAGCCATGAACCATCGCTCCGTTGGCCATCGGGATCGCCGACATCCCGACTGGGGTGTCAAGCGACGGTGTGCGCATGTCGCGCTCGATCGCCTCCCACAGGAACAGGATCTTTCGGCCACCGAACGGCCGAAAGTAGTGGATGCCCTCGATGAGCACGCTGTCCTTCAACCGCTCCCGAATGGTCCGGACGTCGTACTTGATGCGCTGGGACAGCTCATCTGTGGTGAGGTAAGTGGGCTGAGCCAAGAGTCTCTCCTGTAAGATGGAACGATCAAGTGATAGAAATATTCATCACTTGCTACATATCTTACGCGACTCTGCTCGTTTTGCAAGTCGTTTGATAAAAATTTTTATCGCTTGACGCCAAAACGCATCATGATCAGGTTCAAGCTTGGCGAGATGATCGAGAAGAAGCAGTTCGCTGACGGCCGCCGGATCAGCATCAGCGAGATCGCGACTGCGACCGGCCTCAACAGGATGACCCTGTCGAAGATCCTTAACCAGAAGGGATACGGGACAGGAACCGAGACGATCGATCGGCTCTGCAGTTACTTCGCGTGCAAGGTCGAGGACCTCATTGAGCACTTGCCTGATGAAGGTGAAGCGCCCGTCGAATCACACACCTGATCGTCCCAGCCTGTTGCCCCTTCCCGGCCGAGTTCTATGTTCAGTCGGTCAGCGAACAGCCGACGCGCTCACTCGCTTCCGGCTTCTTCGTCCACATACAGTTTGCAAGTTTCCATCTCGTGCTGTGCGAACACGATGTCGTCGGCATGGGAAGGACTCGATTGCAGCGGGTGCCGTCATTGCCGCCTATGCCACAGATGACCGCTAGCGGCTGCAATCGGCCGGTGGACGTCAAAGGAACCACTGGCAGGACATCCAGCGGCAGCGGAAACGACAACAAATTCCTTTGCGCGTTGCGGCGGGTCTCACTAGTCGCCAGCTACCTGAGCCACGTCCAAGCGTGGCTCTAAGTTAACCAGCGGCGCTCAAAGCGAGTTGCCTCGTCTACAAATCGACTAAGGAACTTGTCTTTCGGGGCGGCACGCCTAGCCTGGTCCAAGCAGTCACGTGCGGCTGAACCGCCCCCGCGGTTCAGAGCCGATCGCTTCGTCAGTGGTACACGCGCGCGCCTTCCGTCGACCCTGACACTAGGATGTGTGCGAACACCGCGTTTGCCTTCAGATCGATCTCGTCGGCGTCGTACACGCCGTCCGGCAGATTCGCGAACAGGTGCTTGATGATCTCGGCCTTCACCTGCGCCTGAGCGGTTGCCTTCTCCTTCCAGCGGTCGATCTGCAACTTGCCGTCCGACAGGGTTTGCAGCAGGTCCTTGGCCACGGCCTTGATCTTCTCGCGGTCACCCTTGGTCAGCGAGTCCTTTTGCAGCAGGTCGAACACCGCGAGTTGCTCCTCGCTGTCCAGGCCCTCGCGCAGATAGCGCTTCTGCTCCTCGTCGAGCTTGTCGTTGAGCGCGAACAGGTCATCCATGACCTTCTGCACCTCGACTGCGTCCTTGTCGCGGTTGTACTCAGCCACGATCTCCTGGTAGCGCTCGTACAGGTCTACACGTGACGGGTTGACGGCCACCATCGCCGCCAGCCGCTGTTCCAGCTTTTCCTGCAGGTTCAGCATCACCACGCTCTTGTGCGGCGTTTTGTCGAACTCGGCGCGCAGGCGAGCGAAGTCGATCCTCGACAGGTCATAGCGCGGCGGCAGCTGCTTGATGCCGGGCGCCGCCGGCCCGCCGTCCGTCGTCAAGGCAGTATCAACCACGTCGTACAGCGACTGCAGCAGCGCGCTGACATCCAGCGCCGTCCGCGCCTCCTGCAGCTTGTTGTAAATCGCAGATATCGCGCCTTCCTCGATGTCGTGCGCGAACAGGCCTGGGTTGGGAAACAAGGCGCGGTAGCGCGCCTGGATGTCCTCGACGATGACCTGGTAGGTCTTTCGGCGCTCGGTGCTCTCGCTGAGCAGGTTCACCGCTGTCAACAGCAGTTCCTGCTTGGTAAAGCCTTTGACCGTGATGAGCGCGTCCAGGTCGAAGCCCATGCCGGTGAGGTAATCGCGCGCCCGCTTCAGGCTTTGCGCGTACTCGGCCAGGGCCGCGCTGTCGTCGCGCACGGTGTCGTCTTCGCCCTCACCCTTGCCCGTGCCGCCGCGGTCGCCCTGTGCGAAGGTGGCCAGTGCCTTGCGCAGGCTTTTCAGCATGCCGTTGTAGTCGATCACCAGACCGTGCTTCTTGCCGCCGCCCACGCGGTTGACCCGCGCGATGGCCTGCATCAGCGTGTGCCCCTGCATGGGCTTGTCCAGGTACATCGTGGCCAGGCACTTCACGTCGAAGCCGGTCAGCCACATGGCACAGACGATGGCCACTCGGAACGGGTTCTCGGGCTTCTTGAACTCGTGCTCGAGGTTGCGCTTGACCATCTTCTCGCGGTGCGGCGTGATGGTCAGCGGCTCGTCGCGGAAGTTCTTCCACTTGGCGAAGTCGGCCACCTCCCCCTGCTCCTGCGACACCACCACGCAGATCTCGGTGGCCTGCATCCACGCCACATGCGCCCGACGCGTCTTCAGCAGATCAGGCGGCGCCTTGCCCTTGGCGGCGAACAAGGCCTCCTCCTCGGCCACCTGCGCATCCAGCTTCTCCGCCAGGGCCTGCCACTTGTGCACGATCAGGTCGTGCAGCTTCACGCAGGTGATCTTGTCTAAGCACACCACCAGCGCCTTGCTTGCGCCGCCCGCCACCACCTGCCAGCGCTGGTGATAGTGCTCGACGAAGTCCGTCGCCACCTTGTCCAGCCGCGTCGGCGCCGTCAGGATCGGGTAGTCCCGCGACAGCTCGCGGTACAGCTTGTCTTCCTTCTCGTCGGTCCACGGGTCTTCCGCCGTGGCCGACAACTTGGCGGCCTCGATGTGCTGCGCCAGGCGCTCGCTCACCTTCGGGTCGATGATCTTCAACTTCTCGCCCCGGTTCTCGTAGAACAGCGGCAGCGTTGCGCCATCGGCCACGGCGCGCTTGAAGTCGTAGATCGACACATAGTCGCCGAACACCTGGCGCGTGAGCTGCTTCTCGCCGTCGTCGATTAGCGGCGTGCCCGTGAAGCCCAGGAACTTGGCGCGCGGCAGGCCCTTGCGCATGTTCAGCGCCAGCCGCCCGTATTGCGTGCGGTGCGCCTCGTCGGAGATGACGATGATGTCGTCTCGCATCGAGTACGGCTCGGCCGCGCGCTCGCGGTACTTCTGGATCAGCCCGAACACGTAATGCCGGTTCTGGTCGCGCAGCATCCTGCGCAGCGCGTCGCCGTTCTTGGCCTGGTCGGTCTTGCTGTTGGCTCGGCCGGTGCTGGTGTAGGTGCCGGCGATCTGGTCGTCCAGCTCGGTGCGGTCCGTCACCACCACGAATGTGTAGCTGCCCGACAGGCGGCGCCGGATCTTCTCCGTCAGGAACACCATCGAGTACGACTTGCCCGAGCCCTGCGTGTGCCAGAACACGCCGAGCTGGCCCGCGTCGACTTCGGCCTTCACCTTCGCGTCGGTCGAGGTCAGGCGCTCGATGACCCGGTTCACCCCCAGGTACTGGTGGTTGCGAGCCAAGATCTTCTGCGTGGCCTCCTCGCCGGCATCGAAAAGCACGAAGTTCTCGACGATGTCGAGCAGTCGCGCGCGGTCCAGCATGCCGGCCAGCAACAGCGGCAGCAGCGGCTGTTCGGTCTTGGGTTCGGGGTCGTCCTCGTCGAGCCGTTTCCAGTGGTAGAAGTGGTCCCGGCTCGAAGTGATGGATCCGTACTGCGCGTCGTGCCCGTTCGAGATCACCACCAGCGCGTTCCAGTGAAACAGGTGCGGGATGGTGTCTAGGTAGTCGGCGTAGTTCTTCTTGTAGGCGCTGTCGATGTGCACCTCGAAGCGCTTCAGCTCGATGAACACCAGCGGCAGCCCGTTGACGAAGCCGATGATGTCCGGTCGCCGCAGCCACAAGCTGCCACGCACCCACAGCTCGCGCACGGCCAGGTAGCGGTTGTTGGCGGGGGTGTCGAAGTCGATCAGGCGCAGGCGTCTTTCCACCAGTTTGCCTGCGGTGTCGCGTACCTTGACCAGCACGCCATCGCGCAGCAGCCGGTACTTGGCCTCGTTCATCTTCACCAGGCTCTGGGTGGCATCGTCCTGCAGCACGACGGCCAGGGCCTGTGTATAGGCCGCCTCGGGCAGGCCAGGGTTCAGGCGCCGGAGCGCAGTCATCACGTCGCGCGATAGCACCACCTCACGATCGGATGTGCGCCCGAGCAGACTGTCCGGCCCGAAGCCGCCTTCGTCCTGCGCGAACACCGTCTCCCAACCCAACTGCTGGGCCAGGAAGTCGGCGGTCGGCGCCTGGATTAGCGCGTCTTCGGAGTAGTCCTTGCTCGCCATCGACCCATCCCGTTCCGCGTCAGGCCGCCGCCATCGGGCGAGCCCCAAGAACGAACCGTGCCCGCTCGATGCGAAGCATCTCGTAAGGCGTCATGAAGCGCAGCCCCAGGCCAATGCACACGTTCGGGATCTTCACCTTCCGCGCCGAGTTGGCCGCGACTTCGTGCGTCACCACCACGTGGCCACCGGCCAGCGCATGGGCCACGAGGTAGAAATCAGCCACCTGCAGAAAGGTGTTCACGGCCGCCGGCTCGTACTGCTGGCCGGTGACCCACGCGCTGACGGCCCCGAAACGAGCCGCCACCGCCGCATCGGTCCGGCGGAAGAAACCATTGCCGCGTTGTCCTGCCCACGCCGTCAGCTCATCGGCGCCCGCACCCAGCTCGTCGCCCACCTTGTCGATGCTGAAGACCGAACCGGCAGCGTTGTGGGTGATCAGCCATTCCCAGAACGCCGGGCAGAAGTCCAGACCGTAGTGCAGGTTCTTGGCCTGGATGAAGACGTTGGCGTCCAGGAGGTAACTCAAGCCATCACCCCCAGTTCACGCGCCGCTTCATAGAACGTGGCCGACTTGCGCACGCCCAGCATGCGGAAGGCATCCTGGAACAGGGTCTGCCCTTCCAGCGTGCTGGTGACGATGGCCCGCGCAAAGCGCTTGCCCGTGCGAGCGCCGAGCGTTCGATAGAAGTCGCCGCCGCCACTGCCACCCTGGTCCAGGCCGCGCAGGCGCGCCTGCTCATCCCGGTAGTGCTGCCACAGGCTCGCCTGGTCGAGGAAACCAGCATCGAAGAGGCGGCGCAGCGCCACCAGCGTGCTGACCTTGAACTCCCGCGCCAGGCGCTGGATCTGCTGCGGCACTGGCTCATCGGGCCGATGGGACTCGCTCGTGGCCTGCAAGGGCATCAGCAGCTCGGCGGCCACCTGGTTGCACCATCGCTCGGCCTGCAGCTCCGGCAGGCGACCCACCTCGGAGTCCGAAACACCGGTGGCCCCCAGCCACACGTGCGCCAGCTCATGGGCCAGCGTGAACATCTGCGCCGCTTTGCTGTCGGCCGCGTTCAGGAAGACCAGCGGTGCCAGGTCATCGGCGAGCGCGAAGCCGCGGAACTCCCCCACGTCCAGCTTGCGATGGCTGTTGCTGCCGACGATGGAACTGGCCATCACCAACACACCGGCGTCTTCGGCCTTGGCAATCAACTGCCGCAGCGCTTCGGTCCAGGTGGGAAGTTCCCGGCGCTCTGCAGCGGACAGTTTCATCACCTCGCGCATGCGCCGCGCCACTGCCTCAGGCTGCTGCTGCAGGGTGGCGCTGCCGACGAACGCCAACGCAGGCAGGCCGTTCACGCGGGCGTGGTCACGGAACCAGTCCTGCCGCTGCTGGCACAGGTACAGCGTGTCGAGCAGCGCGCTGCTGGGCTCGCGCAGCGCCTCATCACGCAGGGTGCGGAAGTCGGGCACCGGCAGCGCTACCGCCGGCGGCTGCGGAAGAAAGAAGTAGCCGATGGCGGTGTGCGTGAGCCTAGCGAAGTCTTCCAGTTGCTTGAGCGTCGGCTGTGCGTCGCCTTCGAGCCAGCGCGGCCACTTGGGGAAACGCCGCGTCAATTCGTCCGCGTCCAGGCGCGCCCGCTGGGCGGCCCAGCGCAGCACCGGTACGGACGCAGGCACCGTGGTCATGTCGTGGCTTCTTCAGGCAGGCGGATCGAGCTGACGTCGAGTTTGCCGGACATCAGCTTGGGGAGCAGCAGGTCGCGGGCGCGGGTTAATCGAGCGTTCTGCGTCTTGAGAGTTCGCGTCTGTTGAATCATCGGATAGCACTGCTGTTCAAAGCGCGCCAAGACTTCGGCCGTTGGCCAAGTGATCGGAAGCGACCGGAATGTCTTCTTCGATAGCTCCTTGAACGTAGCACCGGTGGACAGATTGACCATCTCTTCAACTCGGCTCAGCAGATTGAAAAGAAGGTACATGCGCGAATCAGCTTCGTTAGGCACAACGGAGATGAAGCCCTGATTGGTACATGCAGGGCGGTCAATCAACGCAAAGAATCCAATCGATGCGCGACTCGTCATCAGTATGGTTTCGGGAGGCACCAACTTGGCCGATGAGTCTGACAGACCGGCTTCGGTGATCTTCTTCTCAGAATCCAAAAGTACGAGACAGTCATTGCGAGTGACATCGGTTGGAGTCACCCAGATCACTTCGCCGCCCCAATACTCAGGACGCGAAGTCGACGGAGTTCCACCCCCGATCGACTGACACACGTCCCCCATGGTCATCCGTTGCCAGCCTGCCGGCAACCCGTCGTTCAACTCGACAAGTTCATAGCCCGGGAATCGCAGATGCACGAACCATTCTCGGTACAGGCTGCGGGCGGCCTCTTCGAGGAGCGCAATTCGCCGCTGGTTGACGGCGATCAGGTCGTCGTAGACCGAGATGATTTCTCGAACCGCTACCTGCTCGTCGATGGGCGGCAGATGCACCCGAATTTGCTTCAAGTCGCTGCCGCGGATTCCTTTGACTGCAGCGCCGCCAACGATGGCGCGAATTCGGTCCCTGCCGACTGGCGACCGGAAGTAGTTGAAGAAGAACTCAGGGTCCGCAACTGAGCCCTCCAAGCGGACTCGAATGATCGACGACTCGAAGGTCATCGGTCCGGCCGGGAAGTACACCATCGAGCACTTCCCGGCTCCTTCCTCGACGAGCGAACGACGTCCAAAAAGCAGGTCACCATGAACAAGACCGCTCTTCTCGATCTCCGCGTCGGACATTTCGATCAGCGACATGGGCTGATCGCCGATTCGGCTGTAGGCGAACAGTTCGCCCATGTTCACGATCGGGACTCCCGCCCCATGGTGCTCCTTGGACTTATAGACGCCATTGCGGGAAGGAACCGCGAAGACGGACTCGAACACCACTTCTGGCCACCTCATCCGATCAACTCCGCGAGGTTACGAGTGATTCGCTCCGACAAGCCCATGGCCTTGTCGTTCAAGTCGATCAGCTCGCCTTGGATGTCTCGCAACTTCTCGGCGAATTCCTCCTCGTCGTCCTCGACGCCGCCAGCCGACACGCCCACATAGCGCCCCGGCGTCAGCGACCAGTCGTTGGCCGCGATGTCATCGACCGTCACCGCCTTGCACAGCCCCGGTACGTCGTCGTATACGCCGTCCGGAAAGCGGCTGTGCAGCCAGTGAACCTGGTGGATGAAGTACACGGCCTGCTTCAGCGCCTCCAGCACCTGGTCGCGCACCGTGGCGGGCTCGTTCTTCTTGGCGTCGGCCGCCAGCAGTGCCCGCCGGGCCTCACGGGCCGCCTTGCCGTCCCACGCCGTACTGCAGCGGGCGCGCAGGGTCTTCTCGGCCCGATCCAGCGCTTGCAGCGCCTGCTTGTGGCGCCCCTCCAGCGCCTTGGCCAGCGCCTTCAGCGGCGCAGCCAGCGCGTCCAGCACCGCCTGAAGCTTGACCTGGCTCGCGTGGCTAGCAGGGTCCGCGTCAGCGATGGCCGCACGCGCCCGCTTGCAGGCCTTCAGCGTGTCGATAACGGTGGTCGACACCTCCGTCGCCGCCATGACCCGCGCCAGCTCGGTCCGGAACGTCTCCAATGCGGCCGGTGCGATGTGCGCGGTCTCGTCCAGGCCCTCGTTCAGTTCGGCCAGCGCTGCACCTTCGGCGAAGGCCTGCAGCGTGTGCAGCAGCGCCGTGACCGCGGCAGTGTCGGCTTCGAGGCGCGCCGGCAGCGTTGTCAGCCACTCGTCCACCTGACGGTGGTAGCGGCCGACCAGCGCGACGAACTTCTCCGTCTGCCCGCGGTACAGCCAGGTGATGGCGGTCAGGTTGGCCAACTGCTCGTCGGTGAACACGTGCGAGCGCGCCGACACCACGTGGTAGACATTGCGAGCGTCGATCATCAGCACTTGGTCGCGTAGGTCCCCGGGCTTGCCCTTGTCGAAGAACCACAGCGTGCAGGGCAGGCTGCGCGTGTAGAAGAACTTGGTGCCGATGGCCACCATAACGTCCACGTGGCCGCTTTTCACCAGCTGCTCGCGGATGTCGCGGTCCTTGTTGCCGGCGTCGGACGCGCTGGATGCCATCACGAAGCCGGCCCGGCCGGTGTCATTCAGGTAGCTGTAGAAGTACTGGATCCACAGGCTGTTGGCGTTGGAGATGGCCCCGGTCTTGGCGTTGGTGCCCGGCAGGCCGAAGGGCAGGCGAAGGCCCTCGCCCACCTGGGCCGCCACCTTCTTGGTGTCCACGCCGTCCACGTTGAACGGCGGATTGGCCATCACGAAGTCGCAGCGGCCCACCAGGTGCTCGGCCTGGTCGTAGAAGGTGTTGCCCTGCACGATGTTGGACGCGTCCAGCCCGTGCACCACCAGGTTCATGCGCGCGAGCTTGGTGTTGGTGTCGCTCTTCTCCTGCCCGTGGAAGGTGACGGCATCGTTGGCGGCACCGTGGCGCACCTGGGCGATGAAGTGGCCGGTCTGTACGAACATGCCGGCCGAGCCGCAGGCCGGGTCGAACACCAGGCCGTGGTCGGGCTCGATGAAGTTGACGATCGTGCGCACCAGCGACGGCGGGGTGAAGAACTCGCCACCTTCCTGCGCGCCAGTCATCGCGAACTTGTTCAGGAAGTATTCGTAGATGCGGCCGAACACGTCGCCAGTGGCGGCGCGGATCGCGGGGCGGTCGAAGATCTTCACCAGCCCGGCCAGCAGCTCGGGCTCGAAGGCGGCATATCCGCGCGGCAGCGCGCCGGCCAACACCTCGTAGTCGGCCTCGATGCGGTCCATCGCGGCGTCGATGATTTCGCCGATCTTGGCGCCCTCGGGCAGGCTCGCAATGCGGTCGAAGCGCGCCTGCTCAGGCAGGTAGATCGCCGCCTTGCCCTGGAAGCCGAGCTTGATCAGTTCCTCGCGCTGCTTGGCAGGCACCTTGGCCGGGATGTCGGCTTCGATCTCAGGCAGAAAGGCCTTGAAGCGGTTGTCGGCGTGACGCAGGAAGATGAGGCCCAGGACCGGCATCGCGTATTCGGCGGCGGTCAGCTTGGAGTTGGCGCGCAGCTGGTCTGCCGCCTCCCAGAGTTCGTTTTCGAGTTGTTGGATGTTCACCAGCGCGATTTTCACCTACCGCCCAGGATGCGTCTAATGTGCCGTAGTGACGCCGCCGAATTCCAACTGGCCACGAGCTCCCGGCACAGCGACCGACGATGACCTACGAAGGTCTGTTTTCGGCACAAGAAGTCATCAATGGCATCGCAGCTGACTGAGTGCTGGCAGTCTGAAGCCGAACTCCAGGTCTCAGACACGTTTGGCCGCGACAGAACACCACACGCGGCCAGACGACTACTTGGTATCGAGTTGCTTCATTGCTTCCCGTTTCCCCATGCTCATTACCTCGAAGTATTGGCCGAGCATGGAGGCGCGTGGAGTCACCTGGCCTGACTCCCATTTCCATTGGCTGAGAGACGAGATGCCAAGCAGTTGTGCCATCTGCGCTTGGCTCAACCCCAGTGATAGTCGCTTCGCCTTCAGCCTCTCAGCGTTGAATGCCCGCTTGCGTCCAGGACGCTTAGCCACCGGCTCGACGTCAGCGACGGGTGCGGATCGCGCACTGACCTTCTTGACCGAACGTAGCTGCGAACTGAGTTCCTTCACCGTCCGCTTGAGAGACGCAATCTCCGACCGGTAGGCTGTCGACGCCTTTCTAAGAGCGGCGATGTCTTCGCGGACTTCCTTGCGAGCAATGCGAGCAATTTCTTGCTTAAGGGCTTGAGCAAAGTTTGGCATCAGCACATGGTACGCCTTGCGGGCGACATGACGAAAGACGCCTCATCTGAATCGTTCGGCCAACCTGGCGCAGCTACGTAGACGCGCGGCGCACTAGATCTCCGCTTCAGACTGATACCTGTCGGTCGTCGCTGCCGATCCGAGCGACGGCTCGCATCAAAATCCGACCTCGCCCCGAGTGAATAGCCTCGCTGACACCGGCAGACGGCTAAGCTTGGTCGGTGTCGCTGGCCGGCGATAGACGCGGCGATCTCTTGGGTCACCGCTGTGGACTCCGGGTTGGGCAGCAGATCGTGCAGCGCCCGGTCATACAACCGGCCGGCGATCCCTAAGGATTTACACAGGGAGAGAGCGGCGGTGAGTAAGACCAATGAAGCCAGGCAGCTGGATGAAGGCGATGACCCCGGAGTCGTCGCGTGCAACGGGCCGGTAGCGCAGTGTGGAGCGGGCGATGCCGCTGGCCTGGCAGGCACGTCGCTCGCTCATGCCGTGCTCGGCCACAAGGGCCTGCACGACCAGCTCACGACGCTCCGGGGTCAGAGCTTTCGGTCGACGACGTCCTTGAGCGCGTGGTGCATGAGCGCCAGGTCGGCGTACATGCGCTTGAGCTTGGCGTTCTCGTCCTGCAGCTGGCGCAGCGGCGACAGGTGCGAGACCGTCATGCCCGAGACCTGGCTCTTCCACTTGTAATACGTCGGCTCGCTCACGCCGTGCTTCCTGCACGTCTCGCCGACTTTCGCACCCATCTCGACTGCCTTGAGGATACCGGCTATCTGCGCTTCACTGAGCCTCGACTTCTTCATATAGAGACTCCGTCTGGGGAAATTCTCTACCTCCGAGTGGTTCAGCGTTTCGAGGGGGCTTCAAAGCATGGCGCGCCGTTGTTCATGCGTTCGGACCATGGCCCCGAGTTCGTCAGTCAAGCGATCCTGGAGTGGATCTCCAAGTCCGGCATTGGCACTGCACTGAACGACCCTGGCAAACCTTGACAGAACGGCGCCGACGAGAGCTTCAACGGCAAGCTGTGCGACGAATGCCTATCACTGGAGCGGTTCCGATCACGCAGAGAAGCCGCAGTCGTCATCGAGGCCTGGCGCAAGCACTACAACACCGTGCACCCCCACAGCGGCTTGGCCCACATGACCCATCACGAGTTCAAGCAACATCAACTGTTCAATCCACCCATTCCCAACCGGGCCGACTTAAAGGAATAAATGGTCGGAATAAGCCGGGCAGGTCAGGCCACCCAATGGAGCATTCTGCAAAACTAAATGATGAATTCAGTATTCCAATATGCACCGATCGAACAATACGTTGTCGAACTCACAATTCGAAAGAATCATCCTGCGATTTACTTTGGTACTGATCAAGTAAAGACTTAAGGCCACCCAACTTCTCCTTTAGCTCAGCTTGGAACATACCGGCATCGCCTGGTGTAGAAAAGTCGTAGTCCCATTCTGCCTCACCCTGAAAATGACCGACTCGCAGAGGAATGGACTCACACGAATACTCGCGCGGATCGATTACCACTAGATTGCCGATTTCGCCATGTTTAATATCTACGATGCGTTTCTCTTCGTCGGATACCGCATACTTTAGCGACACTCTATAATATGTCTTCTTTCGAAGCAGCCCTTTCTGGACTTCAGTATTCTTAATTTCAATTTTCATTCGTAACACTCTCCGGATGGGGTGAAAATAATGGCAAATTGGAGCGGTTGCGTTGTATGCGGCTGCCAAGAACTAACTTAAACTTATAAGCAAGACACTACCGATCCTGGTGCAACAAGTATCAACTGCGTTCAACCACTGGGTGGCGAGCTACACCAATCAAGCCTAAATATCAGGGGAGATGGACTAGAAGTCAACTCTCGCCGCCAACCGGCGCGCCTTGTGAGAATCTTTTGGCTGTATGAGATGCCGCTCGTTTCACATGCGCCTTGTCGACCTAGAAGTCGAAAACCGAGGTGGTGTACGCAGACAACGGGGACACTCAGCCGAGAGGTCAATCCCGAAAGGGCTTATTGATACTTGAGTATGGCGTGACTGCATCCGGGCTGCTGCCGGTCTCGTAGACACCTTGCTAAGCGAGATAGAGAGACTGGCTGCAGCCCACTTATCTGAGCATTGATCGAGGAGACCCCTCCAGAATCTTGTCAAAGAGACCCATATGGTCCTTTCAAACGGTTGCTACCTTAGATCGATCGCTTCACACCGCGGCGGCATTGCGGCGTGCACTCCCCTATTCGTCCACTGACCTAGGCCCTCGCGTCGAGCTGCTTCGACCGCTGCAGCGAGCGAATCGTAGGAACCCTTGAAGTACTTCCCGTCGCGATAGATCGAGAAACTCGGCGAGGCATCCAGACTGGTTATCGCGACGAGTTCGTAATCGTGGTACTTGCCGTAGATGACTTCGACGACCTCTCTATTGCTCATTCGATCTCCCTTTGCTCACGCACTCGGTAGAAGTGGTTGCACCGTGAAGAACGCAGGCGAGTCTGGCGGATTTCCGATGGTGTCAACACGATGCAAACCTGCAGCCGAAGTTGTAGACCATCCCCCTCTTCCGGCGGTCTCATCTAGCGAAAGTCGGACGCAACCGCGGGAGTTCTGACGCAGCCGGCTACATCGGCTTCTCCAACCCGCTCGTTGCGATCAACCCGGGAAGCGCAACGCTCCGGGATGAGCGCCCGTCGATAGATCAACCTCTAGTTCAAACGGATGCAGGCAAGCAACGCGGAAGATCGCAGAGCCGGGACCAAACCAGGTCTGGAACTCGGTCGCCGTGCTCGGGGCCACGCTGGCACTGGCGACATAGCCGTTGATGTGGCGCAAGGTAGCCTCGCGACCGTGGCGGATCAGCAAACCGTACTGCAGCCACCGGCGGCCAAAGAGACTTCCATGCCTGAAGGCGACGTGGTAGACGAATGGACCATCAGTGTGGTGCACGCTGCATGAGCGAAGCCGGAATGTCGCGTATGAGAGCAGCGGCGGCGCCGCTTCGTAAACATAGTCTCGCGTGACCCACTCGCGTCCGTAGTACTGCCGCGCTAGGTCCGTAGGTGGCCAGATCGGCCTGCGCCCCAGGAATTCTTTGAGGAAAGACAGGGCCGGAGGGTCCCAGCGCCCATGGACATAGGCACTCATCAGCCGCTCCAATGCAAGTTCGGGCTGAGTGTCGGGCAGGCATAGCAACGACAGCGGATCGACGTCAAGCAGAGAGCACAACCGAAGCAGATCGGCTGCAGTCCCGGGCACCTTGCCAGAAGTCCAGCGATGCATGGTAGATCGGTGTGGCGCGTCTGGTTCGCCCCTGTCTGCGCCTGCCACCGGCTGGAATGCCCACCGATCCTGCAACTCAGCCTTGCCACCCGGAAGGCGAACGGCGATGAGTTCGCGCAGGAGGTCACCGTTAAGAGACACCGCAGCGCTTCCGCGCCCCGTGTTCGTCGCATTCGGCTTGACGCGGATGCAACCATTCGGCACTGGTTCACGGCTACCGTTCATGCGTCTGATCCTGAGAGAGGCACCAAAGATGACCTGGAATCTGGCTGAGCAAGCTGCCAAGAGCACCGCTCGTACCGACTCGAAACTCCCATCGGCTCGGGAATCGACCATAGCTTACTGGCCCATGGTGGGGCGGGAGATCGGTAGCGCCCCGTGCCCCGCGGGCCGTAGGAAAGAGTCGTCGTGCAAGAGTATCAACAAAGTACTCGACCGCCTGCGGCTTAAGTGGATCCTAGGCAGCGGAGGTGCTGCATGAGTTTGCTGCAACGCATCAGTCGCGACGCTGCGCTCACCATCGCGTGCGCGCTTCTAGCGCCGTCAGTTCAAGCTGGTGGCCTGTTCTCAGCAGTTCGCCAAGCCGCCGCCAAACGGGCTCTCACGCCTGCGGCAGCAACTGCTGCGGCCAAACCGGCGGCTCCCGCTGCCCTTGTCCGTAAGCCGCACGACGTGATCATCTATCGGAGCAGGCACCCGCAGGCCGCGGCGCACATCGAACACGCTCAACGACAGGGGCAGCCGACAGTGCTGCACATCGATCGCCGCGGAGCGGCACAGCGAAGGATTGAATCAACGGGAAGTGTTGACTCGAAGCGAAAGCCCGCACCGCACTACGAACGGGACGAGTACCCACCAGCGCTGGCGCGCGAGGGCGGGCAAAACGCCAATGTCCGCTACATTGACCGGCACGACAATCGTGGCGCAGGAGGCACATTGGCCGCACAAACGCGACACCTTCCCGACGGGGCGCGCATCCGCATCCTGACAATGGATTGAACGCGGATGAAATCGACGCTGCTCGCCTGGATCCCCATGGAGGCCGTCCCGCTGCTCTTCGTGACCGCTGGTATCGCTATGGTGTTTGGACTTCGCGGTGTGGCAGCGGGGTTTGCCGCGACTGGCCTAGTAGCTGCCGTGTTGCCAGTCGTGTTCGGACCGCTCTTCGATCAACTGCCGTTGTGGACGCTGTACCTAGTCATGTTCATCATGATCGCAGGACTTGGTTTCGGACTCGCCAAATCGATCCTCGGCGGCCGGGCCTGGGATCACATGGTCGGCATCCTGGCAGCAGATGTTGTGCGCTGGACTTTTCTCAGCGCGTTCCGCTTGCTCGCAGTAGTCATCGTCGTGCCACTGCAGGCACTTGCTCGTCGCATAAGGCGGTAGCGAAAAGCGGATAAACCAAGGTCTTCTTCTAGCAAGAGAACCGGCCCCAACCAACAGTAAAGCTTGTCAAGTTGGTCAGAATCGATAGTATCTGTGAATCTGCGCACGATGGTGGTTACATGGCAGCGTTATCGCCGTATTCTTCAGTTGAGGAGTCGAAAATGAATAGTTTGCCGGAATCTCAGTCGATCCCCTTGGTCTTGGCGCTGGCCGACGAACCCGATTTTCGGGGGTATGACGACGCGATTCGATTGCACAAACTCGTAAGCGACTCTTACGACCCGGAGTCACAGACATCATTGATTCCGGCGCACGCAGGCACATCGCTCACGTACTGCAATTCGGGAACAGGTAACGTATTCAATTCCGACACCGATCAGAAGTCCGACGATACTTGAGATGTCCTACGTAGAAGTTGAGGCAAGACGTGTTGCTTATTGTTACGAACAAGACAGACGTTCATGCGGACGCGGTCATACGCAAGTGTCAGGAGCGCTCAGTACAAGTATTCCGACTGAATACCGAGGATCTCCTTTCTAAGTATCGAGTTTCACTTCTTGTGAATAGTCTTGGGGGCTGGACGGGAAGTATCACGGATGCGCTCAATCGATCTGTCCCCTTGAACGAACTACGTGTAGCTTGGATCCGTAGGCCAGAGTTCATTGCTGATGACCTGAGCGACGGCGTGCAAAAGTACATCGCATCTGAGGTCAAGGCATTAGTTTCGTGCCTCTACGCTCTACCATGCATCACGTTCGTAAACGACGTATTCCATGCGAATCGTGCGAGGACGAAGTTTCAGCAACTCGCGTTAGCCTCTCAGTTTGGCGTACGCATTCCACGAACGATCATCACCAATGATCCCGCTGAGGTTCGGCAGTTTGTAGCACTTGCGGCAGGAGACCTCTTGGTCAAGAGCGTATTCACAGGAAACGTTGAGAGAGGTGGATTTGAGCAAGCGCTTCCGTCCAAACGACTATCTCGCGAGCGGCTAAGCGAACTCTGTGAACTCGTCAAACATGCGCCTACGCAGATACAAGACTATGTTGAGAAACGCTACGAACTTCGAGTAACTGTAGTCGGAAATCAGGTCTTTGCGGTAAGGATTGATTCTCAGATTCATGATGAAACGCGAGTAGACTGGCGGCGGCAGATCTCGCTGTGTCCTCATTCGCTTACTGAAATTCCCGACTCAATAAGGGAATTCTGCATTCGCTTCTTGCACAGTCAAGCGCTACTGTACGGTGCGATGGACTTTATCCTGGACCCTGAGGGAAATTATGTCTTTCTTGAAAACAATCCTTCAGGTCAGTATTTGTGGCTGGAACATGCCACTGGGATTCGAATAACGGATGCCTTGGTCGACTTGTTCGTCAGCCTAATGACCCCGAAGGGCCATCAAGATCGTCGATCGGAAGGAGCGCAAGTTGCACCCTGCGATTCGGATGCTGGAGCTGATATCTTTACCTAGGTGCAAGCACTCGATACGCCATACTATTCTCGCAAGCCCTGGGGTGGCTTGGCATCCTGCCGTCGCCCGCTCAGCTCGAACGTTAGGCCTCACAGGAAGCGCCGTTTGGGCACCCCCGCACAGAACGGCTAAACAGCCAATCCTAAACTTTGCAGGATCCCCGAGTTTTCCCGCAAGGGTTCCTCCGGGCCTCGACCTTTGGTTTTCCTGGGTCCAAATAGTGGACTTTAACTCCGTGATTGCCCCCCCCATCCAGTCACGTCGGGTTCTTAGCCATGATGCCGAAAGCACGGTGGGCTTCACAAGCAAGACCGCCAGACCTTTAATCTTTTACTTCAAGTGGGCCGCCATGACTAGCTGCAAAGAATGCAAAGGCACTGGTAGCGCAAACTGCACTAACTGCAAAGGCAAGGCCGAATCTTTCCTGTCCTCGGTGCAAGATCACCCTGCAGATAATGCAGGGTCATGGCACGATTTCGTGCAACGTTTGCACCGGGCGTGGTGAGTACCAGCATTCCTTCAGGGGTCGCCCATGCCGCAGCTCATAGTCGCAGTCTTGGTCATCTGGATGGCATACCTCGTACTTAAGTATTTGGTTCAGGTTGCCCTCATAGTGGTGTGGCCCGTTCTCGCCGGTTGGCTTGCATACATGGCTATCCGCACCGCCTTCCGCAGCAGCAAGGTAGCGGAGATTGAGTCAAGGCTAAGTGAACTGATTGAACTCGGATCAACCACAACGCGACTCGAGTTCAGAACACGCGGTGCTCTAGGACAGGTTGTCAAACCCGATGATCGTGAGACCGTAGTGGCCATCTTGGTTTCAGCAGCGACATCAGCAGTTGTCTATTACGTACTTCATTTCAATGGACAGTTCACGAAGGTCACGGCTGGCACAGACTTTCCTTCCGGAGTAACAAGCTTTATAGGATTCGTGATTGCCGCCGCGGGTCTCACTGGAGCAATTGCATTCTCAAGATCAAAAAGTTCACATGGCGACTTTGTCCAAACCGTTGTGAATTCTAGAGTCCGTTCACTGAACGCTCAGGCAACCAAAGCCGCAGACTTTGACGCAGAAGCGACAAAGAACGGGTTTTTTAGGGTCTCGCTGGGCGGTAAGCCAGAGCATGCGCGCAATGCCCTACTACTGGCAATACAGGCCGACATGCCGAACATCATCGCAGGAAACGTTGTCCTGCAGGAGCTCTTGCAGCAGAGCACTGCCCAGTTGCGTTCAGAGAATGCAACCCTTGCCACACTAAGCCAGAAAAAGGCATCGCTGGACAGTACATATGACTTGGCCTGTAGTGAAGCAAATAGGGTCGGAAATGAAGCCATATTTCGATATCTGGATCTAGTTGCCAAGGGCATCGCTTCTCTTCGTGAATTGATTGTGCAGTCCAAGTGGGCCGAATTTAGTCAACAGATAGACGGTGCACAGGCCGAACTTAAGCGCCTTATAGAAAACATCGATCAAATAGGAAAGACAGACGCAGATGAAGCGTTCGAAGAAGAACACCAAGTCGCAGAGTCCCACAGCGACCCGTATTCCACATTGGGGGTGCGCTCCGACTTGTCGAATGAAGACCTAAAGAGCGTGTATCGTTCACTCGCGCAGATATACCACCCGGACAAAGGTCGGGTGTCCGATCATCGAAAGTTTCAAGAGATCCAGCGCGCTTGGCAGAAGATCTGCGCCGAGCGGGAAATCTGAAGTGATGGGGAATCGAATTGTCTAAATTACCTGGAAAGACCACCGGCAGCAGTTTGGTGATCGGAAGGAAGGGAGATTTGTCTCCCTGGCTGAGTTCAGTAATGGCAGCCACGGGCTTGGACCCAAGAGAGCTCGTTTCCGGCACGACCTTTCTTCTCTTAGATACATCGAGCAGCATGTCTGGTGAACCGATTCGCGAAGCGATCGAGGGAGCACAGCGATTCAACGCCGAATGTGTTTCCTCAGCGCAGTCTGTCGGACTAATATCGTTCTCGACAACAGCGACAATGATGGCAAGACCTTCGCGTTCGGGTATCGCGGGAGAGTTGTCTGCCGTCAAGTGCAGCGGCTCAACCAACATGGCAGCGGCACTTGAGCTAGCATCCACTGATTTACTTCAAATCAATAGTCGCCGGACGATCGTAATCGCAACCGATGGGGAGCCAGATGATCGTGATGCAACCCTACGCGCTGCTGATCGAGCCAAAGCTGCTGGCATTCGAATACTTACGATTGGAACGGCGAGCAGCGATACCGCTTTCTTGGCACGAATTGCCTCCTCTGCGGACTTTGCGGTCGCTGTGTCTGCAGGAAAACTCGGCAAGGCTATTGCCGCATCGGCGCAGCTACTTCTAAGGTGACCATCGCGGGTAAACCGCGGGTGGCGCCCAACTCCTATTTCAATCTGATCCGCCACGGCAGGCACCAAAAGCCTGGTCCGTGGCACATGGTGAATCATCGCTCACCAGACTTGCAGTGCCGCCCTCCCCGGGCCGGTTAACTCGAACTTTGAAAGACCGCTCCAACGCTTTCACAAGGTCCTCTTTCGGCGGTGGCGGCAGCCTAGCTACCACCCAGCTTTCGGTGATCGGTCGACCTAGTCGTCTCGTGGACGAACGACCGCAACGTGGCGTAGAGCGCACATTCAGCGGAGCAAGTCGATTGGCAGTAATCGCTGCAGAAGAGTCGCGCGCAATTCCATTCAGCAAGTCAACGCGAGGGGCGAGAACCTCGACATATTGCCCAACGGTCGCAACAGCCTTTCGGCGATTTTGTGACGGCACAGACCTCGTCACAAACCTCGTCACAAACAAAAAGGCCCTCGTTTCCGAGGGCCTCATTGACAAGCAAGTGCTTGATTTTGTTGGTTGCGGAGGCAAGATTTGAACTTGCGACCTTTGGGTTATGAGTCGAATCCATATTTCGAGGTTTGTAACTTTGGCTTTTGGGTCGGATCGGGCTTCTTTGTGGTGTTCTAGAGGGGAAAAATGCCGATAGAGGGGGGTCTACCCTCATGCGACCGCACGCCAAGTGAAAAGACCCGACGCCAGCGAACCTCTTTCAAACCCGAGCCATAGCCCGCTCAAGCCGGGCGGTTCTACGACCGTTGGGCAGCCTGTGGCCCCCCTGGATGTGGAGCTTTGGGCGCGCCGCCTCGGCCTGGATTACCCCCTGGCGCTCTTGCTGCGGGCACTTCGAACGGACCGATATCTAGGCACCGCGCTGCACTACTTGCACCGGGAAATACCCCGCTCGCTCATGCTGTGCTGGGCCCCCGAGGTCGACTTTTTCGAAGACTTGGTCGCGCTGGCCGACGCATACGCCACCTCCGAATCGATGCAAACGCGCTATCGACATCTGCGCATTGATACCCCAACGAGGCAGCAGATGGACGTGGGAGGCATGGCCAAGCACCCATTCGCGGCGGTGGTGGCAAGGCGCATTTCGACCACGCAACCCGAAAACGACGTCTGGCTCGAGACACTCCGGACCTGGTGGGTACTGGCATTTCTTGAAGCCGAGAGCCGCGGAGTTGAGTTGTGCGAGGCGCGGACTGAAGTGGGTCAATCCATCCGCCTGTGCGTACACGACACCACCGGATACGGCCCATGGACGCCGGTGATGATGGACTTGAAGAAAGACGATGCTGGCTCCTACCGCGAACTCCATGCGCATCTTGTTGATAAGGGCCAAAAGTTGTGGGATGCGCAGACGAAGGAGGACGCCCACACCAAGTTTCTGCGCAGCCTCGCCAAGATTGACCTTGCGGGCTTCGCCGACAAAAACGTCTTGGCTCGGTCGGCGCCGCAGAGTCACGCGACCGCCCCCCTCCTCCCGGCACCCGCCGCAGCCGCCACACCCGTACATCAGCCACGGCAGTTGAATCCCCATTGGCTCGAAGATTTGGATGGTGACCCTAGGCTGGCTCGCCACGGCCCGTGCGCATGCCCCCTTTGAAGATGTGAGAAGCGGTGCCAAGCGTAAGTCTGGTGTATGGGTCTCAAATCTTTTGTGAATAGTCAGCCCCGGATGTTTGGGGGACACTTCCTCCGACTGTTCCCGCCATCCGCTCCCCACCAACATCTGCAACAAGTCCAACTTCATGCCCACTTCAAGATTCACCCGCATCCGTGTGACGTCCTTGAGCGTTGTCTTGAGCACCGGCCTGATGGCCGCAACCGCCTTCGCACAGGCTTTCCCGAGCCGGCCCGTCACCATCGTCGTCCCGTTCGCGCCAGGCGGTGCGACGGACACCTTGACCCGAACGCTGGCGCAGAAGATGGCAGCGAAACTCGGGCAGCCGGTGGTCATCGAAAACCGCGCCGGGGCCTCGGGGATGATCGGCACGGCCCGCGTCGCCAAATCCGCGCCGGACGGCCACACGGTTCTTCTGGGAGGCACCGGCGCGCTGTCGGTCAATCCTTATCTCTACAAAAAGATCGCCTACGACGCGCAGAAGGATTTCACGCCCATCGTCCTGGCGGCGGTGCTGCCGAACCTGCTGGTCGTTCCCCAATCGCTGCCCGTTTCGAGCGTTGCGGAGTTCAACGCGTATGCCAAGGCCCAGGACGGCAAGGTCAGTTTCGGCACGCCCGGCAACGGCACCCCGCCCCACCTTGGTGCCGAGCTTTACAACTCGATGGCAGGCATCAAGTCGACGCACATCCCGTACCAGGGAGGAGCGCCGGCGGTGCAAGACCTAGTGGCGGGCCGCACCCAGTTCATGTTCGCCTTGCTGCCGGAATCCCTGCCATTCGTCAAAAGCGGAAAGCTGAAGGCGCTCGGAGCCACCACCAGGGAGCGGCTGGCGGAAATACCGGACTTGCCGACAGTCGCGGAGACCGTGCCTGGTTTCGAGTTCACGTCCTGGTATGGATACCTCGCCCCGGCCGGCACTCCCAAGGATGTCATCCAGTCGCTGAACGAAGCGTTCAACCACGCCTTGAAAGACCCGGCCGTGCAGGAAAGGCTGCGGTCCATGGGCTTCCAGCCCGTGGGAGGCGGAGCCGAGAAGATGCGCGAGATCATAGACACGTCGGCCGCCAAGTGGAAGAAGGTCATCGAGGACAACAAGATCACCATCGAGCAGTAAAGGAAACTGCATGATGATCGACATCAACTCCGACATGGGTGAAGGGTTCGGACCCTACAAGATGGGGCCGGACGAGCAGTTGCTTCCACTCGTGTCCTCGGCCAACATCGCCTGCGGCTTCCACGCGGGCGACCCCGCGATCATGGCTGCGACGATCGATCAAGCCATTCGCCTCGGAGTGGATGTCGGGGCGCATCCGGGCTTCAACGACCGGTTCAACTTCGGGCGGAAAAGGCTGCCTTACGACCTCAAGGTCCTGCGTTCGGAAATCCTGTACCAACTGGGTGCCTTGCAGGCATTGGCGGCCGCCGCTGGTGGCCGTGTCACCCACCTTGCGTTCCACGGCGCATTGGGGAACATGATGTACGACGATCGCGAGCTGGCCGAGACCCTGGTCAAGGCGGTCGCTGCAGTCGCGCCTGACATCATCCTGCCCGTCATCCCCAACATCGAAACCGAGCGTGCCGCACAGAAATTCGGCTTGCGCACGGTTCGCAAGTTCTTCGCTGACAGGGCCTACAACGAGAACGGACTGCTGGTCGCGCGCGGACACCCCAACGCAGTCATCCACGACCCGGCCGCCGCTGCGCGGCGCGTGCTGCAACTGCTGGACTCCGGCACGGTCACCACCATCGAGGGCGGAACGATCCGGATGGATGCCCAGGTGGTGATCGTGCACAGCGATACCGATGGATCGGTGGAACTGGCTAAGGCCATCCGCGACACCGTGACCTCGGCCGGCGGCGAGATCGTCCCGATGTCGAAGATCATCGACTAACACGCTGCGAAGTGGAACCTGCACCTACGGCATCGCCGACGATTTCCGCCATGGGAGATTCCGGGCTGGTTTTCGATGCCAATTGCGCGCCCGAGATCTCCGTCCAGCAATGCATCTGGGCCCTGGACGCCTCCATCCAACGCATCGAGGGCGTAGCGGAGACCATGGTCGGGATGTCCAACCTCCTCGTCATTTACGACCCACTCGTGGTGGGCGCCGACGTGATCGCTTCGGCCCTCAGGGACGCGTGGAGCAAGGCATCCAACGTCGTCATCGAGGGCAAGCTGGTGGAAATCGAGGTCGCATACGGCGGCGAACACGGCCCCGATCTCCAGGCGGTTGCCGAAAGCGCCGGCTTGTCGGCACAGGAGGTCGTGCAGATGCACAGCGGGGCCAATTACCGTGTGTTCGCGGTGGGAAGCTCGCCCGGATTCGGATACTTGGCCGGCCTGCCGCAACGCATCGCCATGCCGCGGCGCGCCACACCCATCCCTCGCGCCGAACCGGGTTCCGTGCTGATCGGCGGTGCCCAGACCGGTGTCACCAACACGGCCGGACCAACCGGCTGGTATGCCATAGGAAGGACGAGGCAGCGCTTGTTCGACCCGCTCGCTGACCAACCGGCGCTGCTGGCGCCCGGTGACCGCGTCAAGTTCGTCGTGCGACAGGAGCAGGACACCAGATGATCGAAGTTCTTGCGCCTGGGCCTCTGACGACGGTCCAAGATCTCGGGCGGCGCGGGATGCGCAGGTACGGCGTCGGATGTTCGGGCGCGATGGACTCGCTCTCGGCGGCCATCGCGAATGTCCTGGCGGGGAATGAAGCGGACGCGGCCCTGCTGGAATTGTCGATGCCACCCGTCAAGCTGCGCTTTTCGGTCGACACCGTAATCGCCCTCACGGGCGGCGACTTCGGTGCACGCCTGGATGAACGCCCGGTGGCGCCCTGGTGGCGCATTCCCGTGCGGGCGGGACAGACTTTGCACCTACAGGAGCCTCGTTCCGGCGCACGCGTGTACATGGCGGTCGGCGGCGGGATCGATGTGCCCCTGGTGATGGGCTCGCGCAGCACGCATCTGCGCGGCCAGTTCGGCGGCTTCGAAGGAAGGTCGCTGCGCAAGGGCGACCGGATCGCCATTCGCCAGGCCGGCGAGAACGACGCCTTGCTGCAAGCCCGCGGGTTCGGTGTCCGTTCGCCTTTTCCAAGGCTTGGATTGCCGTCCGCGAAGCATGCGCCCGTCCTTGTCAGGTTCATGGGCGGGGCCGAACACGTATCGTTCGCGAACGACTCGGTCCACTCTTTCGAAGCAGCGAGCTGGCGCATCACGCCCCAGAGCAATCGCCTGGGTTTTCGCCTGCAAGGAGACGTGCCCCTGAAGACAACCAGCAAGGGGGACCTTCGCTCCTATGGCGTGCTGCCGGGCTTGATCCAGGTTCCGCCGGACGGGCAGCCAATCATCCAGATGGCCGACGCCAACGTCACGGGCGGGTATGCGAGGTTTGGCAGCGTCATCACCGCCGACCTGTGGCGCGTGGCGCAAGCGCCCATCGGTGCCTCGATCCGGTTTCAGCATGTCGACCGGCATCAAGCGGTGGAGGCGTTGCGCGAGTTGATCCAGGTTACCGCCGCCCTCGAGGCTTCGATCCGACGGGCTTTGAACCGGAGCCAACCAGCCAGCGTCCCCTTTTCTTCCGCTCCGCAATCACCAAAGACACTCCCTTGAACACCGAACTCCTGCGCGAACTCTTCTCCCTTTTTGCCACCTCCGACGCCTCGACCCTGAAGTTCGACCAAGGTGGCGCCAGCTTGCACCTGTCTAGAGCGGGCGCCGAACACGCGGACGTGGCGCACGTTGCGAGAAGCGCGGAGGCCACCGCTCCGGTCATCGCCGCGACCGGCGAAGTTCAACCTGCGGCGCGTTCGATCTTCCCCTCTCCAATGGTTGGCACCTTCTACTCGGCGCCTGCACCTGGAGCGTCGCCGCTGGTGAAGGTCGGCGAGAAGGTTCCGGCGGGCGCCACGGTGTGCATCATCGAGGCGATGAAGATACTCAACGAGGTGCAGATCGATCGCGCCGGCGTGATCACCGAGGTCTTGGTTCGGGACGGCGACCTGGTCGAGTACGGCCAACCGCTCTTCGCGCTCGGTGAATCCGCATGCTGAAGAAGGTCCTGATTGCCAACCGCGGCGAGATCGCGGTCCGTGTCATTCGCGCGTGTCGGGCGCTCGGCATCTCCACCGTGGCCGTCTGCTCGGAAGCAGACAGGAACGCGGCCCACGTGAAACTCGCCGACCACGCTGTCTGCATCGGACCATCCGACTCGCGCAGGAGCTACCTGAACGCGCATGCCATCCTCAGCGCCGCGCTGGCCTGCGGAGCCGATTCGGTTCACCCCGGTTACGGCTTCCTGTCCGAGAGCGCCTCCTTTGCCAAGGAGGTCGAAGACAGCGGTCTGACGTTCATCGGCCCATCACCGGCCACCATCGAGATGATGGGCGACAAGGTCCAGGCCAAGGCGGCGATGCGAAGGTCCGGCGTGCCCGTCGTCCCGGGCACCGAAGGCGCGCTGTCCAGCGACGACTCGGCGACGCTCGGCGCGGCCCGAGACATCGGGTACCCCGTCATCGTCAAGGCCGCGGGCGGCGGCGGCGGCCGGGGCATGAGGGTGGTCGAGCAGGAGTCCGACCTCCTTGCTGCCATTCACCTCACGAAGGCCGAAGCGCTGGCAGCCTTCAACAACGACGCCGTGTACCTCGAACGCTACCTGGCGCGACCCCGGCACATCGAGTTCCAGGTGATGGCCGACGGCCTCGGGCATGCGGTGTGGCTCGGCGAGAGGGACTGCTCTATCCAGCGGCGGCATCAGAAGGTCGTTGAGGAAGCGCCCGCACACGGCCTTTCGCGAGAGGCTGTGTCGGCGGTCGGGCAGCTGTGCGTCCGGGCCTGCATCGACATCGGTTACCGGGGCGTGGGCACCTTCGAGTTCCTCTACGAAAAGGGTGAGTTCTTCTTCATCGAGATGAACACGCGGATCCAGGTCGAGCATCCCGTGACGGAGGAAATCACAGGGATCGACATCGTCGCCGAACAGATCCGCATCGCAGGCGGCGAAGCGATGGGCCTCCAGCAGGACGATATCCGTGTCATGGGGCATGCCATCGAGTGCCGCCTGAACGCGGAGGACTCCGCCAGCTTCAAGCCCAGCCCCGGCGTGATCAGCGCCTGGTTTCCTCCGGGCGGCCTCGGGATACGGGTCGACACGCACGTGCATACGGGATGTATGGTCCCGCCGTTCTACGACTCGCTCATCTGCAAGATCATTGCCCACGGATCGGATCGCGCGCAGGCTCTGGCCCGGATGCGGGCGGCCTTGGCGGCGTTGAAGGTGGAGGGAATATCCACCAACGCGATCGTCCACCAGGCGCTTCTGGACGATGAGGAGTTCTCGAGGGGCGGATGCGACATCCACTATCTGGAGCGGAAGATCGGATCGCTGCTGCAGCAGCCCTAGGATCGCGCGCAAGGAAGTGCGCCACATGACCGCCGATGTGAAGAAGACCAGTAGTGCCCAGCGGGCGCAAATCTCCGCGCTCAAGCGTCAAGTGGAAGAACTAGGCCGTGAGCTCAATCAGTCCCTGTGCAATGGCGGGGCAGTTGCCGCGGCGGCCGCCGACCCGAAGGATCAGGACGCAGGGGACTTGCGGCGGCGCTTTCGAATATCACCGTGCCTGCGAGATCATTTACCTAGGCAAGCTTCTCAGTGGAAAGCAGGCCGCGCAATGGGGCCTTGTCAACGAAAGCGTTGGCGAATGAGGGTAGCGCGCTGAGAAAAGCGTGAAGTCGCGACGCAGAGTTGCGGTTTTGCGGCATTGGCGAGACCTACCCGTACCTGTGAGTCTTCATGTAGTTGGTGTAGAAAGGGGATGCCCTCATCGGTCTGAGCGCCCATTCATACTTGGCTCCGCTTCGCTTTCCTAAAACATAGTCCAGCTTATCTTGGCTGTAGACGTGATGAAGAAAACGGCGCTTCTCAAATTGCTTGTTCCATAGTGGTGCGGTTCCAAATCGATCTCCAAATCTTTGAAGTAGGGCTGCTTCGCAGTCGAGGTAGGTGTTTGGTTGCTTCCTCACTCTAGGCGTTGCGACGCAAACTTGAAACGAAAACTCACCGACTAAATCAACCAGCTTTCGAGCCCAGCTTCTGTGCGAGGCAATCCTGGTGCCGAAACTTCCCTCTCCGATATAGACCGTAGGGGACTCACCCTTCGGGTAGCTGATCGCGAAGTTCCCGGCGAGTCGAATGGCATACACACTGCGTTTGAGCGATCCTTCAACCGCTCCATGTTCGATGAGACGTGGAAGGAGATCAGTCTTCCATGTTTCATGCGGTAGCCAATCTACGCATGTCCAGCTCAGAGGAACGATAACCTGATTTGGCATGATGTTTGTCTTCTGCTGAGACTTCACTTCAACTCAGTGGCAGTGGTAGCAAAGGAATGACGGCCGGCGTCCTACTGTGTTTGTTCGTTGCCATCTCCGGCAGCGATACTCTCACCGCCCGCTGTGGCGCGCCCGCCAAATCTATCGCTTGCGCCCCTTGATTGCTGCATAAGGGTTCTCCGACTTACGCACTGTGGTCTTGCCGGAGGGTTGTGATGCCGACGGCGGCGAACTGATCTGGCGTGCATCGTCCTTCCGAAGCGCTTGCGACCAGCCACGCTCAAAGTGGTTGTACTCGGGGCTGTTGGACGGATAGGGATTGCGATATTCGCCACGCAGCTCGTAGTAAGAGCGTGCGCCCTGTTGGCGGATGCGATCGGCTGCGTCTTGCCCCATGGACACCTAAACGGATTACCGATCCGGGAAGTGACGCAACAACGCGTTGCTGCTCCCGGCGAGTAACCCGATCTTGTACTTGCCTGGCACAGGCCTCTCGCATGGTTTCGCACCGAACGCTGCCGCCAAGATTGAGGCCCCAGGCGTGAAGAAGATCTGCACGTTGTCTGCTTCGAGATCGTAGATCGAGAACAGCGCCATATCTGAGTTTGGTGGTGCCCGCAGCGAGACCTCCATGAAAGCATCTTGTAGCTTCGTCGTTTGCCCATGCGCAACTTGTCCATTGCCCAAGTCAAGTCGATACCACACCGCCATTCTCACCACTCCATATGCGTCAATGCACTGGGTGCACGCTATCAGAATCTCGAAAAAAAGGCGATGCACGCACGGATGGCTTGGCGACTGGTCGAGGAGCGACGAGCGATTGTTGGCCCTCCCGTTGGCCGAGAGTTGAACTGGGGTCAGTGACTCGGCATGAAGCGGACTGCGGCGGGCGTGTCCTGAAGGGCGTGGGTTTGCGTGCTGATCGGCTACCTCACTGCGCCAAGTCGAAAGTGCCCCCCTGCGCTGCCTCCTCGGAATAGGGGCTCCTCCCTACGCCAGCTCCGGGAGCTAGTAGGAGCCATTGATAATACTAAAGAACTAGTGCAAGTTGTCTCGTTCATCAAATCGCTTTCATCGTGATTCGAGGCGAATGCTTTGCCGTCTGGCTGCCAGCTAGCCGGTAGAGGGAACCAGTCGACCCAAAAAACGCACTATCTATGCGGCTCCGCGTGTCAAATCGCTCCGCAAGCCGCGTCGTTGCTACGTTCGTCTGGCAAGTCCTTGTAAAGCCCTTGTTTCGTCGCGTTTGCCACAGTTTCAGCTGGGCATCTGTGGCACACTCAAAAACCAAAGCGCAGTCGGTGCACTGCCGACTGATTCGGATCGTCCGCCAAGCCACGTCCATGACCAAGTCCGCTGCCTCACGTGTCCTAGCTAAGCGCTCCTTCGCTGTGAAGACTGCCGAGCGCCAGTTCTTGCGCGCGCTCGCACAGACGACCCCTAGCGATGAGGGGAAGGCCCGTGCGCGTGAGTTGGTCGAAATGAACAAACGCGCCCGCAGCGCGTCCTTCCTAGAGAAGTATCGTCAGGCTGCCTGAGTTCGATGCTCTCGGACGAAGGGTATGGTCTTCTGCCCGTCACAGATATTGGCAGAGACGAGTGGTTGGCGGACTTCGACTGCGGCACTCCCTCCCTAAATGAGTTCCTGGTCAAGACTGCTCGTGATTACCACGAGCGTCGACTTGGCATGACGAGCATCGTCTTGCACGAGCACCATCAGGGAATCGTGGGCTACTTCACACTTTCGACCGACGGACTCCGCCTCAAGGAGTCTGAGCGCTTCGGTCTTGGCATCGATCATGACGTTGCGCTTGACTACATCCCTTCTGTGACAGTAGGCCGCCTTGCGGTTGCCAAAGAACTGCAGGGGGCTGGAGTCGGCGGAAAGATCATGCAGTTCGTTCGAGGCGAAGCAATCAAGGCTCCCGCGCGCCTCTTGGTCGTGGATGCGATTGACAGCGTCGTTGCGTACTACGAGAAGCAGGGCTTCCAAGTGGCACTTTTCGCAGCAGGTCGCAAGGGGGAATCATCCAGGACCACGAAAATGTGGCTGGACCTCATCACATAGGCTCGTGGCGCAGCGCTTGAGCCCGCCGTCCAATCGGCGTACTCTGTGTTTGAAGTATGTCGGCGCTGGCCGTTCCTATTTCTGCGCCTTGGCCACCTGTCGCTGGTTAGCCGTTTTCAAGCAGCCAACGCCGAACGTCGTTGAATCGCCACGCCGTGACTCTCGGACTGAGCTTGACCGGCCTCGGAAATGCGTCCTTGCTCACCCACCGCCAAAGGGTGGCCGGGGAGATCGGGAGCACCTCAAGCAAGCCGACCTGCCTGATGTACCCAGCCTGAGGCATCCGCTCCTGGAGGGCTTGAAGCTTCTCGATCGGGGTGAGTGGCTTGTCCTCCTGGGCCGTGGCCTGAGTTCCCGCGAAGATGGCTAGCTTCAGTCGTTTTTGCATCGTTGAGACTCCATGAGTTGATGTGGAGCGGAGTCTCGCGACGGTGACGCGTCTTGGAAACGAAGCTACGGCGCAGATGTGCACATGTGCGCCGCAGTTGTGGGAATCACTTCGGCGCAGCGTTCTTCTTGGTGGGCTTGAAGCCCGCTTTCCGCAGCCAGTCTTCGGCCGATCGAGTGCTCGCAAATATTTTCCCGTCCTCGTCGATGGGCTCGTTCTCGGTCAGATACTCAACCGCCTTCACCAGCGACGGGAACGGCCTCGCCAGCGTGTTTGCGATTGCCCTATTCTTGTAGGGCTGGGTCTTGGCATGTCTTGCCCTCGCTGCACTGCTGGCCGAGCTTGTACGCTGCTGCGCACCGGCTTTCAGCGAATGGGCAATTTGCAACGCTCTCACGGCTTCGATGGCCAGACCACCCGCCTCATGAAGCAGGGCGCTGGCTCCACTGTCGTCTTCGGCGGCGTCAATGAGCTCGAACGCCTTGGCGATGCTCAGTGCAGCGAACACCGCGTAACGCTCCCACTGTATGGTCTTCGGCTTGCTGCCCTTCCAGGCGTGGCGTGGCTCACGGGCTGCGAACAGCCCAAGTTGACCTTGCTCGCCCACAAGAAACGGGAATGGGGTGTCAGCCGTGCGCGAAGGGTTGGGCTCCAGCAGGAGCTTTTGCCAGTCATCCTCCGTCCCTGGGGCGAGAGCCAGCACGGCGCGGATCTGATCTGCGACGCCGTTCAGCCAGGACGCATCTCGGCCCTTGAGCAGGTGATGCGCCTCGAACTGGATTTGAGAGGCCCAGCCCAAGAAGGCGCCGGACATCGACCGAGACAGGGGGGAGTTGCCTTTGAAGGTGATTGCGAGAGTCATCGTTCCAAGAGGTCGTGGCGCGGCCACAACATGGGAACGAGATCAGGTTGTCTCGCTAGACCTCAGCCGGATTGATACCTGGGATGGTACTTTTCGGATTGAAACACGCTGGAGGCCGCATAAACACTAGCGGTCTGGCGGAGACGGTGGCGTTGATTGCGCCGCATGCACCGGCACCCGGCGCCAAGGGCGGACGCCCA